>Ga0210387_10003479_pt1 | contig 12095 bp, 11 predicted proteins | sample IncBWC7OmetaG_FD_160108 | JGI IMG/M metagenome (GOLD analysis project Ga0210387, IMG submission 160108) | Forest soil microbial communities from Barre Woods Harvard Forest LTER site, Petersham, Massachusetts, United States - Inc-BW-C-7-O ... | reverse complement strand
TACAGATTGAAGCGTCCAGCCGCGACCTGAGCGCGGCCAATGCGGAACTCGATCAACGCCGCCGACAGATGGACAGTATCCTCGAGAGTATTCCCACAGGAGTGCTCTCGCTCGACGCCGGCCGTCATGTCACCCACCTGAACCAGGCCCTGCTCCGCATGTTTCAGCCCGACGCCGGACATGAGGAGGCCGCCGAGATTCTTCAAGGCGCGCCGCTAGCCGAGGTTTTTCCCGCCGAGGTATTGGAAGATTTCGAGCCGCTGTTGCGCCGTGCCGACCGCATGGGCATGACCACGAGCCAGATGGAGATGCAACTTCCGCGGACATCTCTGAACGTCGCCGTGACCGTGGCTACGTTGCGGCACCAGGGCGAGCGTTCCGGATACGTCGTGGTGTTCGAAGATCTTTCCGACCTGCTGAAGGCGCAAAAACAGGCGGCGTGGCGCGAAGTGGCGCGCCGGGTCGCACATGAAATAAAGAACCCGCTCACTCCCATCGCCTTGTCGGCGGAGCGTATTCAGCGCCACCTCGACCGTGCCACTCCGGCGGATCCCGCATCGCTCAGCGTGGTGCGTTCCTGCGCTGAGACGATTGCCAGCGCGGTCGAAACCGTACGCCGCCTGGTCGATGAGTTCTCTACCCTCGCACGTTTCCCGGTCGCGCATCCCGAGCCCACCGACATCAACGAAATCATCGACAGCGCGCTCTCAATGTTCAACGGCAGGCTTGATGGGATTCAGCTACACAAATCTCTGGCCTCGGACTTGCCCCGGGTTATGGCTGACAGCGACGCGATCAAGCGCGCGGTAGCCAACCTGGTCGACAACGCAGCCGAGTCGCTACAGGGTTCCATGGTCCGCGAGATCGAGATTTCCACCGCGCTGGTCGGCAGCCGCGACGCGGTCGAGATCACGGTCGCCGACACCGGCCACGGAGTCACCCGCGAACTTAAAGAGAAATTATTCCTGCCATATTTCTCGACCAAGAAACGCGGCACAGGACTGGGCCTGGCGATCGTAAGCCGCGTTGTGGAAGACCATCGCGGGTCCATTCGCGTGGAAGAAAATCATCCCGTAGGCACGCGCTTCATCGTCGAACTCCCGGTCGTGCCCGAAGCCGCGCCAGCAGCGGCTACCGTCCAACATGCATAACATTGTTCGCAACAACGCGAATAAGATTCTCGTCGTGGATGATGAGGCGGGAATCCGAGAGTCGCTCACCGGAGTGCTCGCCGACGAGGGCTACGCCGCGTCCTCGGTCGAGAGCGGCGAGGCCTGCCTCGACTTGTTGCGCAAAGCTGCATTCGATGTGATCCTGCTCGATATCTGGATGTCGGGCATCGACGGCCTTGAAACGCTGGCCAGAGTTCGCGAGCTCGACAACCCGCCCGAAGTCATCATGATCTCCGGCCACGGAACTATCGAGACCGCGGTGCGTGCCACCAAACTCGGCGCCTATGACTTCCTGGAAAAACCTCTCTCGCTCGACAAGACGTTAATCCTGGTTAAGAACGCCATCGAATCGAAAAAGCTGCGGCGCGAAAACGTTGACTTGAAGAAGCAGTTGGTCGTGAAGAGCGTGATCGTCGGGGACAGCATCCCCATGAAGGCGCTGCGCCAGCAGATTGGCCTGATGGCCCCCACCAACGGGCGCGTTCTCATCTATGGCGAATCCGGCGCGGGCAAAGAACTCGTGGCCCACGCCATCCACGGCCAGAGCATGCGCAAGGATGAAACTTTTGTCGAGGTCAACTGCGCCGCGATTCCAGAAGACCTGATCGAGAGCGAGTTATTCGGGCACTACAAAGGATCGTTCGCCGGCGCGGCTGCCGACAAGGAAGGGAAATTTCAGAAGGCGCACGGTGGAACGCTCTTCCTCGATGAAGTCGGCGACATGAGCCTGAAGACGCAATCGAAGGTTCTCCGTACGCTGGAGGAGCAGCGCTTTAGCCCGGTGGGAAGCAACGAGACCATCACGGTCGATGTCCGAGTGATTGCCTCGACTAACAAAGATCTGGAAGAAGAAATCTCACGCGGCAACTTCCGCGAAGATCTTTTTTATCGTCTGAACGTGATTCCATTTTTTGTGCCGCCGCTGCGCGAGCGTAAAGAAGATATCCCTCTGTTCGCGCGTCATTTCCTGAAAGAACTGGCGGCGACTTACGGACGACGCCCGCGCGAAATCTCCGACGACGCCATCGAAATTCTCATGCGTTACTCCTGGCCGGGAAATGTGCGCGAACTGCGCAACGTGATCGAGCGCATCGTCATCATGAACCCCACCACCACGCGCTTCGACAGCAAGCACCTGCCGCCGCTGGTCTACCGCGACGGCACGCGGCGCGCGCCCAAGAGCGAATTCTCCACGCTCCACCAGGCCCGTGACGCCTACGAACGCGACTACATCCTCAAAACTCTCGACCAGAATCACGGCAACGTCAGCCGCACCGCCGAAGTGCTCGGCCTCGAGCGCAGCCACCTTTACAGAAAGATGAAGGCGCTAGGGATCGCAGCGAAAGAGTAAGCGCCCGCGGCGGCTGGCTCCTCCCTATTGATTCAGCGGCAACAGTGCCTGGCATGCGGCTTCGCTGGCGATGGCCGCTCCAGTGGGCTGCACGCGTATCACCGCATCTTCAAACGAACAGAAACTGCGGATGCCGGTCTGATTGAGCGTGACCGGAATTGCCGTCATAAAATATTGCGAAGCCGGAGGGCCGCCCGCGCCAGTCGCGGCGAACGTGTATCCGCTTTTGGTGCCGGATGCCAGCACGCTATCGATGAGGCACGCGGTCGTCGAACTGGGCGTGCACGGCGTAACCCCGCCGAGAGCCGAGAGGGTAGCCGCGTAGCCGACCGTCGGGTAAGCGGAGTTGTAAGTGATCTCTCCCGTGTTGATGGTTCGCACCGAAGCCACCGCGGACGACTCGTTGGCCGCCATCTTGGCGCGCAGCAAGTTTGGGATGGCGATGGCCGCAATGATCAGAATAATGGCGACTACAATCAGCAGTTCGATTAGCGAGAAACCTACCTGTTTTCTCTTCGTGGCGCTCATGCTCACGTACATGGGAAATTGTCCTCCATTCAAGAATTCGCTCGCGCAGGCCTGACGCGGCCCGGGGGGGAGAAACCTGGGACTGCCATACTACACTTGCCGTTTCAGCGCTTGCCGTTCGCGTTTGGACCATCCAGCCGTTTGACCATGTGGATTTCGGTGCCGTTCTTGTGGAACTTCACTTCGTCCATCAGCTGGTTGATCAGAAAAATTCCGCGGCCGTGATTGGAAAACAAATTCTCTCCCATCGTGCAGGTGGGAATCGTGCCTGGATCAAATCCCGGCCCGGGATCGCGCACGATGATGAGAATTCCTCGCTGCTCGTCGCAGGCCACCAGGCACTCCACAACTTTCGTGGGATCTTCCTTGGCGCCGTGCACTACGGCGTTGGCCAGCGCTTCTTGCAGCGAAAGCTCAATGGCGTCTTCCTTGCCGTCGGCGCACTTCATCTGGCGGACGGCGTCCATCACCTGCTCCACCACCGGGTCCACGGCTTTGCGGTCAGCAGCAAGCGTGACGCGCACCCGCAGACTCAGTTTTTCGGGATCGAAGTCGTACTCCGGGAAGTGTTCCTCGGAAGAAGCTTCAGATTCCATGGGGCTGGGTTATCCTTATCCGCCTTGAGCTCGGCCTGTTGGGATTCTAGCCGCAAGCGCCAAATCCGGCAATGGCCGCCCTTTCCCACTGCTTCTGAGTTTCACCTCCGGAGTTTCACACCATCGACAGAACGTCAGTCTTCGGTATCCTTGCGGCTATTATCTAAGGTGGGGTTTTGCCGGCCGTCGTCGATGCGGGCCGCCGGAGTGCCCTGGTTCAGCATCCGGTGCTCCAGTTGCCGGCGCCAGTCGAGTTCTTCCACAAAGCGGCGGGAATCACGCCATCCTGGCTCAGCCTTGACGTAGAGTTCGAGGAAGACTTTAGTCCCTATCATGCGTTCGATCTGCAAGCGCGCCGACGTGCCGATCTTTTTCAACATCTGGCCGCCCTTACCTACCAGAATTCCCTTCTGCCCGGCGCGTTCGCAATAGATGGTCGCCGCAATCCGGGCCAGCCTCGCGCCTTCTTCGAAGTTATCCACCATCACCGTGGTCGCGTAAGGGATCTCTTCGCTGGTATTCAGCAGCACCTGTTCGCGAATGATTTCCGCCGCCATAAACCGCGCCGGTTGGTCCGTAACCTGGTCCTCCGGAAAATAGGCTGGCCCCGCGGGCAGCGCCGCGATCACATCCTGCAACAGTGCGTCCAGACCGTTGCGCTTGAGCGCAGAGATTGGAATGACTTCGCTGAAGTTGTAGAGCTTGCGGTAGTTTTCAATCAGCGGCAGCAGCTTCGATTTCTCGCGAATCAGGTCGACCTTGTTGAGAATCAGAAACGCCTTGGTCTTCGGCCTCTTCAACAGGTCAAGAGCGAACTGATCACGCGGATCGAACTTGCGCGTCACATCCATGATGACCAGCACGAGGTCGCAGCCTTCCAGCGCCTCGCGCACCTCGACCATCATTTTTCGGCCGAGTGACGAGTCCGGCTTGTGCACGCCCGGAGTATCGATCAGCACGATCTGTCCGCCACCCTTCCCATTTTTCTTGGGAACATGTACCACGCCTTGGATGCGGTTGCGCGTCGTCTGCGGCTTGGGCGAAATAATGGCCAGCTTCTCGCCCACCAGCGCATTGAGCAACGTAGATTTCCCCCCGTTAGGCCGGCCGAGAATGCACACGAAACCGGAACGGAAGGGCATAGGTTGGGTCTTGGGCGTTAGGTGTTAGGTATTGGTCTTCGTGAATCTCAGAAACACTTCGCTTCGTCTGGATGCCTGGATCGCTGATCCTGGTACCGAAGATCCAAGACCTAACACCCAAGACCCTCTTATATCAGCTTCAACTGCTGCGGCTGCACTGCGCTGATCCTCACGCGCTCCACCTTGCGATCGGTGGACTCCAGGACTTCAAAGCGCAAGCCGTCTTCTTCCACCGTTTCGCCCTTGCGCGGAATGCGTCCGGCGAGCTCGCTGACCAGGCCGGCGATGGTGGCGGATTCTTTCCCTTCAGGCTTCGAGCCGAAGAGTTCATCAAGACGGTCCACGTCCATCCCGCCGGCAACAATGAACGAACGATCGCCCTCGCGCACAATTTCCGGCTTGTCGCGGTCGTCGCGAATTTCACCGACAATCTCTTCCACCAGGTCCTCGATCGTCACCAGGCCGGCGACCCCGCCATATTCATCCACCACAATCGCCATGCGGATGTTCTGCTTCTGCATTTCGCGCAGCAGGTCGCTGCCCAGCTTGCTTTCCGGGACGAAATACACGTCGCGCCGCATCAGCGAGTCCACGGTGCGCACGTGCGCTTCGGTGTCGGGCACCTGCAGCACGTCCTGCGCGTAAACGATTCCCTTGATGTTGTGAATCGTGCCTTCATACACCGGCACGCGCGCGTAATGTTTGGCACGCAGCATCTCGATGAAACGCTCGACCGTGGTATTCGCAGGAACCGCAAACATCGCCGGGCGCGGCTTCATCGCTTCGCGCACCGTCTTGCCACTGAACTCGACCACCGACTGGATCAGGTCGCGATCGCCCTCCTGAATAATTCCTTCTTCCTGTCCCGCTTCGATCAGCGCATCCACCGCCTCAGCCGAGGTTTCTGGTTCTTCGTGAGTATTCTGCCGGGTCAGCGATGCCACCGACCGTAAGAAGCCGAGCACGATCGTGATCGGCATCACCAGATAGATGACCACCTTCAAGACCAGCGTCCAGTGGATCAGCCATTCACCTTTGGTCCGCGAGAAAAACACGAACGGCAGAAAGCGGTTGAAAACGACCGTGACCAGAATCAGGCTGATCGTGGCCTGCAGGATCTCGTAGATATTCCAGGGTCGATCGCCGAAGACAATAAATCCAACAATCAGCGAGATCGCCGCCATAGTTAACTGCGTAAGCACCGCCACCGAAAGCGATCCGCGGGAACGGCTCACTCGCAACGGCGCCTTTTCCAGCCTCGGCTCGACCTTCTGTTCGAAGACGTCGATGTTGTCTTGAAATTCACGGGAAAGAAATTTCCCGGCTTCCTGGTACACGCGGTCCACGTATGAGACAAGCGTCAGGAGTCCCAGCAGAAGCAACAGCACGGCGGCGATGGCGAAGTTCATACCGGCCTCCGCGCTCGCGCCGAATGCGCCATACTTTTCTTCGCCGTAGTTTTTTTCGTTTTGTTGCCGCCAGGCTCCACGCGCTCCAGTCCGGCTCGTTCAATCAACGCCACCGGCAGCCCGAGTGCCCGCCGTAACTTGGCTTCCTTGCGCGCCATTTCACCATTATCGCGCTCATGGTCAAGGCCCGCCAGATGAAGAATTCCATGCAGCGTCAAGATTTTGATTTCCTCAGCCGGAGTGTGCCCGAGCCGGATCGCGTTTTGTGCCGCGATGTCCGCCGAGATCGCCACATCGCCCGCCAATCGCGCCTTTGCACGCGTGTCCGCAGCCTTGGAAGAAGGCGCTGGGAACGACAATACGTCGGTAGCCTTGTTCTGGCGGCGAAACTGGCGATTCAGTACGCGGACCTCAGCACTGCGGGTCAGCAACACATTCACCGTGCCCCGCAAGCCCGCCGCGCGCCGCGCCCGCAGCACAAACCGCGTGAGTGTCGCTTCACTCAATCCCGCAACTCTTTTTCGCAGAATCACCAATCGTTCTCTGAGCCCCTTCTCTGTGCCTCTTCGCCCGCCTTGCACCGCAAAAACAAAACAGGAGGGCTCAGTTGCAGCCCTCCCGCCTGATATGTCCCGGTCTATCCTTTGGCTTCGGCGGCCGCCTTTTCTTCGTGAACCGGAACCACCGTCTTCTCGCCTGCGTTCGCCACTTCCGCATGCCGCGGCTCGGCCAGCAGAAACATCTGCTGCTCAGACGCACGCGCCTTATGTTCGTCATATGCATGCACGATGCGCTGCACCAACTGATGGCGCACTACATCGGTTTCATCGAAATGCACAAACGCGAGGCCATCCACATTTTTCAGCACTTCCATCGCCTCCAGCAGTCCGCTGCGCCGGGCGTTGGGCAGATCAATTTGGGTGACGTCGCCGGTAATCACAGCCTTGGAGTTGAACCCCAGGCGCGTGACAAACATCTTCATCTGCTCTGAAGTCGTGTTCTGCGCTTCGTCCAGAATCACGAACGAATCGTTCAATGTACGTCCGCGCATGAAGGCAATCGGCGCAATCTCGATCACGTTCTTCTCCAGGTAGCGATCCACTTTCTCCGGATCGAGCATGTCGTAGAGCGCGTCGTACAGCGGCCGCAAATAAGGATCAATCTTGTCCTGCAGGGTACCCGGCAAAAATCCCAGGCGTTCGCCCGCTTCCACCGCCGGACGCGCCAGGATGATGCGGTTCACTCGCTTGGCCAGCAGCGCCGAAATTGCCATCGCCACCGCAAGGTAAGTCTTGCCCGTACCGGCCGGGCCAACGCCGAATACCATGTCATGCTTTTCGATGGTCTCCAGATAGCGGCGCTGGTTGCTGCTCTTCGGCTGAACGGTGCGCTGCCCGAACGACCGCTTGCGCCCGGCATCTGCCAGTCCGCGCAGGGTCGAGTTCGGATCCGACATCAGCACCCGCAACATGCTGTTCAGATCGCCATTGTTGAAGGTATAGCCGGAACGCTGCAGGCTCTCGTAATCGACGAACACTTGCTCGGCACGCGCCACGTCGCGCGCCGCGCCCTCGAGTTCGATGGCGTTCGACCGCAAGTTGATCGCGATGTTGAGTCCGTCTTCCAGCAGGCGTACATTCTCATCCCGCGTGCCGAACAGCGTCTCGATATTGGGACTAATCCCGATGCTCTTCTTCATTCAGTCTCGTTGTTCATTCAGTCTCGTGGACAGATTTTCGGGGACCGCCGAGTGAACTTCCGACAGTCACGGGATGCAAAAATACACATGTGCCTGCTGCACGGCGCAGACAAAACAGGATTATGCTCGGAGACGGGATCAACCGGAATGCGCATGCCCAGAAGGCAAGTCACTACCATTAGTTAAAGCCTACCCCCGTCCGAACAGGGAGTCAAATCCCCACCTTAGTTGAGCCCGTGAAAATGAAGCGGAAGTCTTAGCGGTTCCTCTGTGTTCCCCTATGTCCTCTGTGGTTAATCCGATCTCGCCCCGCGGCCAAAAGTTTGACCGCCCGTGAGCACGTCCGCTACAATAAGTAATTCGGACCCACCCGAATATCTCGCTGTAAACACAAAGGTAAGAACCACACATGGCAAATCATCTTTCGGCGCTGAAACGTGCGCGCCAAACCGAACGCCGCACCGCGCGAAACCGCGCCAACACCTCCACTCTCCGTACCCAGTTGCGCGAACTGCGCGAGACCATCGAAAAAGGCGACAAGGCCGCCGCCGAGCAGGCCTACCGCAAGACCGTCTCCGCCCTCGACAAAGCCATTCAGAAGGGCACCCTGCACGAGAACACCGCCTCGCGTTACAAGTCCCGCCTGGGTGTTCGCGTTAATGCCATTAAGTAGATAAGCCGTCAGCAGTCGGCAATCCAAAAGTCTGGGCAGACCTTTACGGCCTGCCCTTTTTGTTTCCGCAGTGAGGTCACTACTTGGCGGCCGAATAGCCCTGCCACAGATATTCCAGCGCCTCAGGAAGCGTTTGTTGTTTCACCGCCCGGTCCACATGTCCGGCATTGCGGGCAAACACGAATTGATAGTGATAGCCCTTGGCCGCCAGTTCCTTCGCCATTTGCTCGTTGGCCAGAACCCAGTCATGCATGTTGTCCCGCATGACGTTCGGATTGAACAGATCCCGGTCTCCAACTTCCATCCAGATTCGTATCGGTTTGGTGGGACTCGCCGGAATGAGATGCTCGTGAAACTCCCACGCGCCGTGCGGCGTTCGCGGATCGTACGGCCACTGCTGGTTGATGAACGTTCCCGAATAAGTGAGCACGCGATGATAAAGTTCGGGATGGTACCAGGCCATGATCAATGCGCACGATCCGCCTGAACTGCCGCCCATGGTTGCCCGGCCGTCGGGATCCTTCGTGAGTTTCACCTGCGCTCTGGCCTCGACCAGCGGCAAAACTTCTTTTTCCACAAACTCCGCATAGGTCCCCGACATGGTGTCGTACTCCAGCCCGCGCTCGCTTCCCTGCGCGTCCCCGCTCCCGTTGCCGATCGAAATGGCAATCATCGCCGGGATTTTGTGTTGCGCGATCGCAGCGTCCAGCGCGGAAAACAGCTGCGCGTCGGGCCCGTCCGCACCGACGATGAAAGGCGCCACACTTCCGGCGACATACTGTTTGGGGATATAGACTGCCACTTTCCGCATGTAAGCGGCAGCATGGCTCGTCGTCACGATAAGCTTTGCCGGGTCGGCAGGATCGGCGGTTCCAAACGTATTCGCGTCCCGCGCAATGCCAGGATAAATCTTGCTGTCGGAAGAGTTCATGGTGAACTCAATCACCGCTCCCTTAGGAATCGTGGAGCCGCGGACGCCTTCGTCCGCCGGAACCGTGTGAGTCGGCCCGATGATGAAATTCCCATCCGCCGTCGCTGGAGGCACCGCGCCGTCCGGTAGTTCCTTCGCCGCAACATAACCCGGAGTACTAGGTTCCCGCGTCGGCGGCGCCGGACGCTCCACATGTTGCGCCACTCCAGGCGACTGCCCGAATACTGGAGTAGTCGCCACAGCCAGACTCATCAAGAAGCACACGCTCACCGAACGCGAGATCGATCTCATCCTGTGATTCTGCATCGAACTGAGAACCCAACTCCTACACCGGCAACTGTTCCTGCATCCATCCTGGAATTTCCAGCTTCGGCTCGGTCGTCAAGTCCATGACCAGTCGCTCCAGCACCATGCGTTTGCTCACTGGATTCGAACGCAGGGCCAGATCGGCTTTGGCCACCAGGCGAATGGCCCGCGTGAGTTCGCGGCGGTTCTTGTAGCGGCGCGCCTGCCGGATGATGTCGTCAGCGGCAAAAGGAGGCACGCGAAACCCCTGCCACAGCGCCGCCCACAGCATACGTTGGTCGCGGACGTTGCGCTCCAGAATCACCAGCATCTGGCGGAAAGTCTTCGCTAGCATATAAATGTGTCCAATGGCCGCCTCTTCACCTTCGCCCGAACTTAGAATCGCATCCAGAACTTCCAGCGAACGCACCCGGTCTTTGCTCGAGATCGCGTCAGTCAATTCATACAGCGATCTCTGTTTCGCCGCGAGCACCATGGTCTCAACGTCGCCCAGCGTGACCCGTTTCTTTTCGCCGACATAGAGAATCAGCTTCTCCAGTTCATTCGAGATCATCATCATGTCGCCGCCTAGCGCGTCCACCAGTTCGCGGGCGCCGTCGGCTTCGATCTTCACCTCGCGGCTGGCGCAGTAGTCGCTGATCCAGCGGACGGCCTCGCCCTCTTCGACGCGCGCCAGTTCCACGATGCCGCAGTACTGCCCCATGGTCTCGCGGATGCGCTGGTAGCGCTCCTTGTCCTGCATCTCCATCTTGCGGACATCGGCGGGAATGCTGATGTGATCGGCGACAAATACGATCAGCGCGTCGGGATTCGGATTCTTGCAGTACTCTTCGATGGCAGCGAGCTTCTCTTCGTTCGATCCGCGGCCAAACAGATTCTTCACTCCGCGCACGAAGAACACCTGAAAAGGCGCCATTAATGAAGGAGTGCGGGCCCGGTCGAGAACCTCGGCCAGATCGTTTTCCGCGAGGTCGAATTCGAACAGACTGAAATCTCTCAGATCGACCGGAACCAGATGCTCGAGGATGGCGTCGCGAAAGCGTTTGCGGAAAAAAGCCTCATCACCCACAAACACGTACGCCGCGCGCAGCTTGCGCGATTCCAGTTCGCTGACAAAGCGCTCGGCTTGGGCAAAGGCTCTCATGATGGCCGTCTTGGTCGTTAGGTGCGGTTTCCGATTCCGCGCCTGCGCAACTCTAACATCAGAAGCCCTCCAGAATGTTAGACACGAGGGTTCGGGCGAAGTCCTGCGACAGACGCCGGAACGCAGGCGAGTCTTCCTCGAAGAAGCTCTGCAGGTCCTGCGAAACTTCGTACTGCTCGCGGAACAGGTACGCCGGATTCTGGTACAGCACCTTGCCGCTGCGGTCCGTCAGCGTCACCTTCATGCTCACCACCACCATCACGCTGGCGGCGCGCCCGGTCGCCGTGTCATAAGCCACGGGAGCCGCTGTCGTGGAGAGCACTGTCCCGGTCAAAGTGGCGTCGGCGTCTTCGCCGGAATCATGCAGAATGCGGTAGTGAGTCCGCGTCGTGAACTCACGCACCACCGACGCGGTCAGCATCTGCTCGATGCGGTAAGTGAGGGTTTCGTTCTTGAACGCTGGAATGGCGATCGTCTTGACGTTCTCGGGCAGTTGCACCGCATGGCCCGCCGTGTGATATCCGCAGCCGGCATACAAAAGCAGCAGTGGCAGCACAAGCGCGGCCAGCCACTGCGAACGCCCCGGCTTCATTGGATTTTTCCCGTGGGGCGCGTAGCGCCCATGCTCTCCGCGCACTCGACCGCGGTCAGGGCAGAGATTCGCAGGTTGTCCGCCGCCGCCCATAGCCAGACCCCATTCGGCTGGGCCGGATCGTTCTTCAGCGCAACTTGGATGTCGGCCTGTCCCGCCGAACTCACGTTGCTGGGAGTATCTTCTTCTACCCCAGGGATCGAAATATGATCCCCGGCCAGGGCCAGCGACAGACCCGGCAAATCCGCCGGGCCATCGAGTTCCAGGAAAACGGCGAGCGCATAGCCGTGAAAAATCGGGGCCTGTAGCAGAAACAGCGAAGGCTGCGCAGCGTCATCCCCGGCAATCTTGCGATAGTGCCGGAGCACACGCGCCTCCAGCGAATCGAGCGAACGCTGCGCCTTCTGGCCGTAGCGGGCGACCATATTGAACGCTACTTGCGCGTCGTAGACATCTTTGGGCAGAGGCTGAAACGAGAGCAGGTTCACCGTCTGCTGGTGCAACTCATCCATGCCGCGCTGGCCGTGCTCTGACGCTGGTTCGAAAATGGTA
>Ga0210387_10003477_pt1 | contig 12101 bp, 9 predicted proteins | sample IncBWC7OmetaG_FD_160108 | JGI IMG/M metagenome (GOLD analysis project Ga0210387, IMG submission 160108) | Forest soil microbial communities from Barre Woods Harvard Forest LTER site, Petersham, Massachusetts, United States - Inc-BW-C-7-O ... | reverse complement strand
ATCCTCGTTCCGTCGGCTGTCCTCCTCGATCAGTGGTACGCCGGCCTCGCAGACGACCTCGGTGTTCCCGAAGCCGACATAGCGCTGTACTCAAGCACTCACGAAAGGATGACGCCCAAGCGGGTGAACGTTGCTATTCTCAACACCGCGCGCTCGTTGTCAGCCCGAATTGCCAGAGACTCGGATTGTTGTCTCATAGTCGACGAGTGTCATCGCGCTGGTACTACTCAGAATGCCCTGGCGCTTCGCGGTGAATACCGGGCGACTTTGGGTTTGTCAGCGACTCCGGTTAGAGAATACGACCGCGGTTTCGAGGAACTTGTCGCACCAATCCTCGGCCCAATCGTGTATGAATATGACTACGCTACCGCGCGCCGCGATGGAGTTGTTGCACCATTCCGCCTTGTCAATGTTCGTGTGCCGCTACTTCCACATGAGCGTACTGAATACGTCAAGTTGACTCGCACTCTCGCCCAGCTATTTAAGCAGCGCCAGACGGGGCATCCAGTGGATGACAAGATCGAGGCAACCGTTCGGCGCCGGGCGGCCGTTGCCGCAACCGCGGCCATGCGCGTGCCGGTCGCAGTTCGACTGGCGCGACAGCACATTGGTGCGCGATTGCTCGTGTTCCATGAACGCATATCTGATGCGGCGCGATTGGCGAAACTCATGGCGGATAGCGGCCTGCGTACAGCCTTGTATCACTCGAAGCTTGCCGATCCCGTTCGGCGTGACAACCTTCGGCTCTTTCGGCGTGGAGTGTTCGATTGTTTGGTGACGTGTCGTGCCGTCGATGAAGGAGTCGACATTCCAGAGGCGAGTGTCGCGATTATAGCTAGCTCGACCCGCAGCCGCCGTCAGCGCATTCAACGATTGGGTCGTGTTTTGCGGCCCGTTGTGGGCAAGCAAGAGTCGGTCATCTACACCCTGTACGCGACACTTCCCGAACAGCGATTGTTGGTACGGGAAGCGAACGAACTCGATGACGCCGCAGAGATTCGCTGGCTCTCGACAAAGGAGTAGTGAGCGATGGCGAGGGTCCTTCACGAGGGCCTATGGTATGACGCTTTGACGAGCTCTGCGCTATACGAGAAAGAGTTCGAGCGAATTGTCATGCAACACAGCACGCTCCTGTTCCCCGAGTTCAGGCCGAGCGTCTACAAGGCAACCGTCTACAGCGACACCAGTTCTGCGCGACCGGATTACGCGTTGATTGAGCAGCAATATCGAGAGTGGTGGATCGTTGAGCTGGAGCTCGCCAATCATCCTTTCGAAGGCCACGTGCTTCCTCAAGTCTCGACTCTCGTTGAGGCGCGATATGGTGCAGAGCAGGCCGCGTACCTCGCGGCAAGGAATCCGGGCCTCGACGAAAATCGGGTTCGTGATCTAATGAAAGGCCAAACGCCGAGGGTGTTGGTAGTCGTCAACGAGCCCCGGCCTCAATGGGTGTCAGCGCTGAACGCGATCCGAGCCGAATTGGCGGTCTTTGAAATTTTTCGATCGGTGGAAGGCAAGCATCTCTATCGATTCAATGGCTACACCCCCCGCGGGCCTGGAAACGTCGTCTCAAGATGCCGACTCGATCGAGCGCTTCCGTGGGCACTCCGAGTCGATTCGCCAAGTGCTTTGGGGTTCAGGCGGAACGAGTCGATAGAAATTCTCTTTGGAGAGACCCTTTCCGAGTGGGAGCGAATGGACAGTGCCGACATGGTGTGGCTCGTCCCGAAGGCGAGAGTAAAACTCGAGAAGCAGACAGTCTACGCGTTGACGCGTCTCGAGAATGGCCGGTTAAGGCTTGTACCTACACCTGACTAAGTGCGCTGAACCCTCAAGCGGAGGCAACGCCATTGGAATTCAAGATTGGTCCGGATGTCATCTCGTCATACCGCCGACTTTCCTACACGGCGTGGCATGCATTGGCGGAGTTTGTGGACAATTCAACTCAGTCATTCGCCAATCATCGAGATGCTCTTCTAAAGGCTTATAAGACAGAGAAAAAAATCCTGGAAGTGTCAATCGTCTACGATAAAGACACCGAAGTGATTCGCATCACTGACAACGCGATGGGGATGGACCTGCCAGAGCTGGAAGCCGCTCTGCACGTAGCGCGACGACCCGCGAACTCAAGCGGGCGGAGCAAGTACGGAATGGGGATGAAGACTGCCGCGTGTTGGCTGGGTGATTACTGGTCCGTGACCACCAAGAAGCTCGGCGAGCGCAAGGAATACACGGTCTCCATCGATGTACCCGAGATTGCCAAAGGGAATCTCGGACTTGATCCTAAGATAAAGGTTGTTGACGACCCAAATATTCATTACACCATAGTCGAGGTGCGCTCGTTGCTTCGTAGTTTTAGGGGGCGCACGCTCGGCAAAATTCGCGACTTCTTGAGTTCCATGTATAGGGAAGATTTTCGACGTGGCGAATTGAAGTTGCTCTGGAACGACGAAGAGCTGGCGTGGCAGGAGGTCGCGCTGGCGAAGGCCGCGGATGGTTCTCGATACAAGAAATCCTTTTCGTTCACCATCGATGACAAGCCGATAACGGGATGGGTGGGTATTTTGGCGAAGGGATCGCGCGCGAAGGCCGGTTTTGCGATGCTGCACGGCGGCCGGGCAGTTCGCGGGTGGCCCGATGCATGGCGCCCGCAACAGATCTATGGGCAATTGCAGGGCAGCAACGATTTAGTGAACCAGCGAGTCGTCGGCGAGATCAGTCTTGACGCATTCGATGTAACTCACACCAAAGATGACATACTGTTTGTTGGGGACGAAGAAGATCGGGTTGAGGAAGAGCTGTTGAAGCACTGTGCGGACTACAAAGAAGTGGCCAGAAAGTTGCGCAAAGGAGTCGACGAGCGCGGACCTTCTCAGGTAGAGACTGAAACTGCGGTAGAGGAACTTCAGCGAGAGTTATCGTCGCCCGAATTCATCGACGCTATAGAGCTCGAAGAGGCTCCGCCACCAGACGTGATACGCAGGGGTTTTCAGACGGTTGTCGAATCGCAGAAAAGTCGCGACCCTCGATTTTCCGCCAAGATCGGTGGCATTGCGGTGAAGGGTTATTTGATGGACGATCGTTCGGAGAATGACCCCTACTATATCTGTGATTCGACACAGAAAGGGCTCGTGCTCGTTGTCGTTAACCAAGCACATCCACATTGGAGTCAACTCAAAGGGTCAGATGGCGTGCTGAACTACCTGCGGCACTGTACTTACGACGCGGTCGCAGAGCATCAAGCCAGGCACAAGGTGGCTGCTCTGGACCCCGACACTATTAAACTGTTCAAGGACAAGTACCTGCGTATCCCATTCGAAATCGAGATGCACGCAAGTGATGGAGAGCCTGCTTAGACGCGATCCGCTTCGCAAGGGTTACTGCGTCGCCGTTGCCGGGACGAGCGACCCGCTGTGGACGCGTGTCACGACGAGTGGAGTGACGCCAGGATCTCCACCAGCAGAGAAGGAGATCAGCCCCGTGATACCTTGGTACGGATGCGCGGCCGTGAGTCCAGCGACGTAGACTCTCACGCTCGCTCGCGTCCGCGCACCAGATGTGAGAGCCTGCACGAGCAGGTTGGTAGCATCGTATGCCATCGTCCCGTCTTGCGCCGGCGAGACGCCCCACCGCGCACGGAACTTGGCCACGAACGCCTGGACGTTCGGCCGCGGATCGGCGTCGGTAAACGGGACTCCGATGTATGTCCCTTCCGCGACCGGTGCGTTCGCGACGATACCCGTCCACGCGTCACCGCCAACGAACGCAGCACCGAGGTTCTGTCGCTTAGCCTCTTGAAGCAGTTCGAGCCCTGTGCGCTCGAGGCTTACCGAGAATACGACGTCGGTCTTGAGTTGCTTCAAGTATGCGACGTACGGCTCGAATGTCTTAGGGTTTTCGTCGACCGGCTCCGATGCGACGATGGCGCCGCCGAACCCATCGCGGAACGCCCTGCCCAGTCCACGTCCGTAGGCGTCGTTCTCGTACAGTATTGCCGCCCGCGCCTCGGGCCTGAGCCCCGCCGCAAACCGCCCGATGGCGCGTCCGCTCAATGAATCTGATGGCACGAGCCTGAAGATCCACGACGAGATGCCACTGAGCTCAGGCGCGGTCGCCGCCGATGACACGGCGACCAGGTGCCCATCATATAGTGGCGCAGCCGCCAGGAGCGCCGGCGAGTTCACGTGTCCGATGACCGCGAGCACGCTCTGGTCACTCACCAGGGACTCCGCCACGACGGCGCCGAGCGCACCGGAGCGGTGGTCGTCGACATACCGGATGCGGATGGGTCGACCGTCGACGCCACCCTTGGCGTTCACCTCTTCGACCGCCAGGTCGATGCCGTCCTTGGTGAGCGCCATCGACGGCTCGCTCCAGGGTCCGGCGGCGCCGAGGACGAGCGGTTTCGCGCTAGTGGAGCAGCCGCCGAGGAGGGCGGCCAGCGCGGCGAGTGGCCAACGCCTTTGCAGTGTGATCACTGTGATTCATTTGGCGACGAATCACCGCGGCCTCACGTCACGCGCACCTGGTCCGTGCGCCGGGAGGCGTGAGCAGGTGCACCGCAATAACAACGGCGTCCGGCGATTCCTGCGTCCCTGCCGAGGTCAGCGTGAGATGCGACGGGTCGACACACGCGAGCCCGGGCAGCCGTGGCGGCGGGAGGCTCGGGTCCGCGGTCGCCGCGGCGAGATGCTGCACCAAATCGATCTTCACTTTCTGATCGACATACTGCGCGATCTGATCGTGCGTGACGGCCAGGAACCCGTTGAACACCGCGTCACCGCCACCCGAGGCGACCTCGGTCTGCGTCATGCGAATGGCATTCTCTCGCACCGTCGGGACGGACGACAGATCCAACGTCCCTTGCACGCTCGGCGCAAAGAACTGGCTCATCGGGTACGTCCCCTGGATGTGCACGGACAAGACGAGCCGCGAGCCGTCGGTCTTGATCGCCGGCCGACTAAGCGCGATGTCGTGCCCCCAACTGTCGCATTTCGATGCTTCGACGCGGCACGGGTAGAACCGCCCACCGCTGTCGGTAAAGACGACCTGATTGAGCATGGCCATCATTTCGTCGGCGCGGACCATGATGGTATAGGTCGTATCTCGCGCGACCTCGGCGCTCACCCGCCGCGTCCCTTGGGCCCGCGCCGCAAGAGCGCCGATGGCAAGGAGGGCAGGGGCGATACGGATCAGTCTGGTTCGAAATTCGAGCATGTCGGTACTACACACCTCGCGGTGTTAGGCTCCCGGTCACGCTTCGAATCTATCCGACTGCCGCGACTATTGGTCTCCTCCAAATAGGGGGAAACCAACGGGCGATGGGGGACGCGATGAGTTATCACTGGTGCACCAGCCGCGGCGAGCGTTTTTCTTCACCGCCGACAGATCGGCGCGATGAGTGCCAAACGCTCCGCGTGCTCACTCGATCGCCGCCAGCGACCTGGCGAGCATCGACGGGTCGTGAGACCAATACGCGCGCAACAGCGGTACGATTTGCGTCTCGATAATCGATGCGTACCACGCGTCATCGAGCGTCTCGTCATCGGCGCCAGGAGTGAAGTACCCATGGCCGATGGCGAAGCCCGGGCCAAGCTCGGACGATGCGGTGATGATCGCATTGAGATCAGTCATGCCCCTCACGACACGCTCGACGAGCGCTGGATCGGCGCCACGACCCTCGAGGTACGCGGTGAAGCGCTCGTTCCCAAACGCCGGCGCCAACTCGAAGAACGCGAACCGCCGGCGCAGCGCATAGTCCACGGTCGCGCGCGAGCGGTCCGCGGTGTTCATGAGGCCGATCACGAACACGTTCGGCGGAACAAAGAAGGTCCGACCCGCGCTGGCCGAGTCGGGATACGCCAGCGGCACGGCGTAACTCGCGTCACGCTTGTCGGCGTCGATCAGCATCACGAGGTCGCCGAATATCTCGATTGGATTGCCGCGGTTCATTTCGTCGATGATGAATGCGTAGCGGTGACCCTGGTCGTACCTCGCCTTCAGGCAGAATTTCACGAACACACCGTCGGCTTTGCCTTTGAAGCCCACTCGCGAGCCCCGCACGAATTCTTCGTACGAATACGAGGGGTGGAACTGAATCATCTCGACGCGATGTGAGTCGCTCGCGCCCACGATCGCCTGAGCGAGTCGTCGAGCCGAGAGGGTCTTCCCGACACCGGGCGGCCCTTCCAGAACGATGTTCTTCTTTCGCACCAACGTGTCGTGCATCCGCATGAAGTGTTCGCTCGTGCAGAAGAGATCTGCCATGGCCTGCTCGACCGTCGACGGGGAGCCCTGCGCGTCAGGAATCAACACCTCCGCCGCTTTCACTTTTCGTTTGGAGTCCTGATTGCCCTGGGGTTGGTCGACCTCCCGATCTGACAGGATGGTGCGAGAGAAGTACGCGTAGTGCGGTTCGAGCCGCTCGCTGAGCTGGCCCGACTCGACCAGCGCTCTCAGTGTCCACGCAGGCATCGAGCCTTCCCCATTGCGTGCGTAGATGAGAACCGCATGCGTCGGTGGCTCTCCCTCGCCCAGTACGTTGGCGACCTTCCCCCTTGCACGGCGAACCTCGGCCTCCGCCCGATCGAGGGTCGGTGTGTTGAGTATCACGACCCTGACCGGCGTCCGGTGTCGCCACTCATCCAGGCGGTTGTCGAGCGTCCTACCGACGTCGGTCACCGAGACGGTAGAGACGTGGGCAGGGTCAACGTCAATGACCTTAGCAAGCGCCTTCTGAAACGCGGAGAATTTTCCTTTCGCGTATTTCTGATCCGGCGCGACTGCTTCGTTTATGAGTCGCGAGAGGCGATCGGGGACGGGCTGCTTTGGTGTCGTCATGCCGCATGTTATCGATCACCCGAGCCCAGCCCCTCATCGTTTTGTAGCGTACCGCATCGCCCAATACGTAGGCGGGCCGCCTCGTGCGACTTTATTACACGCTGCGAAATCAGGCCCATTCGCAACGTGAATGAAAACGCACGTAGGGAATAAACGGCTGGCTTAGTCTTATGTGAGCCTGCCGTGGCGGTCTCACCCGCAGCACACTCGTGGGAGATGTGCGATGACAGACGGACCGGATGGACGGGTTCCCCGGCGCAAGAGAAGCCCAGACTCGATCTGGGAGCGCTACTTGACGGGCAAGCTCTCGCTCGACGACAAAGAAACCCTGCCGGCGCTGATCAAAGAGCTCCACCGGGAGATCGCGCAACACCTTGGCCACAAGGTGGATGCGGACGAGCCGGCAGACATCGAGCCGATGGACATCGACTTGCCGCCGGCGCCACCGCCGCTCCACAAGCCGACTCCTATAGTAGACCTCAACGTGCGCCGGAATCACATCGCGAGACGTCGCCGGATCGACCCACGGCAGAACTAGCGATCAATCGTCTCGACGCAGCTCGCCCAGTTCCTGTCTCAATGACTTGAGCGCTAGCCGGAGGTGCGTGTGGACCGTCCCGACTTCCACTTCCAGCAATTCAGCGATCGCTCGCTCCGGGAGCTCGCATTTGTAACGGAGTATCAGCGCCCGTCGACGACGCTCGGGCAGAGCGGCGACGGCGAGCTCGACGGTTGCGAGCAACTCCGTCTCGCGTTCCGACGCTCCCGCTATCGGATCTGGCTCGACCCCGGGACTCGCCGCCGGCGCTCCAGTCTGCTCCGCCGTCGTATGCGCCCGACTCCGCGTCGCTCGCTGACGGAGGACGTCGTACGCCCGATGACGGACAGCGGAGTAGAGGTAGAGCGAGGAGCTCGAGGTGATGTCGAGGGTCTGCCGATGACACCACAAAGTTGTGAACACGCTTTGCACAACGTCTTCGGCGTCCTCCCGACTATCGACCACAACGGAGGCGTAGTTGACGAGCGCGACGTAGAAGGCGGTGAAGATCGCCTTGAACCCGACGTTATCGCCTCGCCGAAGTACACCAGCGATATCCTCGATATCCACCGGCGGCGCTGGTGGACGACGCGGACTCCGCGGGAATAAGCGATACGAATCCGATCGCACGGGATACTCCCCGTTATCGGGAGACAAAACGTCTATTGTGCAGCCAGCGGCGAAACTCGCTGGCGAAGGACGCGACAGTCTGGAAGCCATCGTGACGGCTCACCAGTGTATGCGTGACCATTACGCGATACAAACGGCTCACGAAGAACAGAGAAAATGCACAGATGTGTTTCAGTGCGCAAGTAGGAGATCAGCCGTGTGCGTAAGCAGTGCAAAGCGCCGCTCGCTGTGTCACGGCGTTCACCCGACGTCCCGCCTGTCACGTCTTATTGGGCATCCGAGAAGACCCACGAGCGCTCACGTTGTCCAGCCAATGGTACCGCCATGATCACCGGTATCTCCGATCTCGTCGGCTCGAGAATCCTCTGCATCGATCCCGACAAAAAGACCCGCAAGTTCGTTTGCGAGAACCTCGGCAAGCTCGGGCTGTCCGTGCGACTCGCCGAAGATGGGCTTGAAGGCTTGCGAGCAGCACTGTCGCTGCCGCGGCCGGACCTCATCATCATGGAGTTCGGGCTCCCGAACTTGTCCGGGATCGAGGTCATCCAACGCCTGCGCACGCGCGGGAATTGGGTGAGGATCATCCTCATGACCGACAAACCCGAGAACGACGACGCGCATCTGCTCGCGATTGACAATGCGGTCATCGACATCATGGGGAAGCCGTTCACTGACGATTCGCTGCGTGTGCGCACGATCGCGGCGCTGAGGCGCGCGGCCGTCAAGAAGTCCGTGTTCCGGTATGCCGACCTGTCGCTCGATCTCGCGACGCGGTACTGCGTACGGGGCACGCGGCCCATGCAGCTCACGCCCTCCGAGAGTGAGCTCCTCCATTACTTCATCGAGAGACCCGAAGTCCCATTGTCGTCGGAGCGGCTCCGCGAGGAAGTGTGGGGAGAAGAGCGCCAGTCATCGAGTGAGCACGCGCTGCTACCGCGCATCTCGAGACTTCGGCAGAAGCTTCATGGGCCGGGCGAGTCGGTCATCCTGCATACGGTGCCGAGCATGGGGTACATGCTGGCGATACCCAGCGCTGATGATCCGACGCTAGCTGGCCTGGGCGATCTGCCTTGGCCGGGGTCGTTTGAGCAGTTCGCTGACCCTCGTCGGTCAACTCTCACTCGGCTGTCGCCATAAACAAATTCACAAATTCATAATCGTGCGTTGATCTTTGCATGGTAGCGCTAACAACTCGGTGCTGGGACAGCAGGTTTTCCTAGTCCCGAGCGAGAGGTTGTCCGTAGGTGGACACTCTCAGGTCAAGGCTCGGTTCTGCGTCGCGGGGGAGAACCGCTGCACCGGGTATCGTTGGCACCAACGGGATTCGGCGCGGGTGAGACTACCACGGCAGGTATCTGAGTCGACAGAACGCTTATTCCCCACGTGCGTTTTCGGTTCATGCCGCGCGTGGCTGTTCGACGCGTGTAGTAATGTCGCACAACGTGGCCCACCTTCGTTTTCGGGCGATTTCGGACGTTAAAGGAGCAGGGGTAGCGACCGATTATCAAACAGATGTGCAACGTTTTGGTTGGACGCGCGCAATCCGACTGACTCGTGCGCTGAAACGCAGATCGGTCAGTCCAAAACTACGACGGGACATCCTCGCCGGAGACCTTGCCTCAAGCGCTATCGCGCCGGCATCGCAAGCGACGGGGGAGCAGTCGACGGATCAGCATGGCTGCTGAGTTTCTAAACACCCTGGACACCCCAACCTCCGAGTTCCGCCGGCTGACGCCTCATTTCGTTAGCAGGAGCGGCGGAGACATCACTGGGTGGACGCCTGAGCGCAACTCGGAACCAGTGGTAAAATCATGGCGATGTTTCTGGCCACAGGCGTGCATTCGTGTAGATAGCGACTGGGGCACACGCATCTATCAGCAAACACACACAATCGTAGTGCAACTGCAAATCGAAACTCAAAAGAAACATACCGTCGCGCGTTGCGAATTCTCATATCATGGCGAGGGAGCCGAAACTTCGACAACTCGTGACAACATTGTGCTGTAGGGATAGCCAGGGGGAGCTTGGTCCCTATCGTTGATATGTACGGCCTTTAGGCTTGAGACTCCCTCATATGATTTTCGGCACCATTGAAGCCTGCAGTCGACACACAGCCGGTCGAGTGCGCGTGCATGTCTGTTCTTGTACTGGAAGCTCGCGCGGCTCAGCTAGATCGTTCAGCCGGCCGTCTTGAGTGAGCACTTGATCATCGCCAGATCAAGAGGCTCCAGTTCTCGGCATCTGCCTCACACGAGGGCATTCGGCCTCATCTTCTGGTCGACCACAAGCTGAGTGTCGAATCACGTCCACTCGCCCTCCTCCCGGCGCTGACGCACATCAGGCGGTCAATCGCGCCGTAAAGCAACGCAGTTAATCGCGAGAGCAAGTCGGCCACACAACCAATCAATCCGCCGAATACCGCTATGTCCGCTGATTGTCTTGCCGCTGCAATAGCAGCAATTCTTTGCTGCGCGTCTATCTCTACCACAGGCGTCGCACAGAAGATTGCCGAGGCCGTGCCGTCCTCGATCGTATCTGGAGGCATACAGTCACTGGCCATCGACCGAACGATCGACATCGACTTCGATAGGCTGCCGTTCTTGAAGGCCGTAGATAGTGTCTGTGCGACGGCCGGTCTAACATTTTCTCTGGCCACCCGAAATGCGATTGAGGACTCCACGGTGCACACTAGACGTGTATCGCTCCACGTTCGGGCTGCAACAGTAGGGGGCGTGCTTCATCGCCTACTTGACGGCACCGGGCTACACGTGGAGACGGTGGCTGACAATGCGATCGTGCTAGTAGCCAACACTCCTCGCACTTTGGTCGAGCTCTCCCAGCAGGGAATTGATCTGGGCGTCATCCGCGGAGTTGCGCGGGACGCCGCATCAAATGCGGCGATAGGCGCAGTGACGATTCGCATTCATCCGTTCGACCGGCGTGTCTTAACAGATGTTGCTGGGCGCTATTGGTTCCCCGCGCTCGGACCGGGTCATTACACGGTGACTGCACGTCGCCTTGGTTACGCACCTACATCACGTGAGGTAGAACTCCGATCTGGCGACACAGCGACCGTTGACTTCGCGCTCGTACAAACGGCTGCGCAACTCGACAAGGTGATCACGACAGTTGTCGGGGACGAGCACTTGCGAGAACTCGGCAATGATGTCGGAACGGTGCAAGTGGATTCACTCGTTCCGCAAGCGGCGGTGACGAGCATATCCGATGTCTTGACTGCGCGTGTTGCCGGCGTGCAGGTATTTGCCCCCGGCGGGCTCCTTGGTGCATCGTCGTCCGTAAATATCCAGGGGCAAAACAATTACAACGCTAGCAATCAGCCGCTACTTTATGTGGACGGTGTGCGTGTAGATAATAGCGTAGCGGCGCCCTCCACCGATGGGCGATTCAATGATATCGTGCCTGAAGAGATTGAATCGATTCAAGTAATCAGAGGACCGTCAGCAGCAACCATGTACGGCACAGCCGCCGGCAACGGTGTCATACTGGTAACGACGAAGCGAGGTGAGATCGGGCAACCGCGATGGACGTTCTTTGGGCAACAGGGCCAGATAGGTGTCGACTCGGATCGATTTCCTGAGAGCTACTATGCGTGGGGTCACTACATCAATGGAGCAGGGCAGGGCGCAGTTGAATGCACAATATTGCTTCAATACTCAGGCATGTGCTCGGTCGACAGCATAACACATTTCAGTCCATTCCATGATCGCCTAACGACGCCACTCACCACGGGTTCTTTGGCAAACTACGGGGGTCAGGTTAGTGGTGGGACATCCGCAACTCGCTACTTCATTTCAGGTACGTACACAGACCAAGTTGGCTACCTGAAGATGCCCGACGCCGACGTGGCTTTGCTAAGTGCGGAGCGCGGCCAGGCGGGCATTAGTAGCGATGAGCGTCACCCCAATTCGCTTGATAAGTACGGTGTACGTGCCAACCTCGTAACATCTCCGATGAGGGATATCGATGTCTCGGTGGCGTCATCGCTGTTGTCTCAACGATCGAACAATCCGGGGAGTTCGCTTCTCACATTCGGTCTTTTGGGTCCGGGTTACCCTGGGAATACTGATGGATGGTT
>Ga0210387_10003474_pt1 | contig 12105 bp, 19 predicted proteins | sample IncBWC7OmetaG_FD_160108 | JGI IMG/M metagenome (GOLD analysis project Ga0210387, IMG submission 160108) | Forest soil microbial communities from Barre Woods Harvard Forest LTER site, Petersham, Massachusetts, United States - Inc-BW-C-7-O ... | reverse complement strand
ACCGTTTTGTTTGGCCATTCCGCCCGAATGGCCAGAGCCGTTCCCTCAGCTCAGGGCTCAACGTCGGGGCACGCTCTTTTGTGCTGAAAATACAACGAATATTGAGAGAGCAAGAGGTGTTGGCCATGGCCGATTCTATTCTGGCATTTATGAGGGTTTACCCTGAAAGAGCCTGGGTTTTTCGTTTTATCGTGCGAGGGGCACCCGTTAAACAGCCGCCGAGTAACCAAATGCCGAAGCGAATTCTTCGTCCAAAGGCAAGCGGAGCGATAAATTATAAATATTGTTTTATCCATTAATACAATGTATTCTGCAATACGCTCATGTTGCCAAGACGACTCGGTATCTACAGCAAGATTTTGGCGATCTCAGCGCTCTCGACCTGTCTGCCCGGCAAGGCACAGGAAAAAAATGGATGGCAGTACGACTCCCTTGGCTCCAAGTCGGATGCCGCCGAACCCGACGCTCAACGGGTATACGAAATTCTGCTTAAAATGCTCGATCGCTGGAATGCCCACGATATCGAAGGACATCTAGAGGTGTATTGGAAATCACCCGAACTATTGGTGGTAATCGATTCTGAACAGTTTAATGGATGGCAGCAACTGCATGATTCTTACGTTAACGGGTATCCGGACCGTGGAGCGATGGGGTTTATCGAACCCGGCCGTATCCAAGTGAGGTTACTCAAGCCGGATCTGGCACTCGCTCTAACTTGGTGGACCATCAATTTCCCGAGTTGCAACCAAAAGGTGGTAGGGAACACCACGATGAACCTCCAGAAGTTCGGCGATGGCTGGAAGATCGTAGCCTCTCACTCCAGTACAAACGAGATGTGATTCGTCTTCTCCGTCCTGCTGAAAGTCTCGACCATGGAGCAGCAGAAATGACGTCCCTCAGGTGGACAAGACGTCCCTGAATACTTCTTCGAACGAGTCCGGGAGCAACTCGGATCTTGATTTCGCGTAGCGCCTCACACCAACGGGTAATAGAAGTCTGCCGCCCAGACGGTAGCTTTGGCGAGACCATCCGTAGAAATCGGAGCGGAAGGCCCACTTTTACCAGGACCTCGGATTTCCGATTGCCCGGTCCAGGATTCAACTACGAAGGAAAAATAACGCGTGTCCATTCAGTTTGGTGAAGTTCGAAAAAGGCTCTGGTCTGGATCTAGATACTAAACCGTTCCCGTCAATGATTGTGCCTCTTGCCAGCTCGAAAATCATGAAAGTATTCGGCGCCTCTGGTTTTAGCTTGTTCGACGACCGTAATATCCTGGAAATAAAGCCACTCGATAGCAGCGTGGTTATGATGGACAAGCTCGTTTTGTCTAGCCTGGCGGGAATGGGCTCGCCTTTCGACTCGAGTTCTGCATCCATCCAGCTATTTCAAGACTTCTTCAGGGTCATTCTCAAGCCCCTTCGGGTGAAGAACCGTCCCGAACATTTCTTAACTAACTAACTAGTGCCATTCGGGGCATCGCGCTAAAGAGATACAAAACGCCGGGCTGAAATAGGAAGGATGAACCGACGGTTTCCGGCGCAACCTTAGGACTCAATTGCGGTTTATCTAGATAAACAAATATGCGCAACCTGCTAAATCGTTTCTGGATCTCTCGCAAAATCACTCTGTTGTTGATTGCTGGGAGCGTAGTTTGCCTGTCCGCCAAATCGATGGGCGCTGAAGTCATCGTCCGGACGGCTCCCCCAGCAGTTAGGGTGGAGACAGTGCCGCCACCGCCCAGTCACTATCACGTTTGGGACCCCGGGCATTGGCGGTGGGACGGGCATGGTTATGTATGGATTCCCGGACACTACATCAACAATGTACACCGTTATTCGAGGTGGATACCCGGCCATTGGGTGAACCGTGGCGGTGGGTGGTTCTGGGTTGAAGGCCACTGGCGGCATTAGGCGACCAGGGGGTGGAGCTGCTTGACATTGGATGCAAATCTCAACGATCACCTGCCGAGCAGCCAAACCATCGGCGGATTAGCTAAAATTCTCATCGACGCGCCTATAGTTTGGCTCTAAAAGTGCTTGTGAAACGCGCGGCCGGTGGACCTGCATCTCAGCCTGGCGGCCGGAGAGGCCCGGGCGCGGGCAAACGGCCGGCGTCACTTTTAAATAAAGCTCTGGCGGCAATCAAATCGTTCAACGCCGCAGGTCTTGAGGAGACCCTGAACCGGGCCTCGACTGAGCTCTCGAGGCCCATTTTTCTCCGGCAGACAGTGGCGCCGTTAATCGAGCAAATCGGCATTTATTGGCAAAGCGGACAAATAGAAGCCATCCAATTGCAAGATCTCTCCACTTTTTGCGAGGCACTCGACACGCTACCTTGGCCAGTAGAAACACCACCCATCTGCTATCAAATAGAACGTGTGTAGATTTGCCTTTCTTGAGTTCTACCCTTAGAGAACAAAGCAGATGGTATACACATGTAATGTGGTTTGGATTAAATGCCGATCAATCCTAGCAATAGCCCTGGTCACTGTCCTGCTAGCGGTTCCCGCGCTGGCGGTTGAGCTGTTCCGGTATCGAGGTGCGGCTAAGGACGGCGGTACACTTGAGTACGTCTTTGAAGCCAATGAACAGAATTCTCCGAATGCCGTAACCAAAGAGAAGGCTGCGGAGATTGCTGCGGATTTCATGACGACCTTTTACCACGTCCAGGTTGGCGCATTGGAGACGCAGGAGTTTCGGACAACGCCGGCTCCGTTCTGGCTTATCTCTTTCTCCGACACGGTCAAGGGGCCTCTCCGACAAATGTATTTCGTCGTTCTACTGCCGGATGGCACGGTTGTTCTGCCGAAAGTTGCCGAGCGGATGTAGGCGCAGCGACCCGTCAGAATCGCCTGAACCAGGGATATCAAACAACGTTAGTTGGTTTTTCGCTCACAAAAAATGGCCTCCGGCGCCGTCCATCCAGCGAATGGCTCTTTGGTCAACGTTGGCACCGAAGGCGAAGTCTTTCTCGCCGGGTGAGGCACCCCCTAAACTCTTCTCTGTTCCGCCAAGCGGCATCGGTACTCGAAATATTCCTCGGCATCGTGCAACGATCTCGCCGAATACCGGTTTTCTTCGTCCCCGCCTTTCCAGAGGACTGCATAGCGCTTTTCGGGGTAATGCTCCTCCCACTCTTCCATCTGGATTATAGCTGCCTGGATGATTGCGCTTTTAAGGACTTTCATTTACCAGCTCTCCTTAGTCTTTAGACGACCCTCCAGTCGGAGGGTCGTCTTGGTTGGCTCAGCCTACCATCACCGGTAGGCGAACGCCTTTCAAATTCGACTCAGATCGAGCAGGCCTGTACGGGGTTCGGTCAACCATGATTGCCTCAAAGCAGGCGCGTGGGCGGGATGATATTGAGATCCTGGAGCTTGCGGTGCATCGGCCACCAGGTGTGAAAAGGCCTTTCGATCCGTGCCAAGCGGTCGATTCCGCTAAAGAAAACGCTGATCCGTCCGATCGAGAATGTTTGAGCAGAACCGCCGCCGGATGGTTCATTCCCCAATCAAGGTGCCTCCGGTGGGCGGCGATGCTGTACCGCTCCGGACGCGGTGCGCTTCCCTTACTTTCCCCGAGCCATCGGGCGAAATTTTATCATGGGATCCCCGAATGAGGAACCAAAGTCGAACAATTTTCGCAATGCGGGGAGTGCGCTCGATTTCCCCTATCGTTGAGCGGAGACACCCACGAAATCGGCCGGGCTGCATTTCCCGCAAATCGGCACTTTCGATCGGTTCGGCGATTGCCAAATCAGGATGTGCGCTCCATGGGAAGTTTCCCTCCCTGAGTCGGCGTGTTTTATAATTTCCATATTTCCCAGCAAATGGACTCCGTTTACCTCTTCAACCTTGAACATGATACGTCGTAGAAGAGCTATGCACATGGAGCCTGTCGTTTTAGCCTCGCGGTTTAGGATCATCGGAGAAAACCTCGAGAAGTTAAGAGAATCTATCGACAGGGGCTTTTTCCAAGATGCACTGCGATATGCCAAGCAATTCCGCCTCTTGAGCGATCAACTGGCCGCTGAATTGGAATAGTTTTGGGCCGAGAACAGCGCCTTCCTCTCTTCTACATCGCTTCCATAGTCTCACCACAATAGCGACAGTCTCCCGTTCGGGAAGATTAGCCGACATATCGACTAGTCCGGAAAAGTAGTAACTTGTCGAATTGTTTTGCGGACGGTGACGTCGAAGTCGTTGCTGAAATTGGTCTCAGTCGCAACGACTCGGGCAATTTCGTGCTCTCCGCCGCACTCGCGGTCGCTGTCACCGGAGTCGACCAGAAGACGGCCGAAGACCTGGCCGAGTCCGCCCACCTGCCTACGCGATAGCGGCATAATGGTGTTGTGGTATTTTGGAGCAGCACTTTGTCTCGAGCCTAATGACTAGAACTTCAAGCTGGATCGCCTTACGAAACCCAACCTTCGGCAAACTCTGGGTTGCTACCGTCGTTTCCGGGATTTGCGTATCCGCACATGATACGGCTGCCATCTGGGTAATGAACAGTCTCAGTCATTCGACGATGCTCCTCTCCGTGATGTCGACAGCGGCCACGCTTCCGTTTTTCCTATTTATTCTGCCGGCCGGAGCTCTTGCTGACCTGACGGATCGCAAGAAGATGTTGCAGGTGGGATACATTTGGCTGGCGGTATGTGCTGGCGGACTTGCGATCCTCGGCTGGCTAAATCTCCTGACTCCGTCCGTCATTCTCGGCTCAATATTTCTACTCGGGACGGGGTTCGCGTTCAACGCGCCAGTCTTTTCTGCCGTGGTGCCTGAGATTGTGTCCAACGAAGAACTCCCTTCGGCGTCAATCTTGAGCGGACTACAGCTGAACATCTCGGGGATTATCGGACCGGCTCTGGGAGGACTGCTTTTGGTTTTCGTCGGAGCCAACACCGTTTTCGCGCTCAACGCCCTCTGTTTGCTTGCGGTGCTTATAAGTATTGCATCGTGGAAACCTAAGGTCTCGAGACTTCCGCTGGAGAGCTACTTCGAATCAGTCATCAGCGCGATTCGCTATGTCCGGTATTCTCGCACCATACGGATTATTTTGATCCGCAACGCAATTTTTGCCTTCTTTATTGCAATTATTCCTGCGTTGCTCCCGGTGGTCGGTCTGAAAGAACTGCATCTGAGCCCGTCCAATCTCGGCCTGCTATTTACCAGCATGGGCATCGGCTCAGTGCTTGCTGCCGTCTTGATTCTTCCATGGGCGCGTGCGTATTTTTCGCCAAATACCGTAACTAGATTGGCCGCATTATTGTTATCTATTGTTTATGTTCTGATGGCATTGATCCGTGAAGCGCCGGGGTTTCTTTTGGTTGCTGCGCTTGCCGGGGTCGTATGGACCGTGTCCGCTGCTGAACTCTGGGTGGCTGCTCAGCGCGCGATGCCCGGGTGGGCCAGGGGACGCATGAATGCGACCGTAATCATGGTTTCCCAGGGCGCGCTGGCGCTCGGTGGGATCCTTTGGGGTATGATCGCAGCGATGGCCGGAGTAAATACAGCGCTGATAGTGGCGGCTGCCCTGGTCCTTGCGACGCTCACCTTGACTCACTTGCTCCACCATCCTTGGTCCATTGATTTTACGATGACTGCTGACCCCGATTCTGTGCCAGTGGCGGTGATGAACATCGTCCACAACCTGCTCTATAGGCCCGAACCAAAAGACGGGCCGGTCTTGGTGACGGTAGAGTTTCAAGTTGATCGCTCACGGGGTTCCAAATTTGTTGATTTAATGCGTGAAGTCCGGCTGATCCACTTGCGCAACGGCGCATACAGTTGGCAATTGTTCGAGGATCCGAGCCGGCTCAACACGTTTCGTATCGAAATGATGGTTCCATCTTGGACTCAGTATATGTTGCAGCAAGAACGAATGACGAAAGCCGATGGCGACGTCATTGCGCAGGCAGAGTCCCTGCACGTGGGTCCAAATCCTCCGGAAGTGCGGACGTATCTTGGCGTCAATAAGGAACTCCTTTCGCACAGGCACCGAGAAGCAACGACCATCGATTCCAGACCAGAAGCAACTCGAAAAAGGTGACGCGGAGTCCAGCCTCGGTTTTGCCTGGACGTTTGGCTAACTAACTAACTAATGTTGCGAGCTCGCAGTTCACCACGCCGATCGGGGGGCGCCTGGACCCATTGAATAGAAGCGGCTTCAGAAGATTTTCAGGCGAAGGTTAATGAAAACGACTAACAACGCCAAGATCGCACCGAACAAGCCGTAAATACACGGCTTCAGATGATTGAGCATGATGTCCAAATTGCTTCGTTGACGGATCTTATTGGTGGTCAAGGCAAAATCCTTCTGTGTCTGATCGAGAGCTAACGTCAGGGCCGCGACTTGCCTCTGAGTCTCTTCGGCCATGGCGATGGCCAGATCGATGCGGCCAAACTCCACTCCGGCAAGCGCTATGGCCGCCTCGAACCGCGAAATAACCTCACGTTGATGGGCGCTCATTTGATCAACGATCGAAACGAAGATCGCCATCGGGTCATTCGCGTTGTCGATCCGGTAACGGTCCAGCAGAAACAAGGCATCCTCGGAAAGCTCATTCCGGTCAAGCGGCTTAAATGGTTTAGAACGGTCTTCCGGATAGCCAGACTGCCTCATTGGTCACTCCTCTCTGTACCTTTCGTACTCGCCCGCCGCGCAGTCGCAAGAGGTGGGTTTCGAAAAAACCCCAGCCCTGGTGGCTATTCGGTTTCAGCAGGAACATCCTGGTTCTCCGGCCCATAGATCTTTTCCTCCAACCTTCTCAACGCGACCGCCGCTGCCGTATTCGCGGCTCGCACCACGTTTTTACCGGCAGTAGCCACCCCCGCAAACCGCCGCGCCGGCCAGGATTGTAGTCCGAACAGCGTGTCCATGTATTGCACCGGCATGACATCGGCCAAATCCCTCTTGTTATAAAAGAAGACGATTGGGATTGGTTGAAGAGCCAGGTTCTGTCTTCCTTCCAGGCACATTCCGCGGTCGGACAAGAGCTCTTCCAGATCGTTGAGCATCTCGAGGTTTCTCGAGGCCGCCTCGTATTGGCTGTCCGCCACGAATACAACCGCATCGGTGGCAGCCAGGACAAGATGCCGGGTCCTTCGATATTTCTGCTGGCCCGGCAGCGTCCAATAGAGAAATTTCACCTGCAAGTCATTGGCGGGAAGTTTTTGCGACTGGGTGTATTCGAAAAACACCGATCGGTCGTCCGTTGTCGGCAACTCTTTTACGTCAGTTTCAAGTCGCAAAGAGAGATATCTCAAAGAGGTTGTTTTGCCGGCATACGCGGGACCGTAATACACCACCTTAAGTTGCGCCTCGTAGTTCACCCAGTTTACGTAAGCCATTCCTATTCTGCTCCTCTTCCTTCAGACTTTCTTTCCTGGTTCCAGGACAAAGTTCCCGGTGCCTCTTCCGCCTACCTTAAACACCGCAGTTCGGCACAAACACCGACATTCTTATCCGTTTCACAAAAATTACGCAATAGATATAACGTTATTGCCGTACCATTCCATTGGCGTTACCAACTTTCCAGCTGCCGCAGATCCTTCGGTTTCGGATTCCGCGCCAAGCAGATGGACGATAGGCTTCCAGAGGGTTACCAGACTATTTGCCGCCCGCAAAGCGATTCGTGGCGGCCACTGCGGCTTCGCTCATGCCGGGGTCCCTCGCATCGTGCCCGGCCCCGCCCACAATGACGAGTTCGCTGCCGGGCCAATGCTGACTGAGCCGCCATGGCGTGATGAGCGGCCCTCCGAGGTCCAAGCGGCCGTGAATCAAGACGCCGGGAATGCCCGAAAGGCGGCTCGCTTCTCGCAGGAGAATACCATCTTCGAGCCAGGCGTTGTGGCGCCAATAGTGGGTGACGATGCGGGCAAACGCCAACCGGAAGGCGGATTTCTCGTAGCGAGGATGAGGCGTGTGGTTCGGATGCACCGCTACGATCGCCATCTCCCAGTCGCACCAGTCTCGCGCAGCCTTCTCGTGGATGGCTGGATCGGAGTTCATGAGGAGGCGATGATAGGCTTCAACGAGGTTACCAGTAAGTTCCGCTTCGGGCACGCCGTCACGAAAACGCGCCCATTGCTCTGGGAAGAAAACGCCAACTCCACGGGTTATCCAGTCAAGCTCCCAGGCTGTGTTAGTGGCGACGCTGAGAAGCACCATTTCAGTCACTCGATGGGGATGCAGTTCGGCGTAAGCAAGCGCCAGGGTCGATCCCCAGGACCCGCCAAACACCAGCCACCGCTCGATCTCGAGGCGCCGCCGCAGCAGTTCGATATCTGCGAGGAGATGGGCCGTCGTGTTGCTCGAGAGATCTATGTTTGGGTCGCTCGCGTGCGGCGCGCTTCTTCCGGATCCGCGCTGGTCGAACAGAACGATCCGATAGACGTCGGGATCAAAAGGCCGCCGCGCGCCCGCGGAGCAGCCAGAACCCGGTCCGCCATGGAGCACGAGCGCCGGCTTGCCGGAGGGATTGCCGCACGTTTCCCAATACAGTTGGTGCCCATCACCGGTCTCGAGCATTCCGTGATCGTAGGGCTCAATATTTGGATATAGGTCGACCATAATCTCGCCCTGCAGCGTGATGGGTATTTACTTCACTAAAGTAGCGCCTACATGTGGTGGCGGCAGCGGCGTATTCGACTATAGCTTTAAAGGTACCACGTCACCCTTGTGACGAAGCATAAGCGTCGCCGCGATCCGCCGTGGGTTCGGACATACGCTTACGATCAAACATCGGTAAGCCGCTTCAGTTATAGCCCGCCGCGCATCCGCTGGTGTAAAGTGACCTTGCGGGGACTGTCGCCCCTTTTGTCTATCCGCAACCGAGTTGCCGGAAGTGACCCAAGGGAAACGGGATCAGCTCCAAGCAGCCCAACCTCGCCAAGTGGTAGAAGAAATGTTCAAAAATTTCTTGGACCATTCGGAACCCTCAATCAAGCCTTTCTTTCGTTCATACCTTGGGAGGCATCGCCGGTGGCAGGTCGGTCCCTTCGTTCTTTTCTTCGTCTCCCTCATCGATGTCAAGGTCAGGCGGAACAAGCTTAGGCTCCTCGTCGTCGGCGCGATCGTGCCTCTCGTCTGGATTCCCTTTCTCTGCTTCTGATGATTTCATGCCATTCATTTCGCATTTGCAAACCGCCTTGGACGCCATGAATGATCAACGGCAGCAAAGAGAGTCCGAAGAAGTTTCTCGCTAAAGCCAGTTCTTCTTCTCGACCGAAAACATCGCTTCCTGTAACAGGCAATCTGGCTATGGAAATCTTCTTGGGTCTAGGTCTTTTTGGCGGCTTGCGAGTTCCGACACGCGAAGCGGTGGGGGGCCCTTTCAGTAAGCTCTGACGAGTGATTCTACGCCGTGCGTCGATAGCGCCTGTTACGGTCGGTATCGCCTTCAGCAGCTCGTTCGGAGTCTGGAAACGCTGCGCCGGATCTTTCTCAAGAAGAACCTCAAGTAGAACCACAACCGGCTCCGGCACGTCTTCGAGTTCTTCGACCGGCGACGGCGCGTGTTGATGCTGATACATCACCTCAGCGCAAGGACCTCGGAATGGTGTTTGGCCGGTCACCATTATCCAGAGCGATACGCCCAGCGAGTAGAGGTCCGAGCGGATGTCCAAGGCAACTCCGGCGAACTGCTCAAGACTGGCAAACTCGGGTGTCCCGGCAAATGCCCCAGGCGATGAAATCCCCGCTTCAGAAGCCGATTCGTCTACTGTCTTCGCCAGGCCGAGGTCGATAATTTTTGCCGTTAAACTTCGTTCCTCCTTCAGCCTCACCATGATGTTTGTTGGTTTGATATCCCGGTGGACAAGATTCTGTTCGTGAATTGCGGCCAATCCGGCGGCTACCTGCGTCGCAATTTCCAGCGCCAACTTTTACCTCCAGCCGTCTGGTGCGTTTGATGAGTTTCTCGAGCGTTTCTCCCTCTACAAACTCCATCGCGTAGAAGTAACTGCTCCCGGTTCTGCCCAGGTGGAAGACCGAGGCAACATTAGGGTGACGAATGCTCGCCGCTGCCCGGGCTTCTCGGAGAAAACGAAGCCGAGCTGACTCGTCGCCGAGATATCGCTCACTGATGACCTTCAGGGTCACCGAGCAACGCAGATTGATGTCAAACGCCTTGTAAGTAACGCCCATTGCACCGCGACCCAACTCGACCGGTTTCCCGTCTTCGCCCGTCACCAGTTCGTAGTGGTCAAATCGCTGGTCTGCCTCTACTGGTGCCGGCCTGAGCCTATCCTCAGTCGAAGACTCGCCGGACTCAACCCCACCGGCAAGGCCCTGGCGGAGCATGCACACCGGACAGAATTCCATCGCTCCAGAAAACTCGTTACCGCAGCTATGGCAGATGCGTTGGCTCTCTTTGCTCATGGCTCTAACCGCCCTTCAGCCGAAAGTAACACCTCGCTCCACCGGGAGGCACGAAATCGGGCCCGCACGGCCCCCGCCAAACTGTTGTCCCGTTCCACAAACAATTGGGTGTTCCCTTTGCGCTAGCGATTTAAGTGCAGTTGTCGCACTGTACTTAAATCGGTTCTGACGCAGCTTTGGTGCACTTACGGTACTCTTGCGGGAATCGATGACAAATCAGTTATCTCACGCAAAGCTCTTCTCCGATCTGAGCACGCCGGCCGTCGGGCGTTATCGCGATGGCCAAGACAGAACCCGCACGGCCTTCGAGCGTGTGGATCGTGTGGCCGGTTTCCAAGTTCCAGAGCCGCAACGTCCGGTCTTGCGATGCCGAGATGGCACGACCGCCACCTGGCGTCACCGCAACAGCAGGGACAGCCCCAGTGTGACCTTTGAACCTGCGCACCCGTCGGCCGCCGTCTAAGTCCCAAATCTGCACTTTACCGTCGCGCGCCCCAGACAGCGCGACGCCCACTGAGTGTTAGCGACATTGCAGCAGCACCGTCTGGCCTTTGAGCATTGCTTGAATTCACTCGCCGTCGGTTTCCGACCGTTCTCCCGCATCAAAGTGCGCTGATCGCGAGCTATGTCTCGCATGCCTTGAATCGCCCTGACGTGGCTCTGCAGCTTCCGACAGGCAGCGGAAAGACGTTGCAATCACGACGTACTCCAGTCTCTTTAACTCGGATCCTTTCTTCGACGATCCCTCCGTTATACTGGTGGACGACGCGCATGCCGCCGGTTGCTTGAACACGAGCGGACCAGGGTGCAAAATCTATTCTTCACCATTTCTATGTCTGGCCATTGAATGAGTTCATCCCTTGGGCAGAGAAAGCTCCAGGCATCAGCGATATCTCACAGATTCCTAACGGTGAATTCGTCCAACGTGGAGACGAATTCCGGACAACTTACGAGACTTCCTTAAGCGCATCAACCCTCTCTCGCCCACGGCCGCGCAAAGCGGCCGCGTCAGGCCCTCCTAACTCCGCTGCGGAGTCTGGGTTCTTATTGTAGGATGTCATGATAACATAACGAAGAAATGTTATTGTCAATTAGAAAGATAATCAACACATTACTGACGAGCGTGAAGCGCAGCTGGGCCTGTTGCCCCGATCATCATTGCCAGGGAGAAACGAGAACATCAACCCGGCGTTTGTTCAAAAAAGAAAGGATGGGCGCCAGGAAAAAAACTTCTCAGCCCCAAACGATCGTCTATTGTGGCATATCAACGAAACGATTTGCTTCGATCGGCGATGGCCGCAGAAAACCAAAGCAGGTCGATCGAGAGAAGAAACATGATAAAGCTGACTTGGGAAAAATTCTGCATCCTCGGCGGCGGTGAAAAGTTATCGCGCGAAGGCCACAGTTACGTCGTCCATCCGATGAACGTCTCCACCGGTTACCAGGCGCTGCGGACACATACACTCCCTGTTTTTAGGGAGCACTCGGAACACCTTGAGTGGGTGCCCTACACGGAATTCGAAATGGACTAAAATTCAAGAGCTCGAGGATCCGCAGTTTCAAATTTCCCCTCTCTCCTCTTGCCGCCGAATCTCCGAAGCAAGTCCTGAACTGCGAAGAATGGTGTCTTGGTGTCGATTTCGAAAAACATGGTAGCGGCTTTTGATCGGTTCTGATGTGTTCAGAGAAGCGCGTTCAAGTTAATGGCGGCCGTTTCCAACGC
>Ga0210387_10003472_pt1 | contig 12107 bp, 11 predicted proteins | sample IncBWC7OmetaG_FD_160108 | JGI IMG/M metagenome (GOLD analysis project Ga0210387, IMG submission 160108) | Forest soil microbial communities from Barre Woods Harvard Forest LTER site, Petersham, Massachusetts, United States - Inc-BW-C-7-O ... | reverse complement strand
ATCATCGGCGCCGGCGAGAAGCTTTCCGAGGTGTTCCTGGGGCCGGCCATGGGCGGCGGCATCGAAATCTGGTTCGCCTATGTCGTGGCGCTGCTGTTCCTGCTGGTGCGCCCGCAGGGCCTGTTCGGCGAACGCATCATCGAGCGCGTGTAGGGGGAAGGCGTGTTCTATCGCGAGGCCGGCCAGTACAAGGCGAGCTACCAATCGGACCAGGCGATCTTCCCGATCGCCCAGGACCGCATCGCCATGCTGGCGCTGCTCGTGGTGGCGTTCGTCGGCGTGCCTTTGCTGGCCAGCGAGTACGTCTATCGCGCCGTCCTGATCCCGGTCGTCATCCTGTCGCTGGCCGCGATCGGGCTGAATGTGCTGATGGGCTATTGCGGCCAGGTCTCGCTGGGCTCGGGCGCCTTCATGGGGATCGGCGCCTATGCCGCCTACAATCTCGCGATCCGCCTGCCCTTCCTCAATCCCTTTGTCTGCGTCCTGCTGGGTGGCTTCGTGTCGGCGGCGGTCGGCATCGCCTTCGGCGTGCCCAGCCTGCGCATCAAAGGCTTCTATCTCGCCTGCGCCACGCTCGCGGCGCAGTTCTTCGCCGACTGGGCGTTCCTGCGGATCAAATGGATCACCAACGACACGCCGTCGGGTTCGGTCAACGCTCCGCCGCTGCAGCTCATGGGCTTCGACCTGTCGTCACCGACTGCGAACTACCTGGTGTCGCTGGTCTTCACCCTCGTGCTGGGACTCGCCGCCAAGAACATCGTGCGCGGCCATGTCGGCCGCCAGTGGATGGCGATCCGCGACATGGACATCGCCGCCGAAATCATCGGCGTGCGGCCGATGTACGCCAAGCTCACCGCCTTCGCCGTGTCGTCGTTCCTGATCGGCGTGGCCGGCGCTTTGTGGGCTTTCGTCTATCTCGGCTCGTGGGAGCCGGCCGCCTTCGACATCGATCGCTCCTTCCAGCTCATGTTCATGGTCATCATCGGCGGCCTGGGTTCGATCCTGGGCAGCGTGCTGGGAGCGGCCTTCATCGTGCTGCTGCCGATCTTCCTCAACCAGGCCCTGCCGCCGTTCGGTGCCCTGTTCGACTGGAAGATCAGCACCGCCACGGTTTCGAACTTCGAATCGATGATCTTTGGCGCCCTGATCGTGTTCTTCCTGGTCGTCGAGCCCAACGGGCTCGCGCGTTTGTGGTCGGTGGCCAAGGAAAAGCTGCGCCTCTGGCCCTTCCCGCACTGAGCCGGAGCCGCTAGGGTTTCAACATAAGGACGGCCGCAAGGACCGTCCGATCCAATAAGCGAGGAGGAAACGATGGGACTTCGTAGACTGGCGCTGCTCGGCGCCGCGATCGTGTCGGCCGGTATTATCGCCGCGACGACGGCTGAGGCGCAGAACGAGCAGTTCATTCCCGGCCTGGTCTATCGGACCGGCGCCTATGCCCCCAACGGCATCCCGTTCGCCGACGGCGTCGCCGACTACATCGCCATGCTGAATGCGCGCGACGGCGGCATCAATGGCGTCAAGATCACCTTCGAGGAATGCGAGACCGGCTACGCCACCGATCGCGGCGTGGAGTGCTACGAGCGCCTCAAGGGCAAGGGGCCGACCGGAGCGTCCTACTTCAGCCCGCTCAGCACCGGCATTACCTTCGCGCTCACCGAAAAGGCGCCGGGCGACAAGATCCCGCTGATCACCATGGGCTACGGCCGCGCCGACAGCCGCGACGGCGCGGTGTTCGAATGGAACTTCCCGCTGCTCGGCACCTACTGGACGGCGGCCAACGTCGCCATCCAGCACATCGCCAAGGAGATGGGCGGCTTCGACAAGCTCAAGGGCAAGAAGATCGCGCTGCTCTATCACGATTCGCCCTACGGCAAGGAGCCGATCGCAGCACTCGAGGTCATGGCCAAGAAGTACGGCTTCGACTTCCTGCCGATCCCGGTGCCTGCGCCGGGCAGCGAGCAGAAGTCGCAGTGGCTGCAGATCCGCCAGCAGAAGCCGGACTATGTCCTGCTGTGGGGCTGGGGCGTCATGAACTCCGCCGCCGTCACCGAGGCCGGCAACGTCAACTACCCGCGCGACCATATGATCGGCGTGTGGTGGTCGGGCGCCGAACCGGACGTCATTCCGGCCGGCGAGAAGGCCGCGGGCTACAAGGCGCTGATGCTGCAGCACCCGGCCGGCAAGTTCGCCGTCTATGCCGACCTCGAGAAGTTCGTCATCGGCCCGGGCAAGTCGCTCGCCAAGCCCGACGAGATCGGCTCGGTGCTTTACAACCGCGGCCTGATCAACTCGATGCTGGGCACCGAATCGATCCGCACCGCTATGGCCAAGTTCGGCAACAAGCCGATGACGGGCGAGCAGGTGCGCTGGGGCATCGAACATCTCGACCTCACCGCCGAGCGCATCAAGCAGCTCGGCTTCGAGGGCATGATCGGGCCGATCAAGGTGTCGTGCGCCGACCATGAAGGCACGCGGCTGAGCCGCGTCCACCAGTGGGACGGCAAGAAGTGGAACATCATCTCCGACTGGTACACCGCCGACGACGCCGTCATCGAGCCGCTGGTCAAGGAAACGGCGGGCAAATACGCCACCGAGAAGAAGATCACGCCGCGCGACTGCTCGAAGGAGAGCTGACGTTGACGCTGCCTCCCCCGTCTAAGCGCCTTCTGAGGCGCGAACGGGGGAGGTCGCCCGAAGGGCCGGAGGGGGAGGGCCGCAGTCGAGATGTCTGCCGATCTCAGATCTGAAATTTGCAAGACCATCCATGTGGCCTGCCCCCTCCCTGCCCTCCCCCGTATGACGGGGGAGGAATAGGAATGCCAGAACCCGTCCAGCAGCCCGCCCCCGTCAACGTCCTCGACGTGGCCAATGTCGAGGTGATCTACAATCACGTCATCCTCGTCCTGAAGGGCGTCTCGCTCGCGCTGCCCGAGGGCCGCATCGTGGCGCTGCTGGGCGCCAACGGGGCGGGCAAGTCGACGACCCTGAAGGCGATCTCCAACCTGCTGCAGGCCGAGCGCGGCGAGGTCACCAAGGGCCAGATCCATTGCCGTGGCGAGCGGGTCGACGGCCTCACGCCCAACGATCTGGTGCGGCGCGGCGTCATCCAGGTGATGGAGGGCCGCCACTGCTTCGGCCATCTCACGGTCGAGGAGAATTTGCTGACCGGCGCCTTCATCCACGGCAACAAGCGCCGCCAGATCGCCGACGATCTCGACAAGGTCTATCACTATTTTCCGCGCCTCAAGGAACGGCGCACCAGCCTGGCCGGCTACACCTCGGGCGGCGAGCAGCAGATGACGGCGATCGGCCGCGCCCTGATGAGCCGGCCCACCACCATCCTGCTCGACGAGCCCTCGATGGGCCTCGCCCCGCAGCTCGTCGAGGAGATCTTCGAGATCGTCAAGAACCTCAACGAGCGCGAGCGGGTGTCGATCCTGCTGGCCGAGCAGAACACCAACGTGGCGCTGCGCTACGCCCATTACGGCTACATCCTGGAGAACGGCCGGGTGGTGCTCGACGGCGATGCCGCGAGCTTGCGCGAGAACGAGGACGTGAAGGAATTCTATCTCGGCATCGGCGGCGAGGGCCGCCGCTCGTTCCGCGACGTCAAGCACTACCGAAGGCGCAAGCGCTGGCTTTGACGATCTCTCTTCAAGTCCTTCGGCCTCATATTCTCTCCCCCTAGCGAGCATCAGTTCCGCCTCGCTGAGGTGTCGCGCGCAAGTCTGGGATTTTTGCTACCAGTGGCAGATTGATCTGCCGCAAATGCAGGCATAAAAGAAGCGACCATGGTCGATGATCCGAACAATCTCGTTCTTGAGCACTTGCGGGGCATCCGCACCGATTTGGGTGACGTTCGGCAAGATGTGCGCGAGGTCAAGCAACGCTTCACATCACTGGAGGTCTCGGTTGCCAACCTGAGCAGCGGGATAGCCAATCTGCACGGTGACTTTGCCGGTCAGTCGGGACGAATCGACCGCGTGGAGAGCAGGCTGGAAAGAATCGAGAATCGCCTGGATCTACGCGACGCCTAGAACGGCGCCACGGCGAGTCTGGTTGGTTGGGTTGCCTTGGCAAGTGGGCGCTGTGACGTCTACGGTGCCTGCAAATCCCGAGGAAACACCCAATGTCGAAACACTACGACACGCTGGAGACCCGTTCGCCCGCTGAACGCGAGAAGGCGCTGATGCAGGCCCTGCCGCAGCAAGTCGCCAACGCCAAGGAAAACGCCCCGTTCTTCGCTGCGTGGCTGAAGGACGTCGACCCCGCCGCGGTCACCTCACGCGCGGCGCTCGCCAAATTGCCGGTGCTGCGCAAGGCGATGCTGGGCGAGGTGCAGAAAAAGCAGCCGCCGATGGGCGGGTTGATCACCGTGCCGATGAGCAAGGTGCGCCACGTCTTCATGTCGCCCGGCCCGATCTTCGAGATCGACACCGACGAGCCCGACTATTTCCGCGGCGCGCGCGCCCTCCATGCCGGCGGCTTCCGGCCGGGCGACGTCGTCTACAACACCTTCTCCTATCACCTGACGCCCGCCGGCATCATGATGGAATCGGCCCTCCGCGCGCTCGGCTGCGCCGTCGTGCCGGGCGGCGTCGGCAACACCGAGCTGCAGCTCGACGCCATCGCCGCGATCAGGCCGACCGGCTATGTCGGCACGCCGTCGTTCCTGAAAATCCTGATCGAGAAGGCCGCCGAAACGGCCAAGGACATCTCCTCGATCAAGAAGGCCTTCGTCGGCGCCGAAGCGCTGCCGCCTTCCCTGCGCCAGATGTTTTTAGACAAGGGCATGACCTGCCTGCAGAGCTACGGCACGGCCGATCTCGGCACCATCGCCTACGAATCGGAGTCGCTCGAAGGCATGATCGTCGACGAGGGCGTGATCGTCGAGATCGTGCAGCCGGGCACCGGCGATCCGGTGCCCGAGGGCGATGTCGGCGAGGTCGTGGTCACGACCTTCAACCGCGCCTATCCGCTGATCCGCTTCGGCACTGGCGACATGTCAGCGGTGCTGTCCGGCACCAGCCCATGCGGGCGCACCAACATGCGCATAAAAGGCTGGATGGGCCGCGCCGACCAGCGCACCAAGGTGCGCGGCATGTTCGTCGATCCCGAGCAGATCGCCGAGATCGCGAAGAAGCATCCGGGCCTGGGCCGCCTGCGGCTGGTCATCGACTGGGTCAACCAGGCCGATGTGATGACGCTGAAGGTCGAGGCGGCGCAGCCCTCGACCGACCTCGAGAAGGCGATGGAAGGCACCATCCGCACCGTGTGCAAGGTGGGCGGCAAGGTCGAGTTCGCCAAGCCCGGCAGCCTGCCCAACGACGGCAAGGTGATCGACGACGTCAGAAAGTACACATGAGATGGCGATAGAACTGGGGCTCGCCGGCAAAGTTCGAGGATTCGCAACTCAGTTGACGTCGAGCCTCAGCCCTTCCTTGTCGATCACGCCCTTCCACAGCGCGATCTGCGCATTGACGAAGGCGTCGAACTGCTCGGGCGTGCCGTAGGCGGGGAAGCCCGCCATGGACTTGAAGCGCTCCTGGGTCCGGGCGTCGTTGAGCCAGGTCTTCATCTGGGCGTTCAGTGAATCGACGATCGGCCGCGGCGTGCCGGCCGGCAGGAACATGCCGAACCAGGTCGAGACGTCGAACGGCTTGAGCTCGGGCAGGGTCTCGCAGATCGGCACAAGCTCGGGCGTCAGCGGATTGCGCTCAGCCGACGTGATGCCGAGCGCGCGCAGCTTGCCCGCACGCACGAACTCGATGCCGGTCGCGAGGTTGTCGAAGAAGAACTGCGTGACGCCCGCGGTCAGGTCCTGCAGCGCCGGCGCCGCGCCGCGATAGGGGATGTGCTCGGCCTTGCTGCCGGTGAGCTGCAGGAACCAGGCGCCCGAGAGATGCGGCGACTGGCCGGTGCCCGACGAGGCATAGGAGGCCTTGCCGTTCTGCGCCCTCAGCCAGGCGACGAACTCCGGCACGGTCGTGGCGGGCACCGAGGGATGCACCACCAGCACGTTGGGCGCGGTGATGACGTTCGACACCGGCATCAGGTTTTTCGCCGTGTAGGGCATGTTGCGGTAGAGCGCATAGGCGATCGACTGCGGCCCGATATTGCCCATCAGCAGGGTCTGTCCGTCGGGCGCGCCCCTGGCGACCTCGGTCGAGCCGATGACGCCGCCGGCGCCGGACTTGTTGTCGACCACGCAGGACTGGCCCCAGCTCTGCTGCAGGAAGGCCGCAAGCCGGCGGCCCACGATGTCGGTGGTGCCGCCGGGGGCGGCCGGCACGATCATGCGGCTGCCGGCGCCTGGCTTCCAGGCCGCCTCGGCTCTCGCGCCCGAGGGCAGCAGGGCGGCTGCCGGCAAGGTACCGGCCGCGGCCACCAACGTGCGGCGGGAAAGCGGGCGAGCCATGGCGTTCCCTTACATATTGTTGAGCAACCCGTAACACGGGTGCACTGGCAAATCCGCCATAATTCCCGTATCTAGTCATGGTGCGGCTGCCCCGAATCGCCGGGCTTTTCCGGCGGTTTTGCTCCCCCTCGCATGGGGTCCGCGCCAAAGGAGGATATATTGAAGAGGCGTACTTTCGTCTCCGGCAGCGCGGCGCTGGCTGCCGCCGGTTTTGCGGCCGGTTTTACGTCTGCGGCCCGGGCCGCGACCATCAAGCCCTATAGCTGGGACCTCAGCCCGCCGACCGACACGCGCGACAATTTCATCGCCTGGGGCAAGGCCCGCGGCGAGGATCCGGTGTTCCTCGGCCCGCGCTGAGACCGTTTCCAGGCACTGCTCAAGAACAAGGACATCTGGGGGGCCGCGACCATCCGCGCGTTCCTGATGACGCCGCGCGAGGAATTCGCCTCGGTCAATCCGGCGATCCACAAGCGCGCCTACGAGCACGCCTTCCTCGACATCGGCTGGGGCGTCACCATGTCGGGCCCGCATCTGCAGGCGCGCATGACCAACGTGATCGACGTCAAGCGCGGCGAGAAGGTGCTCGAGATCGGCACCGGCTCGGGCGTGCAGTCGGCCTACATCGCCAACCTCACCGACAATGCCTACACGATCGAGATCATCAAGCCCTTGGGCGAGCGCACGCGCGGGCTCTACGACAAGCTGATCGACAAGGGCTACACCGAGTACCAGCACGTCAAGAGCAAGGTCGCCGACGGCTATTACGGCTGGGAAGAGGCGGCGCCCTTCGACAAGATCATCGTGACCTGCGGCATCGACCACGTCCCGCCGCCGCTGCTGCAGCAGCTCAAGGCCGGCGGCCTGATGGTCATCCCGGTCGGTCCCCCGGGCGCGCAGCGCGTGCTCAAGGTCGCCAAGACGCAAGGCGCCGACGGTTCGATCACCACCAGCCGCGAGGACATCTACGGCGGCAAGATCGTGCCGTTCGTGCCCTTCACCAAGCTCGAGGGCGACCAGATCGTCGGCAACCACAACCGCTGACGCCGGGAAGACGATGCTGAGATGACGGGGCCGCGCGCCATGCACGCGCTGCCCCGTTCGGCCGCAATGACGGCCCAACAACAACGGAGTCCCCCTTGACCGTTTCGGTCGATCTCGACCATCGCCCGCCGCTTGCTTTCTATCTGTCCGTCGGCCTGGTCGCCGGCAGCATCATTGCGCTGCAGATCGGCATCATGCGCGTGTTCTCGGTGGGGAGCTGGGCGCATTTCGGCTCGCTGGTGGTGAGCCTCGCCATGTTCGGCTTCGGGCTCACCAGCGCCATCATGTGCGTCGCCAAGGGCTGGTTCGAGCGTCACTGGGAGCGTGCGATCAAGGGTGCGCTGCTGGCCTTCGGGCCGCTCATGGTGGTGTGCAACCTCGCCGCCCAGCAGGTGCCGTTCAACGCCATCTTCCTGATCTCCGATCCGATGCAGAAGTGGCGGCTGCTCGCCAACTTCGTGCTCTATTTCCTGCCCTTCCTGGCCGGCGCCCTCTATCTCGGCGTGGTCTTCCTGAAGGCGCGCAAGAGCTTCAACCGCGTCTACTTCGCCGACCTCGTGGGCTCGGGCCTGTGCGGGCTGTCGGTGCTGCTCGCCATGTATTTCTTCCGCCCCGACGATCTCATCATGGCGCCGCTGCTGCTGTGGCTGGCCGGCGGCGTGCTGTGGTTCACGGCGCTGGGCGATCGGCGCGGCATTGCGGCCATCGCGGGCGTCGCCGTGCTGACGGCGGCCGTGCATTACGCCGTGCCGCCGGCGCTCGGCATCCCCAAGCTCGCGGTGTCGGACTACAAGGGCGTCTCCTATGCCCGCAAGTTCCCCGATGCCCAGCGCATCTACGAGCGCGGCTCGCCGTTCGGCTACCTCGAAGTCTATTCGAGCTCCTACCTGCATTTTGCGCCGGGCCAGTCGGACAACGCGGCGTTCAACCTGCCCAACATGCCGGCCAACGCCTATCTCGGCCTCTACATCGATTCGGAGGGACCGTCGGGCGTCATAAAGGACCTGCCGGCCGACCAGACGGCCTACTTCAAGTACCTGTCGATGTACTACCCGTACGTCCTGAAGCAGAAACCGGACACCTTCGTGGTCCAGTTCGGCGGCGGCCTCTCGACGGCGGTGGCGCTGAAGTCGGGTTCCGAGCACGTCACGGTCGCCGAAGGCAATCCTGCGGTGCTGACGGCGTTCCGCGAGGACAAGGGTCTGCGCGCCTTCACCGGCGACGTGCTCAACAACCCCAGGGTCACCGTCATCGACTATGACGGCCGCCTCTACGTCGCCCACACCAAGAACCGCTACGACGTCATCGACCTGTCGCTCGCCGATTCGGCCGGCCTGTCGAGTCCCGGCGGCTTCGCCATCGTCGAGAAATACTCCTACACGCGCGAGGCGATGAGCGCCTACATGCGTGCGCTGAAGCCCGGCGGCATCCTCTCGGTCACTCTGTGGAACAAGGAGGAGCCGCCCAAGTCGGTGCTGAAACTCTACGCCACGATGACCGCGGCGGCGCGCGATGTCGCGGGCGATGAGGGCAGGTCCGATATCGCCAAGGATTTCTACGTCGTCTCGTCCTACCTCTCGACCGCCACCGTGCTCTACAAGCAGGGCGGCTTCACGGCCGAGGAGATCGCCAAGCTCAACGCCCACACCCAGGCGATGTCGTTCGACGAGATCTACTATCCCGGCCTCAAGGTCGACCAGTCGGAGCTGGCCCAGATCCTCCAGGACTACCGCGACCAGTTCTTCTCGCAGGGCGAGGCGGCCGACCCGACGGCGCCTTCCGAGAAGGAGCCCAACGACAAGCCGCCGCCTGGAATGACGGACGCGGCGGCGCCCGCCGCGGACGGCACGACGGAGGCGAAGGACGGCGCGCCGCCGATGGCGCGCGTGCCGGCCACCGTGATGGGCCGGCTCGCCTGGTACTATCTGGTCAATGGCGGATGGCAGAAGGTGGCCGACGACTACGTATTCGACACCCGTATCCTGACCAATCATCAGCCGTATTTCGCCGCCTACATCAAGGTGAAGGACCTGGCGAAATTCACCGACCGGCTCGAGCTGGTTCAGGATGAGTGGGGCTATCTGCTGCTATGGGCGACCCTTGGCATCGCCGCGATTTTCGCCTTCACTCTGGTGTTGTTTCCGCTGATCTTCGGCTGGCGTACAATCTTCAGTCGTTATCCCGGCAAGTTTGGCACGATGGTCTATTTCCTCTGTCTGGGGCTGGGCTACATCATCGTCGAGGTGGGCATGATCTCCCACTTCATCCTGGCCCTGTCCAACGCCACGGTGTCGGCCTCGGTGCTGATCACCGGCATGCTGGTGTTCTCCGGCCTCGGCAGCTTCATGTCCGAGCGCTTCCTCGACCGCGCGCGGAGCGTCATGCCGCGAATCTTCCTCGCGATCTTTTTGATTTTGACGCTCTATGCCTTCACCATCGACTATGCCCTGGACTGGATCGGCACGCTTCCCTATGCCCTGCGCATCGTGCTTTGCCTGCTGCTGCTGATGCCGCCGGCCTTCCTGATGGGCTTCCCCATGCCGACCGCGATGACGACGTTGGGCCGTCTGGGCAAGGACCACATGTTCCTGTGGGCCTGGGGCATCAACGGCTGCTTTTCGGTGATCGGCGCCGCCCTGGTGCCGATCGTGGCAACGAGTTTCGGCCTGCCGGCGGTTGTCCTGGTGGGCGCCGTCGCCTATCTCGTAGCGATGCCTGCCTTCTTCTCCGTACTGAGGCCGCTCCCCGCCGGGCGGTTAGTGGCCGCGTGAATCGGCGGGCGCTTCTCCTGGGGGCTCTGCTGATGCCGACGGCTGCGCGCGCGAACACGACAAAACAGGTCACCAAGAAGCCGGCGGCTGTTCCCAAGCCGCCGCCGCCTCCGCCGCCGGGCGGCCCGCAGCCGCTCAAGCAGGCGAAGATTGCGCTTGTCGCCTTCAACGCCTCGATCTTCCCCTATCGCAGCGTTGTTCCCGACACCGACAAGCCGTTCCTCGATGCGCGCGCCGGCCGTAAGCGCGGGCATACCAGCGCGAACGGCGACGTCTATTGGGAAGAGCCCACCTACAGCGATCGGCGCTCGCTGCTCTATCTGCCGGCCGGTTACGATCCGCAGCGCCCGTCGCTGATCGTGCTCTTCCTGCACGGCCAGGGCGCGACCCTCGAGCGCGACGTGATCGCCCGCCAGGGCGTGCCGCGGCAGCTCGCCGAATCGGGGCAGAACGTGGCGCTGGTGGCGCCGCAACTCGCCGTCGATGCCGCCGATTCGAGCGCCGGCAATTTCTGGAAGCCGGGCCATTTCGCCGCCTACATCGACGAAGCGGCGGAGCGGCTGATGCGGCTCTATGGCGACCGCCGCGTCGGATCGCACTTCAACCAGGCGCCGGTCGTCGTCGTCGCCTACAGCGGTGGCTATCTCTCGGCCGCCTATGCGCTGGAGCGCGGCGGCGCCGATCATCGCATCAAGGGCGTGATCCTGATGGACGCCCTCTACGGCGACGAGGACAAGTTCGCGGCCTGGGTGGCGACGCGCCGCCGGCAGGCGTTCCTGCTGAGCGCCTACACCGAGTCCACGAAGGACGAGAACGCGACGCTCGAGAACCTGCTGGACAAGCGGCGGGTGCCCTACACCAAGGGCCTGCCGTCGGAGTTGAATCCGGGAACGATCGCTTTTGCGGCGTGCGGCAATCTCGATATGCATGGCGATTTTGTTACACGCGCGTGGCGGCCCGATCCCCTGAAACATGCGGTGGCAATGATTCCCGGCTACGGCGCGGTTCGTGTTAGACAGGGCGCATGAGCGATCCCCTGCGTCAGGAACTTCTGGACATCTTCGTCGGCCGCGCCACGCGTCGTTACGGCTTGAGCGCGATCAACCAGCTTCAGCACGCGCTGCAGGCGGCCACGCTGGCCGAAGCCGACGACGCGCCGCCCGCCACGGTGCTCGCCTCGCTGCTGCACGATGTCGGCCACATGATCCATCAATTGGGCGAGGACCCCGCCGGGCGTGGCGTCGACGACGTGCATGAAGAGCTGGGCGCCCGCTGGCTGGCCGAGCGTTTCGGGCCGGAGGTGAGCGAACCGGTCCGCCTGCATGTCGCGGCCAAGCGCTATCTCTGCGCCGTCGAGTCGGACTATTTCGGCAAGCTCTCGCCCGATTCGGTCCGCAGCCTTGGCCTGCAGGGTGGGCCGATGTCGGCCGACGAGATCGAGCAGTTCCGGCGCAATCCCCTGCATGCCGAAGCGGTGCGCCTGCGCCGCTTCGATGAAGCCGCCAAGGATCCCCGCGCCACCACGCCGGACTTCGATCATTTCCTGCGCCACGTCGCTGTCTGCCGCCGCGCCTGACATCCGATGATCGGCCGCAGCGACGTCGAGGCCGCCTGGCGCCTCATCCAGCCGCATGTCCGCCGCACGCCGGCGCTCGACCTTCCCGCCGGTTCGCTGGGCGTCGGCGCGCCCGTAGCGCTGAAGCTCGAATCGCTGCAGGTCAGCGGCTCCTTCAAGGGCCGCGGCGCCTTCCACAAACTTTTGGCCTCGAAAGTGCCGGCGGCCGGCATCATCGCCGCCTCGGGAGGCAATCACGGCGCCGCCGCGGCCTATGCCGCCCGCGCGCTGGGCCACAAGGCCGAGATCTTCGTGCCGA
>Ga0210387_10003471_pt1 | contig 12110 bp, 7 predicted proteins | sample IncBWC7OmetaG_FD_160108 | JGI IMG/M metagenome (GOLD analysis project Ga0210387, IMG submission 160108) | Forest soil microbial communities from Barre Woods Harvard Forest LTER site, Petersham, Massachusetts, United States - Inc-BW-C-7-O ... | reverse complement strand
GGCGGCCAGCGCCTTTCTGCCCAGATCCTCGTTCGTCCCCTTCATGCGCACCACCAACGGAACATTGAGTTTCACTTCCTTGGCCGCCGCGATGACGCCTTCCGCTATCGTGTCGCAGCGCATGATCCCGCCGAAGATGTTCACCAAAATGCCCTTCACCGCGGGGTTCTTCAGCATCAGCTTGAATGCTTCGGTCACCTTTTGCGCCGTGGCACCCCCGCCGACATCGAGAAAGTTCGCCGGCTCCGCGCCGAACAGCTTGATCGTGTCCATGGTCGCCATGGCGAGGCCCGCGCCGTTGACCAGGCATCCGATGTTGCCGCCCAGGGAGATGTACGACAGGTCGTACTTGGAAGCCTCGACCTCCGCGGGATCTTCCTCGTCCAGATCGCGCATGGCGACGATGTCCGGATGGCGGAACAAGGCGTTCGAATCAAAATTCAGTTTGGCATCCAGCGCGAGCACGTCGCCACGCCCTGTGATGATGAGCGGGTTGATTTCAGCCAGAGAGGCATCGCATTCGACGAAGGCCCGATACAGCCCCTGCATGAAGGCGCGCGCCTGCACGATTGAAGCGTCCGGAACGCCGATCTTTCTTGCGACCTCATCGGCTTGGCGCTCAGTCAGGCCGGTCTCGGGATCGATGGCGACCTTGTGTATTTTCTCCGGATGTTGCGCGGCGACTTCCTCGATCTCCATTCCGCCTTCCGAACTCGCCATCAGCGTGACGCGTTGCGTGGAGCGGTCCACGACCATGCCGGCATAGAGTTCTTTGCGAATGTCCGCGCCCTCCTCGACCAGCAATCGCCTGACGAGCCTGCCTTCCGGCCCGGTCTGATGCGTGACCAGAGTCATCCCGAGGATCTTGGTTGCGAAGTCGTGAACTTCTTGCAGCGACTTCGCGACCTTGACGCCGCCGCCCTTGCCGCGTCCGCCGGCATGAATCTGCGCCTTGACAACCCACACCTTGCCGCCCAGTTGGCGTGCCGCCGCGTCGGCTTCGGCGACCGAGAAGCACGGCACGCCGCGCGGTGTCGCGACGCCGAACTTTCGCAGAATTTCCTTGCCCTGGTATTCGTGAACATTCATATCTTGTTTGAACTCCGCACTATAACTTTCCTTCATCCAGTGTTTTGGCAAGCAGCTTCGTCAGCGCGTATACCGTATCGATATGCGGCGTCGGCGTGTTGGTGCGCCTCGCCAATTCCACCACGGAGCCGAGCAGCGCGTCGACCTCCAGTGTGCGCGCGGCCTCGACATCCTGCAGCATTGAGGTCTTATGATGGCCCACTTTTTCCGCACCCGCGATGCGTTTCTCGAGAGATACGCGGAATTTGACGCCGAGTTGATTGGCAACGCTTTGCGCCTCGCTCATCATCGCTGCGGCAAGGGCGCGACTCGGCGGATATTGGCAGATTCCGGCGAGGGTTGCCCGCGACAGCGCACTGATAGGATTGAAGGTCAGATTGCCCCATAGCTTCAGCCAGATTTCCGAGCGGATATCGCTCAGGATCGGCGACTGCATTCCGCCCTTGACGAAGCATTGCGCGACCTGCGTGACGCGCTCACTCAGTGTGCCGTCGGGCTCGCCGACGGGAAATCGATTGCCCTCGACATGCTTAATGACGCCGGGCGAAACCAGTTCGGCAGCCGGGTATACCACGCAGCCGATCACGCGTTCGCAGGGGATCTGCTCGTAAATCGCGCCGGTCGGGTCGACGCTGGTCACACGCGATCCCGCAAGCGCACCGCCATGGCAGTGAAAGTACCAGTACGGTATGCCGTTTTGCATGGGAATGACCACCGTATCGGGGCCAAACAGTTTCGGCACATCCGCGGTCACCGCTTCAACCTGATGAGCCTTCATCGCCAGCACGACGAGGTCTTGAGCTCCCGCGTCCGCATAGCGATCGGTGGCTTTGACCCGCGGCACGATCTCCTCGGTGCCATCCGCATTCACCAACCGAATGCCGCGGGCGCGGAGCGCCTCCAGATTGGCGCCGCGCGCGATGAAAGTGACGTCCTCTCCGGCCAGCGCAAGCCGGATCCCCACATAGCCGCCGATCGCACCGACTCCGACAATCGCTATCTTCATGGGACCGCCGCTTTGCCAGAACAAAGAAAATCAGTCTGCCTTGCTGCGGGCGCGGCAATAGCGAACGGCAGGCTTACTCGCTCGGAATCAGTCCCGCGCCCCGCGCCCATTTGTACTTGGCGCCCAGAACGGCTACCGGAATCTCGGTGGAATAGGCGTAGGCTGGAATGCCGTGTTGATACAAATACTCCGCAGCTTCCTCGACCTCGACGTCGCCGGCCAGGGAGGCAACCACGGGCTTCTCGATGCCCTTGGCCCGCATTTCCTTGACCACTTCGACCATCAGTTTCGCAAATACCATCGGCGGGGTGATGATGGTGTGCCAATAGCCCAGGATGAGTGCGTGAATGCGCGGATCCTGGAGTCCCAGACGCACCGTATTCTGATACGTGCTCGGCGGCTCGCCGCCGGTGATATCCACCGGGTTCCCGGCTGCGCCAAACGGCGGAATGAATTTGCGGAATGCCGCATCGAGATCCGCGGGCATCGCCATCAGCGACAAGCCGTTGTCGACGCAGGCATCCGACAACAGCACGCCGGATCCGCCGGCGCCCGTGATGATGACCACATTGTTGCCCTTGGGCGTCGGCAACACGGGAATGCCGCGGGCGAAGTCGAGCAGGTCGCGTAAGCTGCGCGCGCGAATGACGCCAGACTGTTTGAACACGTCTTCGTAGATTTTATCGTTGCCGGCGAGCGCACCGGTATGCGAGCTTGCCGCGCGCGCGCCCATGCTGGTGCGCCCGGCCTTCAACACCACAATGGGTTTCTTCTTCGACACCCGTTTCGCCACTTCCGCAAAGGCGCGGCCGTCCTTCAAGTCCTCGCAATGCTGGGCGATGATGGTGGTGTTGTCATCCTGCTCGAAGAATGTCAGCAAATCGTCTTCGTCGATATCGGACTTATTGCCCAAGCCGACAATCGCGGACACGCCCATCTTGGCGGAACGCGAGAAGCCGATGATCGCCATGCCGATGCCGCCGGACTGCGACGACAGCGCCGCGTGTCCCTTGACATCGTAGGCAGTGCAGAACGTTGCGCACAGATTGCTCGGCGTGTAATAGAAACCGTAGATATTGGGGCCCATGAGGCGCACGCCGTACTTGCGGCCGATTTCCACCAGCTCGTTCTGGCCCGCAACATTGCCGGTCTCGGCAAAACCGGAGGGAATCAAAATGGCGCCGGCAATCTTCTTCTCGCCGACCTCCGTGAGGGCTTGCGCGACAAATTTCGCCGGTATCGCGAAGACCGCGACGTCAATGTCTCCCGGCACGTCTTTGACGCTCTTATAGGCTTTCTTGCCCATGATGCTTTCGGCGCTGGGATGAATCGGATAGATCTCGCCCTTGTAGCCGCCATTGATCAAATTTTTCATCACCGAATTGCCGATCTTGCCGTTCTCGGCGGAAGCGCCGATCACCGCGAGAGCCTTCGGCTTCATGATGCGATTCATCTTTTCGACGATTGCCGCCTGGCTCGGCCGGTCGCGCGGGGGCGCGGGGTTGAAATTCAGGACGATTCGTACGTCCGCAGCGGTCGCGCCGTGATCGGTCGCAAACACCGGATTGAGGTCCATCTCCGAAATCTCAGGAAAGTCCGCGACCAGCGCCGAGACGCGCTCAATCATGTTCGAAAGCGCGGCGCGATCAACGGGTTTGGCCCCGCGGACTCCGCGCAGAATCTCCGCCGCCTGAATGCCGTCGAGCATCGACAGTGCATCCTCTTTTGATGCCGGCGCGAGCCTGAACGTGATGTCCTTGAGGACTTCAACGAGGATGCCGCCGAGCCCAAAGGCCACCAGCTTGCCGAATGCCGGGTCGGTCACGGCGCCGATAATCACTTCCTGGCCGCCGATCAGCATCTGTTGGACCTGCACGCCCAGTATCTCTGCCTTGGCATCGTACTTTCGAGCATTGCCGACGATGCCGGCATACGCTTCCTTCGCCTGCTCGGCGGATTTCACTCCGACAACGACGCCGCCGGCTTCCGTCTTGTGCAGGATCTGCGGCGACACGATCTTCATCACCACCGGAAAGCCGATTCCCGAAGCCAGCTTCGCCGCCTCCTCCGCGGAGGTCGCCACGCCTTCTTTGGGAATTGTGATTCCATACGCCTCGCAGACACCGCGCGCCTCGGGTGCCGTCAATGCCTCGCGGCCCGCGGCCTTGGCTTGATCGAGAATTTTGCGGACAGCATTTTTATCGTGCGACATTCTTGAAGTTCCTTGGAAGCTATGTGCGGGCTCTTGGCATTACGCCGGCCAGCGCGAATCAGACGACTTTTTTCGATCTCAACGCAGCGACATCCGCCGGCGCGTATCCCAACTCCGCGAGCACCTCGTCGGTGTGCTCGCCGAGCAGCGGCGAGCGGATGACCTCGGTGGGACTGTCGCTCATTTTGATGGGATTGCCGACGGTGAGGTATTTGCCGCGCTTGGGGTGGTCAACCTCGACGATGGTCCCGGTCTTCCGCAGCGAAGGCTCATGCGCGAGTTCTTCCATCGACAAGATCGGACCGCAGGGGATGTCATGTTCGTTGAGCAGCGCCATCGCCTCGAATTTGGTCTTGGTCGAGGTCCATGCTTCGACGGCCGCAAACACTTCCTTCAGTCTGGGCAATCGCGCATTGGGCGTGGCGAAGTCCGGATCCGTGATCCATGCCTCCTTGCCGATGACCTGGCAGATGTCCTTCCAGACAGGCGCTTGGGCAATGAAGTACAGGTAGGCGTTGGGATCGGTTTCCCAGCCCTTGCATTTGACGATGGTTCCCGGTTGTCCGCCGCCCGAGGCGTTGGCGGCGCGCGGCACGGCGCTGCCGAACTTGCCGTGCGGATACTGCGGATATTCCTTCATGACCTGCGTGCGCTCCAGGCGCTGTTGATCGCGCAGTTTCACACGACAAAGATTGAGCACGCCGTCCTGCATGGCGGCCAGCACTTTCTGACCGCGCCCGGTCGCATTGCGCTGATACAGCGCCGCGACGATACCTAAGGCGAGATGCAAGCCGGTGCCGCTGTCGCCAATCTGCGCGCCGGTCACCAGGGGCGGACCGTCATCAAATCCGGTGGTGGACGCCGCGCCGCCGGCGCATTGCGCCACGTTCTCGTAGACCTTGCACTCCTCGTAGGGGCCGGGGCCGAAGCCCTTGACCGAGGCCATGATCATGCGGGGATTGAGTTGCTGCACGCGCTCCCAGGTGAACCCCATGCGATCCAGCGCGCCGGGCGCGAAATTCTCCACCAAAACGTCGCAATGCTTGACCAAGCGCTCCAGGACTTCCTTGCCATGATCGCTCTTGGTGTCGAGCGTCACAGACCGCTTGTTGTGATTCAGCATGGTGAAATACAGGCTGTCGACATCCGGCACATCGCGCAGCTGCTCGCGGGTGATGTCTCCGGAGCCGGCCCTCTCAATCTTTATAACGTCGGCACCGAACCAGGCCAGCAATTGGGTACAGGTGGGCCCGGATTGCACGTGGGTAAAATCAAGAATGCGGACGCCGTCTAACGCCTTACTCATGGAAACTCCCGCGACCCTTCACTTGTACATTGTTTGATTTTTGGTGCCCGGGGCATATTCGCGCGGATCGACCCAGATGTTGATCACCGCCGACTTGCGCAATTTGTGCACCGATTCACGCGCGCGCTTCAAGGCCGGCGCGATTTGCGCCGGATCCCGAACTTCCTCGCCGTAACCGCCAAGCATTTCGGCAAACTTGCCGAACGGAACATCGCCCAGGAGATTGCCGACACTGCCGCGTTGCTCGCCGTACTTGGCAAGCTGGCCATAGCGAATTTGATTCATGGCGGAGTTGTTGCCGATGACTGCGATATAGGGGACGCCGAAACGGTTCGCCGTCTCCATGTCGAAGGCCGTCATGCCGAAAGATCCGTCGCCGTAGTAGCACAGGACCTCTTTTTGCGGATTCGCGAGGCCCGCGGCAATGGCAAAGCCCGTACCCACGCCGAGCGAACCGAGCGCGCCCGGATCCATCCACTGCCCGGGCCCGCGCGGCCGCACCGCCTGCGCCGAGATGGTAACCACATCGCCGCCGTCGCCGATGTAAATGGTGTTGTCGGCCAGAAACTCGTTCAGCTCAAAGGCGACGCGATAGGGATGAATCGGCACGCTGTTCGACTTGAACAAAGGCATGAGCTTCTCGCCCGCCACGACTTCCGCGTCGCTCAACTGCTTCAGCCACTGCTGGCGCGCCTGGCGTTTGTCGCCCTTGATGCGTCCGCCGGCGGCGGCCAGGACCGCGCCCAAGATGGCGCCCGGGTCGCCCACCAACCCGAGATCGATGTCCCGATTCTTGCCGACGGTTCGATAGTCCATGTCGATCTGCACCAGCTGCAGGTCTTTGCTGATGCGCTTGCCGTAACCCATGCGGAAATCGAAGGGGGTCCCAACGATCACCAATACATCGGCGCTGGCAAAGGCCTGCGTGCGCGTGCGGTCGAAATGATGCGGATCGCCCGGCGGCAAAAGGCCGCGGCTCGCGCCGTTGAAGTAGCCCGGAATGTCCAGTCCGCGCAGCAGCGCGATGGCTTCCTTGTGACCGCGGGCGGTCCACACCTGCTGACCGTAGAGAATGGCGGGCCGTTCAGCATTCACCAGCAAGTCGGCCAGCTTCTCGATGTCGCGCGGATCGCCGATTGATTTGGTCGAAGCGCGGTACTTGCCGGGCTTGGGCACAACGGCCTTGGCGATGTCTACCTCCCGATCGAGCACGTCGCGTGGAATTTCCAGGTACACAGGTCCGGTCGCGCCGTTGAATGCCTCGCGCGCCGCCATGGAAATCATGTCCGCGACGCGTTCCGTGCTCGAGACAGACGCTGCAAATTTGGTGATCGGCGTCATCAACTCGACATGCGGCAGATCCTGAAGCGATCCCATCTTGTGCTGCGTCAGGGCGCCCTGGCCGCCGATGTGGAGAATCGGACTCTCCGATCGAAACGCCGTGGCGACGCCCGTGACCGCATTGGTGCATCCCGGCCCGGCGGTCGTGACCACGCACCCCAGCTTGCCGGTCTGGCGCGCGTAGCCATCCGCGGCATGTGCAGCGACCTGCTCGTGCCGCACATCGATGATGCGAATGCCTTCGTCGACGCAACCGTCGTAGATGTCGATGATGTGCCCGCCGCATAAGGTGAAGATGGTGTCCACACCTTCATTCTTCAGCGCCTTCGCGACGAGGTGGCCACCCGAGATCACACTCGCATCGCGGCTCTTCCGTTGCAGGGTGTCCTCGGCCGTCGTGGCCTTGGGCGGACTCGAGATGGGGTTTGCAGTAGCCATACTATCTATCTCCAAATGCGTGAATCCAGAGCCTCAAGCGTTGCGTAGTGGCGCCGCGCCAGATGGGGCCGAATCCGGGAAGGCAATCTTGCTTTTGGCAAAATGCGCGGCCCGCATCGGCTTCAAAACGAATAGCGCCATCAGCGCGGCGATCAGGTTGCCGGTGACGAAGATCGCGAACACGGTGTTCCAGCCGTAGTTTTTCGCAACCAGGGCAGCGACAGGCACCAGCAACGAGCCGGCGCCTTTCGCGGTGTACAGCATGCCGTTATTGGCCGCCGCAAACTTGGACCCGAAGGTATCGCCCTGCGTAGCGGGAAACAGACTGAATATTTCGCCGTAAACACCGAAATACAGCGCGGTCACCAGCACGAACACCACCGGATTTCTTCCCGACTGGCTCAACGTGAACAGCGCGATCGCGCCAATGGTGAAGGCCAGCGCCATCGTATATTCGCGCCCGATCTGATCGGAGAGCCAACCGAAGAACGGCCGTCCGACGCCATCGAAAATGCGATTCAGGAACAGCGCAAATCCCAGCGCCGGGAGAACCATGCCGAACAATTCGACCGGGATCTTCGAAATCTTCATGTCATCCGCAATCGGCGCCATGGATGCCGCCATGGTGAGACCGCCGGAGGCGATCAGCACGAACATGAAGTACATCACGTAGAACACCGGGCTCTTCAACACATCGCCAGGCGTATAACCATGCGCGGTCTGATTGGGCTTGACGATCATCGCTTGGATGCTGGGCGGCGGAGCCAACAACAGCCATCCCAACACGAATACGATGCCGCCCTGTATGAGGCCGAACGTCAAGAACGCGTGCTGGTAGCCGGAAGCCTCGATCATGGTTCGAATCGGCCCGATGGTGATGGCCGCGCCGGCGCCGAAACCCGAGGCGGTTATGCCGGCCGCCAGTCCGCGCCTGCCGGGAAACCATTTGAGCGCGTTGCCCACGCAGGTGCCGTAGACGCAGCCGGTGCCGATGCCGCCGATCGCGGCGGCGAAATACAACACCGGTAATGAAGCCGCGACGGAGTTCATCACCCAGGCAATCGCGACGAGGATGCCGCCGACGATCACGACATAGCGTGGACCGAAGCGGTCGACCATGTAGCCTTCAATGGGAATGAGCCACGTTTCGAGGAGCACGAATAGGGTGAACGCGACCTGAATTGCCGCCCGTCCCCAGTGAAACTTGGCGTCGATGGGATTGACGAACAGCGTCCAGCCGTACTGCAGATTGGCCACCGCGGCCATGCAGATGACGCCGATGATGAGTTGGATCCAAGGATTCGCGAAAGGTGATTTAGCAGTTACATTTTCATTCATTGTAGTTCTCCGTTTTTGGCGCATAGAGAGAGGCGCAAATTCGCGCTTGGAGCGAAAATGAGCTGCGCTGAGAGTAAGCCACTTTGCATATGTCCAATAACGAAGGCTCGAATCATTAAATTCGAGAAGATGCCAACCACCCGTCGTTATCGTGGTATACCATATATGAAGCAGTTTCGAAGTGTCAAGCAATGTGACGGCGCTTGGAACCATCGAACTTTATGTTGCAAAGTCCGGTTGCAAAAGGGGCTCGAGTGAACTGCGGGAGTACGGAATCTGCCGAGACTCACCCGGGCAAAAATTGCGCTATGCAACAGTAATGGGCGCATGGTCAATTCGGCTCGGAGGGTCGATTCGGCGATATATTCGCTGGGAAAAAGTCCGCTGCACTGTAATATATCTGGTCCACTGACTGACAACCTTAGTCGTCGAACTTCTTATATAGAGAGCCTAATGAATTCCATCGTGACGCTGGTTCAACGAACCACTTCAGCCACCCCGCTGGCACTGGCCCCGCTCAACGCGACCAGTTTGCGCGACCAAGCCTATACGCTGCTGAAAAACGCCATTGCCGATACAGATATCTATGATCCGCAGCAGGAATTGCGGCTCGATGAGCGCCAATTGACCAACGCGCTGGGCGTCAGCCGCACACCCATCCGAGAGGCATTGTCGCTGTTGGAACAGGAAGGATTCATCCGCACCGTGCCGCGCCGCGGCATTTACATCATCCGCAAATCGAAGCGCGAGATGATTGAAATGATTCAAATGTGGGCGGCGCTCGAGTCGATGGCGGCGCGGCTCGCGACTTTGAACGCCAGCGACGCGGAGATCGCCAAGCTGCGGCATTTATTCGATGAATTCCAAAATTCGCCGCCGTCCGAACACTTGTGCGAGTACTCCGATGCGAACATCGCTTTTCATACCGCGGTGATCGCGCTGGGCGGCTCGCAAATGATCATCGATGCAACCAAAAACCTGCTGTTGCATGTGCGTGCAATTCGCCGCGCGACCATCACGCAGAACGATCGCGCGGCGCGCTCCATCATCGACCACTTGAAGATCATCGAGGCGCTCGAGAAGCGGGAAACGGATGAGGCGGAGCGCCTGACTCGCCAGCACACGCTCGATCTGGCGGCGCACGTCGACAAGCACTGCGGATTTCTAGGCTAGCGGTCCCCACTGACCCAGGGTGGACGGCGACCCTTTGCCATCTTTGACCGTAAGGTGGGCCGCTCGCGGCGCCTCAGGCACGCTGCCGGTCAGCGCATCAGGGCCCACGGCCCGAATAGCCGCCAATATGTCGGGGCTCTGAAGCGCCTGATCCAGCACCGCGCTATCCTTCAGCGTCGGCTGGCCCCGCTCGATGCGCAAATAAATCCGTCCGCTTGCCTGCTCGGCAAAATTGACCCGGTGAAAGGTCCCGACGCAGCGCTTGAGGAAATTTAAATTCTTCTCGGGAACCAGCAGCGCGCGATCCGGGTAGAGAAATTCCGCCGCGGTCGCGTCGACGTCGATGCGTGCATAGCGGTCTATATCCAAAAGCGCTTTTACGTCCAACACGTTGAAGGTTTCATTGTCGCCGAAGGCCGCGGTTCGAGGCCGCTCGCCCAAACGCACCGTGTTATCCAAGAACTCGAACTGAATGCGCTTGTCGCTGCGGCAAACCCAGGTGAAAAACACATTGGGCATGCCTGAATACGCTTCGACCGAGTGCGCCAGGGTGTCATCAACGGCTTTGTATCGGCCGAATTCGAGTCCGCGCTGCCACGCGCGCTCTACCAGCATCTCCGGCGGCGTAATGACGAAGAACAAATAGACCGTCTGGCCGAATCGGGTCAATAAATTGCTGCCCGCCTCGGCTGAATCGGGCGCAAAACTGTCGAAGCGAAACCGATCAATCAGCAAATGCGACATGTCGCCGCGCCGATTCTTGGACGCCATGTAACGGTCGAGTTTCTGATCGATGATCTGCACCTCGTCCGATGTAAATGCGCCGGCGTACCTGAATGCAGCACCGAGCGAGGCATAGTCCAACAGCTGTTTGCGCCAAATGTCGGGACTGATCAGGGCAAAATCGCTCCATTGCACGCCGATGTCGCCGGCCAGCTTTTTCTGCAGCGGCCGCAATGTGCTCTTGCCGGAGGCCGACGGCCCCTTGGTGTTGATGACCACGGGATGTTCCTGGCGCGGCAGAAGTTTGTATCCTTGCTCGCGTGCGGCGGTTTGCAGCAGCGGCGCGATCGCGTGGCCGATGCAATCGCTGCCAAAATCATTGCCGGCGAGGCCGGCCGCCATCGAAGCGATCAGATCCTTCGTGCCCCAAGCCGCACCCTGCGTCGTAAACAATGCCGCCATCACGCGGGCCAGACTCTTATATCCGGCGACGCCTGCCGCAGCGGCGGACGCGGCGGCCAGGCGCTCGATTTCCGCGATCTCCTCCGGACCCCAGTTGCGGTTCAGGCGCGACAGTGCGCTCTCGATGATGCTGTTGGCATCTTGCAGCGCGCGCGCATAGCACTGCACGATCGCGTCCATCGCAGGCTCGAGGTAACGCGACAGCAAGAGGCGCGCGATCTCGCGAAAATTCAAGCCGAGATCCGCGATGCGCGTGCCGTCGGGGACTGCGAAATCGGCGGTGACGCGCACCAAGAGTTCATGCAACGTCAACCGCTGCGGACGAAAAACCACCAAATCGCAGAGGCTGAATCCGGTCAGGCCGCGCAGTTCAGTCGCCGCGGCGATGCTGGTAAAGACATTCTCGGCGCGAAAAATGGTGGCGAGATGGCGCAATTCCTGCGGAACATGCGACTCGACGCCTGGATTCCACGGCCCGAATTCGTTGTCGCGCGGCATCGATTGCTAACCGCTGTTGCGCAGCGCCGTCGCGATGGCATTGATCGAAAGTTGAATGCCTTCGCGCACCCGCGGATCCTTCTCCCCGGCACGATGACGCTTGAGCAACTCGACTTGCAGCAAATTGAGCGGCTCGATATACGGCAGCCGCAATCGAATGGAGGCGTCCAATACAGGATGCTTTTCCAGCAGACGTGTTTGCCCCGTCACCGCGAGAATGCACTCCTGGGTGGCGAGCCACATATCGCGAATACGTCCGAACAGCACCTCGCCCATGGCCTGATCCTTCACCAGTGTGAGATAGCGGGCGGCGATTCCCATATCCGACTTCGACAGCACCATTTCCAAATTATCGACCGTGGCGCGGAAGAACGGCCAGGCATCGAGCATTTCCCGCAGCAACCCGGAGTCGGCCGAACGCATTGCCTGACCGACGCCATACCATCCCGGCAACATCACTCGGGCCTGGGCCCAACTGAATACCCACGGGATCGCGCGAAGATCCTCGATTCTCTGGGAGTTGG
>Ga0210387_10003469_pt1 | contig 12111 bp, 10 predicted proteins | sample IncBWC7OmetaG_FD_160108 | JGI IMG/M metagenome (GOLD analysis project Ga0210387, IMG submission 160108) | Forest soil microbial communities from Barre Woods Harvard Forest LTER site, Petersham, Massachusetts, United States - Inc-BW-C-7-O ... | reverse complement strand
CTCGCCGTCCTTCACCATCGCCGCCAGATCTTCCAGCGTCACATAGGTGCTCGTGCCGGTATTATAGAGCCGCCGGTTCGCGTATTTCTTGATGGTGGTGGGTTGGTCTGATTTCGCCATGGGGCTCGCACCTGCAACCGAGGAGAAGGGAACCCGACGGCGTTGCCGCAGGGCAATGCGCTACACATCCGCAACAAACTAAACATTTTCAAAGGGGTTCGGCTACCGTTTTGTGCACCACGGTTAATTTCCGAGCAGTTTTTTATTGCGCAGCATTTTTGCGAAGCAGCCGCACAACGGGCTGCGAAGGACCCCGGGAAGCAGCCAGGGCGGCTCCCGGACGCGGCCCCCGCCGAAGGGTTGGGTAACTCGGGGCAGCCGGTCAGGGCAGCGATCGCGCGACCGCGCTGAAGTGAATATGCGAGTTGCACAATTCTGGTGCGCCGCCGTTGACATGTGTCAACCACGTTAACAGGATAACAGTGAGACTGGCCCCGCCTTACCGGCCCGCCCCATCCTTCAAGAACCTCAAGCTCAGGAGATGCCCATGTCAGACGATGTCGTCATCGTCGCCGCCGCCCGCACCCCGGTCGGAAGTTTCAACGGTGCGTTCGCCACCATGCCGGCGCATGATCTCGGCGCGGTTGCCATCAAGGCCGCACTGGAGCGCGCTGGTGTCGAGCCGGGCCGCGTGTCCGAAGTCATCATGGGTCAGATCTTGACCGCGGCCCAGGGCCAGAACCCGGCCCGCCAGGCCTCGATCTCGGCCGGGATTCCCGTCGAGAGCCCGGCCTGGGGCGTCAACCAGCTCTGCGGCTCGGGGTTGCGCACGGTCGCGCTCGGCTATCAGGCGCTGCTCAACGGTGATTCGGAAATCGTGGTCGCCGGCGGCCAGGAATCCATGAGCATGGCCCCGCACGCGCAATATCTGCGTGGCGGCGTAAAAATGGGAACGCTCGAGTTCGTCGACACCATGATCAAGGACGGCCTGTGGGATGCCTTCAACGGCTATCACATGGGCAACACCGCCGAGAACGTCGCCCGGCAGTACCAGATCACCCGCGCCCAGCAGGACGAATTCGCGGTGCATTCGCAGAACAAGGCGGAGGCCGCGCAGAAGGCCGGCAAGTTCAAGGACGAGATCGTCCCGGTCACCATCAAGACCCGCAAGGGCGATATCATCGTGGCCGACGACGAGTATCCGCGTCACGGCGCCACCCTCGATGCAATGGCGAAGCTGAAGCCCGCCTTCGAGAAGGACGGCACGGTCACCGCCGGCTCAGCCTCGGGTATCAATGACGGCGCTGCCGCCGTGGTGCTGATGACCGCCAAACAGGCGGCCAAGGAAGGCAAGAAGGTGCTGGCCCGCATCGTGTCGTGGGGCCAGGCCGGCGTCGACCCGAAGATCATGGGGACGGGGCCGATCCCGGCCTCGCGCGCCGCGCTGAAGAAGGCCGGCTGGAGCATTGGCGACCTCGATCTGATCGAGGCCAATGAAGCCTTCGCGGCCCAGGCCTGTGCGGTCAACAAGGACCTCGGCTGGGATACCTCCAAGGTCAACGTCAATGGCGGCGCGATCGCGATCGGCCACCCGGTCGGTGCATCGGGCGCGCGCGTGCTGGTGACGCTGCTGCACGAAATGCAGAAGCGCGATTCCAAGAAGGGCCTTGCCACGCTCTGCATCGGCGGCGGCATGGGTATTGCGATGTGTCTCGCGCGCGACTGAGAGTGCATTGCACGCGACTAAAAATGAGGCGTGATGCAAAAATAAATTCTCTTCGCAACTGCACAGCACTGACTTAAGAGAAACGCCCGGAATCATCTTCCGGGCGTTTTTTCTTGATGTTGTTCAAACCGCTCGCATAATCCGCAGTTATAAGAAGAAACTGAATTCTGAGATTTCCAAGGAAGGATACGACATGGCACGCGTTGCATTGGTCACGGGCGGTACACGAGGCATTGGCGCTGCGATCAGCAAGTCGCTGAAGGCTGTCGGCTACAAGGTTGCGGCCAGCTACGCCGGCAACGATGTTGCGGCGGAGAAATTCAAGGCCGAGACCGGCATTCCCGTCTACAAATGGGACGTGTCGTCGTTCGACGCCTGCACTGCCGGTGTCAAGCAGGTCGAGACCGATCTCGGTCCAATCGACGTGCTGGTCAACAATGCCGGCATCACCAAGGATACCGCCTTCCACAAGATGACGCTCGATCAGTGGACCGCGGTGATCAACACCAATCTCGGCTCGCTGTTCAACATGACGCGCCCGGTGATCGAGGGCATGCGCTCGCGCAAGTTTGGCCGCATCATCAACATCTCCTCCATCAACGGCCAGAAGGGCCAGTTCGGCCAGGTGAATTATTCCGCCGCGAAAGCCGGCGACATCGGCTTCACCAAGGCACTCGCGCTGGAAAACGCCAAGGGCGGCATCACCGTCAACGTCATCTGCCCCGGCTATATCAACACCGAGATGGTGCAGGCGGTGCCGAAGGAAGTGCTGGAAAAGAACGTCATCCCGCAGATCCCGGTCAATCGCCTCGGCGAGCCGGAGGAGATTGCGCGTGCGGTGGTGTTCCTCGCCGCCGACGAGGCCGGCTTCATCACGGGCTCGACATTGACCGTGAATGGCGGGCAGTATCACGCTTAGTAAATTCCGTCATTGCGAGGAGCGATAGCGACGACGCGTCCGCCGTAGCTCAAAGAGCGAAGGCGGAAGCAATCCAGTTCTTGATTCCAGGCTTCTGGATTGCTTCGCGGAGCTTGTCATCGGGCGCACGTTCGTGCGACCCGTTGGCTCGCAATGACGATGGCCCCCCGCACGGCAACCCTTATCGGCCTTTCCGCGATCCTGATGTGGTCGCTGTTGTCGGTCATGACGGTGGCGACCGGAACAATCCCGGCGTTCCAGCTCGCCGCGATGACGTTTGCGATCGGCGCGGTGACCTGCGCGCTGAGGTGGATCGGGCGCACCGACGCGCTGAAAGCACTGCGGCAGCCGCCAGTCGCCTGGATCGTCGGCGTCGGCGGCTTGTTCGGCTATCACGCGCTGTACTTCCTCGCGCTGCGCTTTGCGCCGCCGGCCGAAGCGGGGCTGCTCAATTATCTCTGGCCGCTCCTGATCGTGCTGTTCTCTTCGCTGCTACCGGGCGAGCGGCTGGCGGCGCATCACATCATCGGCGCAGTGCTGGGGCTGGCCGGCACGGTGCTGCTGTTCGCCGGCAACACCGGCAGTTTCACGTCCGGACAAATTCCCGGGCTTGTCGCCGCCTTCATCGCGGCCTTCGTGTGGGCGACCTACTCGGTGCTGTCGCGCCGCTTGAAATCGGTGCCGACGGATGCGGTCGCCGGATTCTGCGCGGTGACGGCGGTGCTCGCTGCGTTGGTGCATACGCTCGTCGAAACCACGGTATGGCCCGAGACGCCGCTGCAATGGGCCGCAATTATCGCGCTTGGCATAGGTCCTGTCGGGGCTGCGTTCTACGCCTGGGACATCGGCATGAAGCGCGGCGACATCCGCGTGCTGGGCGCCGCCTCCTATGCGACACCGCTGCTCTCGACCACGTTCCTGATCCTCGCAGGCTTCGCCAAGGCCAGCGCCAATCTCGCGGTCGCCGCAGTGCTGATCGCCGGCGGCGGACTCATCGCCGCGAAAGACATGGTGTGGAAGCGCCGTTAACTCGCCGGTTCGAAATCCGCATCAGCCATCTCGAATCCCGCAAATTCGAATCCGGGTGCCACCGTGCAGCCGACCAGGGTCCAGTCGCCGGTGGTTTCGGCCGATTGCCAGGCGTCCGCAGGCACGATCGCTTGCGGGCGCTGGCCGGCCGCCAGATCAGGACCGAGCGTCACCAGATGCGGCAAGCAGCCGTCATGGGCGATCTGCAACACCAGCGGGCTGCCGGCGTAATAGTGCCACATCTCGACCGCATCGACGCGGTGCCAATGCGAGCGGTCGCCGCGCGCGAGCAGGAAATAGATCGCGGTGGAATGCGCGCGGCCATTTTCGTCGACGCGCTTGTCACGAAAGGTCTCGCGATAATATCCGCCTTCGGGGTGCGGCCGGAGCTCGAGCCGCGCAATGATATCGGCTGCGGAAAGGTTCATCAGGATTCGTTCTCAGCTCAGGATTTGTTCTTGCGTTCGCGGAGTTCACCGAACACGTCGGCGGGAGCCGCGCCTTTCATGTGCAGCTTGGCGGCTACCGCAGGATCGTCGGCACGCAGAAAGACATTGGCTTTCTTTTCCTCGCCGAGCAGCGAGGGAATGGTCGGCCTGTTCGCGCCGCGCAGCTTTGCGACTTCCTCGGCGCGCGCCTGCAGCGCCGGATTGTCCGGCTCGATGGAGAGCGCGAATTTGACGTTGGAGGCCGTATATTCATGGCCGCAATAGAGCTTGAAATCGTCCGGCAGCGCGCGGAGCTTTAGCAGCGACTCCCACATCATCGGAGCATTACCCTCGAACACGCGCCCGCAGCCGATCGAGAACAGCGTGTCGGCGGCAAACAGCGCCTTGTCGCCGTCGAAGACATAAGAGATGTGATCCAGCGTGTGGCCGGGTGTTTCCAGCACGCGCGCCAGGAGCTCGCCGACCTTCACCACATCGCCATTGGCGGCGCGCAGATCGACATTGGCGATCTTGCTGGTCTTGTCATGCGGGGCGACGACGCGGCAGCCATATTTCTGCTTCAGCTCGGCGACGCCGCCGACATGGTCGTGATGATGATGCGTGATCAGGATGTCGGTGAGATTCCAGCCCTCGCGCTCGAGCGCCTTGATGATGGGGCCGGCTTCCGGCGCATCGATCGAGGCGGTCGCCTTGGTCGCGGGGTCGTGGATCAGGTAGCCGAAATTGTCGCTGAGGCAGGGGAAGGTTCTGATTTCGGCGGCCATGCTTTTTCCTCGTGACTTCTCACAATCATGCAGAGATATGGCGTTAACGTTGATCGGGCAATGCAATAATCCGCGCGCTTGGCCTCAAACGGACGTGTTAGATTAGTGTCATGAGCATCGATGTCATCGATCTCCGCGACTTCTATTCGCAGCGCCTCGGGATCGTGGCGCGGCTATTGATCAACCGTGGCATCAGGGAGCGCTGGCCGAGCGCGGAAGGCCAGCGCGTGCTCGGCATCGGTTATCCCACGCCCTATCTCGGGCTTTTTCGTGAAGACTCTGAGCGCTGCATCGCCTTCATGCCGGCCGCCCAGGGTGTCCTGAAATGGCCCACCGGCCGGCCGGCGCTGGCCGCGCTGGTGGATGAATTTTCCATGCCGCTGCCGGATGCCGCCGTGGACCGCGTGCTGCTGGTGCATGCGCTGGAAATGTCCGACGATCCGGAAGGTCTGCTCCGCGAGGTCTGGCGCGTGCTGGCGCCCTCGGGGCGGATGATGGCTGTCATCCCGAACCGCCGCGGGGTGTGGACGCGCACGGACAAGACGCCGTTCGGCCATGGCCGGCCCTATTCGCGCTCGCAGATCACGGAACTATTGCGGCAGACCTGGTTCACGCCGACCGCCTGGGGCGAGGCGCTGTTCGTGCCGCCGGTCTCGGGCGGCTGGTTCCTGCGCTCGGCGCTGGCATGGGAACGCGTTGGTGCTGCGATTTCGCTGCCGGTGGCCGGCGTGCATATCGTCGAGGCGACCAAGCAGGTCTATCGCGCGATCCCGGCGAAGCGCGAACGCGCGCGATTGATTCCAGCGTTGAAGCCGGTGCTGCTGCCGACGCCGACCAGAGGGTGATCGCTGTTATTGCGAAGGTAGGGTGGGCAAAGCGAAGCGTGCCCACCATTTTTCGGAAGCTCTCAAAGTCGCAAAAGAAAAGGTGGGCACGCTTGCGCTTTGCCCACCCTACATCCTTGGCGCCTCTATCGCGCGTTATTCGTTGCCGGGATTAAAATCCTCGCCGGGAGCGGCCGCGGCGCCCTGGGCTGCGCCTTCAGGGCGCGGGCCGTGCGGGCGGCGCCGGCGTCGCGGGAAGCGCTCGCCGCCGCTATTGCCTTCATAGCCGCCGTTGATCTGCGGCTGCGGGCCGGTGATGAAGGAGGGCAGGCGGTCGACGCCGCCATTATCCGCGGCCACCGGCTGGGGTTGCGGCTGCGGCACGTATTGCGGCTGCGGACGCGGCTCGCGATGTTCGCGCGGCTGCTGCTCGCGATCGCCGCGCTGATAGGGCTGGTTGTCGCGCTGATGATCGCGCCCGCCATTGTCGCGGTCGCGCATATACGGCTGCGGCTGATTCGGCTGCGATACGAAGCCGGGCTCCTGGCCGAAGTTCGAATAATTCTCGCCGTCATCCTCGCTGTCCTCGCTCACGGCATCGTCGGGGCGCGGTTGCTGCTGCGGCTGGTTCTGGCGGAACTGCTCCTGCGCGGCAGCGATCAGGCGGAAGTAATGCTCGGCATGCTGGTAGTAGTTCTCGGCGGCGACGGGGTCGCCGGAAGAGCGCGCATCGCGGGCGAGTTGCAGATATTTCTCGGCGATGTGAGAGGCTGTGCCGCGGATCTTGATGTCGGGACCGTTCGACTCGAACACCCGGGTCATCGGATTTTGGCCGCGCCGGTTGTTGTTGTTGTTGTTATTGTTATTGTTGTTCCGGTTACGCATCCGCTTGTTGTTTTGACCGTTTCTCATGTCCTGCCTTTATTCCAGCCCTGAGTAATAACGAGAAGGTTTGCCGTCAGCCGCGTTTGATCAGGCGCGCGTTATCAACGCACCGCATCCTGATGCGGCTCCAAGTCATGTCGATTGCATCGACCGTCGCGTTCAGCAAAGACGCGTTCCCCACCGCCGGCATCTTTACCGGCGAACCCTTCATCTAGCCTGCCGAAACAAGCCCAATTCTCTTGCGTAAGTGTTCAAGCGCAATTCAGCAGGCTTTCGTCCGCTTTGCGGTCACTGGCGGCGCAAGCTGCCCATAGCCTTCGCGCTCAACCGGACCTGCGTTTTGGAACCTATCATCGGCGCGGCTCTCGCTTTGAGAAGTAAGCTTTTCACCCGCAATACTACGGGGGCCTGCACCGATGTTCTGGGCGGAACGTAGTCGTTCCCGGGCAATATTCCAAGAGGTTTTTTCCGTTCCAATCCGGCTTTATCGGGGCATTTTTAGCCCCGAAATTGCCCGGGGAATGCCCGCCAGGTCGGCTTTTGGTGGGTAGTGCACACTAAGGTCGGCCGCAGTCATCAAAGCTTCAATCTGGGGCGCCTGGCCCTGCCCGCCCTCGACCACGAGAGCCCCTCCAGGGGCCAGCGAATCAGCTGCCTGCGGGATCAGCGCCCGGTAGGCATCAAGTCCGTCGGCGCCGCCGTCGAGCGCTGCCAGGGGATCGAAATCGCGGACCTCGATGGCAAGGCCCGCGACGGCGCGCGTGGGGATATAGGGCGGATTCGAGACGATCAGCTCAAAGGGGCCGTTGAGAGCTGCCGCATAATTGCAGGCGATGAAGCCCGCACGGGACGCCAGTCCGAGATCGGCAGCATTACGCCGCCCGGTCGCAAGCGCATCAAGGCTGATGTCGGTGCCGACGCCGAATGCGTCTGGCAACTCATGCAGCAAAGCGAGCAGGATCGCGCCCGTGCCGGTGCCGATATCGGCGATGCGCTTCGTGCGAAGCGAGGACGCGCGCACAATCTCCAGCGCAAGTTCCACCACCGTCTCGGTGTCCGGCCGTGGCACCAGCGTGGCGGCAGAAAGTTTTAGCGGCAGTCCCCAGAACTCCTTCTGCCCGAGAATGCGCGCCACGGGCTCGCCGTTCAGGCGGCGCTTGGCGAGGGATTCGAGATAAACAGATTCGTCCGAGACGAGCACGCGATCCGCTGATGTGATGAGGCCGGTGAGATCGAGACGGAGCGCGGCGCCGACGAGCAGGCGCGCGTCGAGTTCAGCGGAGTCGATGCCGGCGGCTTTGAAACGGGCGGCCAGTGCGCGTCGCGCGTGATCGACGGTCTCTCTCATCGGTCGTCCTGGCGAAAATCAGGACCCATTACCACAGACCTTCGTTTGGCGAAGATCGTCGAACACCGCGAAACATAGATGGATTCCGCGGTATGGCTCCTGGCTTTCATCAGGACGACAGCAAGTTTGTTGCGCTCGTTGAGCGAAATTCCGGAGACAGCGATCATCACGCCGCAGCGCCTTGCGCGGCGAGCTGCGCGGCCTGATGTTCCGTCGTCAGCGCATCGATCAGTTCGCCCAGCGCTTCGCCCGCGATCACCTGCGGCAGCTTGTAGAGCGTCAAATTGATACGGTGGTCGGTGACGCGGCCTTGCGGGAAATTGTAGGTGCGGATGCGTTCGCTGCGGTCGCCGGAGCCGACCTTTTCCTTGCGGTCGGCCGAGCGCGCCGCATCCACCCGCTGCCGCTCGGCATCGTAAATGCGCGAGCGCAGGATGTTCATGGCCGACGCCCGGTTCTTATGCTGCGAGCGGCTGTCCTGCATCATGACGACGATGCCGGTCGGGATATGGGTGATGCGGATCGCCGATTCGGTCTTGTTGACATGCTGGCCTCCGGCGCCCCCTGCGCGCATGGTCTCGATCCGCAGATCATCGTTCTTGATGTCGACATCGACATCCTCGACCTCGGGCAACACGGCAACCGTCGCCGCAGAAGTGTGGATGCGCCCTTGCGTCTCGGTGTCGGGCACGCGCTGCACCCGATGTACGCCGGATTCGAATTTCAGTTTCGAGAACGCGCCGCGGCCCTGCACCTCCGCGATGATTTCCTTGTAACCGCCGACCGTGCCTTCGCTCGCCGAGACCACCTCGACCTTCCAGCCCTGCAGGGCGGCAAACCGCTCATACATGCGGAACAGGTCGCCTGCGAACAGCGAGGCCTCGTCGCCGCCGGTGCCGGCGCGGATTTCGAGGACCACGTTGCGGTCGTCCATGGCGTCCTTTGGCAATAGCGCGACGCGGATTTCCTGCTCGAGCTCGCCGCGCTTCGCCCGCAGCGTCTCCAGCTCCGCTTCCGCCATGCCACGCATATCGGCATCAGTTGAGGGATCGCCAATCAGCGCCTCGGTATCGCCAAGCTCCTTCACCGTCGCCCGATAGTTCTTCACCGCATCGATCAGCGGATTGAGCTCGGCAAGCTCCCGGGTGATCTGCACATATTTGTCTGACGCGAGCTGGCCGAGGATCTGCGCTTCGAGCGAAGCGTGATGCGCAAGAAGTACGTCCAGTTTGGTTTCGGGGAGCATCGACATCTGGAAAATCTCGAAAGGAGGAAGGAGGGGCGGGTGCGAGGCTGGACAACCTCGCTACAACGCCAGCCCCTCGGCTTCCGCAAATTCGATCAGCTTCTGCCGGATCGAGACGCTGCCAGCCGGCGCGTCGATCAGCGGATTGATCATCGCCTCGGCCTTCTTGGCGTCGAGATCGATGATCATCGCCTTGACCGGGCCGTGGCCGGTCGCTGACAGCGACAGCGAGCGATAGCCGAGCGCGATCAGCGCCAGCGCGCCGATCGGCTTGGAGGCCATTTCGCCGCAGAGCGAGGCGGATTTCTTCGCGGCTTGCGCCTTCCGCACGATGTCGCGCAGCGCGCGCAGGATCGGCACCGACAACGTGTCGAACCGCTCGGAGACCTTCGCGTTGCCGCGATCGACCGCGAACAGGAACTGGAACAGGTCGTTGGAGCCGACCGAGACGAAGTCGACGCGCTTCAAGAGCTCGTCCATCTGATAGAGCAGGGCCGGCACTTCCACCATGGTGCCGACGTCGATGCGCTCCGGCAGCGCATGGCCGTGCTGGCGCAGATAGGTCAGCTCGCGCTCGACAATGGCTTTTGCCGCGTCGAACTCGGAGACATCGGAGATCATCGGGAACATGATGCGCAGCGCCCGTCCGCCGCCGGCGCGGAGCAGCGCGCGGATCTGGCCGCGCAACAGGCCCGGCCGGTCAAGCCCGAGCCGGATCGCGCGCCAGCCGAGCGCGGGATTTTCCTCGATCACCGTCTCCATATAGGGCAGCGCTTTGTCGCCACCGATATCGAGGGTGCGGAAGGTGACGGGCTTTGGCCCGGCTGCATCCAGCACCGCGCGATAGAGCGCGAGCTGATCGCTGGAGCGCGGCAGGCTCGGCGACACCATGAACTGCAATTCGGTGCGGAACAGGCCGATGCCGGCGCTGCCGGTGTCCTCGATATGCGGCAGGTCGATGGTGAGCCCCGCATTGATCATCAGCTCGACGGGCTGGCCGTCCTTGGTGACGCAAGGCTTTTCGCGCAGCGCGAGATATTGCGCCTGCCGCCGCGCGCGAAAGCGCACGCGCTCGGCATAGGCCGATTCGATCTCGGCGGATGGGCGCACATAAATCTCGCCCGAGGTGCCGTCGACGATAATGGCGTCACCGGGATCGGCGATGCCGGGGGCGTTCGGCACTTCGCCGACCGCGGGGATGCCGAGCGCGCGTGCCACGATCGAAACGTGGGAATTGGCGGTGCCTTCCTCGAGCACGATGCCGCGCAACCTCTTGCGGTCATAGTCGAGCAGCGCCGCCGGTCCCATCGCACGCGCGATGACGATGGCATTGTCGGGCAGCGAATCGCGCGAAGGCGCGTGATCCTGGCCGACCAGCTGGCGCATCAGGCGGAAGCCGAGATCCTCGAGGTCGTGCAGGCGGTCGCGCAAATAGGGATCGGTCGAGCGCAGCATGCGCGCGCGGGTGTCGGACTGCACGCGCTCAACGGCGGCTTCCGCGGTCAGGCCCGTGGCGACCGCCTCATGCAGCTTGTGCGACCAGCCCTGGTCGTTGGCGAACATGCGGTAGGCTTCCAGCACATCGCGGTGCTCGCCGCCCTCGGCGACGTCGCCGCGCTCAAGCATGCGGTCGAGGTCGGAGCGCAGTTTCGCGAGCGCTGCGTCGAGCCGCTTGATCTCCTTCGGCAGGTCCTCGGCGATGTAATCCTTGATGACGACGCGCGGCTCGTGCAGCACGACATGGCCGAGCGCGATGCCGTCGGACAGGATCGCGCCGGTCTTCTGCGTCGAATGCCGCGCCGCGGGCTCGTGTCCGGGCTGGGCGAGGGCGGACAATTCGCCGGAGGCGATCAGCTCCGCCAGCACCATGGCGGTGGTCTGCAGCGCCTCGAGCTCCTCCTCGACATAGGTGCGCTTGGCGCGGTTCTGCACCACCAGCACGCCGAGCGTGTTGCCGGCGCGCAGGATCGGCACGCCGAGGAAGGAGTGATAGATTTCTTCGCCGGTCTCCGGGCGGAACGAGAAGGCCGGATGGCTCTGCGCGTCGGAGAGGTTCAAGGGCGTCGCTTCGCTTGCGACGAGGCCGACCAGGCCTTCATGGGCGCTCAACACGGTGCGGTGCACGGCGTCGCGGTTGAGGCCCTCGGTGGCGTAGAGTTCGAGCGTGTTGTCGACGCGCAGCACGTAGCAGGAGCAGACCTCCGCCACCATATTGGCGGCGATCAGCACCACGATCTTGTCGAGCCGCTCCTGGGCCGAGACTTGCTCCGCCATGGTCTCGCGAAGCCGTCTCAACAGGACGCGGGGGCCTCCCGACGCGCTTCGCATGACCTAATATCCCCTCCCCAAAGCCGGCCCGGCAGGCGGCCGGGCGCAGGTTGACACTCGAAAAACCATCAAACTTTATCCATCCGGCACCGCCGCAATGCCACCGATAGCGTGCCGAATCAGGCGAGCGCGCTGCCGCGCAGTTTGCACTCGCTTATCCAGTCCGCCGTATAGCGAATTGGGGCTTGTTTTGCCAAGCAAAACGCCTGCCAGAAGCGATCACGGTTCGCTACCGGAAATGCTGCGCTCGCGAAGCGCATCAACAACCAAAGTATGAACGGCTCGGCGATCAGACCATGCGCCGGACGTGAAAAATATTTCTAAGGCAATATTTTCTAGGCTTGGTCGAGCCCGTAGAGCGTGTGCAGCGTGCGTACGGCAAGTTCCGTGTAAGCCGTGTCGATCAGCACCGAAAACTTGATCTCGGAGGTCGTGATCGCGCGGATGTTGATGTTGCGCGCGGCAAGCGCGGAAAATGCCTTGGCGGCGACGCCGGCATGGCTGCGCATACCGCTGCCGATCACGGAGACCTTGGCCACATCGGTCGCGCTGTCGAGCCGCGCATAGCCGATCTTGGTCTTGGCCTGGGAGAT
>Ga0210387_10003468_pt1 | contig 12113 bp, 12 predicted proteins | sample IncBWC7OmetaG_FD_160108 | JGI IMG/M metagenome (GOLD analysis project Ga0210387, IMG submission 160108) | Forest soil microbial communities from Barre Woods Harvard Forest LTER site, Petersham, Massachusetts, United States - Inc-BW-C-7-O ... | reverse complement strand
GCCGTCCGGCAAATCGTCGCGATTGACCGAGGTGAGCACCACATACTTGAGGCCCATCAATTCGACCGAGCGAGCGACATTTTCAGGCTCGTCGGCGTCCAACCAGCCCCGCGGATTACCCGTGTCCACCGCGCAAAATCGACAGGCGCGCGTGCAAACCGCCCCCATCAACATAATGGTCGCGGTTCCCGCATTCCAACATTCGCCGATGTTCGGGCATTTCGCCTCCTCGCACACCGTGCTCAAGCGATGCTCACGCACGATGTCCTTCACCGCGCTGAACTGCACGCCGGACGCCAGCTGCGCCCGCAGCCAAGAGGGCTTGCGCTGCACCGCGCCGGCCGTGTGCGATTGCTTGATGCCGTCTTTGATGGCGGTAAAGCCATGCGGCGTGGTGTATTTCTCGCCGCTGGCGGGCCGCGGCTGCGCCAGGATGGGAATGCCTTTGAACTCGGACATGGAGTGATTATACGCCCTATCGCTCACCCTCAATAACGCCGAACTCGCCAAGCGCCCGCCGTGTCTCCAAATTGCCGCGGGCTCGCACGGCATGCATGCCGAATTGGCGCGCGGCCTCGATGTTGAGCGAATTATCGTCGATAAACAGCACCTGCTCAGGTAGGCAGCCCAGCGATTCCACCGCGTGCTCGAATGCCTCGGTATCCGGCTTGATTCGTCCCGTCAGGTGCGACACGAAGTGGGTCTCGATGGCGCCGCCGAGCCCCATGTCTTCGGTGACACGCCGCCAGTGCAGGGAATTACTGTTCGACAGCAACGCTCGCCGGTAGGACGGCGGTATGCGTGCCAGCATCTCCAAGGTTCCGGGGAAAAGCCCCGTGGGCCACGCCGCGAAGGCTTGCAAAAACCGATGCGTATCCAACTTGAGCGCAAACTCCGCGATCACGCCCGCGGCAAATGCCTGCGCATCGATTTTTCCGGTCTCAAAGTGCCGCACCGAACTTGATGTCAGCCATCTGCGCCAAAGTTCGTCCGCGCTCACCGCGGGCCCCAGCCATCCGAGCATGGTCTCGACGCCGCCGAGTTCGACCAATACGCCGCCCACATCGAACAGCACGACGCGAATATCCGCCGGCACATTGCCGCTCATGCGCGCGCCATCCTGTCGTTCACCGCCTGCAGCCGCTGCGGCGTGCCAATGTCTTCCCACAGATCCGTATACAGCTGCGCAGAACAGCGCGCCGCCGCCATCGAACGCAACAGCAACGGCTTCAAGGGGAACACGCCGTCCACACAGCCGGCATAAAACGCCGCACGGTACACGGCGATACCGGCAAAAGTATACCGGCTCGCCGCCGCCGGCAGCGCCATGCCCTTCTCCAACCCGAAGTCGCCCTCGGGGTGCTGCGGCGGGTTGGGCACGAGCACGAGGTGCGCATCGCAATCGGCGGCAAGCTGCAGGGTCTCGAACGGGAAATCGGTCAAAATGTCGCCGTTGATCACCGCGAAAGGACCGGGTTGCAACAGCGGCAACGCGCGAATGATGCCCCCGGCAGTCTCGAGCGCCACGGGGTATTCCTCGCTGTAGAGAATGCTGACGCCGTAGCGCGTACCGTCGCCCAAATAGTCGCGAATCTGCGAGCCCAGCCACGCAAGATTGATGACGATGCGGCTGATGCCGGCGCGGGCCAACGCGGTGACATGCCTTTCGATCAAGGGATCTCCCGCCACGCGCAACAACGGTTTCGGCGTGCTGTCGGTCAGCGGCCGCATGCGCTCGCCCCGGCCTGCGGCAAGTATCATGGCCGCCTGCGGACGCTTGGGCGCAGCGCTCACGCTCCGCGCGCCTGCGCGAGCGCCCGCCCTTGCGCCGCCTCGAACTCGGGTTCGATGCGCCGGGCGATGAAGCCGGCGAATGCCTTGGTTTCGGGGTAGGCCGCTGCCGCGTCCTTCGTATACTTGAGCACACGCGGCAAGTCATTGAGGTATTGCGGCTTGCCGTCGCGATAGAACAGGCGCGCAAATATTCCCAACACCTTGATGTGCCGCTGCAAGCCGATCAGGTCAAACCAGCGCATGAACTCGGCAGCGTTCGCCCGGAGCGCAATGCCGGCCTCGAGCAGCCGTTCTCGATAGTCCAAGACCCACGCGCTGACCCGCGATGGCGGCCATGCGATGTAGCAATCCTTGAGCAGGGAAGCCAAATCGTAGGTGATGGGGCCCCGCACGGCGTCTTGGAAATCCAAGATGCCCGGATTGTTCTCCGAAGTCACCAGCAAGTTGCGGGAGTGATAGTCCCGATGAACCAGCGTCTCGGGCTGCAAGCCTGCGGTAAACTCCAGGCTTTCGAACAGATCCTCCAACATGGCGCGCTCGCGTGCGTCCACGGCCAACCCTAAATGCCGCGCCAAGAACCACTCGGGCATCAGTTCCATCTCGCGCCGGAGCAGCGTGCGGTCATAACGGGGCAGATCGCGAGAAATGGCTGCATCCGCCGTTTGCATCGTGCGCAGCGCCCCGAGTGCATCGGCGTAGAGCCGGTCCGCGGCGCCGTCGGCGGACAATTCATCCAGGTATTGGCGCGAGCCCAGATCCGTCAACAATAAAAAACCTTGCTCGACGTCGCGCGCCAAGACCATCGGCGCATTGAGATTCATGTTGCCCAACATCTTGGCGACACGAAGAAATGCAGCCAAATCCTCCTTCTCCGGCGGCGCGTCCATCACGATGTAGCTCTCCGCGTCGCGTGTCACGCGGAAATAGCGGCGAAAGCTCGCATCGGCCGATGCCGGCGCAATCAGGCAGCCGGTGAAGCCCAAATCACCCCGTACCCAACGCGTCAACTTCGCTAAACGGGAATCGCTTGCATCCGATACTTCCATGCTTGACCATTCGCAAGCCGCAAACGCGGCGATTGATTATACCGACTAAGGCGATGCATTTTGTCCACGGGTTCTCATGCGCGCGCTGCGTGCGTCGTTCTGTGCCTCGCCGCCTCCCTGGTTCGGGCCGCCGATCTGTGCCCGGCGCCTCCCAGATACACCCCTACCCGTCCCGCCGATATCGCCGCCGACGATCATCGGATTTTCATCGATGGCGATGACGGCAAGGTCACCGAGAGCGGCGCCACCGTCAACGGACGGGTGACGGTCCGCCAGGACGAGCGTTCGGTATCCGCGAATTCGCTTCAATATGATCGTGACACCGACAAAGTCACGGTCAACGGCAACGTGGACTTTCTCGACCCGAAACTGCGGGTGCGCAGCGACAGCGGCAGCTACTCAACCACCGGCGGCGCAAGTTTCAATGAAGCCAATTTCCAGCTCATGAACCGCGCCGGACGCGGCTTCGCGCAAGACATCGAGGTGACTCCGGACGGCAAGGTGGACCTGAACAAAGTCGACTACACCAGCTGCCCGGTCGGAAACGAGGATTGGATGCTGCATGCCACCGATATCAAGCTCGATACCCAACTCCAAGAAGGCGTTGCGCACCACGTCATCATGCGCTTCAAGGATGTGCCGGTTTTCTATACGCCCTATATTTCGTTTCCGCTGGGCGACGAGCGCAAGAGCGGGGTGCTGTTTCCGAACTTCGGTCATTCCGGCAACAACGGCTTCGAGATCGAAGTTCCTTACTACTTCAATTTGGCCCCCAACTATGATCTGACGCTGACACCCGGAGTGTTGACGGCGCGCGGGGTCCAGTTGGCCGAGGATTTTCGCTATCTGACCAAGAACTCCCATGGACAGTTCGACGCGACTTTCCTTCCCGACGATAAGAAACTCAACGACGATGACCGCAGCTATGTGCATTTCAGCGATGTCACGGACATTATGCATGGGCTGCGCGTGGATGCCGACGTCTCCAGCGTCAGCGATAGCAATTACTTTTCGGATTTTGCCGTGGGATCGGATGCCACGAGCGTGACCTATCTGGAACGGCGCGGCGAGGTGCTCTACTACGATGATTTCTGGCGCATACGCGGGGAACTGCAAAACTTTCAGACCATCGACATCTCGGTCGATGCCGCATCGCGCCCGTACTCGCGGGTACCGCGCGTGCAAGCCAGCGCGCTGTATCCCATCGACGACAGCAAATTCGAATTCCTGTTCGACAGCGAGGCGGTCAACTTTCTGCGCGAAGTCGGTCCCACGGGAGGGCGGCTGCACTTGTCGCCCGAAATTCGTTGGTCCAGCCGCGGTCCGGGCTACTTCTTCGAGCCCGCCGTCGGCTACGACTTTACGCAGTACGATTTGCAGGACGCGCCCATGGGCACGCCCAGCACGCCGTCTCGAGCGCTGCCGTATGCGCGTGTGGATACCGGATTGGTTTTCGAGCGCGATGCCGGCTCGCAGGGACAGCGCACACAAACCCTCGAGCCGCGAATCGTCTATAGCTTCGTGCCTTACCGCAATCAGAACCTACTGCCGATATTCGATACGGCTCTGCCCGACCTCAATTTGACCGAACTGTTTCGCACCAACCGATTCGTGGGCTACGACCGCATCGGCGACGCCAATCAAGTGGCATTGGCCTTGACCACGCGCTTGTTCGATCACGTATCGGGCACCCAGTACCTGTCGGCCACCATCGGTCAAATTCGCTATTTTTCGATCCCCCGAGTGGGACTGCCTGAAGATGTCTTGTTTCCCGACCAGATCATTCATGACCCGAATGCGCCCACCGAAGCGGCGCTCGCCGGGATGAATCCCTTGGCGGTGCCCGGCGCCCTGACTTGGCGCGGACAGTCCTTCGTGCCCTATCCGGGACAATCCCTGTACGGGCAATATCTGTACGGTCAAACACCCTTTGGCTTGAACGGGCGCCCGCTGGCGATTGCGCAGATCTCGCAAGAAGAGATTACCCCGAACTTCCCGGCCTCGGACATCGTCGGGGAGGTGGCGCTGACCGGCTACAAACATTTGAGCCTCAACTTGGACTACCAATGGAATCCCTATACCTCCCAAACCGAGAAACAGGAGATTGCCGTCCAATATCACCCCGATCCTAACCGGGTGGTGAATGTCGGGTACCGGTTTCAGACCGGCATCCTGAAGCAATGGGACGCCTCCTTCGCGTGGCCCATCACCGACCGCTGGAATACCGTGGGGCGCTGGGTATATTCCCTCCAAGACCACCAAACCATCGAGCAAGTGGCTGGTTTTGAATACAAAAGCTGCTGTTACCGCATCCAGCTGGTCCAGCGCCGCTATGTCACCAACCGCTTGGGGGGACTCGATACCTCGATTGCATTACAATTGGAACTGACGGGCTTAAGTTCGGTCGGAAAGCGAGCGGATTCCTTCCTCGAACGATCGATCAGCGGGTATTCGACCCGCGACGCCGCCATCCAGTAGGCAAGGTTAAGGACTTAGGATTTGATGCATGCGTAAAATTGCCCAATTCTGCGGGATTATCGCCCTACAGTTCGTGCTGCTGTCGGCTTCTCAGGCGCAAACCCGAGACATCGGCGTCCACGGCGAGCTGCTGGATCGCATCGCGGCAGTCGTCAACGACGGCTTGGTGCTGAAAAGCGAACTGGATGCGCAGCTCGATTCGGTCACCAAGCGTCTGGTGGAACAGAAGGTCGAATTGCCCTCCCAAAGCGTGCTTCGGCAGCAAGTGCTGGATCGCTTGATCGTGCAAGAAATCGAGATGCAGCGCGCCAAGCACGTGGGGCTCACGATCACCGACGAGCAGCTCAATAGCGCGCTGCAGGAAATCGCGGGCCGCAACAAGATTCCGTTCGACCAGTTGCCGACGGCGCTGGCCGCGCAAGGCATCGACTACAAGCAATACCGCGAATCCATGCGCAAAGAGATTACGCTGAGCCAGCTGCGGCAACGCGATGTGATCTCGCACATCAATGTCACGCCGCACGAGATGGAACAGTACATTGGGCGCCAGCAGAACGCCGCGTCCAACGACGAGTTCAATGTGTCGCACATTCTGTTATCGCTGCCGGCTGCGGCGACGCCCCAGCAACTGGAGGAAATTTCCAAAAAAGCCCATGACCTCGCGACCCGTGCGGCCGCCGGCGAGGATTTCGGCCAACTGGCGATCGCCAACTCCAACAGTCAAACCGCGCTGGATGGCGGCACATTGGGGTGGCGCAAAGGCGGCCAGCTGCCGCAATTCATCCTGGACCTGGTCGTTAAAATGAAGCCCGGCCAGGTAAGCGATCCGGTGCGTACGCCCAGCGGCTTCCACATTGTCAAACTCAACGAACGCCGCGGCGGCGAAGCCCAAGTCATCATCAATCAAATTCATGTGCGGCATATATTGATGAAGACCAACGAGCTGGACGACGATGAGACGGTGCGTCAAAAACTCTCCAAGGTTCGCGAGCGCATCGAAAAAGGCGAAGACTTCGCCGGCATCGCCGCGACCGCGTCCGAGGATCCAGGCTCGGCGCCGGACGGCGGCGACTTGGGATGGACCGGCCCCGGCACATTCGTACCGGAATTCGACAAGGCCGTCGCGGGTTTGAAGGAAAACGAGATCAGCGAGCCTTTCAAGACTCGCTATGGTTGGCACATCGTGCAGCTGCTCGGCAATCGTACTTACGACAGTACGGACGATGTGCGCCGTCAGAAAGCCTATGCCGCCATCCGCGAAAGCAAAGCGGACGAAGAAACCGAGCTGTGGCTGCGGCAATTACGCGACGAGGCCTTCGTCGAATCCAAGATGTAGTGTACATACCGCGCATCGTCATCACGTCGGGGGAACCCGCCGGTATAGGTCCGGACGCATGCGTCACCTTGGCCCAGACCGATTGGGAAGCCGACCTGGTCGTGGCGGCGGACGCCGACTTGCTTACCGCCACCGCAACTGCGCTGGATCTGCCCTTGAGCCTCGAGAGCTACGATGCCAGCCGGCCGGCGAGCGCGCATCGCGCGGCAAATCTCAAAGTCATGCACATTCCGACGCGTTGCGCGGTGACGGCAGGACGGCCGGATGTCCGTAATGCTGCGTATGTGATTGAAATGCTCGATCGCGCCTGCGACGGTTGCACCAACGGGGAGTTCGCGGCGCTGGTCACGGCACCTGTGCAGAAGAGCACCATCATGGAGGCCGGCTATGCCTTCAGCGGCCACACCGAGTATCTCGCGGCGCGAACCCGCGCGGCGTTGCCCGTGATGATGCTGCTCAACGAGCAGTTGAAAGTGGCCCTGGTGACCACGCACTTGGCCCTGGCGGATGTGCCGCGCGCCATCACCCGCGAGCGCCTGCGCGCCACCTTGCGCATCGTCAATATGGATCTGGAACGGCTTTTTTCGCTGGCGACACCGCGAATTGCGGTGCTGGGACTCAATCCGCATGCCGGCGAGGCAGGACACTTAGGCCGCGAGGAGTTGGACGTCATTCAGCCGGTGATCGAAGAGCTCAGAGCGGAGGGCATGAACCTGCAAGGACCGGTCCCTGCCGATACCGCGTTCACGCCGCGTTTTCTCGACACCACCGATGTGGTCGTGGCCATGTATCACGACCAAGGCCTGCCCGTCATCAAACACATCGGATTCGGCAACGCCGTGAATATGACCCTCGGTCTGCCGATTTTGCGTACCAGTGTCGATCACGGCACAGCCTTGAGCCTGGCGCGCACCGGGAAAGCGGAAGCCTCGAGCTTGCGCGCGGCTCTAGCCCTGGCCGTCGATCTGGCGAGCACCCGCACTCATGCAGGTTCGTAAACGTTTCGGTCAGCATTTCTTGCACGACCCGGGCGTGATCCGCAAAATAGTCGACGGCGTGGCGCCCGTTGTCGGCGAGCGCATCGTTGAAATCGGCCCGGGACGCGGCGCTTTGACCTGGGACCTGTTGCGGCGGGCCCAGTCGCTGGACGTCATCGAAATCGATCGCGATCTCGCGCAATCTCTCAAGGCAGATGCGCGCGCAGGCAGCGGCTTGCATGTGCACGTCGAAAACGCTCTGGATACGGATTTCGTACGTCTGCGCGGTGCGGGGGCGCCGCTGCGCATCGTCGGCAATCTGCCCTACAACATTTCGACGCCGCTGCTGTTTCGCCTGCTGGCGCAGCGCGCGGCGATTGCGGACATGCATTTCATGTTGCAAAAAGAAGTCGTGGATCGCATGACGGCGCTGCCCTCGAACAAGACCTACGGCCGTCTTACGGTCATGCTCGCGGCCGTCGCCGAAGTCGAGAGACTGTTCGATGTCGGCCCGGGGGCATTTCAGCCGCGACCCAAGGTGTGGTCCGCAATCGTGCGCTTGCGACCGACGCTTGAGCCGCGCTTCGACATCGGTGCCGAGGGCGTGCTGCGGACGTTGGTCACCGCCGCGTTTTCCCATCGCCGCAAGACCTTGCGCAACGGACTGAAGGGACTGCTCACGCCCGAGGAGATCGAAGCCTGCGGCATCGATCCGCAGCTGCGTCCGGAGACGCTGGCGCCTGCGCAATTCGGGCTGCTCGCCGCGCTCCACTCTCGGCTATACTCGGGCACTGATGGCCGCTTATAAAAATATTCTAGTACTACTGGATCTGTCCGAGGACAGCGAACGCGTCGCCGTCGCCGGCCGCGATCTGGCGGCCTACTCGAACGCCGCACTGACTCTGCTGCATGTCGTTGAATTCGTGCCGGTGGAGCCCATGGGCGAGTCGCTGATGCCCACCGTGCAAATCGAGGAAGACCTGGTGCAGCGTGCGCGCACCAAGCTGGCGGGACTGTCCGCCAAATTGGGACTCTCCACAAGCTCCAACCGGGTCGAAGCAGGCAACACCAAAGCCGAAATTCTTCGCGCAGCGAAAGAGGTTTCCGCCGATTTGATCGTGCTGGGAAGCCGCGAGCGCCATGGCGTGGCCATCCTGGTCAATTTTACCGAAGATACTGTCTTGCACGCGGCGCATTGCGACGTGCTCGCGGTGCGCCTGGCGTAATACCATGCAAACCATGACACCCGAGGCGATCAATCCAAAAATACGCGTCGACGTTGAAACCTCCTACATGGAGGAGCAATCCGACCCGCGCGACAAGCGCTTCGTATTCTCGTGCACCATAACCATTCGCAATGAGGGGCCAGTGCCCGCTCGCTTGCTCACGCGTCATTGGATCATCACGGATGCCAACGGCAACGTGAAGGAGACTCGCGGCGATGGTGTGGTGGGCGAACAACCTTACTTGAAGCCCGGCCAGGGGTTTCGGTATTCCACGGGAGCCGTGATTGAAACGCCCGTCGGTACCATGCAGGGCAGCTATCAAATGGTGGCGGACGACGGACAACAGTTCGATGCGCTGATCGCGCCCTTTAGGCTGGCGATGCCCGGGGTGCTTCACTAGTTCCGTGGGTGCCTGATGGCGCTGTATGCGATCGGCGACGTGCAAGGGTGCGACGCGGAGCTTGGCGCGCTGTTGAGCGCTTTGAAATTCTCGGCAGACCGCGATTCGGTATGGTTCGTCGGCGACTTGGTCAATCGCGGTCCCGAATCGCTCAAGGTCCTGCGCAGAATTCGCGCGCTGGGCGACGCGGCGACCGTCACTCTCGGCAATCACGATTTGCACTTGTTGGCGGTGGGCTACGGCTGCGCACGCCTGCGCAGCGATGACACGCTCGCGGACATCCTGGCGGCTCCCGACCGCACCGCCCTATTCGATTGGCTGATCAGCCGGCCGCTGTTGCATGAGGATTCAAGCCGCGGCCTTTGCATGGTGCACGCAGGTCTCGCGCCTCAATGGGACTTGAATGTAGCACGGCAATGCGCGCGCGAATTCGAGAAGGCGCTGCGCCGCGATCCTGCCAAGTTGTTCGAACGCCTGTATGGCGACCAGCCCGATCTTTGGGACAATGCTCTGCAAGGCGCGGAGCGCTTGCGGTTCATCGCCAATTGCTTCACGCGGCTGCGCTTCGTCGATTCGGAAAATCGCCTGGCACTTCGCGCCAAAGGCTCGCCGAAAAAAGCACAGATCAAGTCCCTCGTTCCGTGGTTCGAGGCGCCCGCGGCGCGCTGGCGCGGGCCGCACATCATCTTCGGCCACTGGTCGACATTGGGATTTTTCAGGAATGCCGATGTGACGGGCCTCGACACGGGCTGCGTGTGGGGCGATCGCTTGACGGCGCTGCGGCTGGATGAACCGAATGCGGATCCGGTGCAAGTGACCTGCGACAGACCTACGGCAGGGTGACGGCTTTCAGGACCTGGCCACGCACAAAAAAGCGGCTGCCGCTCAATTGATACGGCACGCAGGTAATGTCCTGCTGCACTTCGCGAGTGACGAATTTCGGCAGGATCTTGTGCACAAACTCTTCCACCAACTCGCAATCACCGATGCCGAAATTTCGGAACGGGTCGCGGCTCAGCGTAAAGGTCTCGAAGCGGGCCTCCACCGCCGCCAAATCGCCCGCGTGCAGCGGCTTCGCAGCCGCATCCTTCAACGCCGGCGACGAGAAGATCATGCTGAGGCTGGGACCCAAGGTATGCCCGAGATTGGGCGAGGACTCATCGCAGCTCGAGACCGACACTTTGAGATCGCGGCGCGCGCCCAGCACCAAGAGCAGCGCGCGCATTTTGTCGCGCAAGCCTTCGCAGGAGTAGCGCGCGGTGCGGCCCATGTAGAAAAAATTGAGGCGCTGCTCCTTCCACGCCGCGGGCAGCAAAGCGCCGCCGGCGGCATCGGCCGCCCATAACGGCAGCGCAAACATCAATAAGGCGCCCGCAATCAGCCAACCAGCACGCATAAAAGGCCTCCGGCCGATTTGACCACGCGTAACCCAATGAAGTTTCATCACCGCTATAATGGTGTCATGCCCGCAGTGCCGCCCTTCAATCTCAATCGATGGATCGATCAGAATCGAGAACTGCTCAAGCCCCCGGTGGGCAACAAACTGCTGTTCGAGGATGGCACCTTCATCGTCATGGCGGTCGGTGGACCCAATTCGCGCAAGGATTTTCATCATGATCCCAGCGATGAATTATTCTTCCAAGTCGAAGGCGACATTGTCCTGCGGACGCTGCAGGACGGCCGGCTCACGGATGTGCCGATCCGGGCAGGCGAGCTATACCTGCTGCCTGCCGGGGTGCCGCACTCGCCGCAGCGCCCTGCGGGCAGCGTCGGGATAGTCGTCGAGAGGCGCCGCGCTCCCGATGAACTGGATGGCTTCTCTTGGTACTGCGAGAACTGCGGTCATCGCTTGTACTTCGAGCGCGTCGCCGTCAGCAATATCGAGACGCAATTACCGCAAATCTTCGCGCGTTTCTTTTCCAGCATCGAGCACCGTACTTGCAGCGTCTGCGGCACCGTCATGCAGGCGCCGGTGTGAACGCGACGGCGCTCGACGCGGCGGATAAACTCGCGCACTACGCGGCGGAGTTTCACCACCCGTTCGACTCCGACGGGCGAAAAGTCTTGTATTTTGGCGGCCATTCGCTGGGCCTGCAGCCTAAATCCGCAGCTCGGTATGTCGAGCAGGAACTTGCGGACTGGCGCCGCTTGGGCGTATTGGGGCACCACGAGGCCGAGCGGCCGTGGATCGGTTATCACGAACGCTTGGCAGCGGGCCTCGCCGAGATGCTCGGCAGCGAACCGACGGAAGTCGTCGCCATGAATTCGCTGACGGTGAATCTGCATCTCATGATGGTGAGTTTCTTCCGGCCCGACGGTGCACGCAATCGTGTGCTGATCGAAGCATCGGCGTTCCCGTCGGATCGCTACGCCGTGGTTTCACAGCTCGCGTTTCACGGTCTGGATGCGGCGCAGAGCTTGATCGAGATCGAACCGCGGCAAGGCGAGCGGACGCTGCGCACCGAGGATATCGTCGGACGCATCGAACGCGAGGGCTCGCGTCTGGCGCTGGTGTTATTGCCCGGCGTGCAATATCTCACGGGGCAGGCGCTGGACTTGGAGCCGATGATTGCGGCCGCGCGCCGCGTCGGCGCGCGGGTGGGCCTCGACCTGGCTCACGCGATCGGCAACACACCAATGCGCTTGCACGATTGGAATCCCGATTTTGCCGTGTGGTGCAGCTACAAATATCTGAATGCCGGGCCCGGAGCGGTAGGTGGATGTTTCGTGCATGAGCGGCATGCACGCACCTTCGATCTGCCGCGCTTTGCCGGCTGGTGGGGACACAATAAGGCGGTGAGATTTCGCTACGACACGCACTTCGATCCCATCGCCGGGGCGGAAGGGGGGGAGAGC
>Ga0210387_10003466_pt1 | contig 12115 bp, 11 predicted proteins | sample IncBWC7OmetaG_FD_160108 | JGI IMG/M metagenome (GOLD analysis project Ga0210387, IMG submission 160108) | Forest soil microbial communities from Barre Woods Harvard Forest LTER site, Petersham, Massachusetts, United States - Inc-BW-C-7-O ... | reverse complement strand
AAACAGATCGCGGCGCTCCGTACAGCGTTCGCCCCGGAGGTCCGCGTCGAGATCACCCCGATCGCGGACGTTGACTGGTCGGAGCGCTGGAAGGACCAACTCCGCGCCCACCGTATCGGTGCCTTGACGATCGCCCCGCCATGGTTGGCTACCCCTGGCGCGATCGTCATTGAACCCGCGATGGCCTTCGGCACCGGCGATCATCCAACGACGCGCGGCGTGCTGCACCTGATGCAGCAGGTGATCCGCCATGGCGACTTGGTCGCTGACCTCGGCGCCGGCAGCGCAATCCTATCGATAGCCGCTGCCAAGCTCGGCGCTTCGCGGGTGGCGGCTATCGAGATTGATGCCGAGGCGATAAGCAACGCCGAGCTCAATGTTCGGCAGAATGATGTCGACGATTGGGTTCAGGTGATCCAAGGCGACGCGATACCGCTGCTGCCATTGCTCGCTCCGGTCCGCGTCGTTCTCGCCAATATCATCTCGTCGGTCCTGGTCGAGCTGCTGCCGGTGATGGACGCGAGTCTCAGCGAGGATGGCGCGATGATCGTGAGCGGTGTGTTGCGCGCGGAGCGCGCACACATGCTGTCCGTATTCGATGCCGCCGGCTGGCTGCTGACCGATGAGATCACTGAGGCCGAGTGGTGGAGCGCGAGCTTCAGGCGCGCCACATGATCGGCCTATTCACCCAGGGCCCATTCACCGTCGGCGAAACAATCACCGTCGAGGACGCGGCGACCCACCACCTGCGCGTGCGCCGCGCCACGATGGGCAACGCGATCGCGCTCTACGATGGCGCGGGCACCACCGCCGAAGGCCAGCTGACGCTGCTGACCACGCATCGCGCCGTGGTCTCGATCACCTCCGTCCGCCATATCGACGCGCCACCCGCGGTACACCTACTCGCACCGATCGCCGACCGCGATCGGATGCTCTGGCTCGCCGAGAAGGCGACAGAGCTGGGACTCACGTCGTGGCGCGCCGTGAACTGGCGCCGCTCGCGCAGCGTGACGCCACGCGGCGAGGGCCCTGCGTTCACCGCCAAGGTGCGCGCGCGGATGTGCGCCGCCGTCGAGCAATCCGGCAACCCGTGGCTGCCGACGGTCGAGCCAGATGTCGACCCATCTGTCGCGGCCGCCGAGTCCTCAGGCGCCCGTTACATGCTGACCGCCGGTGCCCCGCCGATGTCGGGCCCGCTAACGGCACCGGTCACACTCGCCCTCGGCCCCGAGGGTGGAATCGAGGACGACGAGGCGGCACTCTTCGAGCGCTCCGGCTTCATCCCGGTATCCGTCGGAGCACACACGTTACGGTTCGAGACCGCCGGCGTCGTCGCCCTCGGTCTCGCCCGCGCCCTGCTGGAGCACACGCGATGAGTGATGAGGCGACTTGCCTGTTCTGCCGGATCGTGCGCCACGAGATCCCGGCAAAGATCGTCAGCGAGACCCCGGACACGATCGCCTTCCGCGACATCAACCCGCAGGCGCCGCAGCACATTCTCGTGATCCCGCGCCGTCACATCGCGAATCTGAACGCGCTGGATGACCCAGCGCTGGTCGGCAAGCTCACCGCCGCCGCGACGGATATCGCCCGCAAGGAAGGCTTCGCCGACAGCGGGTATCGCATCGTGATCAACACGCTCGCCGACGGCGGCCAAACGGTCGACCACCTCCACCTGCACCTACTCGGCGGTCGCCACATGAAGTGGCCGCCTGGCTAGGCCGGATGTGCAAAAGTATAGATATATGTTTGACAACAGCCTTTATTACAGTTATTATCTGTAATAATACCTGATGTTAAATATATATGTCTGATATGCTTTTTCGCACACCAAGACTGGACGAACACGAGCGTCGGGTCGTTGAGCAGATCGAGGAACTGAAGCGGTCCCTCGGGTACGCGCTCGGAACATCACCGAAGCGCTGGCAGGGATTGCTGCGTCGTAATTCCCTGGCGCGTGCCGTTCGCGGATCGAACAGCATAGAGGGTTACAACGTCACAGTCGATGATGCGATCGCTGTCGCAGAAGGCGAAGCCCCATTGGATGCAACCGACGAGGCGCGGGCGGCAGTGGAGGGATATCAGTCCGCCATGACGTACGTTCTCCAGCTCGCTGACGATCCTCACTTCACCTACTCGCCAGATCTCGTTCGCAGCCTGCATTTCATGATGCTGCAGCACGATCTGTCGAAGCATCCCGGCAAATGGAGGCCGGGCCCCATCTACGTTCATGATGATGAGCGGCGCGTCGTTGTCTATGAGGCCCCGGACGCTGCGCTCGTACCCGAACTCGTACAGGAGTTGCTTGTCCGACTCGAAGCAACTCGCGAGCCAAACCGACCGCCCATGGTCGCTGCCGCGATGGGGCACCTCAATCTCGTAATGATCCATCCATTCAGTGACGGGAATGGACGAATGGCGCGGTGTCTCCAGACATTGATCCTGGCGCGTACAGGAACGTTGGCTCCTCAATTCTGCAGCATTGAGGAGTATCTCGGTCACAACACCCGTGCGTACTATGACGTCTTGGCGGAAGTCGGTGGCGGCGGGTGGCATCCGGATCGGGATGCGCGGCCGTGGATCCGGTTCTGTCTGACGGCCCACTTTCGGCAAGCGATGACTCTCTTGCGCCGGAGTCGCGAACTGTCGCGACTATGGAATTTGGTGGAAGAGGAAGTCCGCTTATCCGGCCTGCCGGAGAGAGTGATTTACGCCGTGGCTGAAGCGGCGCTCGGAATTCGCGTGCGAAACGCAACGTATCGAGGGATCGCCGAAGTCTCAGAGCAGATTGCGAGTCGTGATCTCAAGTCCGCGGTGGATGCGGGATTCTTGATTGCGACCGGAGAGCGCCGCGGCCGCTACTACGGCGCGTCCGATCGGCTGCGGGCACTGAGAGAGAAGACACGGGAGACGAAGTCGCTCGAGGATCCGTTCGACTCGCGCCGAATTGACGATGCGCCATTTCTGCCAGGCCTCGAGAACGCCCGCTAAATCGTCATCAAAACCAATTCCGGCCGCGACCCGATGCGCAAAGGAATGCCCGAATTCCCGAGGCCGCGACTGACGTACATAGCATGCCCATTGGCTCCGGCGTACCAGCCTTTGACATAGGGCCCGCTGCCCTCCGGCACAAAGATGGCAAGGCCGAACGGCGCGATCTGCCCACCGTGAGTATGCCCAGACAGCACGAGCGCGGGCCGGGTGGCGGCTTGCGCCACGGCGTCAAACGTGACCGGACAATGCGAGAGCACGACGGTTCTCGCGGGGCCGGCCGGGAGCCGCTGCAGCACCCCGTAATCAGGCAAGCCAGCGCGCCAATCATCGAGGCCAACGAGATCGACGGGCGCGCCGCCGCTGTTGAGCCTCAGCGACTCGTTGACGAGCAGTCGCACCCCCGCGTGCTCGTAATGCCGCTTGAGCGCGCCGAGATCGCAAAGCCCTTGATACTCCCAATTGCCGAGCGTCGCATACTTGCCGAGCGGCGCCTCGAGCGCGCCGTAGAACTCGACGTGATGCTCACGCCCCCGCTGATCCACGGCATCGCCGGCGATCGCGATGACGTCGGGTTGGAACCGTCGAACGGCCGCAATCAACCGTTTGCCTTCGACATAGTCGTGCGGCGAATGCATGTCCGTCAGCAGCGCGAGCCGTAAAGGCGGTGCTCCGGGTGCCATCGGGTGGGCGTGGGTCGTCACCTCCAGCTCGTTGGAGGAGGCGCCGTACAGCGCGCCGAGCGCTCCAGCCGTTCCGAGTGCGGCGGTGCCCAGGAAGCGCCGTCGTGACAGATCAGGCATACGGGGAATAATAGCTTGACACGCGTTCTCGGAACTGATTTATTTCAAGGCAGTTAGGTCACTTTATCAAATAGGGGAATTGCGTTTGTCAGAAGTAATTATCCACGACGACGAGAACTTTGAACGCGCCTTGAAGCGCTTCAAGAAGAAGTGTGAGAAGGCGGGCATCCTTTCAGACCTCCGGAAGCACCGGCACTATGAGAAGCCGAGCGAGCGCCGCAAGCGTAAGATGAACGCGGCGATGCGCAAAAACCGGCGGACTCGGCACGCCTGAGGCGCGCGTGGCCGAGCTAACGGCGCGGCTACAGTCGGATCTGAACGCCGCGCGCAAAGCGCAGGACAAACCAGGGACGTTGCTCTTGAGCACGACCCTGGCTGACATCAAGAACCGCCGAATCGAGCTGGGCCGTGACCCGAGCGACGATGAGGTGGTTGACGTGCTGCGCAAAGGCATCAAGAAACGCCGCGAGGCGATCGAGCTATACGATAAAGGCGGGCGACCGGAGCTCGCCGAGAAGGAGCGCGTCGAGGTCCGCTCCCTGGAGAAGTACCTGCCCGCGCAGGTCGATCCGGCCGAGCTGCGTGAGGCCGTACGGGCCGCCATAGCGGCTGGCGCGACGAATATCGGGGCGGTGATGGGCAAGGTGGTTCCGCAGTTCAAAGGACGCGCCGAGGGCAGCGTCCTCTCCGCCATTGCGCGCGAGGAGCTCGCCGCCCGGGGGTGAACGCCCATGCGCTGGGCGTGCTGGAGTTGCCGCGCGTCCTCGAGCTTGTCGCCCAGCGCGCGACGTCGGACCTCGGCGCCGCCCGCATCCGCCGAGCCTCGCCCAACCCTGATCGTTCGTGGATCGAGCGCGAGCAAACTCGCATCATCGCCGTTCGCGCGCTCCTCACTGCCGACGACCCTTGGTCGCCTGAACCGATCCCGGACCTCACGTCGGCGCTGGCTCGGCTTCGCATCGAAGGCACGAGTTGGTCGGGCGCTGAGCTCCTGTTCGGCGCCGTGCTCCTCGCATCGTCGCGACGCACACGGGATGCGCTGCGCGAAGCGCGCGTTGTGCTGGCCGATTTCGCCGAACGGATGGTCGTCGCGCCAGACCAAGAAAAATCAATCAGTCGTGCCATAGATGAAGATGGGACCGTACGCGATGGTGCCTCGCCGCTGCTTGCCAGACTTCGCCGGGATCTCAAGGGCGCACAGAATGAGCTGATCCGCTTGCTGGAGCGGATCATGTCGCGCTTGGACCCTGGCCAACAAGTCGCCGACGGCTCGGTGACGATGCGCAACGGCCGCTACGTCATCCCGGTCCGCCGCGGCGGTCAGGTGTCAGTCGGCGGAATCGTGCACGACACGTCGTCGACCGGCGCGACGTTGTTTGTCGAACCGCCAGCCGCGGTCGAAGCAGGAAACCGCATCCGCGAGATGGAGGCCGAAGAAACGCGCGAGGTCGAACGCGTGCTTCGTGAGCTGACGGATGCGTTGCGACCGCTGCATGCCGCGCTCGTTGATGCGCTCGACGCGCTCGTGGAGCTCGACACCCTGGCGGCCCGCGCGCGCTACGCGATCGACTTCACCTGTGCGACCCCGGATCTGGCCGAACCCGAAGCCGGGATGACCATCCGCGACGGCCGCCATCCGTTGCTGCTGGCACAGGGGATCTCCGTCGTCCCGTTCGACCTCGAGATGGCCCCGAACGAGCGCACGCTGCTGCTGTCGGGCCCGAACACCGGTGGGAAAACCGTGCTGCTCAAATCCGTCGGCCTGTTCTCGGCGATGGTCAGCACCGGGCTCCCGGCGCCCGTCGGGGAGGACAGCCGCGTCCCGCTCTACGACGAGATCTTCGCCGATATCGGCGACGAGCAGTCGATCGCCGCGAGCCTCTCGACATTCAGCGCGCACGTCAAGAACTTGGGCGACATATTGGCGCATGCCACCGCGCGCTCCCTCGTGCTGATCGACGAGCTCGGCTCCGGCACCGACCCCATCGAGGGCGCCGCGCTCGGCGGCGCCGTGCTCGAGGATCTCACGGGCCGCGGGACGATGACGCTCGCCACGACGCACCTGGGCGCGCTCAAGGACCTCGCCTCCGAGGTCTCCGGCGTGGTCAACGCGTCGTTGCAGTTCGACGTCGCCAAGCTCGAGCCGACCTATCGCTTGCAAAAGGGCGTGCCCGGTCGCTCGTACGGCCTGAGCATCGCCCGGCGGCTGCACCTCCCGGATGTCGTACTGGCCCGCGCCGAGGAGCGAGTGCCGCGCGCCGAGCGCGACGTCGACGCCCTGCTCGCGGATCTCGAACGCCGGGATGCGATGCTCGCCGAGCAAGAGGCCCACGCGGCCGAGCTGATCGCCGGCGCCGAGTCCCGGTTCTCGCGCCTCGAATCCCGCGAGCACGCCGTGCGCGACCGCGAGCGCGATATCTCGCGGCGCGCCCACGAAGACGCGCGCCAGTATATCCTCCGCGCCCGCCGCGAAATCGACCGCGTGGTCTCCGAGCTCCGCGCCGGCGCATCGGCAGACGACATCCGCTCGGCGCGCCGACAAATCGAGTCGCTCGCCACAGCCCACGCAGACGCCACGGCCCACGCAGACGCCACGGCCCACGACGCCACGGCCCACGCAGACGCCACTGACCGCGCCGACGCCGACGCCGACGCCGCTGACGCTGAAGCCACTGACGCTGACGAGTCCGGCGCCGCTGATCAGGCCGATGCCGCTGGCCACGCCAAGTCATCGCGCAATGTCTCACCGAAGGGCGTTCCCTCGTCCCCCCGTCTTTCACGCGAGGCGCCGCAGGCGCCGAGCGTGGGGAGTTGGGTGGAGCTCGCCACGCTAGGCGGTCGCTTGGGCCGAGTCCTGGAGCTACGCCACGACGATGCCGTAGTGGCCGTGGGCTCACTCAAGATGACAGTCCCAGTCCGCACACTCCGCCCATCGCGCCAGACGGCGCCGGTAGAGCCAGTGCCGGCGCTAGCCGACATCCCAGAAGCGATGGCGGCGCCCGAGATCGACCTGCGAGGAATGCGAGTAGACGAAGCCGAGGAGCGCGTGATGTACGCCTTGGACGCGGCAATCCGCGCCGACCTCCCGTCGCTCCGCGTGATCCACGGGAAGGGCACGGGCGCACTCCGCGAGCGCGTCGCCGAGATGCTCCGCAAGGATTCCCGCGTCAAGCACTTCCGCCTCGGCGCCTGGAACGAGGGTGGCGCGGGCGTGACGATCGCGGAGCTCGCGTGACGCGCGAGGAAGTGAGGGAACGCGTCCGCGAGGCCTCGGATATCGTTCAGATCATCGGCGAGTCGGTCTCACTCAAACGCCAGGGCAACACGTACCGCGGCCCATGCCCATTTCACAATGGGAAGGACCGGAATTTCACAGTCTGGCCGAAGTCCGGCGTCTACAAGTGCTTCGTGTGCCACGAGAGCGGCGACGTCTTCAGCTTCCTGCAGAAGCGTCTCGGGATGGATTTCCCGACCGCTCTCAAAACGGTCGCCGAGAAGTCAGGCATCGACATCCCGCGCTCGGATCCACATGGCTCGGCGGCCCCGGATCATCGCGAGCCCCTCTGGGAGACTCTCGCCGTCGCCGCGGACCATTTCTCACGACTGTTGTGGGATGATCCGGCCGCCGAGGCGGCGCGCGCATATTTGGCGTCGCGCCAGATCGATCGCGCCACGGCCGACCGATTCGGCCTTGGATACGCGGCCGATGGCGAACGGGTGTTGTCCCACCTCCGAAGCCTCGGATTCGATGATGCCCGGCTGACCGAGGTCGGTCTCCGCACGGTCGGGGATGAGGAGCGGAAACCGGCCCCGCGCTTCTGGCACCGTCTGATGATCCCGATCCACGATGCCTCCGGACATGTCGTGGGGTTCGGCGGCCGGACGCTCGGCGCCGCGAAACCCAAGTATCTCAACTCACCCGATTCACCGATCTTCTCGAAGAGCAAGCTGTTATATGGGTTCTACGCCGCAAAGCTCGCTATGCGGCGAGAAGCCAAGGCCATCCTGGTCGAGGGGTACTTCGACCTGATTCGTGTCGCCACGGCGGGGATCGATTATGTGGTCGCCTCCATGGGGACGGCGCTCACGGAGCCCCAGGCCCAGTTGCTGGCGCGTTACACTCGGCAAGTCATGATCGCATATGACAGCGATCGTCCAGGTCTCGAAGCCACATTTCGTTCCGCCGATGCGCTGCTGGAGCATGGCGTTCGGGTCCGCGTCGTGACATTGCCGCCTGGAGAGGACCCAGACAGCTTCGTCGCCAAGCACTCTCGCGCGGATTTCGAGGCTCAACTCGCTCAGGCCCTCGACGTATTCGATCGGAAGGTGCAACTTGCGGAACGCGGCGGATGGTTTGCCGATCTTGGCAAGAAGCGCCGCGCTATCGACAAGTTGTTGCCGACCATTCGCGTGACGGCTGATCCAATCACTCAACAACTCTACGTTGGCCGACTGGCCGAGGCATCGGGCGTCAGCGCAGATGTCTTGTGGCGAGAGATCGGCGTGACCCCTGACCCGGCAACCGTGCCGCGCCAGAATCCTCCTCGCGCGGCGCGCCCGTCGCCAAAGGCGCGGTCAGGATCGATCGCCGGTCTCAACTCGGAGCGCTGGCTCATCCAGTATCTCCTCGCCGCTCGCTCGCTATTGGAGTCCGTGATGCCCCGCGTCGAGGTCTCCATGCTGCGCGACCCGGCGTCCCGGGCCATTTACGGCGCGCTGCGCGCCGCTGGACCGGACGCGACCTTGGACGAGCTGACGAAGAATTTGTCGCCAGATGAGATCGCGCTGGTGCAAGAGATGCAGGCAAAGGGGACGATGGGCGCCAACCCGACCGTCGCGGTCGAGCAATGCATCGCCAAGCTCCACGAGCGAGCGATCAATGAGCAAGCGCGCGAGATCGATGAGAAGATCAAGTACGCGAGTGAGGCACAGAAGACCGAATTGACGAAAGAGAAAACCCGGTTACGGAGGCGTGGTGCACCCTGATGTAGTCGCATTACTCGCGCTGCAGGCCGACGATGCGGCGATCCTGGAGCTCGAGGAGCGGATGGCGGCGCTCGAGCCGCGCGCGAAGGCGCTCGACGAGGCACGCCGCAAGGCGGCCGACGCGGCGCAGCGGTCGCACACGGCGGTCGACGATGAGGAGAAGCGCCGTCGCGACCTCCACACGCGCATCACCCAGCACAAGCAGCTGCACGAGCGCAACGTCGCCCAGCTCGACGCGGTGAAGAAGGTGAAGGAAGCCACCGCGGCCATGTCACAGGTCGAGCAGGCGCGGCGCATCCTGGCCGAGGAGGAGAGCGAGCTCGCGACGTTGTCGCGCCGGATCACCGAGCTCACCACCGTCCGCGACAACCACGAGAACGCGCTCAAGGATCTCGACCACCGCCACGCCGAGGATCGGGCGTCGATCGCGTCGCAGCGCGCCGAGATCGAGGCCGCGTTGACGACCGCGCGCGCCGCGCGTTCGGACAAGGCCGCCGGCGTCAACCGGCCGCTCCTCGCGAAGTACGACCGCATTCGCTCGGCCCGCAAGCGGGGCGCCTTGTTTTCGCTGCGCGGCCCGTCGTGCGGGAACTGCGACACGAGCGTGCCGATGCAGCGTCGGAACATCATGGCCGCGCGCGGCAACATCGAGGTGTGCGAGACCTGCGGTGTGCTCCTCTATGCCGACGTGGCGTCGGAAGAAGGAGCCGCCTAGCTTCCGCGCGTGATACGCCCCACCCGTTGGATCTTCCCGGAGCGAGCCGACGACGCCGCGGCGCTCGCGCTCTCGACGCAGCTCCACCTGCCGATTTCGGTCTGTCGGCTGCTCTGCGCCCGCGGGTTCTCGGATCCGGAGTCCGCGAAACGCTTTCTCCGTCCTCGCTTCGAGCAGTTGCACGCGCCGTCGTTGATGTTGGACCTCGATGCGGCAGTCGATCGCATCGCCCTCGCGATCTCCCGCGAGGAGCAGATCCTGGTCCATGGCGATTACGATGTCGATGGAATGTCATCCACGGCTCTTCTCGTCCGGACGTTACGCTCATTCGGCGCGAGAGTCACCCCGTTTATCCCGCATCGTCTCCGCGACGGCTATGACTTGGGAGCCGCGGGAGTGGCGGCTGCCCGCGAAGCGGGCGCAGCACTGGTCATCACCGCAGACTGCGGGACGAACGCGCACGCCGCTGTCGATGCACTGAATCAATCGGGCGTCGACGTCATCATCAGCGACCACCACTTGCCGACCCGCCCGGTCCCTGATTGCTTGGCTGTCCTCAACCCTCGTCGCCCCGGTTGCGGCTACCCGGACAAAGACCTCGCAGCTGCCGGCGTCGCATTCAAACTCATGCTGGCCCTAGCGGCCAAGCTTGGCAAATCCCCGGGCCCTGTATTCGCGCATTTAGATCTCGTCGCGCTCGCAACGGTGGCCGACGTGGCGCCATTGCGTGGCGAAAACCGCGTGTTCGTTCGCTATGGCCTCCGGCTGATGGCCGAGAGTCCAAACGTGGGTCTCCGCGCTCTAGTCCAGTCGTCGGGACTCAAAGACAAGCCGATCACGACGGGCCGCGTAGGATTTATCCTGGCCCCCAGACTAAACGCCGTCGGCCGCTTAGATAGAGGTCTTCGTGGAGTCGAACTGCTAACGACAGACCACGAAGCCGATGCCCACCGCATCGCGCGAGAGCTGGAAGAACTGAATCGCCGCCGCCAAGAAATCGACCGGGCGACCCTCGTACACGCGCACGAAAAGTTGGACGCACTCGACCTGGATTCGACGTACGGGATCGTGCTGGCGAACGAGGGTTGGCACCCGGGCGTCATCGGCATTGTCGCCTCGCGCATCGTCGAAGAGACGGGTCGCCCGACGGTCATGATCGCGCTCGACGGCGAGACCGGAAAGGGATCCGGCCGCTCGATCCCGAGCTTCGACCTGCACGGCGCGCTTGGCGCCTGCGCGGATCTCTTGGAGCGCTACGGCGGCCACCGCGCCGCCGCGGGCGTGACGATCGCGCGACACAACGTGGACGCGTTCGCCGAGCGATTCAACGAGGTGGCGCGCGCCCGCCTGACGCCCGAGGATCTCGCGTCGACGGTCTACGTCGACCTCGAGGTGCCGATCGACGACATCACGCGCGACCTCGAAGCGCTCCTGCGGCACTTCGAGCCGTTCGGCATTGGCAACCCCGCGCCCGCGCTGCTCGCCCGCGGCGTGCGCCTCATTGGCCCCGCGCGCGCCGTCTCACAGGATGGCCTCAAGCTGCGCTTGGCGACGACGCGCGGCGAGCTCGACGCGATTGCCTGGAATTCTGCGCACCGGGCCGCCGAGCTCTCGGGCGAGCATCCGATCGACCTGGTCTTCCGCGTCGAGCGCGACGACTGGCAAGGGTACGATCGCGTGCAGGCGAAGATCACCGACTTCGCCAGTGAGAATAGTCGCGGGTGAGTGGCGAGGTCGCGTGATCGCCGCTCCACGGGGCGACGCCGTGCGGCCTACCACGGACCGCGTGCGCGAGGCGTGGATGAGCATCGTGCAACCCTGGCTCCCCGGCGCCCGCGTCATCGACCTCTTCGCCGGCTCCGGTGCCCTCGGCCTCGAAGCCCTGTCCCGCGGCGCTCGCTCCTGCGATTTTGTCGAATCGTCCGCGAAGAGTCTTATGGCGCTTCGCGCCAACATCGACAAACTCGGCGCGGGTGATCGCTCGCAGGTCCACCGGTCCGACGCGCTCCGTTTCACCTCGGCACTCGCCTCGGACTCGTTCGACGTCGCGTTTGCGGATCCGCCATATGAGAAAGGCCTTGCCCCAGCGTTAGCGGAGGCATGGCTCAAAGTGCCGTTCGCCGGAGTGCTGGGGATCGAGCACGCGGCACGCGAAGCGTTGCCGCCGAGTGGTGATACGAGACGCTATGGGACGACCGCGATAACTTTCTACGGACTCCGATGAACGTCACAGGCATTTACGCCGGCAGCTTCGACCCGATCACCCGGGGCCACGAAGACTTGATGCGACGGAGCCTCGAATTCGTGGACCGCTTGGTCGTCGCGGTCGCCGTGAACTCGTCGAAGCAACCGCTGTTCACGATCGACGAACGCCTGGAGTTGATCCGGGCGGCCGTCGCCGACGAGCCACGGATCGAGGTCCGCCAATTCCCGGGGCTCTTGGTCGACTTCGCCACGTCGGTTGGAGCACGGATCGTGATCCGGGGTCTAAGGGCCGTAAGCGATTTCGAGTACGAATTTCAGATGGCGCTCATGAACCGGCACTTATCCGGGCACTTAGAGACGGTTTTCATGGTTCCTTCGCTGGATATGACCTACGTCAGCTCCAGTATCGTCCGCG
>Ga0210387_10003465_pt1 | contig 12117 bp, 8 predicted proteins | sample IncBWC7OmetaG_FD_160108 | JGI IMG/M metagenome (GOLD analysis project Ga0210387, IMG submission 160108) | Forest soil microbial communities from Barre Woods Harvard Forest LTER site, Petersham, Massachusetts, United States - Inc-BW-C-7-O ... | reverse complement strand
TAAAGAGGATCGATCGCAGACTTGTTCCCAACGGGATCGAGAGCGCACGAGTATCACACTGAGCGCGTGCGTTCTCGCTTTCCCTCAAGCAGGAGTACCTAAGCAGCGAGCGACGCGGCACGTTCACGAGTCCAGCGCGGCGTGGCACGCGAACGGCGCTGGATTTCGAATGTGAGGGGCGCGCCCCCGAAGTCAGCGACCTCAGACGTAACTTAGACGTGGCACATCGTTCCACGGCACTTCGCAGAACCACAATGACAGGGCAGGGAGCATCGAAAGCCGTAATCAACAGTAAGCTCTTCTCCCGCCCTGATTTTTTTGAAGCTGTACAAGAAGATTTGTCCGCGAATTTTGCGCATTGTCAGATTCGGTTCGCAACTGTGATTGATCAATTCGGCGCCGCTTCCTCCCACCGATCCATCAATCTTCCAACGCCGATTCAGGCGAACGGTGTAAATCCGCCCCGCCTTGCCCGCCCTGAGCATTTTGATAGCGCGACGCAAGCCTTCCCGCTCACTGATCCGTTCCCCAGTGTATTCAATCACCCGTTTGCGCGCAGCAATCGCTTCTCCTGCGAACACGCCAAGTCGTTCGATGCGAGAGCGGCCAATGCGCAGCTTGAAATTAGCAAGATTCGCGACAATGCGTGGAGCTCGACGTTTCGCAGCCATGCCAATTCTGCCAGGTGATCAGAGGTCGTCACTGAATGATTGGCGACCTCCGAAGATCACCGCATAGGTTTTATCTGGCGGTCTTGTTCATAGCTATAAGTGGCTTGGTATGCTGCAGAGACTTGGCCTTCTTCAACTTCTTCGTCGCTTTCTTCTTCGCTGCCATGATTGTTCTCCTTCCGTCGGATTGCCCCCACGGGCGGTACATCGTTATAGGCAACTCCCGCGCCAAATGTCCAGGGGTTTGCGTCCGCAGTTCATCCCGCATGAAATGTGCAGGATGCGCTGGCCGGATTCGACGGCGCACCCGCCCCGAGCCCGCATCGCGTTGATTAAATCAACATTCCGGTGAGTAATTCAACGCAGGGAAGACATTGGCGTCGCCTAGCGGAAATGCTCCACTAGCATGATGCCCGCATTGCTCTCGTCAATTTGGGAGTACAGCATATAGCGCCCGTCGGGGGAAACGGACATGCCCGCGTTCGGATCCTTGTCCACTTTGAACAGCTCCCGCGTATGTTTCGTCGCGAAATCGTAAAAGCTAACGCTTCGCGGATTGTCCTGAGGGGCGAAGTAGATTCCGTCATGCACCAGAGTCCACTGGGATTCGTCAGAGATCTTCGGCATACCGGAAACTTCCTGGGGCGTCGCGCCGGGGTGATCCAGCGCAAGCATCGCGATCTTCGAGTCGCTCCACACGAAGTACAGCACCTTGCCGTCGGAAGATTCGATAGGCATCGTTATGTCCTGGGATGCGGCAAGAAGAGTGGCGTCACCACCCGCCGCAGGGCAACGGTAGAGCTGACGGCCGATGCCTTCGTAACCCACAAAGTAGATCCACTTTCCATCGTGCGACCAATACGAATACGGAAACTGCAGCTTGTGGACATTGGTCCGTAGTTTGTGCGCCACGCGATCGGAAATATCCGAAGTGTATACATCCCAAACACTGCTAACCTCGTTAAACCTCTGGAACACAATTTTCTGCGAATCCGGCGACCAGCGCGGGTATAACGCCGGCGTGTCCCGCGAAATCTGCACCAGGTTGCTGCCCTCAGGGTCGGCCATCCAAACGCTCGTTGTCCCGGACCGCTCGGAATCGAAGGCTACATGTTTGCCGTCAGGTGAGTATGCGCCGAAATTTTGTGATCGCGTGGAGCTGTACATCTGAACGCTAGGAACTTCGGGATGCTGCAGGTCTTTTCTCCAAATGCTCACCTGGTTGTCCGGCACGCTGATCGCGAGTTTGTGCCCATCGTTGCTGATCGCGGGCCATTCTCCCGCCACGCCCGGAAGTTTGTGTACTTCGCCATCGCTCACCCGAATTTCATAGACTGCGTCGCCATTTGCATTAAACGCCGCCACAATCAGAGACTGATCATCGGCGCTCCAAGCCACTCCAAATGGATATTCGTGGCGCGTCGTCAGTGATCTTCTGGATTTTCCCTGCAGATCGGTGATCAAGTAGTCGAACTCAGCGCTGTTGTTAACACACAGTATCGCCAGTTCCTGTCCACTATGCGAGAACGTCAAGTCTGCCTCGTGACGGCAGTCTGGGTCATGGGGAAACTCGTGACTTTCCAGAGTTTCGACGTTTAGCAGGTAGGCATGGTTGCCGGGTCGGCCAACTTCCTTGTCGGCATATCCGATCCATTTTCCGTCCGGCGACCAATTGATGGGAGCAGCAGAGTCGTACGGCGTGTGCGTGGCGATTAATTTGCGTTCCGGTCCTCCCAAAGCTGGCACCACATAAATCCCATTGTCGTCCGCGGCCAAGCGATGAAATGCGATCTGCGTGCCGTCGGGTGACCATGCCGAGCTTATCCAATCCGAAGGATGATGAGTCAACCGCAGCAACGTTTCGCTGCCAATTGCCTTTACGTACAAGTCATATTGCGCCCTTCCGGAACGATTGCCTGTGCCATCGTCCCAGGAAAAAGCGATTCGCGAACCATCCGGCGAAAACGAAGGGGTTGTTTCCTGTCCCGGATACGACGTGAACGGAACCATCGTCATCGCCGCGGAGCTCACATGCGCATCGCTCCGCGAATCGGCAGGTTTCCGCGCCAGCCAGATGATGAGAACCGCACAGACCACTACCACCGCTATCCCTGCCAGGCCCAACGTCCATTTATTCCTGTTCCATCTTTTTGCCGCGGGGATGGCCATAAGTTCCGCGGATTGCACTGGCTTCGCAACCGGCATAACCACCGGCGCCTCAGGCTTGATCTTTCCGATGAACCGATAGCCCCGCTTCGGCACCGTCTCGATGAATCGCGGATTCTCCGCTGAGTCGCACAGCGCCTCGCGAATCTTGTTCACAGCGGCGGCCACACTATGATCGAAGTCCACAAACGTGTCCGCCCGCCATAGGGCGCGACATACCTCATCCCGCGTCACTACCTCCCCGGCATTGTCAACCAGCACTGCCAACAGCTGAAAAGGCTGCGCCTGCAACCGGATCTTGCGCCCGTCCTTGCGCAATTCTCCTGAGCGCAGGTCCATCTCAAAACGGTCAAAGGCCACGCGGTGCGAATCGCCACCCGATGTTGATTCCGGCTTGTCAACGGAAGAGGACATTTACTCACTCGCATATCTATCCGCGGAGAGCCGTGATGCTAGCAGACCGCAAAAGCTACGGTCAATTGCAAAACTGTTAAGCTTTTGAACCGATAAGTCCTTATGCACGATAGCGTTACTTGGTGACCGAGGAGTGACCGGAAAGTGAGTTGCCGGGCATTGCGCGGCAACGCGTATTTCCCCATAGTGCGCCAACGTTGCCAGTCGCTCGTCGCACTGGACGTCGAGCACGATGCGCAAAGAAATCGGAAACAAAACTTGAAGGCCAAAATTTAAGGAGAGACACAATGAATCGTGACAATATGTCCCAGGTTCTTCGCAGTATTCGCGTTTCCGCTATTGCGGCCTTGGCAGCCTTCGCGCTGCTGTTTGCCGCTGGTGGCGCAAAAGCTGGCGGTTGCGCAGTCGGTTACAAAGCAGGAGCCACCGCTACCCCAATTCCATTCGCCAGCCCTCAGGCGGACGACCATCAAGGCGACTACGACGAACACGGCCATGCCATTGTCGGTTTGTGGCATGTGATTTACACAGCCACCGAGAGCACTTCAGGTCCACTTCCTGTCCCGGTAATACCGCCAGGACCACCAAGCTCCTTCCAGTTCCTCGAATCCTTTAAGACCTGGCACGCGGACGGAACCGAATTTGAAAACGCGTTTCTGCCCCCGGCGGCCGGAAACATCTGCGTCGGAGTCTGGAAGGACACCGGTGAAAACAGCGTCAAGCTGCACCACATCGGCCTGATGTTTGCCCCGGACGGCAGCATTTCAAACATCTTCACGGTTGACGAAACGGATGCGGTCGCCGCCAACGACAAAACTTACAAGGGCAACTTTGCTATCAAACTCTGGCCGCCGTTCTACGATCAAGTCGGCGTCGGGACCCCGGTACAAGTGATCAAAGGAACAACGGCCGCCACTCGTATCACCGTGGATTGACCAACTCTCAACCCGAAAACATGCGTGCCGCGCGCCGTGGTGAAGGGAATCGCACTGTCACTCCCTTTGCCACGGCTTTGCGGTGTTAGCACGTTACAGCCTCGCACTTCGTCTTCGTTGACTTGCCTTTTGCCGCGCCCTAATATGTCCAGCACATGCCCACGAACGATCCGCTGCTCGACCAGACTTTTTCGCACTATCGCATCCTGGAACGCCTCGGCGGCGGAGGCATGGGCGTGGTTTACAAAGCCGAGGACGTCCGCCTGCATCGTTTCGTCGCGCTGAAATTCCTGCCAGACAATGTCGCCAAAGACCCCCAAGCCCTCGCGCGTTTCCAACGGGAAGCGCAAGCCGCCTCCGCGCTGAACCATCCCAACATCTGCACCATTTACGATATCGGCGAAGCCGACGGCAAAGCATTCATCGCCATGGAATTTCTCGACGGCCAAACCCTGAAGCACGCCATCACCGGCAGCTCCATGGAACTCGACAACCTGCTTGATCTCGCCATCCAAGTGGCCGACGCGCTCGACGCTGCGCACAGCGAAGGCATCGTCCATCGCGACATCAAGCCCGCGAATATCTTCGTCACCAAACGCGGCCACGCCAAAATTCTGGATTTTGGCTTGGCTAAGGTGACCAGCGCGAAAGCTGTCAGCGGACGTAGCGCCACCATGCTCACCGTCGGCGTGGACACCGCGCAGCTCACCAGCCCCGGCGCTTCCATGGGCACGGTCGCCTACATGTCGCCCGAGCAAGTCCTCGGCAAAGACCTCGACGCGCGCACCGACCTTTTCTCCTTCGGCATCGTCCTCTACGAAATGACCACTGGCACTCTGCCGTTCCAAGGCGAAAGTTCCGGCGCGATTTTCGACGCGATCCTGCACAAAAATCCCGTCGCACCCGTGCGCCTGAACAACAGTTTGCCCCCCGAACTTGAGCAAGTAATTTTCAAAGCGATGGAGAAAGATCGCGACCTGCGCTACCAAAGTGCCGCGGAAATCCGCGCCGACCTGAAACGCTTGAAGCGCGACACTGGTTCCGGTCGCGCCAGTTCGATCAGTGGTGCAGCGAGCGGCACATTTACCGCCGCGCAGGAATCAGGCTCGAGCGCAAGCGCCAGAGTATCAGCCGCTGCGCAGCAGGGAAGTGGCGCTGCACAAACGCTCGCGCCGCGGCACAGCCTCAAAATTCCGATCCTGATTGCAGCGCTCGTAGTCCTGGCAGTAATAGCTTTCGCCGGATACAAATTTCTCACGCGCCCCCATGCCCTGAATCTGCAGAACATGCAGATCACCAAACTCACCGATAGCGGCAAAGCCACAGGCGTCGCGATCTCGCCCGATGGCCGCTACATCGTTTATGTCCTCCGCGACGGCGAGCAACAAAGCCTCTGGGTCCGCAACGTCGCGACAAAAAGCGACGTGCAGGTTCTAGCGCCAGACGTAGTCTCCTTCGCCGGCTTGAGTTTTTCTCCCGACGGCAACTACGTCTATTTCGTCCGCTCCGACAAAAGCACCACAAATTTCCGCTACCTCTACGCCATGCCCGTCCTGGGTGGCACCGCGCGCCAGTTGATTCGCGACATTGACAGCCCGGTCACCTTTTCGCCTGATGGCAAGCAGTTCGCCTACATGCGCGGCGTCCCAGAGCGCGACACCGTCGAATTGCGCGTCGCCAACACGGACGGCGGCAGCGATCACCTGGTCGCTGCGTTACCGAACTGGCCTGGCTTCATGTTTGGCGGCGCCTGGTCCCCTGATGGAAAGACGATCCTCGTGCCCGGCCTTCAGAAGGCGAAGGAAACCAAGTGGGTATTGACCGCCGTCAACGTGGCCGACGGCGCAGTGAAAGATCTGATTTCCGGTTCTGCCGGGCTCGGCAGGCCTGCTTGGTCGCCCGACGGTAATTCTTTCCTCGTGCCCCTCGAGCTGGAGCCCGAGGATCGCTCGCAGTTGTGGATGGTTTCCTATCCTGGCGGCGAGCGTACCCGCTTTTCCAACGATCTCTCCGATTACGGCAACTCGGTGGAAATGACCCAGGACGGAAAGACGCTAGTGGCGCTGGCGAGCAGCCAGCGCGCGCACATTTGGATCGCGCCAGGGGGAAAAACCGCACAAGCAAAACAAATCAGCACCGGTGAAACTCCCGACGTTGGCATCGCCCCCGGGCCAACCGGAAAGCTGCTGGTGCGCAGTCGCGGCAGCGAACTCTCGATCATGAATTTCGACGGCAGCGAACGCGCCCTGCTGCGTCCGGATCTTCGTAACTACATTTCCATGTCTAGTTGCGGCGATCGCTACCTGGTGTTCGATTCCTACGAGAACAATAAGCTCCGCCTGCTGCGCACCGATCCGGACGGTTCGAATTCCACTGTGCTGAGCGAGGATACCTTTAGCTCAGATTGTTCTCCTGATGGCAGCTGGGTGGTCTTCGCATCGGGGCAGAACCTCTACGGCGTGCCGGTCCAGGGCGGCGCTCCCGTCGAAGTCTTCGCTGTCGCCAACGGCGGCCAAGGAGTCATTTCCCCGGATGGAAAATGGATCGCCTGCAGCTATCAGGAGCTGACCCCTGTGCCGGTATTGAAACTCGCGGTGATTCCCACCGCAGGCGGCGCGCCCGTGACTGTCTTCGTCCGTCCCATCGGCGCCGGTAAAATGCACTGGTCGCCCGATCAGAAAAGCATCCAATATCTCTTGACCCGCCGTGGCGCCACCAACGTCTGGGAACAGGCGCTTGCCGGCGGTCCACCACGCCCCGTCACCGACTTCACCTCTGGCCACATCTTCGATTTCGCCTGGTCGCGCGACGGCAAGCAGCTGCTCCTCGCCAAAGGCGAACAAACCAGCGACGTCCTGCTAATCAGCAACTTCCGCTAACAACTACTCGACTATTCAATTCGCCGAATAGCAGGGCCGTCCTTGCTTCCCGGTGTTCGCGCGCCATGCCCCTGCAAAATCGCGGCAGCTTGATTGGCGGCTTGCTCCGAGGTCGTGTGAACAATCATCACCGCGCCGCCCTGCTTCACATGGCTCGCGTAGAATTCCTGCTCGCCGATGTAGTTCGGCTGCTCCCCCGACACATCGCGCACTTCACGTTTTTCCAGCGCGCCGCCCGTGCCAAATAACCGCTCAATCCAGCCCGGACGTCGTTCGCCGGACTTCGTGGAAGGTTCGCCAGGAGTGTCGGCGGTCCGCGCATCTTCGTCCATATCGCTGATCACTTCCACTTGCCCGCCCTTAATGCCGGCCTGCTCCAGATCCTCCACCGCATCCTCCGCGTCTCCGTAACTACCCAGAATTCCCACGATCACGAATTTCATAACTCACGCCTCCATAATCCTCACCGCGCACATTTCCGGCGCGCTCGAATGATGCCAATCGCTGCAAAACAATTATTTCCCCTGCACAGCCAGCGACTTCGAAAACAGCCATGGAAATAATGTCGGCTGATCGTAAGCCTTGTCCCACGCCGCGTGCCTTATGCCCGGAAATTCCGTGTAGTGCACGTCCGAGCCAATCGCTTTCATCGCCGCATACATCCGCTGCGATTCCGTCACCGGCACGATATCGTCATCCGCGCCGTGAAATATCCACACGGGAGTATTGCCCACTTTCGCGGCCGCATCAGCGTAGCTCTGTGGATCATCCGCAGGGGTGTATTTCGCAAGGCCCGGATCAGCTTTCACTGCGCCCGCAGTCGGCCGTATCCCACCGCAGATCACGATCAGAGCCGCGAACCGCCCCCCATATTTTTCCGCCAGGTACCAACTCCCGTAGCCGCCCATCGAAAGTCCCGTCAAATATGTCCGCCGTACATCTCCGTGAAATTCCTTGGTCGCCGCGTTCAGAGTAGCAATTGCCAACTCGTCCATCGGCGGTTGCATCCACCAAATGTCCTTCCGGCACTGCGGCATCACCACGATCGCCGGAATCGTGCTCCGATTGCTCCGAATCGCCGTGCCGATGCCCACATCGGTTTCTTGCAATCCGTCGTCGCCGCGTTCTCCCGCCCCGTGCAGAAACAGAATTACCGGCCATTTCTGCCGCGGCGTCCAAGTGTCCGGAACGAAGACCTGATATTTGTAAGTCGCGCCTTGCACTGTGATCGTGCGATCGAGAAATCCAGTTTCGTGATTCTTTGCATGAGCCGGAACCGCAATGAGCAAAAAGAAAATCAGAACCACAAACGATTGTCGTGATGCAACAGGCACGAGTCCCTCCGAACCTGAAACTTTAGCACGAGATTTCTGCAATCGCCTTCGTCTGTTAAGCTCCCAGAACCATGCATCCTGCCGAGCCAGCAACCCGCGCCACCACCCCGCCGTCTAACGCACAGATGGGTCGCCGTCTCGAGCTCGATGCAGCGCGCGGGCTGATGCTCGTATGGATCACCCTCACGCATCTCCCCACCAACGCCAGCACCTACGTCAATCAGCCGTTCGGCTTCGTCTCCGCCGCCGAAGGTTTCATTTTTCTCTCCGCTCTTTTCACCGGCAGAATTTATTTCCGCCTCGCCCAACACGATGGCTACCAAGCCATGGAACGCCGGCTCTGGTCGCGTACCGTGCGCCTCTACTGTTATCACGCGCTGCTGCTGACCTTCGCATTTCTGGTCGCAGTGCCCACTGCCGAACGTGGCGATCGCCCCGGTCTGCACAATCTTCTCGATTTTTATTTCATGGCCGGCCCCAAGCGCGCCGTCATCGAAGCTTTCTTGCTCATCTATCGCCCGCCGCTGCTCGATATTTTGCCGATGTACATCATCTTTCTGATGTTCACCTCTGCCGCTCTGCTTCTCGCGCGCAAAATCGGTTGGAAGCCCATCCTCTGGACAGGTTTCTCCCTCTGGGCGCTAGCGCAATTCGGCCTGCGCGCTGATGCATATAAAGTCGCGGCGAAAGTCATCCCCGCGCACATTCCTCTGAACGAAATGGGCGCCTTCGATCTGTGGGCTTGGCAATTTCTGTGGATCGTGGGCGTGTGGCTCGGCGTCCGCTGGGCGCAGAATAATCTGCCAATTGAAAAATGGGCGAAGCGCGCCGTAATTCCTGCGGTAGTAATCGCTGTAGTCTGTTTTGTGCTGCGCCGCGCCATCGAACACGGCCTGCAACTCGGCCCCACGGAATTCCTCTTCGACAAATGGCACCTGGGTCCGCTGCGCGTGGTGGATTTCACCGCAGTGGCCGCGCTGCTGATCGTCACGCAATCGCTGTGGAAGTTCCTGGCGGTGAGGCCGCTGGTGTTGATGGGTCAATCGTCCCTGCAAGTATTTTGCGTGCACCTGCTCTGCTGCTTCGCCGGCCTCACACTGCTCGGCAATGCATCCAGAATCAGCGGCTGGCGCCAGGCAGAATTACTCACCGCGACATTCGCCGCCATGCTATTCACCGCGAAACTCTTCTCGAAGAGCGAAGCCAAGCACGAACGCAAACCAAATCCGGATAGCACTCCGGAAGGAAGCGCGCGAATTACCCAGACAACGTTGTTGCTCTTGGATAAAAAATCTAAAGAAGCGGAACAACCTCGCTGAGCATCGCCCGACTCGCGGCCGGACCCATCTCGTAAGTGCCAGACTCGGAAGGGCAGCGCTTCAGCCCTGCCGTCAAGCTCCGCCAAGGAAAGTTACGTGTCATCCCGCCTGCCCTGAGCGGATTCCGCGAAGGGAACGCAGTCGCCCGCTTTTGCTTTCCCGTCCCGCACTCGCGGTACGGGACGGGCGCGGGATGGACAGACGCCTGCCTGCCGCAGGTAGCGATCTGCTTTCTGTGGAACCTTCGACTTACTCTCGGACCAACTGATTTGCTGAGCGCTCGCCGCACCACACCGAGTCTCAGCGCCGTAGGCGCTGCACAACTTTTCCCGGGCCGGAAGGCCTGGGGAAAATCGCAAAGAAAATCCGGAGCGCCGTAGGTGGAACACAAGCCGCGCCACCAATCACCCTACTCATACCGCAACGCAACCATCGGATCCACGCGCACAGCCCGCCGCGCCGGCACATAACAGCCGAGCGCCGCCACAATCACCAGCAGCAACGACGCCGAAACATAAGCCAGGGGATCCAAAGCACCGGTATTCACCAGCAAAGTCGAGAGAAAACGCGAAAGCCCCGCCGCCAACCCCACGCCAATCGCCAAGCCCGCCACCACCAATTTCAATCCGTACCCAATCACCATCCCGAAAATATTCTGTTTCTGCGCCCCCAACGCAATCCGCACCGCAATCTCATGAATCCGCTGGTTCACCGCGTAAGAAATCACTCCGTACATCCCCACTACAGCCAGCAGCAAACTCAATCCACCCAGCGCTCCCGCAAAAGTAGCCGCAATGCGCATGAAGAAATATCCGTTCCCGCCCTCGAGCGATTCCGTCATCGGCATCACGTCAAACACCGGCAGATTCGGATCCAGCGTATGCACCTGCGTCTGCACCTGCCGCGCGATATCCCCAGCCGGCAGCAAGCTGCGAATGTGTAGCACCCGCACAGAAGAATAATTTTGCGTCAACGGAACATAGTAATAAGGTCCAGGATCCTCCGCGATAAAAACGCCTTTGCTATATCGCGCCACGCCCACTACCTCAATGTCCGGCGCGTCGTCCATCCCGCGCCGGAAGTGATGTCCGATCGCGTCCTGTCCCGGCCAAAGTTTCGCCGCCAGATATTCGTTCACCACAGCCACCAGCTGCGTCGAACTCTGGTCGCGCTCGTCAATCGCCCGCCCGCGAATGATTTCAATCCCCATCGTGCGGAAATAATCCGCATCCACCTTGTTGAAGCCCACCGTCGGCACCTGGCTAGCCGGCACGCCGTGCTGCGATTCATTCCACAAAGGATTGCGCCCCGCCGTGTAGTAGCCCATCGGCACCGAATAAGCGAACGCTGCGGATTCCACTCCCGGCAACGCGCGCACGCGGCTACCAAGCAGGCGATAAAAATTCGTGCCGCGCTGTTCGTCGTACCCCAACTCATGCACGTCCATCGTCAGATTCAGCAAATACTCCGGTTTAAATCCCAGATCAGCTTTTTGCGCATGCTGCAAACTCCGCAAAAATAGTCCCGCCATAATCAATACCACCAGCGACCCCGCCGTCTGCGCCACCACCAACATGCTGCGTACGCGATTGTGTGCGACTCCACCAGTCCCACTGCGCCCGCTTTCGCGCAACGTGTCGTTCAAATCCACCCGCGTCGCCCGCCACGCCGGCACCAAACCTGCCAGCAGCCCCGAAATCGTAGCCAGCGACCCGACAAACAAAAACATCCGCCAATCAAAAGGCTGCGAAGTGCGCAAAGCCATATCGCCCGGCAGACGAATGCTCTCCACCCATTTCATTAACCACAATCCGATCACCGCGCCGCCCACTGCCCCCAGCGCCGAAAGCAGCAGACTCTCCGTCAGCAGCTGCCGAAACAGTCGCAGCCGCCCTGCTCCCAAAGAAGCCCGCACCGCCATTTCCTTCGCGCGAATCGATGCCCGCGATAGCAGCAGGTTGGTCACATTCACGCAAGTCACTACCATCACCAAACCCACCAGGCACATGAAGACCGAAGCGATCACCGGCCAGAAACTCGCCGACGCCGCTTCCGGCCGCGCCAACTTTTCCGGAATCAAATCCATCTTCAATCCCGCATCCGTTTGCGGATACTCTCGCGCCAGATTGTCCGCAATCACCTGCAGCGAAGCGCTGGCCTGGGCCATCGAAACGCCTGGTTTCAAATGTGCCAGCACGCGCAACTGCCGCTGCGTGCGGTCCGTCAGAATGTCCACCGCCCCAGCGCTGCTCGCAAACATCCCGAGCGGCGCATAGACTTCCGAATCCACAATATAAAAAGTCCCGAAAAATGGCTTTGGCGCCACTCCAATAATCGTCACCGGCTGCCCATTCAAGTTCACGCTCTTGCCCACCACCGCAGGATCTCCATTGAACCGC
>Ga0210387_10003464_pt1 | contig 12119 bp, 11 predicted proteins | sample IncBWC7OmetaG_FD_160108 | JGI IMG/M metagenome (GOLD analysis project Ga0210387, IMG submission 160108) | Forest soil microbial communities from Barre Woods Harvard Forest LTER site, Petersham, Massachusetts, United States - Inc-BW-C-7-O ... | reverse complement strand
ATCTTCGCGACGGCGCGAAAGCCGTGGTCGTCGGTTGCTTCCAGCTCTTCGCAGCCGGGAATGCAGGCCTTCAAGACTGCCGGATCGTTCAGCTTGGCCCACACCGCTTCCCGGCTTGCCGGTAGCTGGACCTCGCCGGTCATTGTCATTGCCATGGGGACCTCCCCGAAACACGCATCGTTACCCCCAGTTAGAACACGCCGGGGCGAAAAGGAAGGCCACCTTAGGCCGATTCGGGATGCATATTCGCACACGCGAAATGCGCTATGGCGCGCTTTGGGATTGGCAGGGACAGGCCGGAATGTTAGGTCGCGCGCATCATGAGCACCGCGATTTCCCCTTTGTTTGCACCGATGCTATCGAGCGCGGCCATGCGCGCCGTCTGCGACGATGTCACGACAATCCAGCATATGCTGGATTTCGAGGCGGCGCTAGCGCGTGCCGAGGCCGCGACGGGCGTCATTCCAGCGAGCGCAGTCGAGCCGATCGCGAAGGCCTGCAAGACCGAATCATTTGACATCGCCGCACTCGCGGAAGCGGCGACCCGCTCCGGCAATCTCGCAATCCCGCTAGTGAAGGCCTTAACGGCCAATGTCGCCAAGGCCGATGCGGAGGCTGCGCGCTATGTGCATTGGGGCGCGACCAGCCAGGATGTGATCGACACCGCTGCGATGCTGTCCTTGCGCGCCGGCATCGATGCGCTGCTGGTCGATCTCGATCGCGCGATTGCAGGCTTTGCGGCGCTCGCGCGAAAACATCGCAACACGGCGGTGGTCGCGCGCACCTGGCTACAGCATGCGCTGCCGATGCCATTTGGGCTGAAGCTCGCCGAATATGCTGCAGCGCTGCATCGCTCCAAGCTGCGGCTGAAGCGCCTGCGTGATGAGACGCTGGCCCTACAATTCGGCGGCGCGGCCGGCACGCTCGCTGCCCTCGGCGACAAGGGACTCGCCGTCTCGGAGGCGCTGGCGCGCGAATTGAAGCTGCCGTTGCCCGAAGCGCCGTGGCACACCCACCGCGACCGCATCGCGGAAGCTGCATCCGTGTTCGCCATTATCTCCGGAAGCTGCGGCAAGATCGCGCGCGACGTGTCGCTGATGATGCAGACCGATGTCGGCGAAGCCTTCGAGCCGGCAGGCGCTGGCCGTGGCGGCTCCTCCACCATGCCGCACAAGCGCAATCCGGTCGCCGCCGCGAGCGCGCTTGGCGCCGCGACCATGGCGCCGAATCTCGCCGCCACGATTTTCGCAGCCCAGGTGCAGGATCACGAGCGCAGCGCCGGTCCCTGGCATGCGGAATGGCCGACCTTGCCTGCGCTGATGCTGGTCACGTCAGGTGCGCTCACCGCCATCGTCGATCTCGCCGAGGGACTGGAAGTCGATGCGGCGCGGATGCGTGCCAATCTCGATACGACGCATGGGCTAATCATGGCGGAAGCCGTTACCTTCGCGCTCGCCGAGAAGATCGGGAAAAGCGACGCGCATCATTTGATGGAGGCCGCCAGCAAGAAGGCCGTCGCCGATCAAAAGCACCTGCGCGATGTGCTAACAAGCGATTCGAAAGTGGCAGCCCATCTCGACGTGAAACAGATCGCCGCGCTGTTCGAGCCGATGGCCTATCAGGGCGTCTCGCAAACGCTGATCGACCGCCTGCTCGCGTCGCTCGACAAGAATTAGACGGAGAAACCTGCGATGCCCATGATCGATGCCGACGGCTGCCTGCTCAATGTCTCCGTTGAGGGCCGCGACGGCGGACCGACGTTGATGCTGTCGAATTCGCTCGGCACTAATCTCAACATGTGGGAGCCGCAGATGATGGCGCTGGGCCAAGTGTTCCGCGTCATCCGCTACGACCGCCGCGGCCACGGCAAGTCGCAGGTGCCGCCCGGCCCCTACTCCATGGAGCGCTTCGGCCGCGACGTGCTCGCAATCCTCGACGACCTCAATATCGAGAAGGTGCACTGGTGTGGTCTTTCGATGGGCGGCATGGTCGGGCAATGGCTCGGAGCGAATGCGCCGGAGCGCATGGGCAAGATCATCCTCTCCAACACCGCCTGCTACTATGCCGATCCCTCCAACTGGCTGAACCGCATCAAGGCGGTGAAGGAAGGCGGCATCGCCGCGGTCGCGGACGCCGTGATCGCAGGCTGGCTCACGGCTGATTTCCGCGAACGCGAGCCGCAGATCGCGGCCAACATGAAGGCGATGCTGCTGGCGACGCCCGTCGAGGGCTATCTCGCCTGCTGCGAGGCGCTGTCGACGCTGGACCAGCGTGCGCTGCTGCCAAAGATCAAGAACCCGACGCTGGTGATCGCTGGACGCCACGACATGGCGACCCCGATCGCCGCCGGTGAATTGATCCGCAGCCAGATCCCCGGCGCCAGCCTCACCATTCTCGATGCCGCCCACATTTCCAATGTCGAGCAATCGCACGCCTTCACCGACACGGTGGTCGGGTTCTTGACGCAACGCTAGAAGTCGTCATTGCGAGGAGCGAAGCGACGAAGCAATCCAGACTGTTTCCGCGGACGCATTCTGGATTGCTTGGAGGAGCTGGGGCTGCTCAAGCGCTGATCAAGCGATTTAAAGCACATAAAGCAGGCATTCAGCTTCCCGTAAGCATGGGCCCGCGCGGTGCAGCGCGCGGTTGCGCGACCGCTGTGGCCGGCGCGACACGGAACCGTCAATCGCCGCATGCTATCGTCGGTATGATTTTGACGTTTTGATAGACGCCAGTTGGCGAGTGTCTTGGTTTGAGAGTAGTCGATGAAGCGTGTTGGTATCGTTGCGTTTGCCGGTCTCGGCATCGGCATCTGCCCGACCCTGGCTTTGGCGCAGTCGGTCGCCATTCCGCTGAACTATGCCATCAACACCAGCTACAATTACGGTAGCCCGAGCGATCCCGCTCTCATTCTGACCATCAACATCGGCGTCAACGGAGGTGCGGCGAAGCCTTACGCCTTCGATACGGGATCGGCTATCTTCCTCACTCCGAACGGTACGTTCAGCGGAACGCCGTCGAGCACGGTCAGCCTCGACACCTACGGTGGCGTCGCCACCTTCACCGGCAATGTCTATCAGACGGCGGCGTCCTCGCTGCAATACTATGCCACGCCGGGAGCAACCAGCGGCGGAATCACACTCGGCACGTCGGGCAGCTACAACGTCACCTCCTACACCACGTACTCATTGTCCGATGGCAAGCCCGTCAACTTGACGCAACCGTTCGGGACCGCGGTCGTTGGTGTCTTCGGCGCCGACGCCCAGGCGTTCGTCAGCCCGACGGGACAGACTCTCGGCGGCGTTTTCGGTCAAACGCTCTTGCCTGGCACCACGGCAGGCTATGTGGTGTCCGCCAACGGCCAAAGCCTCGCCGCGCTGAATGCGCAACTCGGCAGCAACATTGTTGGCGGTCCAGTGACCGGCGCGTCTCAATCGATCCAGACCGTTTCGCCATCGATCACGACCTGCAACCCCTGCGTGACGGTCGGCCTCACGCCGGCGCTGATCGCACAATTCCTACCGGTCAACACGGTCAGCGCCGCGTCTCCAGGCGCGACGCCCTTCCCGAATTCCGACGTGCCGGGCATGAAGAAGTTCGTGCCGTTCAACTTCACCCTGAGCTCCGGCTCCAGCTTCACTGCGTTCTCAAACAATGTGTCACTGGACACGGGATGGACGGATTTCGCGCTGACCTACAGCGGCAGCTTCAACAACCCCGTGCTGACGGTCTCCGCGACGTCAAGCGGAACGCAAGTGAGCTTCGATACCGTCAACGGCAGTAGTTCCACCGAAGCCGCGCCTTTCCGCGTTACCAACGGCGACACCATCGTGGGAATCGGCTTCTTCGTGCAGAATTCGGTGCTCTATGATCTGAACGGCCAGCAGGTCGGCTTCTCGCCGAATTTCGTCACCGCCGCGAACATCTCGACCACGTCAGCTTCGCCGCTGATCATCGACTCGAGCTCGGTTCCGCTCGGGCTTGCCGGCGTCATTTCCGGCAATGGTCCGGTCGAGGTCGTCAATGGCGGATCGGCGACGCTGAGCGGCACCAACACCTACACCGGTGCGACCATCGTCAACAACGGCTACCTGGCGCTGGTCGGCCCGGGCAGCATCGCCGCCTCGAGCGGCGTCAACGTGTCGAACGGCGGCGTATTCGACCTTTCGAACGCGGCCTCGCTCGCCACCATCCAGTCGCTGTCCGGCGATGCCAATGGTGCGGTCGCGCTCGGCCCCAACTATCTCGCGCTTTCGAACGCGCACGACACGTTTGCCGGATTGATCTTCGGCAGCGGCGGACTGGAACTGTTGTCAGGAAACGAGACGCTCACGGGCACCAGCGTCTACACCGGCAATACGCTGGTCAGCGGCGGCACGTTGACGGTCAATGGCTCGATCGCAAGTTCTGCACTGACCATCGTCGGCCCCGGTGGCACGCTGACGGGCTCCGGCACGGTTGGCCCGGTCTCCGTGTTGAACGGAGGCGTCTTTGCGCCGGCATGGGGAACGCCGGGTGCCGCGATGACCGTTGCGGGCGATCTGACATTATCGCCGGGCTCGATCTATGGCGTGCAGCTGACGTCAAATACCACCTCCCCCGTCAACATCAGCGGCAATGCGTCACTTGCCGGCACTGTGGCAGCAAGCCTCGTCTCCGGCAGCACCATCGTCAACAAGTACGACATCCTGCACAGCACCTCGCTCGGCGGAACGACCTTTAGCGGCGTGACCACCAATGCGCCGGGCTTCACGACAAACCTGACCTATTCCGCAACCGACGTGTATCTCGGCCTGAATGCGGCGCTGAGCTCCCTCACCTCCACGCTCGGCACCAATGCGCAGCACCTTGCAAAAGTGCTGGACTCCACCTTCAACACCACGGGCTCCCTGCCCGCCGCCTTCACGCCGCTCTACACGCTATCCGGCCCTAGCCTGAACAACGCCTTGACCCAGACCTCCGGCGAGAGCGCAACCGGCGCTCAGCAGACCACCTTCCAGGCCATGGGTCAGTTCCTGAACCTGCTCACCGATCCTTTCATAGGCCGCGGCAGCAGCGTCAGCAGCGCGACCTCGCCGACCGGCTATGCGGACGAGGATGGCAGCACGAGCGCCTACGCCTCGAGCAAGCGGCTTTCGGCCGAGCGCAATGCCTATGCGATGTTCACCAAGGCGCCGCTCGCCAAGGTCTATGAGCCGCGCTGGAGCGTGTGGGCATCCGGCTTCGGCGGCTCGCAATCGACCGACGGCAATACGGCGACGGGCTCGAACAGCACCACCAGCAGCATTTTCGGCACGGCCGTCGGCGCCGAATATCTGCTCTCGCCGCGCACGATCGCGGGCTTTGCGCTCGCCGGCGGGGCGACGGCCTTCTCCGTCGTCAACAGCGGCAGCGGCCGCTCCGATTTGTTCCAGGCCGGCGCCTATGTCCGCCACACCGCCGGCAATGCCTATGTCACCGCCGCGCTTGCCTATGGCTGGCAGGACATCACCACCGATCGCTACGTGACGCTCGCAGGTCTCGATCATCTCCGCGCCGAGTTCAACGCCAATGCCTGGTCGGGGCGCGTCGAAGGCGGCTATCGCTATGTCGCGCCTGTGATCGGCGGCGTCGGCATCACGCCTTATGCCGCGGCGCAGGTCACGACCTTCGATCTGCCCGCCTATGCCGAGAGCGTGGCGGTCGGCACGCCGAACTTCGCACAGGCCTATGGCGGAAGAGCGTCACCGATGTGCGCAGCGAATTGGGCATCCGCACCGACAAATCCTACGCGGTTCAGAACGGCATCCTGACGCTGCGCGGCCGGCTCGCCTGGGCGCATGATTTCGATCCGGATCGATCCTTCAGCGCCACTTTCCTCTCGCTGCCCGGCGCGTCGTTCGTCGTCAACGGCGCCGCACAGGCAAGTGAATCAGCACTGACCACCGCCTCGGCCGAGATGAAATGGTTGAACGGCTGGTCTGCAGCCGCGACTTTCGATGGCGAGTTTTCCGACGTCACCCAGTCCTACGCCGGCAAGGGCGTCGTTCGCTACACCTGGTAGGCGCGCAAAGGCCTGTTAGTCTCGACGTCGTCAGGAATTGTGGACAAGCCCGGTCTCGCCAAGCGCCGGTGTCTCCACGCCCTGCCCAACCACTTGCTCCGCCGGACGCTCGACCAGCATCACGATGGCCGTGCCGAGCAGCATCAAGAGCTCGGTCGCATGCAGCCGCATCGCCTCGGGCTCGTGCACGAGCAAGGCCATCATCATCATGGCAAAACAGATCAGGCTGCCGAGACCGAGCGCGGCCGCGAGCGCTTCGTCGCAGCCGCCGCTGCGGCGGATCGCGGGGCGCGTCAGCAGCAGCACGAACACGGCGAAAAATGCCGCGACGACGAGGCGACTGAGCGCCAGCAGCCACGCCACGCGCGTCATGCCGATCGAGGTCAGGTGCACATAGTCGCTGGCAAAGAACGCCACCGAGACATTCGGCCGCTCGAAGAAGGAGCGGATCGGCAGGACCATAATCTTGAACGACAGGATGGTCCAGGTCGGGATGAAATAGGCCGCCAGCAGCGCGCCGTTGAATGAGCTGATCCGCCAGTTCGTGGACATGTCGCTTCCCGCAATGATCCGGTGCGCCCTGAGGCACACGCTTTGCGGCGAAATAACTCGCTTAAACTGCGAGCGGCAATAGTAACCCTTTATTTACCTTAACCGGCCGGGGTCTATTTCCGGCCCGGTTCCGGTCCCGGAACCTATGCTCCTGCCCTCGCCTTTTTCGCCGCGATCTGTTGCAGCGCCCAGCGCGCATTCTTCCGGACATCGGGATCGCCATCATTGGCGACCAGCGCCAGATAAGCCTCGCCCTCGCCGATTGCAATCTCGCCCAGCGCCGCGGCGGATTCCTTCCGCAGGTTCGCCTGCTCATGGGTAATGCAGCCGCCGATCGGGCGCACGGCGCGCTCGATTTTCATCTTGCCGAGGCTGCGGATCGCCTTCAGCCGCACCTGCCAGAACACGTCATTGAGGCAGGCGATCAATTGATCGGCCGCCAGCGCGCCATTGCTGTTCAGCCCGAGCGTTTCGGCCGCCATCTCGCGGACCATCCAGTCCTCATCCTTCAGCGCGCGCGTGATCGTCTCGGCCGCCGTCTTCATCTGTGAGAACGCCAGCGCGCTGACAGCGGCGCGGCGGACATGTCCGTCGGTGTCGTTGATCAGCGCGGTTAGCGCCGGGATCGATTCCTCCAGCTTGAGGAATCCGATGACACCGATGGCCTGGACGCGAACCGCCGCGTCCGGATCCTGCAATGCTTCGAGCGCGGGTTTAAGCGTATCCTTGCGCCGCAGTTCCTTCAGCGCCCGCAACGCGCCCATGCGCACGAACGCATGGGCATGTTTCACGAGCGGCAGGATGACGTCGGCGCAGGCCGGATCCTTGGCCTCGGCCATGCTATCGGCCGCCGCTGCGGCCACGGCTCTTTCCGGATCGACCAGCAGCTTCACCAATGCGGCGGCCGCTTCCGGCCCGTCGAATTCGCCGAGCGCCATCGCCACCTGCTGGCGCACGCCGGCATCGGGATCGCTGACCATCTTGGCGAGATGGCCAACGGCGGCCGGATCGCCGGAATGGCCGAGCGCGATGATGGCAACGCGGCGCTCGGCCGGATCGGCGGCTTGCAGCCGCTCGTCGGCATCCTCGAGATCGTCGTAGGATTCGAACGGGCTCGACATGCTCACCTCAACAGATAGGGAATGTTGACGGTGACGGCGCCGGTCGGGCAATCCGCCTCGCAGGGCATGCAATACCAGCATTCGTCATAGGCCATGTAGGCCTTGCCGGTCATGTCGCTGATGCGCAACACGTCGAGCGGGCAGACATCGACGCAGACGGTGCAGCCCTTGTCGGCGATGCATTTGGCTTCATCGACGACCACTGGCACCGAGGTCTGATAAGTAGCGAGAGGCATCTGAAATCTCCTGTTGCTTGGCGTTTGTCCTTGGGCGTTGGCGTCTTACGCGCTGGCCCGGATGCGCTGCTTGTCGTAAAGGTCCTTCTCGTCGTCGGCGATCGGCACAACATAGGGCTCTACCGCCCGCTTCTCGCTCGTCATCCTGCCGTTCTGCTTGCTCAGCAGCGTGTGGCAAAACCAGTTCTCGTTGTCCTTCTCAGGAAAATCCGTGCGCAGGTGATAGAGGCCCCAGCGGCTCTCCTCGCGGTAGAGCGAGGCATGGGCGGCCATGTCGGCGCAATCCATGATCGATTGCACTTCGAGCGCGCGTAAGAGCTCATGCGCGTTGCGCGCGATCATCCGCTCGCTCATGTCCTCGCGCACTTCGGCGAGACGGCGCATGCCCAATTCGTATTTGCGGGTGACCTTCGGCGGCTGCAGATAGTCGTTCACCAGGCGACGGGTCTTGTACTCGATCTGGTTCGGCGGAATGCCGTCCTCGCGCTTGGTCGGCGCCAGCACGCGCTCGCGCTCGACGGCGATTTCGCTCGCATCGAACTCCGCGAAATCATGGCTGTCGGCAAATTCCATTGCGTCGATGCCGGCGACCGAGCCGTTGGTGAAGGCGCCGAGCATGTAGTTATGCGGCACGCTCGCCATGTCGCCGGCGGCATAGAGGCCGGGCACGGTGGTGCGCGCATTGTCGTCGACGAACACGCCCGAGGCGCTGTGGCCGGAGCAGAAACCGATCTCGGAGATATGCATCTCGATCGATTCATTACGGTAGTCGACGCCGCGCCCCTGCTGGAATAGGCCGCGCGTCGGCCGCTCCACCTTGTGCAGTGTCGATTCGATCTCCTCGATCGTGTTGGGATGCAGATGCTTGAGCTGGAGGAACACCGGCCCCTTGCCGGACAGCAGCTCGTTGTAGAATTCGAGCATCATCTGGCCCGACCAGTAGTCGCATTCGATGAAGCGAGAGCCTTCGTTATTTGCGGTGTAGGCGCCGAAGGGCCCGGCGACGTAGGCGCAGGCCGGACCGTTATAGTCCTTGATCAGTGGATTGATCTGGAAGCATTCGAGGTTCGCGAGCGCAGCGCCCGCGTGATAGGCCATGGCGTAACCGTCGCCGGAATTGGCGGCGTTCTCATAGGTGCCGAACATGTAGCCTGACGTCGGCAGACCCAGACGTCCCGCGGCGCCCATGCAGAGGATCACGGCCTTGGCCTTGATCACCAGCATCTCGGCGGTGCGGGTGTTGACGCTGATCGCGCCGGCGATGCGGCCATCGGCGGATTTCAGCAACTTTGTCGCCATGTAGCGGTTGGAAATCAGGATGCGGGCGCGGCGAAGCTGGCGGTACAGCGCCTTCTTCACGGTGTCGCCGTTCGGCATCGGCAGCACATAGGTGCCGATGTGGTGCACCTTCTTCACGGCGTAATCGCCGTTCTCGTTCTTCAGGAAGCGGATGCCGAAGCTGTCGAGCTCCTCGACGATCTTGTAACAATTCTGCGCGTATTTATAGACCGCCTTCTGATCGACGATGCCGTCATTGGCGATCGTGATCTCCTTGGTGTACTGCTCGGGCGTCGCGTAGCCGGGAATGACGGCGTTGTTCAGCCCGTCCATGCCCATCGAGATCGCGCCCGAGCGCTTGACGTTGGCCTTCTCGAGCAGAACGACATTGGCCTTGGGATTTTTCAGCTTGGCCTTCAGCGCTGCCATCGGCCCGGCCGTGCCGCCACCGATCACGAGCACATCGCAGGAGACTTCCGAAAGCCCGTCGACGATCTCATCCATTGCCATCATTCGCTCCTGCCGCGGCGCCCATGCACCGCCATCTTCACATCAGATTTGTTCAGGCGACTTTCCCGCGCTAGCAATTAGTTGTCGTTCACGTGAGAAAGCCAAATTTTGCTCGTTTGCTTAAAAGCCAGACGCGGTTTTGACTAACAAACGGGCAAATGCAGGCATCACCGTTCTGCAAAGGCTTTCTCGATAACGAAGTGTCCGGGCTCGCTGTGGCTGCCTTCGACGAAACCACGCGCCGTGAACATCACACGCAACTCGTCCAGCATCGACGGGCTGCCGCACAACATGATGCGATCGGTTTCGAGGTCGAGCTCGGGGAGCCCGATGTCGGCAAAGAGCTGACCGGACTCGATGAGGTCAGTGATGCGGCCACGGTTGCGGAAGGGTTCGCGCGTCACGGTCGGATAATAGATGAGCTTGTCCTCGATCATGGGACCAAACAGCTCATGCTGGCGCAAGCTCTCGACCACCTGCTCGCCATAGGCGAGCTCAGAGACTTGCCGGCAGCCATGCGCCAGCACAATGGTCTCGTAGGATTCGTAGACATCAGGATCCTTGATCAGGCTCGCAAATGGCGCCAGCCCCGTTCCGGTCGAAAGCAGCAACAGCCGCTTGCCGGGAATGAGATTGCCGGTGATGAGCGTTCCGGTCGCCTTGCGCCCGACCAGGATGATGTCGCCTTCCCTGATCTTCTGCAGGCGCGCGGTCAGCGGCCCGTCCGACACCTTGATCGAGAAAAACTCCAGCTCCTCTTCATGGTTGGCGCTCGCCATGCTGTAGGCGCGCAGCAGCGGCCGTCCATCGACCTCCAGCCCGATCATCGCAAACTGGCCGTTCTGGAATCGAAAGCCGGGATCGCGCGTCGCGGTGAAGCTGAACAGGGAATCGGTCCAGTGCCTGACCGACAAAACTGTTTCCCGCTGAAAGGCGCTCATCGTCATTCTCTCCGTTGCGTTCGATGCGACGAACGTTTCGGCAAGAATGGAATCGCAGGCAATGAAGAAGCACTCTTCCCGGTCGATTAGTTTCTAACTTTGCCGACAATCATCGGAGATGACGAAGAAACCGGCAACGCTGCTTCAACGAGACGCAGCCGGCGGTGGCAATTAGTTGCTATCGATACGAGCCGCACTTGGCTATGGACGACCATTGAGGAGATCACGACCATGACGGCAATGGTTACGCCGACCGTGACGGATTACGAATTGAGCGCCGATCTTTCCGAGCTCTTCATGCGCGCCTCGGATGATCACGCAATCTCCTTTTCCGCGGAGCGGCTTCGCGCAGCCTGCAAATGCGCCCATTGCACCCGCGCCCGTATCGATGAGCGCTTCCCGGCGCGCTTTCCCGGCATTGCCATCGTCGGCATCACCGCTCTCGGCTATGGCTTGAACATCGCCTTCTCCGATGGCCACTGGCGCGGCATCTATCCCAAATCCTATCTGCTCGACCTCGCCAGCCATTGATTCAGCTGGGTTTCTTGCGACTTTTGGTGCACCTGCAAGGTCAGCCGTTTGGCATGAACATTGCTGCTTTTAGGATCAGCTTGAACAATCCAGAGGCGGATTAATGTTGCTGCGGGCGGTAAATTCGGGACGCGGAAGCGTTCCCTCGGCCCAGAAACCCGCTACCAGCTCTTCGCTGCTTCTCACGGAGAATCAGCAGTCGATCGGCGGTCCCCCTGCGTTGATGGAAAAGCTCACCCTGCGCGAGCGGGAAATCGTCCTGAAGCAGGGACGGCGCAAGGTGCTCAACCGCGGGCAAACCCTATTCAGCCAGGGCGCCAAGCATGATGGCATCTGGCTGATCGAAAGCGGCCGCATCCGCGTGTTCTACACCTCCCCGCTCGGCCGCGAGATCACGCTGGCCTACTGGCATGTCGGCAATTTCGTCGGCGGGCCTGAAGTGTTCGACACCGGCGTGCATCAATGGTCGGGCGTTGCTTCCAGCAATTGCAGCGTCGTGCAATTGCCGGGAAAAGAGCTGCGCGCGCTGGTCGCCGAGATTCCCAATCTTGCGATCGGCCTGATCGAAGGCCTGAGCTTCAAGGGCAAGTGCTATTCGACGATGGCGCAGATGCTGGGCACGCGCTCGATCACGCAGCGGCTCGCACATCTGCTGCTGCAACTCGTGGAACTCTACGGCGTCGAAGACCCTGATGGCACCGTGATCGCTGCCGCCTTCACCCATGCCGACATCGCCCACATGGTGGGTGCTACTCGCCAATGGGTCACGATCAGCCTGAAGCGGATGCAGGAGAAACAGATCGTGCTGAGCAAGCGCTCGCAGATCGTGGTCTGCCGACCCGACATCCTGGAGGAAATGCGGGGTTCGGCCGCAGACTAAAATTGTGGGGCCAAAATTGATGCACAT
>Ga0210387_10003461_pt1 | contig 12125 bp, 7 predicted proteins | sample IncBWC7OmetaG_FD_160108 | JGI IMG/M metagenome (GOLD analysis project Ga0210387, IMG submission 160108) | Forest soil microbial communities from Barre Woods Harvard Forest LTER site, Petersham, Massachusetts, United States - Inc-BW-C-7-O ... | reverse complement strand
CGTCGAAATCCACGTACGTGAGCGAACCCGCGATGTACGTGTATGCCTCCGACCTGAAGTCCGCGCCCGGATCACCGGTCTTCGCTTCTTGCTCGTCCGCGTAGTGGAGCAGCTTCACGAACCAGTCGACGGCCGTCTTGTAGCGTTGCTGCTTGTAATAAGTCCAAGCCTGCTTGTACATCGCGACGCCGTAAATCGGCGGCTTCTTGTACTCCATGGAGCGGTCGTATGCGCTGACCGCACGATTCAAGTTGTACGGACCACCATGGGGATCGATTTGGTCGAAGTGGAAGTTGCCGAGCTGCCACCAGATTTCCGCTAGGTAGCGCGGGTCGTCTCCGGGCTCGACTTTCTGTGGCAGCGGCTGACAGCCGTCGTATGGATCGACGAACGTGCGCTCTTCTTGGTCAGCGGTAGCCGTCGCCTTGAGCGCGGTCTTTGCCGGTGCGGCGCCCTTCTTCGGGCTGGGCCGCGGCACGGCGCGAACCCCCTTGCCCTTGCCGACCTGATCGATCGGGATTGGGTTTCGGTTGTACCAATCCTGCCAAAACTTGTCGTCGTGGTCCTGGGGCAGCGGATCGAGCGCGATTTTTCCGGCGTCTTTCGGATCGTCTTTGACCGTGTAGCGGTTGTTGCACACGAGCGAACGCCACGCCTGTTGACCTTCGTCGATGCGACCCGCGTCCGTGTACGAATGACCGAGGTAGTAGTGAACTGCAGCGATTTCCTCGTATTGCGGGAACTCCTTGATCAACCGACGATACATGGAGATCGCGGGCTCTAGGCCCGTCGTCAGATCGGCGTCGGTGTTGGCCCGCGCGCGTTCCTCGTACAGGGCACCGAGGCGGAACATCGCGTCCGGTGTCGCCTTCGGGTCGGCGTTCGCACCGCTGTAGCGCTCGACGAAGCTCTCGAGGCGGGCGATCGCATCCTGCCGAGCATCGTCCAAGCCATGCTTTTCTTCGGTGATTTCGCGATCGAGCGCCGTGAGCACGCGTTGCCGGCGTTGCTCGTAGTGGTGGCGGACGATCATCGTCAGATTGCGCCGAAAATCCTTGGAGCCGCTCTCGTAGTCTTGCGCCTCTTGCTGCAGGATGCCGAACGCCTTGAGCTGCGCCGCGGTAGGTGGAGGCGGAGGAGGCGCGCCTTTCCGCAACTTCGATCCGCCGGAGGTCGGACTCGCGCTCGTCGACGTGGACACCGACGAAGACGGACCGACGGTCGGCGCGGCTGTGGCTGTCACCGTCGCCGCTGACGGAGCCGCAGCGGAAGCCGATGCGGCCGGCGTCGCAGAACCGGCGGCGCTCGGCGCGGAACGGGCCACCTCAGGCGCCGCCAACGCAGCCGCAACGACCGCGGCAGCGGTGAGTAGGCCGGTGCTCAGACTGCGTTTCATTGTTGTTCCTCTTCCGCGTCGTCGAGCACTTCACGAAGCTCGTCGTTCAAAGTCTGCTCTTCTCGAGCGCGTTCACGCTGCAAATTCCGCACGCGGAGCGCTTGCTCCTCGCGCACTTCCCAGGCCTCTTGCACGATGCCGGTGTCGGCCCGAAGGACGATGCTCTTCAGACGATCGCGCACCAAGCCGAAGTTCTTCATCGCGATTTCGCCCACCAACAGGCGCGCCTGTTGGTCGAGGCCATCGAGATTTTGGGCGTAGCCCTCGACCAGCGCGATCTCTTGCGAGATCTTGTCGCGCAGGCCGTTGGCCTGTTCGATGGCTTGATTCTCGAACTTGATGCGCTGCCCATCGAGCGCCGTCTCGTCGTTGTCAGCGCGAGCCAGCAGCGGCTGAATCGACTTCGCGTAGGCTGCCGCATCCGAGGAGTCCTGCCCAGATGCGGCAAGGGCGACCTCACGCGCGAAGAGCTCGCGGAAGCGTTGCCTCAGATCTTGATCGTCGAGGTAGCGCTGATCGCCGAAGCCGATCTGCGCCTTACCAATCTCGATGGCGTTCCGGAACTCTTCAATCTTCTTGTGATAGGTGCCTAGATCCCGCTCGTTTGCATCGATTTCGAGCTGAAACCGCGCGCGGCTCTGGGCGTCGGAGGTCACACCGTGTTGGTCGGCCTCACTCATGACACGCTTCAAACCGTTCACGATCGCGTTCAACTTGTCCGCCTCGACCGTCAGCTCCTGGATCGATTGCGACGCCTTCGACCACTGCGTGTCGCCAGACTCGTCGCGACGAATGAACTCGCCCTCGGTGACCGGCATCCAGTTGAGGCGCTTCATCAACGCGCGCCGCTCGCTGCGTACCTTGCCAATCTCCCCGCCCGGGTCGCTGTTGGCGACGTCGTCCAAGCCCTCCGCCAGAGTACCGCGCGCCCGCGCGAGCTTGTTCGACAAGCTCAACACTTGCTGCAGCTGCAATTGGATCTCTGGGAACGCCTTCACGCGGGATGAGACCGAGAGCACCGCGTCCAACTTGGTGGCAAGCTTACGCGAGCTCTTGATCAGAGCACGAGACCGAGTCACGTCGTCAATCACGCCGAAGACGTGCTGATCTTCGGCTTGATCGCGCGCCCAATCCAGCACCACCTTGGGCAGCTTGTCGTCCGACGCCGCACCGAAGTCGTCCGCCGTCAGCTTGTCGTAATAGACGGCCGGATCCGTGGTCGACTTCAGAAAGTCCTCGAGCTGCTGACGGATCGGGTCGAAGTGACCGGACACGTCCTTGTACAACCCGAGCGCATTCTGGAACTCACCGGCGCGCAGCATGAGATCCGCGCGCAGCAGCGAACCGTCAGCCAACTCGAGATTGTTCGGATCGGTGATGGTCAGCACCTCGAGCGCACGTTGCGCACGTTCGAAGTCGCCGAGGCGCACGTACACCCAAGCCAGCTCGTAGAGCATGGTCGAGAATTCGGGTGAGCCGCGATCGACGTGGCTATAGGCTTCGGCCGCTTCGACATAGTTGTCCGTCTCGTGAAACAAGCGACCGATGGCCATCCACGCCAGGTCGACGACGTGGCGAGTCGCCCCGGTCGTCGCGGGCATGCGAGTTACTTTTCGAAATTGCTCGATCGATTGGGTGAAGCGGAGATCGGGCGGTGGCGCCGCGGGAGCAGCGGGCGGCACCGCCCCCACGGCCGGCGCAGGGGCTACCGGAGCTGTCGGCGACGCGGCGAGCGCCTCCTTCATCAAAATAACGCCGAGCAAATACTGCGCTTGGAGCGTGTACTCGGAGCCGGCGGGGACCACATTTATGGCGGATTTGGCCGCAGAGAAATCCTTCTTCGCGTACAGCGCTTTGGCGCGCGCGTAGGCGAGGGACCCGGACCTGTCGCCTTGCGGCAACGAATCGAGGCGCGCAAACACGTAATCGAGGCTATCGAGGTCGTCGGTGCGAAGGGCGATGTCGACGAGTCGGCTGAGCGCGCGACCGAGGTAGTCCGCGTAAGCCTGGCTCGACCCGTGATCGAGCACTTCACGGTAGTGCCGACGCGACGACAGGTACTGGTGAGACTGAAAATAGGCTTCGCCGATCAAAAAAGAGGCATCGGCGTAGTCCGCCGCCGTCGCTTTACCCTGTCGATTCAGCTCGAGCACCTTGCTCAGGCTGTCGATCGCGGCATCGTAGTTCTTGGCGTGCAAAAGCATGTCCGCGTTCGCGATGCGCACGGCCGGCGTGGGCGGCGGCTCTCGAAACTTGGGCGGCGGCGGCGGCTTCCCGATGTCAGCCTCGACACTTTGAATAGCCGAGGTGGCACGGCCCTGCGCTTCGGACGCGTTGAGCGCAAGGCCCGGACGCGCGAAGAACAAAGCCAAGCCGACCGCGGCGAACCCACCGCTCCGGAGCGGGCGCTTGCGCATCACTTGTCTCCTGTACCTACCGAAACACCGACGCTGCCTTTAGCGGAGACCGAGGAAGCCGGAGCCGGCGAAGGACCACCGCCGGCGGGCGAGGAGTCCGACGCGACGCCGGAGCGGATGTTCTCAGTGAAACGGATCGCGGGGCGATCCGTGAGATCGGTCGTCACGTCACCCTTCTCCCAAGCGATCACGTCGAGCTTCAACGTCTTGCCCTCCGTGATGGTGAAGGAGTGGCTCGAGGGAACCTTGAACTTGTAGCCCTTGAGGTAAGAGAACACGCCGTAGCCGTTGCCACGGAGCTGCAGCACGATCTGCACGGTATGATCACCGGGGGGGATCGAACCGGTGAATACCGGGATGTCTTTTTGCTGCGACAGCGCGCTGTCGTCTGATTCGTCTTGCTTGTTGTATTGAACGGCGCCGTCGAGCACGAACAAGGCGCCGGTTAAACGAAACGCGCTGCTCAGGTCATTTCTGAAGTTGATTTCAGCACGTGCGCCGCCGGCTCCGCCCGACAAGATGGTGTCGCTGAGCAGGCTCAGCCGCGTGTGGCTGCGCCGAATCTGCTCCTTCAGCTCATCGATGTGCTGCTCGAGATCGCGCAGGCGCACGACGTAAGTCGAGCCGTCCATCGGCGGCGTTGCCCCGCCCGCGGCGCTCGCCGGGGCCGCGCTCGTGGCGGGTGCCGGTGCTGCGGTCGTCGCAGCCGGCGCTGCGGCGGGAGCGTCAGTCGCTGCGCTCGCGGCTGGTGCCGGTGTAGGAGCCGCAGCCTTCGCGCTTGCTGCAGGCGCGGCCGCCGTTGTCTTACTCGCCGGCGTTTGCGCGCGGGCTGCGGGAGCTATCGAGATAAAACCCGCGAACGCGGTGAACCACAAGGCTTTGCTAAGGCGCATCACTACCCTCTCCAGATTGAGGATCGGCAAGGAAGTTCCGTCCTTCCCTGACTCCAAGAAACGGCGAACGAGTGGAGCCCCAAGCTCCAGCGCGGCATCTTCCTCTGATGCAGCCTTGCCGCCAAGTCGGATTTTCGCACTTCTGTCCGCGGAGTTGCGAGCCGTGGGGGGGTCTACCCCCGAGGTGGAAATCCGCCACGCTCGTGCACGGTTCGCCGGGCTCGTTCGTCGTCCACTCGGGTGACTTAGGCGAGCTCCGGTTCGGACTGCCGACGGGGCGCTCGAGACAGCCGGCCTGCTGTTCGACCAATGCCCCGAACAAACCGCAGAGCGCGCGTCTGCCCCTCAAAAATGCTGTGTCTTGCGGAAAACAGCGCCCGAGCGTTACGGTTCCCGCACCGGAACGGACCGCAGATCGAACGCCGCATTGGGACGTAATAGTAGGGCAACAGCCCAGGCCTCAGACGGAGGTCTCATCCCAAGCAACGAGCGCGCTGCCGTCCGCCGGCGAGAGTGAAATCCCGAATGGCGGCCGTGCAGGGCGATGCAACGGACGAAATGCTCATGGTGCGCTACCAGCGAGGCGAGCGCGAAGCGTTCGCGGAACTCGTGCGTCGGCACAGCCGCCCGATTTATAACTTCGTGCTGCGTCAGCTCCGCGTTCCATCGGTCGCAGAGGATGTGACCCAAGACGTCTTCATGCGCTTGGTACAAAACGCTGCCGAGTTCAAACACGAGGCACGATTTCTGACCTGGCTCTACACCATCGCGCGAAACCTGTGCATCGATCAGCTGCGCAAGCTGTCGCACCGTCGTCACGCCTCACTCGACCAGCCGCTCAGCGATGGAGCGGAGGCGGGCAGCGCGGCCCTCGGCGAATCGATGGCCGACCCGAGTCCGCAGGCGAGCGCCGAGCGCAACGCCCTCTCTTCCGAAGTGCGCTCGTCGATCGTCAAAGCGGTCGATTCGCTGCCGGACGATCAGCGGGAAGTGTTCCTACTGCGCGAGGTCGCGAACCTTCCTTTCCGAGACATCGCCGAGATCACTGGCGTGGGAGAGAACACGGTCAAGAGTCGGATGCGCTACGCTCTGGACCGCTTGAAGGACGCACTCAGCGATTTCGAGGAGTACGCCCGCGCGTTGCGCTGAGGCGTTCTTTCCAGGGTTTTTCCAGTGGATTGCGAGAAATTCGACCGCATCGTGCTCGACCTGCTCTACGACGAGCTCGACGAGCTGACGAGCGCCGCCGCTAAGCGTCACATGGAGCACTGCGCACGCTGCCGGAGCATCGGTGCCGGCCTGCGAGCGACCCGAGAGGTCGGCATGCTGCCCCTGGTGGACGCTCCCGAGGGGCTCGAGCTGCGCATCCTCGAAGGCGAGCAGCGCGCCACGGAGCTCTTGCCGCTTGGCAAACGGCTCGGCCGTGGGTTGTCGTTATTGGCCGGCTACGCCATGCGCCCCCAGCTCGCGATGGCCGCGCTGCTGATGCTGATGATCGGATCGAGCCTGCTGTTCTTGCGTGCGCAGCCAGGTGACCGCGAGCATGTCCTAGTTACGGAGCGCGGCGTGCCGGAGAGCGACAACGATTCGGTAGCGGTGCTGCCGAAGAAAGTCGACTCACTCGCGAGCGAGGCTCCGCGTGGCGCAACACGTCCCAGCCTGCGCGCGGACGACGGCGCGCCGCATCGGGACCGCGCAGCAGCCGAGCCGAAATCGGAAGCTCACCAACAAGCTGTACCGGTCACGCCGGAAGTTGCTGCCGCCGCGCCGGCGTTGGGTGGCGGGGAGGCGCAAGGTTTCGCCAAGGCTCCCGCCGACGACAAGGCCGATGACAACGCTGCGGAAGCCGCGGGTGATACGGACGCGAGCTATAACGCTGCGATGGCCGCATATCGCGACGGGCGGTATTCCGAGGCTCAGCGGCGTTTTGCCGAAATCGCAAGCCAAGGCGGAGCGCACGCGCCGAACGCGGCGCTGTACGAGGTGCAGGCGTTGCGCATGGTGTCCGGCTGTCCGAGCGCGGCCCCTCGCTTCGATGACGTGCATTCGCGCTACCCGGGCTCGGTGGGCAGTGACGCGGCTTGGCAAGCCGCCGATTGCTTCCGTTCGCTGGGTGACTTGTCGCGAGCCCGGCAGGACTACCAGGACCTGCTGAACGATCCCAACTACAAGGCCCGCGCCCAGGACGCGATCGCCGAGCTCGATCAACGAGCGGCAGATCAAGAGCTTGCCGCGCGGCGTGCGTCGGCACCCGTGGCAGCGGCTCCCAAGAGCAAAGCCGGCGCTGGCGCCGCCAGCGCTGCCCCACCTGCCGCAGCCAAGCCGGCGCCGTAGTCTCAGCCGAGCCGAAACGGCAGACTAGCTTACGAGCCGACCATCTGCGCGTTCGTGCCGGCTTCGCCCACGTCCACGTCCGCTGACGTGATGTTCACGGGAGCGCCATCCGGCGCTTCGAACGGAGCGCGACCGATTTGCTTGGAACCCAAGCTCGGGATGAACGGCGCGACGAAGTACTCGCGAGTCCAATACCAAAACAAGCTGTGCTCGATCAGCGCGGGATCGATCTGTGGTGCGATCTCGGCGTGTGCTTCACGCAACTTGCTCCAATGCGTGCCCGGATTCTCGTGATGCGCGCAATGAAGACCATTGTTGAACAGCAGGAAATTCAGGATCTTGCCGTCCCAGCTCCGCGAATGATTGTGCTTCGACCAGGGGTCGGTGTGCACGTGCTGATCGTAGTTGAAGAGCATGATCGTCCAGAGCGCGAAGAACGCCGGGACGAGCAAAGTCATCACGTATACGTACAGGCCCGTCTTCAAGCCATGCAGGCCGATCGACAAGGCGAGCAGCGCGAGGTGCGCGCCGCCCCAAACCACGTACTGGAGGACGATGCGACGATACAGCGACGGATTCTGGGCCTTGGCCTTGCGGACGAACGCCTTGATCGGATCACTCTGCCAGTAGCTCGAGACGAAGAAGTACGTCACCGCGACCAGTAGGTTGTGGCGGTTCGTGTAGCGCCAGGTGATGGTCGCGTCCCCGGCGCGATTCACGAACTTGTGGTGATTCAAGTTGTGCGTCGGAATCCAGGCGAACGTTGGGTACCCATAGAAGATGGAGATCCAGTTGCCGAAAATCTGATTTTGCAGCTTGCCCTTGAACGTCGGGCAGTGGTTGTGATTGTGCGCAATGACGCCACACGCGAGCGCGAAGTAGGCGCTCACCCACCACAGATAAGGAACCAGCGCGGGCCGCGCGAACTGCAGCGCGACTAACGCCGGCGCAAGCATGACCCAGAGGAGCGTGCGGTAATCAGCGGCAAAGCGGGGTCGCATCGGGGCAGAACTGTAGCAGCGTCGCCCCGGCCCGGGGTCATTGTTTCGTCATTCCATCCCGTTTTTCTCGAGAAAAGTCGACAAAAACCGCGTAACGGCGTTCGCGCTTGCTCCGCTGCTGCGGGATTACGCCTGCGCTGGCGCGCTCAATTGGTGTTGTCGCGCACGTAAGCGATGGTTCTTACGGAATTGATCAGCCGTTCCCGACTTTCACCGCTCAGCTCGACGAAGCGAATGCCCATCCCGGGATTCGGGTTGTCCGAGAGCATCCGGATCGGATTGACCCACTGGACCTGCCCAGAAAGAACGAACGGAGCCTCATCTCCCGGCATCGCAAAGCGAAGTACCAGGCGCGTGCCGACCTCGAGAGGCTCATGCGTCGCCACGAAAATGCCCATCTCCGAAATGTTGGTGATGCTGGCGTATAGAAACGTCTGCTCGGTCTCGCAATCCACCGACCACACCACCTCGAGGCGTTCGGAGCTGCGGCGCTCCGAGACGGGCGGCGAATCTGACGGCTTGGGTCGCTCGTCGCTCACGGCTTCGACTTAACCCCATTGCGGTCGGGTGTCACGGAGCAATCGGCTCGAACTTCAGCGCACGCTCACATAACCTGCTTCGAGGCGATTTTCCGCAGCTCGCCCGCGCCGAACTTCCAGCCGGTGGTTTCCGTTGTAGAGGCCAAAGTACACCTGATACCGCCCTGCGCCGAAGTTTGGCTCCAGCTCGAACTCGTAGCGGTCGGCGATGAAGTCGCCAACTCGCCACAGGTTGAAGGGGTACTTCCCATCCAACGTTGGATGATCGCCGTTGAAGCGGCGCTGAAACCCATCGATGTGAATGAAGGTATCCCAACTGCCAGTGATCACCTGAACGACGCGGTAGTAAATCACGAACGTATAGCGATGAGCGGGCTCGATCTCCGCTACGGGCTGACCGTCGCTGCCGAGCGTGTCCCAGCCGAGCACGTCCAACTTGTCCCCGAGGTTCGCGTCCAACGTGTGGCTCGGGTGCGGTGCGGTCGACAGCACGAATTGCTCGATCGGGTTCTCGTTGCGCGCGCCGCCGAGCTCGTTCGATACGAGTAGGATCTCGCTCGAGCGCGCGTCCAACACGGGCAAATTCTGGGCTGGATTCTGACGCCCCCGGTAGAGCATGTTCATCATGCCGAGATCGCTGTGGCGAATCACCAGCCAGCGCCGCTCGCGAGCGGCCGTGAGCCACTCGAAGGCGTGCGTCGCGTTGTCGAACGATGGCACGTTTCGACCGGCGTAGTAGCTCGCCGTGGCTGAGCCCGAGCCCAGCATGCCGAGGGCTTCACCGGGGTGGGCCTCGCGACGGTAGGCGTCGAAGACTTGCTTCGGCGAGATTTGCGCCGTGAGCATCGGATAGTAACCCAGGCTCAGCGCGAGTCCGAAACCGACGCACACGAGGAGCGCCGCCGCCGAGCGCGACAGACCGTTCGAGAGCCAGCGCGCAACGGCTCCGGAGCCGAACAGCGACCCGAGCTCTGGGTCGAACAAAGTGCGGAACGCGTCACGCACTGCGGTGAGCACCGTCGGCGAGAGGACCAGCAGCGGCAAAGCGATCGCGCCGCCGAGCGCCGCAGCGCGTGGAGTAGCGCCCAGCGCGTCGAATTTGTTGGCGCGGAGCAGGCGATCGGACACCACCCCGAGCACGCACACGCCGATCAGCGCGGCCTCCAACACCCAGATCGCAAACTGCAGGTTGCCAGCCCAAAGCTCGCGCACGGTGCGAGGCCAAACCCGATATTCGCCGGCTTCGAAGCGCGGATCGCTGTGCGTGGACCGCTCTTGAAGCAAAAAGAAGAAGGCTCCACAGAAGAGCAGCGTACCGAGCTCGAGGATGCGATCGGCAATCGGTTTGAAGCTCTCGGGAAAATGAACGTCAGCTACGCAAAACGCGCTGAGCCCCTTCTCCGGGAAATTCCGGAAGTCGAAGAACAAGAGCACCGCGAACGCCACTGCGATCATGGGCGTTGCGCGCGACACCTTGGCACCGCGCTCGAAGTCGCGCGTGAACAGCGCAATCGCGATCGCCAATGCCGAGACCGCACCGAACGGCAGCGGGCCGACGACCGGCGCGGCGATGCCGTAGACGAGGAGCCCCATCACGGGCAGGGTCAGCGCGAGCATGCGCAGCGCGGCTTCCCGCTCGCGCTCGGGACCAGCGAGCACCGGAGGCTCGCGGAGCAGCGCCCCCAATGCAACGGGCAGCACGGCGCTCCAGGGAAACAAGGCGTGCCCGAGCTGCAGGATGACGCTGTCGAAGGTCGGCAAAACGCGCGGTCGATTCACGGCGCTGCCCAGCCACAGCGTGAAGCGTCCCGCGGTCTCCGGCGCTAGGTACAGCGCGCGCCCGCCGAGTACGCCAGCAACGATGCCAGTGGCAAGACACAGCGCCCCGACCCTATCGCCGAATCGTTCACGCGGGGTTACGCCGGATGCACCTAGAACGAGCCACGAAACACCAACGCTGAACGCGGGCAGAGCGACACCGATCAATACGCCACGCGATAAGAGCGCGCACGAGGCGCCGAGCACTCCAACGCCAAGCGCCAAGTAGCGCGCGACCGCCACCTCAGTCGTGGCACGCTCGAACACGGCCAGACCCAACCCGGCAAGCGCCAGCGCGAGCGACGCCATGGTGACGATGTCGCCGAGCATCGTGCGCGCGTGCAGGAAATAGAGCGGCATCGTGGCCAGCGCGAGCACCGCAAACAGCGCGCTCCGTCGATCCGAGAGTCGACGCACCAAAACGTAGGTGGCGCCGAGACCAACCAAGCCCCAGATCGCGAGCGGCAGGCGTCCGGCCCATTCATGCAATCCGAACGCGCGAAAGCCCGCCGCGATCGAAGTGAATGGCAGCTCGCCGCGCCCGAGCTCGCCACGCGTCGGGCTCTCGTTGTTGGCGCCCTCGACGGCCAGGTTGTGACCGCCGAGTAGATTCAGCGCGATCCGGCGCGCAAGCTCGGCGACCTCGCGTTCCGGTGGGTCCCAGATGCCGCTCGCGGCGATCGGCGCGAACAAGCTGAGCAGCGCGACCGCCACGGTGAACCAAACGAGCAGCCGCCCGCTCCGGTAGCTGGGCTCGCTCCGAGGCGTCGGTTCTGGCGTGTTTTCCTGGCTGGCGGGCTCGCTCGTCCCGGAAGCGCCCGCGTTTTCCTCGCTCATTGCAGCCTGGTCGCGTCGTAGCCGGTGTTTCTTATCGTTGCAACCCGGGAGAAATGGTGGAAGGTCTGCGCGGCGCCGGCTGCTCCGGACCACTGTTTGGTTCCCCGACCTGCGCCACACGGACCTCACCCTTCATGCGTTTTGGAACCATTGCTATCGTGGGGCGCTCGAACGTCGGAAAATCGACGTTCTTGAATCGCGTCCTCGGTGAGCCGCTCGCGATCGTCTCCCCCCTACCTCAAACGACCCGCGACAACGTGCTCGGCGTCGTGCATAGGAAAGACGCACAACTCGCCTTTCTCGACACTCCGGGGGTTCATCAGCCCCGCTCCGAGCTCGGTCGGCGCATGAACGCCGCTGCGCTGGACGCGGCGCGCACCGCCGACGTGGTCCTGTTCATGACCGATATTTCGGCACTCGCGCCGCCGAAGAAGCATGCCAAGGACAAGAGCGTGTCGGAGCTCGATCAAGAATTGCTCGCGAGCGTACCCAAGGACGCCGTGACGGTTCTTGTCGTCAACAAGATCGACGCGCTGCGCGACAAGAGCAAGCTGCTGCCCGCGCTGGTCGCATTCCAGGAGTCGCGTGACTTCCACGCGCTCGTGCCGATCAGCGTCAAGTCGGACGACGGGGTCGAGCGCGTGCTCGACGCGCTCGTGCAGGCGCTTCCGGAAGGCGGCGTGGGCTTCGACGAGGACACGCTCACCGACCGCCCGACCAGCTTCTTTGCTCGCGAGTATATTCGCGAACAAGTCTTGCTCGCGATGCGCGGAGAGATCCCGCACGCCGTCGCCGTGTCGATCGACGAATTCGTGGAAGGCCAGAAATCCTCGACGATCAAAGCCACGGTGCACGTCGAGAAGGTCGGGCAACGGAAGATCATCATCGGT
>Ga0210387_10003460_pt1 | contig 12126 bp, 9 predicted proteins | sample IncBWC7OmetaG_FD_160108 | JGI IMG/M metagenome (GOLD analysis project Ga0210387, IMG submission 160108) | Forest soil microbial communities from Barre Woods Harvard Forest LTER site, Petersham, Massachusetts, United States - Inc-BW-C-7-O ... | reverse complement strand
AAATTGCGAACCCGAACCCGGTGCAAACGCCAGCACATGGCCGCGCAGCGTGTGACCTGGAAAGGTATCCACCGTTAAATCGGCGCGTTCGCCGACGCGCATGTGCGTCAGCTGGGTTTCCTTGTAATTTGCGATCACCCACACGTTTGGCAGCGGTGTGAGGCTGGTAACCTGGGTTCCCACTCCCACATACTGGCCCGGTTTTACCTGGCGCTGTCCAATGACCCCGTCCTGCGGCGCAAGAATGCGTGTGTAAGAGAGGTTGAGCTGCGCGATCACCAAGCTGGCCTCTTGGGCAGCCACCGCCGCCTCTGCCTGACCTTGTTGAGCGGCGAGCACGCCGAGCTGTCGCGCCGCGGCGCTGTGCTGCGCTCGAGCTTGATCGAGCTGAGCCGCGAGCTGCGCGTGCACGGTCTGCAACTTCTCGCCGGCCTCGGTTGTTGAAGATCCGGTCTTGAGGAGACGTTCCTGCCGCGCCAAATCGCGGTTGTTCTGCTCACCGTTGGCCTCGATCGATTCGACCGTCGCTTTGGCCGCACGCACATTCGCGTCCTGCAATAGCCGCTGCGCTTTGAGCGCCTCGACTTGGGCGGCTGCGGCTGCAATGCCCGCGATGATTTGCGCAACCGTAGCGCGATAGTCGTCGTCGACGATTTCGGCCAATAGCTGACCCGCGCGAACACGCTCGAAATCCTGCACCGGTAGAGCTCGGATGTAGCCGCCGACTTTCGCTGAAATGGGCGTCAGATCCGCCTGAAGATAGGCATCATCGGTGGTTTGCCACTTCGAGTCGCTCTCCCAACGATTCCAACGGGTGACGATGACGATCAACAAAGCCAGCGCAACCAGAAAAATCCCGGCACGCCAAACAATATCGTATCGAAATGCCGCCTTAAAGTTATTCCAAGATAGCGCCACGGCATCCCCGCATGTTGCCAGTTGGTGTTCTCGCCCCCAGCGAGCAGCGCTGGGTCCTCCCTCAGTCTATTGTTACGCACACATTTCGGTGTGTCTAGAAAGTCACGTGATTTACGCCATTTTTACGCGGGCCAGAGTACCCTCTGGGCATGCCTGAGGTGCCGTAACTCAAGTCGATGATCCCAAGCGCGCGATTAGGGCTGAAGATGTTCAAGCGAACAGCGTGTTCGCGCCTGAAGGCCGAGCTGCTGAAAGAGGGGATCGAAATCGCAGGTCCGATCTGCATTCGCGAATTGGATATGCTTGCGTCCGTTAACGCTCGCGATATCGCGCGCCCCCGCGTGTGGATCCCTATCAAAGTCCTGGCGCTTCGAGCCGATGAGCTTTCAAAAACCCTGGAGAGCGCGAAGGCGCCAGGTCTTGTCATCGCGCGTGTATGGAACGGTTTGAACTCCGAGGCCATCCGCACTTTCGCGTTTACACCCCCCGAATTGACTGTCGTAAAGATGATCGCGCTCATCAAGGGCGCAAACGCCGCGCGCGCATGCGGGGACGTCGATCCCGCTTTCGAGCGGGACACGGCATTTCAAGAGGCCATGAAGCCCTTCACCATGTTGCCGGGACAGTGGCGCAAGAAAATCGCGACATTGCTCTAGCGTTGGCGCGTCAGGTTATCGCCTTGGAGATATTTCGGGCCGTTCTCAGTGACCCGTCGCATCACCGTGGCGGCTCGATTCGAATAGGAACCAGGTGCGTCGTTCCGTTTCGTCAATCCAGTTTTCGATGAGGCTCGCGGTCGCAATATCACGCGCTTCGTCGACTACATCGTGCACTTCTCGAAGGCGCGCGGCCAGAGTCTGGTTGTCTTCGCGCAATTCGGCCAGCATGTCGAGCGGCTCGACGTAGTCGGCATCATTGTCTTTGATTCGCTGGATTCGCGCGATGTGTCCAATCGAGCGCAAAGTCGATCCGCCGGTCTTTCTTATCCGTTCTGCAATGGGGTCCGTCATCGCATAGAGCTGGTCTGCCTGCTCATCGAGCAACAGATGATAATCGCGAAAGTGCGGTCCGCTCATGTGCCAGTGAAAATTCTTGGTTTTCATGTAAAGCGCAAATACGTCGGCAAGGATCGCGTTCATGCTTCCGGCGATGTTCTTGGAGGCAGCGGCGCCCAGATCCGTCGGCGTAATTAACGGCGCCTCGCGACGGTGGGCCAATTCGCTTCTGTCAGGCTTAGTCTTTGCCACGTCGATGCTCCTCTATGCGGGATATTGAAGGAATGCAGTTCAAGTATAGGTAAGACTACGACGCACATGCGCCAATGTCGATATCCTGGGAGGGGGTTTTGCATCCCTCCAAAGGGGGGGAGACTAGGATGCAGCCATTCGAAGTGTGGGTCGCGGCTCCCTCAATGCATAATGGCCGCACGGAACACATCCGCGCGCGCGGTCTGAGGCTCGAATGAAAGTTGAGGCAATGCTATGGATCTTGGTCTTTGTCTTGGCGGCGCTGGCGTTCCTTTTTCCGAAAACGCGCACGCTGAGCCTCTCCGCCATCGGCGTGGCTATTGTCGCCATTGTCGTCGCCGTCGTCATCGCCAAGCGCGGCGACCCGGTTGCACTGGTTGTTGCCTCGCCTCGGGCTATTCAGCAAACTCCCGTCGATTTTGAGCGCTTTCATATCGAGAATTTGGACAGGGCCGATCCGGAGGCAAAAAATCGCATACGCGTGCAGGAAATTCGATTCGATCAAATACGTGCCGTGGCCGGATCGGAACGCGGCAGCGTCGGCAGAATTGTCGCGCGGCTGTACAACAATTCCGCAATCTACACGTTGACCGACTACGGCTACGATCTCTCGGTGCAAGACTGCATCAAAGCCGTCTGTACGACGGTCTTCGACCAACATGGATTATCCGCGGTGTCGGTGCCGCCCAGCCAGGCGCGCGACATCGAGATTGCAATTCGAGACGGAAATACGCGCGATCTGCCGCCCATCAAAATACTCGGAACTTTGAATATTCTGCTCACGCCGACTGCTACTCGCGCCCCGCCGGCCATCAGCCCAAAACCGGCCGACTAGTACCGTCTCCGCGGAGCGCTCTCGAGATACCTCGAGGTTCAGCCGTTACTTTGCAGCCATCGTCTTGGCGCTCGACGCTCGCGGGGAGTCCTCCCAGCCGCCGCCGAGCGCGAGGATGAGATTCACGCTCGCGGTGAGCTGCAGGGTATCCAGGTTGAGCGCCTCCAGTTGGGTCTGTAGCAGCGCGGTCTGTGAGGTGACCACGGTGAGATAGTCGGCTGCGCCCTGCTTGTAGAGCGCGAGTGAGAAGTCGAGGGTGCGCTGTGCCGCATCGACCGCGGCCTTTTCATCAACGGAAGCGTCGTGAAAATGATTCAATGAGGCGAGACTGTCCTCGACTTGCTGAAACGCGCCGACGACGGTACCGCGGTAGTTCGCGGCCGATGCGTCGAACTCGGCGCGCGCCTGGGCCACTTGCGCCCGGCGCAGCCCGCCGTCAAACAAGCTGAGCAGGGCATTCGGGCCAATCGCCCAGAAAGAACTCGGCGCGCTCAGCCAATTCGAGGCGGCGGTGCTCTGGAAGCCGCCTTGACCACCGAGCGTGAGCGTGGGGAAGTAAGCCGCACGTGCGACGCCGATGTTCGCATTGGCCGCAATCATACGCCGCTGTGCGCCGGCGATATCCGGACGGCGTTCAAGCAACGTGCTGGGGACGCCGCTGGGAATCTGCGGCAGCTGGATGGCGACGATCTCCGGGTTGATGGAGAACGTCGAGGCCGATACGCCAAGCAGCGCTGCAATGGCGTGCTCCATGAGGGCGCGCTGCGCGAGCGTCTGCGCCGCCTGGGAGAGTGCCGCATTGAGCTGAGTCTGCGCCTGCGCGACGTCCAGGCCCGGTGCGATGCCGGCATCGTGGCGCTGTTCGGTGAGGCCGAGCGCACGCGCGTAAGCTTTCACCGTGTCATCGAGGATCGCGCTGTCGCGGTCGAGGCTGCGCAGCTGAATGTAGTCTTGTACCAGCTGCGCGATCAGCGACAGGCGCGCGTTCTCGAGGTCCGCGGCCGATGCTGCGGCGTTGGCCTCGCCGGCGGCGACCTCGTTGCGAATCTGCCCCCACAAGTCAAGTTCATAGCTGACGCTGCCGCCGAGCGTGTTGTTGTTGAAGTATGTCGGTGTCGTGGGTCCTCTCAGCGGCGCATTGACCGATTCTCGGTTGCGCTGGGCGCTGGCATTTAACCCCAGCGTGGGAAACAGCCCGGCGCGCGCCTGATCGGCGAGTGCCCGCGCCTGGGCGTAGTTCGCGAATGCCGCGGCAAGGGTCGGGTTGCCGGCGATCAACCTTTTTTCAAGATCGTCGAGCTCTGCGTTGCCATAGAGTGCCCACCAACTGTCGCGAGGCAGGCGGTCCGCCGGCTCAGCCTGGGTCCACGGTCCGATTTCCTTGTAGGCATCCGCAGCCGGAACGACGGGTGTTTTTAGCGGCGGCGCGAGCGAACAGGCGCTGAGCGTCAGAATCAGCGCCGCGCCGGAGCACAGAACGCCCTTAGCCCGTTTCATTCTTATTCTTTCCTTTGCTGGCGAGCTTATCGGCCGGCGCCGTGTCGGCAAGACGCACTAGGACCCCATTGGCGATGCCATCGGGTGGATTTTGAATGACGCGGTCAGTGGGCGCGATTCCAGAGGCGAGCTCGACGACTGTGCCTAAGTCGCGAGCAATGGTCACGGTCTTCATCAGGACATGATTGCCGGCTTCGACCGTAGCGACGGAAAGCCCCTTGGCGTCGAAAATCAGTGCACTCGCCGGCACGCTGAGCACATGGGCGGCACCGGTCATTTGCAAATGGATGCCGGCGTAGTCGCCCGGCATCATTTCACCGGCGGCGTTGTCGACGATGATCTGCATCAGCGTCGTGCCGGTGCTTGGGTTGACCGCCTGTGAAGACGCCTCCACCGTGCCGCTATAAGCCTTGCCGGGATGTTCCGGGACGGCGATCGTGGCCTTCGTGCCCGGCGGCACGCTGGGTACATAGTTCTGCGGCACGTTGACAAAGACGCGCAGTTTCGCCGTTTCAGACACCACGAACAACTGCGCGCCGCCGGCGGCTCCGACATTGATCAGCGCGCCGATGTCGGTCGCGCGCGCGGTGATGATGCCGTCGAATGGCGCGGTCAGACGCTTGAAACTTTCCATGGCGGCCAGGCGGTCGACATTTGCCTGCGCGGCTTTAACTTGGGCCATATTGGCGTTCCACGTGAATGTGCGCTGGTCGACATCTTGCTTCGCGACCGCGTCAGTGCTGGCCAGTGACTGCCAGCGCTCGGCACCAATCTGCGCGAGCTTGGCATTGGCCTGCGCGACGTTCAGGTCGGCGCGCCCCTGGGCCAGCTGTTGGTCGAGATCGGGCGTATCGATCTCGGCAAGCACTTCGCCGGCCTTCACCTTGGCGCCGATGTCGTGCTTCCAACTCTTCAAATAACCCGGGACGCGCGCGTAGATGGGCGCTTGGATGAAAGCCTCCAGGCGTCCGGGCAAGTCCAGGCCCGAATCGTTGCTTGCGCTCGTGGGCGTAACCAGGGCAACTACCGGCGCGGCCTGCGCTTCGGTCGCATCCTGAAGGCGCCCATTTTGCGCCTGCCGCGTGCCGATGCCGTACGCGACAACGGCGACGGCCAGCAATGCAAAGCCCCCACCGACCAGGACAAACTTGCGTGGAACAGGGCGGCTAGGTGTTTGATCAGGCTGGGACATGGGATGCTCCAAGGTTGGCTTGCGGCGCCGATTGTGGGCCGCGGCGTCGATGAATGATGCTGAACATCACCGGGACGAAGAAAAGTGTGGAGACGGTGGCGAAAATCAAACCGCCGATCACGGCGCGGCCGAGCGGTGCATTCTGTTCGCCACCCTCGCCCAAGCCGAGCGCCATGGGCAGCATGCCGATGACCATCGCGAGTGCGGTCATCAAAACCGGGCGCAGTCGCACGAATCCGGCCTCGAGCGCGGCCTGCGTCGCGTCGCCGATCTCGTTGAGCTTCTCGCGCGCGAAACTGATCACCAACACGCTGTTCGCGGTTGCCACGCCCATGCACATGATCGCGCCGGTGAGCGCCGGCACCGAGAGTGTGGTATGCGTCGCAAACAGCATCCAGATAATACCGGCGACCGCGGCGGGCAGCGCCGTGATGATGACGAAGGGGTCGGTCCACGACTGGAAATTGATTACCACGACGAAATAAACCAGCACGATGGCGCCGAGCAGGCCGAACAGCAGGCCGCTGTAGGCGCTGTTCATGGTCGCGGTCTGGCCCACCAGAGCGACGATCGAGCCCTTCGGCTTGTCCTTGTCATTCTGCGCGATGACCTTCTGGATATCGGCCGAGACGGCGCCGAGATCCCGCCCCTGTGTGGTCGCATAGATCTCCACCATCGGGGAGATATCGTACTGGGAGACCACGGCGGAGCTCTGCGTGCGACGGATATCCGCGATACCGCCCAACACCGTGGTTGGCGCGCCGGTGGCGTTGATCGGCAAATTCTGCAGCGCCGGCAGCGAATCGATCTGGTATTGCGGCGTCTGCAGCGCGATAGGATAGGTGACGCCGTTCTTCTCATTGAGCCAGTAAGTGGGCGCTACCTGAAGAGAACTCGCCAGGTTCACCACCAGACTGTTGGTGACATCCGCCGCGGTCACGCCGGTGTATTGGGCGCGCGTGCGGTCCATATTGACATTGATCGTCGGCACACTGGCAGACTGTTGGATGCGCGCGTCCGCGATCCCGGGGATGTGGCGGATCTGCGCCAGGAGCTTATTGGCGTAAGAATAGTCGGCGCCGAGATCGTTGCCGCGAACTTGCAAATCGATCGGGGCTGGTGCGCCAAAATTGAGAATCTGGCTGACGATGTCGGCGGGCAGAAACGAAAAGCTGATGCCTGGGAAACGACGCGGCAGCAGTTGACGCAGACGACTGACGTAATTCGCGGTCGGCGCATGCCCCTCGTTGAGCGAGATCTGGATGTCTCCGTCCGATTCGCCGATCGTACCGGTGTTGTTGTAGATCGTATTGATCGACGAAAGATATGTGCCGACGTTGTCCGCGATCGCTCCCACTTCGGCCGCCGGGATCACCTCACGGATGGCTTTCTCCACGTCGGCGAAACGCGCGGCGGTTTCCTCAACCCGCATGCCGACCGGCGTCCGCACATGCATCAGTATCTGGCCGCCGTCGACCTGCGGAAAGAAATTGCGGCCGAGAAAGGGCGCCAGCAAGAACGAGACGGCGATGAAACCAATGAAGCCGGCCACGAACAGCCGCCGGTGCTCAATCGCGAGGGCCAGCAGATCGTGATACCCGGCGCGCATCTGCGTAAAGCGCTCTTCGAAGCCGTGTTGGAAGCGCACCAGAGGATTTTTAGACGGCTGCGGTTTGCCGTCGCCGCCGCCGGTACGCTCCACATGCATGTGCAACAGATATTTCGCCATGGTCGGCACCAGTGTGCGCGACAGCAAGAAGGAAAAGATCATGGCAAATACCACGCTCTCCGCCATCGGCACGAACAGAAAGCGCGCCACGCCGCTCAAAAAGAACATCGGAATGAATACGATACAGATGCAGAGCAGCGACACAAAGGCCGGGATGACGATCTGCGAGGCGCCGTCGAGGATTGCGGTTTCCACCTCTTTTCCCTGCTCGAGATGGTAGTTGATGCTCTCGATCGTCACCGTCGCCTCATCGACCAGGATGCCCACGGCGAGCGCGAGTCCTCCCAAGGTCATGATGTTGAGCGTTTGGCCGATCGCCGAAAGCGTACCGATCGCCCCCAGAACAGACAGCGGAATCGAGGTCGTCACGATCAGAGTCGAGCGCCAGCTGCCGAGGAACAAGAGGATCATGAGGCTGGTGAGCGCCGCGGCGATCACGCCTTCGCGGACCACTCCCTGGATCGACGCGCGCACGAAGAATGACTGATCGCCGATCGGCTTGATCTCGAGCACGTCCGGCAGCGAAGGCTTGATGATTTGCAGCATCTGTTTGATGCCGCTGACGATGTCGAGCGTCGAGGTAGCGCCGTTCTTGAAGACGCTGAGCAGCACCGACCGATTTCCGTCGACGTGAACAATATTGGTCTGCACGGCACTGCCGTTGTGCACCTGGGCGACATCGTGCATGTACACCATCGCACCCCCGACGTTTTTGATCGGCAGGTCGCCTAGGTCGGAAATTTTCGACGGCGCGCTGTTGAGGTTGACGGTGTATTCATAGTCGCCAATTTTTTCCGTGCCCACCGGAGTGATGAGATTCTGTGCGGCAAGGGAATTTGCAACATCCAGACCGGTCAAGCCGCGAGACTGCAATGCGGCCGTGTCGAGGTCGAACATCACCTGCGGCGTTTTGCCGCCGAAGGGATACGGGATGCCCGCGCCCTGTACCGTGACCAGGCGGGTACGGACGAAGTTCAAGCCCAGATCGGCAAGATTCTGCTCGGTCAAGCCCTTGCCCGACAGCGCCAGCTGAATGACCGGCACCGACGAGGCACTGTAATTGATGATGAGCGGCGGCGTGGTGCCTGGCGGCATTTGTTTGAGCAGCGTCTGCGCAATTGCGGTGACCTGTGCATTGGCGGTGGCAATGTTGGCCGACGGGTGGAAGAAAATCTTGACGATGCCGAAGGTGGTATAGGAATTCGCCTCGATGTGCTCGATGTCATTGACTGTCGTCGTCAGCGCTCGCTCGAACGGGGTGATGACGCGTCCTGCCATCTGGTCGGGCGGCAAGCCCGTATATTGAAAGGCCACACCGATGATCGGGATGTTGATGCTCGGGAAAATATCGACCGGCATGCGCAGCGCGGCGAGGCCGCCGCCGAGAAAAATGAGCAAGGCCGCCACGATAAACGTATAGGGCCTGTTGAGTGCAATTCGGACTAACGCGAGCATTTGGGTACCTGAATCGGGAACGACTTAGACAGTGGCCGACATCGGCGATGTCGTGGTGGCCTGATGAGCGCCGGCATCCTCGCTCGCCAAGCCGCCGATGGCGGACCAATCCAGCTTTTCACCGCCCTGAGCAAAGAGGCGCAGGAATCGGTCATGCAGCAGATTTGCAAGCGGCATCGGCACGCGCAGAGTTTCGGCTTCGGCCAACGCTAGACGGATGTCTTTAAATCCGAGCGGTGCAGCAAAGGCTGCGGGCCCAAACCGCCCAGTGGCGATGAGGGGGCCAAAAATTGTATAAGCCGGTGAAGTAAAAATCGTCGATGTCAGTAAATTCACATACTCAATCCGATCGATGCCGGCTTTGCCGATCAGCGCTATGGCCTCGCCCAATGCCTCGATGACAGAAGCCTGCAGAAAGTTGGCTGTAAGTTTGACTAGATTAGCCGCTGATGGTTCCGTGCCGATTGTCGATGTCTTCTGTCCGAGTGCATCGAACAGGGGTTTGCAGAGAGCGACTGCGGCGGGATCGCCCGCGGCGACAATGAAGAGCTTGGCCGCTGCCGCCATGTCCGGGCGCCCAAACACGGGTGCGGCAACGTAGCGCTGTCCAACTTGCGCATGCGCCTGGGTCAAACGTTTGGAAAGCGCGACACTGATCGTGCTCATGGAGATATGGATCGCGCCTTCGCGCAGATGAGCGATGATCCCTCCTGCACCCCAGGCGACGTCGGCCGCCGCATCGTCATTCGCGAGCATCGTGATCACTGCTTCCCCGTCGCACGCTTGCGCAACGTTGACTGCCTCATGCGCACCGAGGTCGATGAGCACGGCGCTCTTCCCAGGGCTGCGGTTGAAGACAGTCACGTCGTGTCCGGCCTTGACGAGGTTGGCTGCCATCGCCGCTCCCATGTGTCCGAGACCGATAAATCCGATTTTCATAGGACGCTCCTTATCGATTGGGTAATTCGGTGCGTTGCAAGGGCGCCATGAATTCCGGGCCCACCGGATCGGTGACCGTGGTGTTCACGATGCGCTCAATCAGCGCGCGGTCCGCGGCATTGAGCGACCAACCCGCAACATCCAGCGTTGCCTCGAGTTGATTCGGGCGCCGGCCGCCCCATAGTGCGACGCTGATACCCTTGTCAAGCATCCAACGCACCGCCAGTTGGATGACGTGACGGTGAAAGCGGCGCTGCGCGAGCTCATCAAGCTGTCGCACTGCCTCGAGATACTGGGCAAAGCGGGGCGGTTGGAACTTTGGGTCGACGCGCCGCAGATCGTCCCCCTGGAACAAGGTGTCTGCGCGCATGCGCCCGCTCAACAACCCGCGGCAGAGGGCGCCATAGCCCAGGGTCACGATGCCGTTGGCCTGACTGTAGGGGAGAATCTGCGCTTCAATCGCGCGTTCGAACAGGTTGTACGGCGGTTGCAGAACGTGCAGCGGCGCCACTCGCCGAAACTGCTCCATCTGTGCGACCGAGAAATTGCTGACTCCGATGGCGCGGATCTTGCCTTGCTCATAGAGCGATCGCATCGCCTCGGCTGTCTCCTCCAGCGGCACCAATGGATCGGGCCAATGAACTTGATAGATGTCGATGTAGTCGGTACGCAGGCGACGCAGCGAGTCATCGATCTCCCGCATGATTCGGGCGCGCGTGGCATTCCGATAGATCTTGCCGTCACGCCATTCCAGTCCCGTTTTGGTGGCGATAACGGCCTGGCTGCGCACACCGTCCAGAGCTGCGCCGACAATCTCTTCGGACGCGCCCAAGCCATACACCGGCGCGGTGTCGATTAGATTTATGCCCTGGTCCAGGGCCGCGTGGATGGTGGCGATCGCCTCGTGTTGGTCGGTTCCGCCCCACATCCAGCCGCCCATCGCCCATGTGCCGAGTGCAACGCGCGACACCCTTAGCTGGGTCTGGGGGATCCGTACGAATTCGGTTTCCACGTCCTGTAACTGGGGCTGAATTGATGCTGACATGGACGGAGCCTCCTAATAGAACCAATGGGGACACCATGGGCGCCGCGGATGTAATTCGCGTTGCAGAATCTGCCGGCTCGGTTACGTGTGAAACAGAGAGGGAGTACGCAAAAGGGCAGCCGTTCGCGCCTTTTTCAGCCGAAACGCGAATCGGGTCAGTACACGATCTCGACCGGGGCGCAGAACATGTAGCCCGCGCCGCGCTCAGTGACGATGAACTTGGGCTGCGAAGGGTCAGGCTCGATCTTTCGGCGCAATCGCAGCACTTGGATGTCGATCGCGCGGTCGTAGACCTCGTTGTCGTATACCCGGCTGGCCTCCAATAGCTGATCCCGAGTGAGAATTCGCTCCGGAGCCGACAGCAAAGCCGCGAGCAGGTTGAACTCGCCGTTGGTCAACACGATGTGTCCGCCTGACAGTTGCTTGAGCCGCCGGGTGCGCAGATTGAGCTCGAATGCGCCGAACCGGTACGCACGAATTTCGCGTTGCCGCGGCGACGCCGGAACCGCGCTTTTCGTCCGCCGTAACACAGTGCGGATCCGCGCCAACAGTTCCCGAGGACTGAACGGTTTGGTGACATAGTCATCTGCACCCAGTTCCAGTCCCATTACCCGATCGGCTTCGTCGCGCACGCCGGTGAGCATGACTATCGGAATCGAGGATTGGTCGCGCAGCGAGCGGGCGATGGCCAATCCGTCCTCGCCGGCCAATCGTAAATCCAGGACGACCAGATCGACCGCCTCTTCGGCGAGAACCTTGGACATCTCCTCGCCGCTTGAAGCGACGCTGACGCGCAGACGGTTCTCCGTTAGATACTCCTGCAAGAGCGCGCGGATCTGCGGGTCATCGTCGATGACTAAAATGTGCGGGTTTATAGTCTCCGACATAAAAAGTGCCTCCCGTCAATGAACGGCTTCAAATACGCGCGCAAGCGAGTCGGCCAAATCTCGCCGGTGCAACGGTTTGCGCAGCACTTGGCTCAAGCCAATGTCCGCAGCGCGGTTTGCGAGCTGCGTGCCGGCGTATCCCGTCATTAGGATAATCGGAATGTTGGGGCGTAGCCGCCTGATTGCCTGCGCGAGTTCGGTGCCGATCAGCTCCGGCATTGATTCGTCCGTCAGCACGACATCGAAGCGCTCCGGGGCGGCTCGAAATGCCTCCAGCGCCGCGCTGCTCGAGGTGAATCCGACCGGCTCGTATCCGAGATCCGCGATGATCTCCTCGGCGAGATCTACGAGCGGACGCTCATCATCCACGATCATCACGGTT
>Ga0210387_10003455_pt1 | contig 12138 bp, 10 predicted proteins | sample IncBWC7OmetaG_FD_160108 | JGI IMG/M metagenome (GOLD analysis project Ga0210387, IMG submission 160108) | Forest soil microbial communities from Barre Woods Harvard Forest LTER site, Petersham, Massachusetts, United States - Inc-BW-C-7-O ... | reverse complement strand
TTCAGGACGTGGAAGACGTTTTGGGATACCTCGAAGATTCGAAAGATGCCGCGCTTGGCGGCGACCGTCTTGCGCAGCTTCATGGGCCCGTCTGCCCGACCATCGATTGCCCCCATCTCCGAAGGCTATCACGCCCTCGGCCTCGCCGTTGCCCGAACCTCACTTCGCGCGACGGTAAATGAGGCAGCTCAGGTCGCTGAGCCGTCCAGCACTTCCCGAACCTTGCGCAGCAGTGCAGGCGGCGTGATCGGCTTTTGTAAGAACGCGATGCCGGCGTCCAAAATGCCGTGGTGAACGATCGAGTTGTCCGTGTAGCCCGACATGTACAAGACTTTCATGTCGGGGCGGAGCGGAGCCAGGCGCTCAGCCAGTTGCCTGCCGCTCATCCGGGGCATCACGACATCCGTAACGAGCAAGTGAATCTTTGCGGTGTACTGTTCGCACAGCAGCAACGCATCCCCGCCCGTCTGGGCGTCGAGCACGTTGTAGCCATTGCGGCGTAGGATGGTGCGAGCAATCTCGCGCACCTGCCACTCGTCTTCGACGAGTAGGATCGTCTCGACGCCGCTGAGCACCAGAACCTCCGGCGGGCTGGTCTCCGTCGTGGCGCGAGCGCGGTCATTGCGAGGAAAGTAGATTTTGAACGTCGTGCCCTTGCCGACCTCGGTATAGAGCCAGATGTGCCCGCCACTCTGCTTCACGATCCCAAACACCGTCGCGAGGCCCAGGCCCGTGCCGCGGTCTTTGCCTTTCGTGGTGAAAAACGGCTCGAAAGCGCGTGCGCGTGTGGCCTCATCCATGCCCGTCCCCGTGTCCGTTACGGCTAACATGACGTATGAGCCCGGCTTCACTTCGATGTGCTCGTTGGCATACGCCTGGTCGAGCTCGACGTTCGATGTTTCGATGGTGAGCGAACCGCCCGACGGCATCGCGTCTCGCGCGTTCACCACTAGGTTCATCAAGATCTGTTCGATCTGACTGGCATCTGCATGGATCTTTCCGAGTAACCTCTCGGTGAGGAAGGATACTTGTATGTCCTCACCAATGAGCCGGCCGAGCATTTTTTCGATCCCGGCAACGACCTGATTCAGATCGAGCACGACGAGCTGCAGCATCTGCTTGCGACTGAAGGCGAGCAGCTGGCGTGTCATCTGAGCGGCCCTGTGACCTGCGAGCTGCACTTGTTCGATATCGGCGCGGATGGGCTCGCCGGGCCTCAGCTCCGAGAGGAGCAACTCCGTGTAGCTGAGAATGACGGAGAGTACGTTGTTGAAGTCGTGGGCAATGCCGCCCGCCAAGCTACCGATCGCTTCCATCTTCTGCGCCTGGCGCAGTTGCTGTTCGGTCTTGTGTAGCGCCAGTTGGGCCGCCTTGCGCTCGGTCACGTCACGAGCGGAAGCCAGACGCACGGCGCGCCCCTCGAGCTCGATGTCCTGTACTTCGAGCTCCACCCAAATCAGCGTTCCATCCTTCTTTCTGTGTGGAATCGCGCTTTCATCACTCGCGACGCTCAGTGCATTCTGTTCGCCACCCGAAGTGTCTTCCGGAGTCGCGGCGTCGAAAACGGTAACCGAGCGTCCGAGCAACTCCGACCTGTCGTAACCATAGTGAACGACGGCGGCCTCGTTTACCTCCAGGAACAGCGAGGTCTGCTGATCGTAGACCCAGGTTGGCCAGGGGCTGCCTTCGAACAACGCTCGGTACCTCACGCCCGCCTTGATCAATTCCTCTTCCGCGCGGCGTCGAGCCGCGCGCACTTGGACCTCGCGCAGCTCGCGCTCGATCGCCGGAACGAGGCGAGTGAGGTTGTCCTTGAGTATGTAGTCATGCGCGCCCGCTCGCATCGCCTGCACGGCGACGTGCTCGCCGATCGTCCCCGACACGATGATGAACGGCAGATCGAGTCCCAACTCTCGGACGACGTCGAGCGCAGCGTAGGCGCTGAAGCTCGGCATCGACCAATCGCTCGTCACTACATCCCAACTCTGACTGCGGAGCGCAGCGCGCATGGCAACGGCGTCCTCCACCCGCTCGAACTCCACGATCGGAATCGCCTCACTGAGATGCGCGACTAGTAGTTTGGCGTCGGAGCTCATGTCCTCGACGACCAAGACGCGTAGTTTTTCTGTCGCCATGCCTCAGGGAGCCAATCGGTTACGCTGCAGGGTTTACTTTTCTGACACACAAATTGGACGGTGGGAAATAGGAGGAATCCCAGAGGTCCTGCCCGCGTGTAGACAATTTTGCAACACCCTGCCCCGGGCTGTAGAGGTCTATTAATGGGTCGATTTGCCCCTTCGCCTGTCCCATCTCGCATATTCGCCTGATTCCCAACGATGAAGTTCAGGTTGCCTATCCCTTCGCAACCAGCGAGTGCCATCGATCGTCGCGACACGGACGTGTTTGGCGTCTGTCATCAATCCGAAAAAGGTGATGTTCTTCTCGAGATGGGAATCGGCCGGGAGCAGCAGGTGGTGTCGCCAGGCAGCGCCGTTCGCGAACGGCTGGTGGTGGAAGAGCATTCGGCCGCTCTGGCTGACGTCGTCTTTGCGTTCGCAGAGTCGACCACCGATCTAGGTCGTCTAGCTCAGCTGGTTGTGCAGGCCCTCGTCGGGGCCGTCGGCGACGTGTGTCAGGTCGACACGGTCAGCAACGACGGTGCGGAGCTCACGTTTCGCGCGGCGGGTTTCCGCCCCGAGCTGATCCAACTTACGTCGGTTAGCGAGGCTGAAGTCGAGCAACGGTTCAGCGTTACTGACAGCGTTTCTTACCGAGCGGCGCTGGACGGTCGAGTCTCCTTCCTTGCTGAAGCGAGCTCCGACGAGTTTCTCGCCTTGCAGCGTAGCGCTCGACAAACCGTGCGCGCGCTGGTCCTACCACTCCGCTGTCGAGGCGCGGTGGTCGGCGTAGCAAGCTTACTTCGACTCGGCAGCGCAGCCCCATTTTGCGACGGTGATCTCGACGCGGTCCGCCCGTTAGCCGAGCACGCAGGGCTGGCCTTGGGCAATGCGCTCGCCTTGGAGTCGGCAAGAAATGCGCAAATTGCCGCGCAGAAGGCGGCGCAGAGCGGGGCCGAGGCCGGCGCGCGCTTCGCGAAGATCTCGGAGTCGGGAATCATCGGCATCGTCGTGGGCGACTTCAACGGCCGCGTCCTCGAAGCCAACGACGCGCTCCTGCACCTGCTCGGTTACTCCCGTGCGGAGATCGTCTCGGGCAAGGTGACGGGGAAGGATTTGACTCCTCCTGAGTGGCGGCATGTGGATGTGCGCGCCATCTCACAGCTCGACGGCACCGGCGTCGCAGCGCTGCGTGAGAAGGAATACGTCCGCAAGGATGGTACACGAGTTCCGGTCCTGATCGGTTCGGCGCGAATCGACGGCGAGACACCGCGGGCCATCTCCTTCGTGCTCGATTTGACCGAGCTCAAGCTGGCACAAGCGGCACTGGAGAAACTGCACGCGCAGCACGCCGCGGACGCGACATTTCAAGCCCTGCTCCAGTCGGCGCCGGACGCGACGGTGATCGTGAACGGCGACGGCGTGATCACGTTGGTGAACGACCAGCTCGAGTCGCTCTTCGGCTACGCAAAGAGTGAGCTCGTCGGGCAGCCCATAGAAATGCTCGTGCCCGATCGCTATCGCGACGCGCACCCCGGACATCGCACCCGCTACAATCTCGAGCGCACGGTTCGCCCCATGGGCGCGGGTCGCGAGCTCTATGGTCGACGCAAAGGCGGCGATGAATTTCCGATCGAGGTCAGTCTGAGTCCACTCCAGACCGAAGGCGGCTTGCTCATCTCGAGCGCGATTCGCGACATCAGCGAGCGAAAGCGAGCGGAAGTTCAACGAGCAAGCTTGGCGGCGATCGTCGAATCGACGGACGACGCCATCATCGGCAAATCGCTGGACGGCATCGTCACGAGTTGGAACGAGGGCGCTCATCGCCTGTTTGGCTACTCTGCTCGAGAGATCGTGGGCAGATCCATTTCAGTCCTGGTTCCTGCGGAGCGTGTGAGCGAGCTGGCCGCTGTGCTCCATGCCGTGGGTCAGGGCGGCGCGGTCAGGCAATTTGACACCGTTCGTCGCCGAAAGGATGGCAGCACTGTCGATGTCTCGGTGACCATTTCTCCCGTTCGCGACACGGCTGGGCAGATCGTCGGCATCTGCAAAGTCGCGCGTGACGTGACCGATCGGCGGCGCGCCGAGGCAGAGCTTGCCCGCGCGAAGGAGACCGCGGAGGCGGCCAGTCGAGAGCTGGAAGCGTTCAGTTACTCCGTGGCCCATGATTTACGCGCCCCACTGCGTGCCATGAACGGTTTTGCGCAAGTGCTAGTCAACCGTTACAAGGACGACTTCGACGCGCGTGCCCTCGATTGGCTGCAAGAAATCCTGCTCAATTCCAAGCGCATGGGCGCGCTCATCGACTCGTTGTTGTCGCTGTCACGCATCAATCGCAACGCATTGAAGCGAGAAACGGTGGACCTTTCTGCGCTAGTGCGCGCCGTCTGCGTCGAGCTGACCAAGCGTGACCCGAAGCGCACGGTTCGTTTCCTGATCGAGGAGCAGCTGAGTGCGGACGTAGACGCGGTGCTCGGCCGGGCGCTGCTCGAGAATTTGCTCGGTAACGCCTGGAAATTCACGAGCGGTGTGCCAGAAGCAGTGATTGAATTCGGGGCGCTGCTGAAGGACGGCGAACGCGCCTTCTTCGTGCGTGACAACGGCGCCGGCTTCGATATGGCCTACGCGAGTAAGCTCTTCGGAGCGTTCCAACGGCTGCACTCCGCGGAGGAGTTTCCGGGCACCGGCATCGGTCTGGCAACGGTGCAACGCATCGTTCACCGCCACGGCGGGCGAGTTTGGGCCGAGGGCGAGGTCGGTCTCGGCGCGACGTTCTTCTTCTGCTTCTCGAACCAGGAACACGCGGCAAAGTAATGAAAAAGCTAATTTTGCTCGTCGAAGACAACTCGAGCGACGAAAAATTGACCGTGCTGGCGCTCGAAGAATGCGGCATCGCCAATGATGTGGTCGTGGCTCGCGACGGAGCGGCCGCGCTCGACTTTCTCGCCGCCACTGGAGCCTACAGCGACCGCGACCCGAACGAGCTGCCCACGCTGGTCTTGCTCGATCTGAAGCTGCCTAAGATTGACGGGCTCGACGTGCTCCGGCGCATCCGTGCGGACGAGCGGACTCGGCTATTGCCAGTCGTGATCCTCACCTCATCCAAGGAGGACGAGGACGTTCTGCAAGGCTATGAGCTCGGCGCGAATGCCTACGTCCGAAAGCCCGTCGACTTCGTGGAGTTCGCCGCGGCGGCCAAGACGCTGGGGCTGTTCTGGCTGCTCTTGAACGAACTGCCGCGCAGCGCGCTGTAGGGGTTGCTCTCCATGGACGATCCAGGCGTGCGAGCCGCACCAATCGTAGCGAGCTAGCTCGGACGCTGTTCGACGGCCTCGCGTTCAACGTCAAAAAATGACGGCGCGCCTCCGAAGAACCAAAGGGCGATCAGAGCGTCGAAGATCATGCATCCAAACGAGGACGTGGGCATGAACGGCCAAATGGCGTTGCCGAACAAATGATGCACGAGATCCCACGCGGAATGCATCAGGCACGCGATGCCGATGAAGCGGTATGAGCGCAGCCCCTGGTACGCGACGACGAAGCCGCAGGCGGCGAACGCGAGCTCCCACGGGCCCAAGCCACCGCTGAGATAAGCACCCATGGCGCCGCCGACGAGCATGGCGTTGAAGCGCTGGCGCGCGGGCTCCGTCACGAATGCCATGGCAGTGATGAACACGATGGCCCCGAAGACAGGGCCTAGGTATTCGACGGCGTCTACGGGGAATGCGCGATGCATGGCCAAATCCTAAGAGATCGGCCAGAATCGGCCAGTGGCAAGAAAGACAAGTTCCGCAGGATTTTTGCCAACGCGTCCCGAACCACGACGCCGGCGTCATCTGGTCGGGATCCTCGCTTTCGAGGGCGTCGTGCTGGGCGACCTCGCGACGCCCTGCGAAATCTTTGGCCGCGTGCGAAACGCCAAAGGAGAGCCCGCGTACGAGATACGCGTGTGCAGCGTCTCTCGTCGAGTCCGGTCCGAGCATGTCGGCTTCGAAGTACCGTGGCGCCTCTCCTCGCTCGATCGCGCGGACACCGTGATCGTACCCGGGATCGATCGTCTCGACCGTCCGATCGCGAGCGAGGCCCAGAACGCGATCCGTCGAGCTGTCCGGCGCGGCGCCTGTGTCGCCTCCATCTGCACCGGCGCCTTCGTGTTGGCTTCTGCCGGTGTCCTCGATGGGTTGCGTGCGACGACGCATTGGATGAGTGCTCGGGAGCTAGCGCAACGCTACCCACTCGTGAAGGTCGATCCGGACGTGCTGTATGTCGACAATGGTCGGATTTTGACGTCCGCCGGTGCCGCCGCAGGTCTCGACCTCTGCCTTCACCTAGTGCGCCGTGAGCTCGGCGCGGAGATCGCGGCATTTGCCGCGCGCGCGGCGGTGATGCCACTCGAGCGAGCCGGAGGACAAGCGCAGTTCATTGCGTACCAGCCTCCCGCAGATCAGGGCACCCTGATTGGATCGCTCTTGGAGTGGATCGAGCAGAACCTCAATCAGGGTCTGGCGCTTCCAATCCTCGCGCGACGCGTCGCGATGAGCACCCGAACCTTTTGCCGCCGCTTCGGCGAGCAGGTCGGCACGACTCCTGCCGCTTGGATCGCGCGCGCGAGGATCGCTCGAGCGCAACGTTTACTCGAGACGACGGACCTCTCCGTCGAGCGCGTGGCCGAGGCGGTTGGCTTTCACTCTTCGACCGTCTTGCGCGAGCGTTTCACGCGCTTTCTGGGGACCAGCCCACACGCGTACCGTCGCTCGTTCTCGAGTAGCTAGGCGACCCGAGCGGCTCGCGGCCGGTTGGCAAAGCCGGTCGCGGACGGCTGTTTCATCATCTTGGATGAAATGACGAGCCGAATTCGGCAGAAGCGGTCATTTTCTGGGTGGATGTCGCTACAGCCTCACCTTCGTCTCGTGCCGCCCTTGTCGGCGGACGACAGCCAAGAAATGTCCTTCGAGCGGCTCTTCACTCGCTATTCCGGCTACGTGGCCGGCCTGGCGGCTCGCTTGCTCGGTTCCGGCGACTCGGAGTTGGATGATGTCGTGCAGGACGTGTTCTGGATCGCCGCGCGGCGCATTTCGAAGATCCCGGACTTCATCCAAGCGCGCGGATGGCTTGCAACCGTGACGACGCGCGTCGTGAGACGCAAGCTACTGCGGCGGCGTTTCCGCGCGCTCTTTCATGCGGAGCCTCGGCGCGTCGATGTTCCAGCACGCGGCGCGACCGCGGAGCAGCACGCGTTGCTTGCTCGTCTGTACGAGGTTCTCAATCAACTGCCGACCGAGCTTCGACTCGCCTGGACGCTGCGCTATCTCGAAGGCGAACCGCAGGACGCGGTGGCGGCCGCATGTGGCTGCAGTCTTTCCACGGCCAAGCGGCGCGTCAGCGCCGCCAAGAGCGTGATCGACGAGGTGTTCCGTGACGACTGAACGGAAGTGGGAGCCGCTAGGTCGGAAGATCGAGCCGCGCTGGGGACCGGAGCGTGAGCGTTTGGCCCGTGAGGCCATCGAGCGTCGAGCGGTGCGGCGGCGCGTCGCCGTTCGAGTGGGAGTGTCAGTGGCGCTGCTGGCTGTAGTCGCGGGAGGCTGGCACGCTTTCCGCGGCCTCCGAACGCACACTCCAACCGCCACGGCGACAATCCCTTCCGTGATCGCTCCGCCCGCCGCGGCCACTGCGAGTGTCGAGGTGACGCGGCTCTCACTGGAGACGGTCCTCGAAGCCATGCCGGAGCGCCCGGGTCGTGGCTTCGTCCTTCGTTCAGGCGGCGCGCGCTTCGTTGCTCCGCATGATCCGGACCATCCGTTCGTGGTCGTCGCCGGTGACCTCACCGTCGAAGACCTCGGCACGACGTTCACGGTCCGATACCTGCCCGGCAACCAGGTAGACGTCGCTGTCGAAGAGGGAAAGGTGCGGGTGCACGCGCGCGGCGCGGATACCGATCTCGCTGCGGGTCAAGAGCAAGAGTTTGGCGTGGTCTCGGCAGCGGCAGCGAGCGAATCACCACCCCACCCAGCGAGCGAACCGGCGCTGTCATCGTGGCGCGTCTTGGCGGAGAACGGGCGCTACGACGAAGCGCACAGCGCTCTCAAGAAGGCGGGACCGAGCGCAGTGCGAGACGAGACGGCAGATCTTCTCCTCGCAGCCGACGCGGCGCGGCTCAGCGGTCACCCTGCCGCGGCCGTGCCTTATCTCGAGCGCGTAGTGCACACGCACTCGAGTGACCCACGCTCGAGTCTTGCTGCGTTCACGCTGGGGCGTGTGCTTTTGGACGAGCTCGGTCGTCCGCGTGAGGCCATCGACGCATTTGCGCGCGCGCGTCAAGCTGGCGGCCCCCTCGCCGAAGATGCCCTGGCGCGTGAAGTCGAAGCGGCCGCGCGTGCCGGCGACACACCTCGCAGCCGTGAGCTGGCCGGCGAGTACCAGTCCCTCTATCCGAACGGTCGACGGGCGAAGGCCGTGGCGAGATTCGGCGGGCTCGACTGAAGGCAAGGACGACCATCGCTGTCGGCGTTGCGCTCGCGACGCTCGCAGCACACGCCGGCGCGCAGCCACGCGACGAGAAGCCACGCGTGTCCATCACGGTCGTCGGTTGCGAGGACGCTCTCGCCCGGGAGGCGCGACGCATCGCAACCATCGAGCTTCGCGCGCTGCTCGTGGAGACGACGCCCGACAGCGCGACGACTCAGGTTCAGGCAACCTGCGGCGCGCTGGAGGCGGATCTGCGCGTCATCGACCCGACGACGGGCAAATCGCTCGAGCGTTCCGTGGCGCTCTCCCTAGCGACGCCGAACGCGCGCGCACGTCTGCTCGCGCTGGCCATCGCCGAGCTGGTCGCAGCAAGCTGGTCGGAGCTGGAAAGCAACCCGGAACCGAAGGCACCGTCTGCCGCTCCGCTCGCTCCCGTGGCCGCGCGCGAAGCGGCTCGCGCCGCGATCGCACCTATGCCGGTCGAGCTAGCGGCGGTGGCCGATGCTCATCTGCTCGCGAGCCGCGATCTCGTCCTCGGCGGCGGTGCTCGTGGCGAAGTCTGGGTCTCGCGGCTGCTCTTCGTGCGTTTCGACGCATTGGCAGACTATGCGGAATTGTCGCGCCCTACCGGGACGGTCGCGCTCACCCTGGCCAGCGTGTCGAGCGCACTCGGCGCTTCTTTCGGCGGCGCATGGCTTCAACCCAGAGTGAGTGTCGGCGTGCGGGGCGGCGGCGCTTGGCTGAGCGGCGTCGCGACAGGCGCGGCGACGACCGGGTACCACGAAGCGGGCGCGTGGGGCGGGCCGGAGCTCGCGCTGGAATGCGCGGCCTGGCCGCGCGCACACGTCCACCCCGTGTTGTCACTTTCGCTAGGGGCGCACATTCTTGGCGTCCGCGGAACGGTAAACGCAGGACGCGACGTCTTGGCAACGGGCCTCTGGGGCGGCCTCGGCCTCGGCGTCGCGCTGCGCTGACAAGGGCAAGGAACGGATGCCAACACAAAAGCATGCCCGGCTGAGCCGTTCTCCTGGGTGGAGGTCATTGTCTTGCCGGAGCAGCGCAAAGTTGATGACCGTCTGTTTGCTGCTGCGATGGCTTCCGTTACCAGCCGCGTTGGCCGCATCGGGGTGCATCGAGAAGACGCGAGAGGTTCTCGGCACTACTCCGACGCCCGCGACTCCCAAGCCGGTTCAGCCCATCCCGTCCTCGGACCAGCTCGCGTGGCAAACGCAGGAGCTCACCGCGTTCTTACACTTCGGGATGGATACGTTCACGGACCAAGAGGAAGGCGACGGCACAGCAAGCCCGACCCTCTTCAACCCCACCGCGCTCGACGCGCGGCAGTGGCTGACTACGCTTCAGGGCGCGGGCTTCCGGCAAGCCATGCTGACGGCCAAGCACTTCGACGGGTTCTGCTTGTGGCCGAGCAAATGCACCAGTTATTCGGTGGCAGCGAGCCCATGGCTCGGCGGCCAAGGTGACGTGGTGCGCCAGTTCGTCGACGCAGCGCACGGGGCCAACATCCGAGTCGGGCTCGCCTTATCGCCCTTGGATCACCACGATCCAAGCTATGGAACGGCAGCCTACTACTCGGTCTTCGAGTGCCAACTCACTGAGCTGCTGACCAACTATGGCACGGTCGACGAGCTCTGGCTCTGGGATGATCCGGCTTCCGCACCCGCGTTCGATTGGAACGCCGTGCGCAGCCTCGTGCACACTCTGCAGCCGCACACGCTGGTGGACGTGGGAGGCATTGACGCCGTCGTCGGTGCCGACCTTCGAAGCACCGGAGATGCCCTGATGGGTGAGCCCCTAACCGACCAAACCAGCGTCCAAGTGATCCCGACCGCAATCAGCCAGACGCCCATCTGGTACCCGGCGGAGGCGGTGTACTCGATTCGACCCGGCTGGTTTTGGCATGCCGCCGAAGACACGCAGCTCAAAACGTTGAGCCAGCTGATTGGCCTCTACTACGACTCTGTCGGCAGAAATAGCCTGCTCCGTCTCAACGTCCCACCCAACACGCAGGGGCTGCTTGCCGACCCCGATGTGACCGAGCTGAACGCTTACGGCCCAGCGCTCCACTCCATCTATCAGACGAACGTCGCGGCAGGGCAGCCGGCGTCCGCCGATTCGACTTTCGAAAATTTACCCGACTTCGCGCCGGCCATGGCCGTCGACGGCAACCCCGAGACGTTCTTCGCAGCGGGCGAAGGAACGACGACCGCGCGAATCGAGGTCGACCTCGGGTCGGATGTCACGTTCAACCTAGTGAGCATCCAGGAGCCCATCGCGATCGGCGAGCGGGCCACGCAACATCACGTCGAGGCGCTGTCGAACGGCGTTTGGACCACGATCGCAAGCGGCACCGCGATCGGCGAGCGAAAGCTGCATCGAGTTGGCGCGGTCACCGCGAGCAGCATTGCTCTGGTCATCACGCAGGCGCGAGGCAGCCCCGCCATCGCCGAGTTTGGCGTCTACGACTCACCGTATCCCTAACCATCCGCAGGTGTCCGAATGCTCTCCCGTCTTGGCTGGCTGTGTGCTTCTTTGTCGATCTGCGTCTTCGCGAGCGCTTGCGGAGGGAGCGGAGGACCGAGCACGGCCGGTCCATCTGGCAGCTCCGGGGCAGCCGGCTCTTCGAGCGGCGGAAGCGCCGGTGGTAGCTCTTCGGGCGGCGGCAACGCGTCGAGCGGGAGTAGCAGCGGCGGTTCGATGAGCGCGGGCGGGTCGAGCGGCTCGAGCGCCGGCAGCTCCGGTGCAGGCGGGGCCGCAGGTGCCGCCGGAGCCAACATCTTCGTCTCGCCAACCGGCAACGATAGCAACCCCGGCACCGCTGCGAGCCCCGTTCAGACTCTGCAGAAGGCGCAACAGCTCGTCCGAAGCTCGAACAGCAACCTGACGTCGGACCTCACCGTCACGCTCGCTGACGGCTACTACCGCATGTCGAGCCCGCTCATGCTCGATTCGAGCGATTCCGGCAGCAATGGCCACAACGTCGTCTGGACCGCGGCCACTGGGGCGCATCCGGCGGTCGTCGGCTCCAAGCAGATCAGCGGGTGGTCCCAGCTTTCGGGCTCGACTAGCATCTGGGTGGCACAAGGCCCAGCCGGGATCGCCACACGCCAGCTCTACGTCGACGGTGTCCGCGCGACCCGCGCCACGGGGACCGCTCCTTCTGCCGCGACTCTGGCGAGCTGGAAGGATCCGAGCGGCGGCGCTCCACCCGAAGTCGAGTTCGTCTATGTCGGCGGTTTTGGCCAATGGACCGAGGGCCGCTGCCCAGTCGCCTCGGTGTCCGGCGGAACGATCAACATGGCGCAGCCCTGCTGGGACAACTCCACGCAGCGCGGAAATGACTTGGTCGGATTCGCCGGCATCATGGAGCCGCCGACGCGCGCGGAAAACGCCTATGCGCTGCTCGACGCAGCCGGCGAATGGTACTTGGACACCGCGAGTGGGAAATTTTATTACATCCCACTACCTGGCCAGGACATAACGAAGCTCGATGTCGAGGCGCCCGTCCTCGAAGCGCTCGTCACTGGTGGCGGCACGG
>Ga0210387_10003454_pt1 | contig 12139 bp, 9 predicted proteins | sample IncBWC7OmetaG_FD_160108 | JGI IMG/M metagenome (GOLD analysis project Ga0210387, IMG submission 160108) | Forest soil microbial communities from Barre Woods Harvard Forest LTER site, Petersham, Massachusetts, United States - Inc-BW-C-7-O ... | reverse complement strand
GCGCGCCGACAATCTGCCCAGTCCGGGCATCAAAATGGGCGTGCCGGCGCCGCTGGTTCCTCCCTACCCCGTGGTCGCGGCATACCCTACGCGCGCGGAAGTGGCGCAGCTGCTGAAGGAATCCAGCTGGGTTTCTGCCGCCGATCTGATCCTGCTCGACGCCGGCGAGCCTGACGGCTATGTACGCAACTGGGCGCCGCCGGGATTTCCGCCCATGCGCCACATCGGCTATGCCGTGCAATGGTTCGGATTGGCGCTGGCTTTGGGCGTGATCTATTTGGTGACTAATTTTCGGCGCACCAAGGTTGTACCTGCATGAGCGACTTGGGGGCGGCATGAAAGAATTGAGCGCACACGATCGGCGTCAGCGGCGCATCTTTATCGGAGTGGCGCTGATGTTTTTCGCGCCCCTCGCGCTGTCTTTCTATTTGTACTACGGCAAGTTTTGGCATCCAGGCGGCCGGGTCAATGCCGGAGAGCTGGTCGATCCCGCGCGGCCGCTTCCAGCGCTGGCGCTGCCATTGGCCGCGCCGGCCGCAGGCGGCGCCCAAACGAATCCGCAATTCCTCAAGGGCAAGTGGACTTTTTTGTACGTGCAGCATGGCCGTTGCGACGATGAATGCCTTAAGCATCTATATGACACGCGCCAAGTGCGCCTGGCACTCGACCGGGAAATGAACCGCGTGCAGCGGGTTTTTATCGGCGACAGCGATTGCTGCGACCTGAAGGAGCTTCTGGCAGCGCATCCGGATTTGATTGCGGTTCGCTCGAGCGCCGCCGATGATTCCCTGCTGGCGTTGTTGCCGCAGCGATCCGGTTCGCTCGGTTCTGACCGCATCTATTTGATCGATCCGCTGGGAAACCTCATGATGTTCTATCCCGCCGACGCCAGGCCCAAGGGCATGCTCGAAGACATGAAGCGCCTTCTGCGCCTGTCTTCCATCGGCTAATCAGTGGACCCGCAACGACGCCTGGTTTGGTTTCGCCGGCTTGCGCTCCTAGGCGCCGCGCTGGCCGCGACGGTGGTCGTGCTGGGCGCCTGGGTGCGCCTGACCGATGCAGGCTTGGGCTGTCCGGACTGGCCGGGCTGCTACGGGCATGTGTATCCGCAAGCTGACCAGCATTTCAGCAAAGCCATTCACGAAATGATTCATCGTTATTTCGCGACCACGCTAGGGACAGTCATCTTGGGGCTCCTCGCTTGGGCACTGTGGAACCGCAAGGCTCGCGGCCAGCCGCTCAAGGCCGTGGCGTTGTTGTTCGTTCTTGTGTGTCTGCAGGGAGCGCTCGGCGCCTTTACCGTCACCCTGCTGCTGAAGCCGCTGATCGTCACGGCGCATCTATTGGGGGGCCTCTCCACCTTGGGAATTCTCTGGTGGCTGTCGCTCACGCCGGAACGGCGCGAGTTGTCGAGGCGCGAATCGGGCCTGCGCAAATTTGCTCTCCTGGGACTTGCCGCCCTTGCGCTGCAAATTACGCTCGGCGGCTGGACCAGCAGCAACTATGCGGCGGTGGCGTGTCCGGATCTTCCCACCTGCCAGCAATCGTGGTGGCCGCACATGGACTTTCGCGACGCCTTCGTACTATGGCGCGGACTGGACATCGACTACACGGGCGGCGTGCTCGCGAATCCCGCGCGCATTGCCATTCATGTAACGCATCGAATCGGCGCGCTGGCCTTGGGCTTGATCTTGGTTTTCGTGGGAGGGATGACCTTCGCCCGGGCCCAAAGCCGCGGTTTGAAAGTGATCGGCGGCCTGCTCGTGGGTGCCGTGCTGCTGCAGATCGGCATCGGCATGAGCATGGTGCATTTTGGGATGCCGCTGGCGTTGGCCACCATGCACAACGCCGGAGCTGCCCTGCTGGTCATCTGTGTCGTGACTTTGCTGCGTCTGCTCTGGCCGGAATCGCCCGAGGTCGGCGTGATACCCTTGCGCGATGTCCACGGTACCCGATAGTCCTCCCCTCACCGCAGCCGTCCACGGCGGTTGGCGGGATTACTTGGAGCTCACAAAGCCCAAGGTGAGCCTGCTCATCGTGTTCACCGCGATCGTCGGCATGGTGCTGGCATCGCCCGGTTGGATCCCGCTGAACGCGCTGATTTTGGGCTCGATCGGCATCGCCATGGCCTCGGGTTCGGCGGCCGCCTTCAATCACATTTTGGATCGGCGCATCGACGGACAAATGAATCGTACGCGCCGCCGGCCGCTCCCCACCGGACACTTGCAGGAAGGCCATGCGATCGCCTTCGCCGTCACGCTGGGTCTTTCATCCATGGCGATCCTGTGGATGGGAGTCAACGGCCTGACGGCCGCGCTGACCTTTTGCTCGCTGATCGGCTACGCGATTGTGTACACCCTGTGGCTGAAACGCGCGACGCCGCAAAACATCGTGATCGGCGGCGCCGCGGGCGCCGCACCTCCCGTACTCGGCTGGGCCGCGGTGACCAACACCATTGATCCGAACGCGTTGCTGCTGTTCCTGATCGTGTTCACCTGGACGCCGCCGCATTTTTGGGCCCTTGCGATCGCGAGGCGCGACGACTATGCGAAGGTGGGCATTCCGATGTTGCCCGTGACTCACGGCATTCCCTACACGCGGCTGCAGATCGTGCTGTACACCATCCTGCTGATTTTGACGACGCTGCTGCCGTTCCTGACGCGCATGAGCGGACTGGTCTATCTGGCGGCCGCGGTGGCCTTGAACGCTCGCTTTCTTTATTTCGTGATGGCGCTCAACAAGGGGCTGAGGCCCGATTTACCGATCCGCACTTTCAGATTTTCCATCACCTATTTGATGTTGCTGTTTGCCGCGCTCATCGTGGATCACTATCTTTATTTTCCCGGCTGATCGGGCAGCAAAGGCTTCCCCGGGAACGTGTTGGCAATGAGCTTGCCCTGGTCGATCAGTACGGTGCCGCCGACGATCACGTACTTCATGCCCACGCTCGGCTCACGCGGCGCCGCATAGGTCGCACGATCCGCAGCGATCTTCGGATCGAACACCACGATATCGGCATCCGCTCCCTCCTGCAGCCGGCCCTTGCGGCGTGCGGTCAGGGTGGATTTTTCCAACCGCTGCGCCGGCATCAGCGCCATTTTTCGAATGGCGTCCATCAGCGTGACGCTGCCGCGCTCGCGCACATAGCGCGCCAGGATGCGGGAAAAAGTGCCGGCGTTTCGCGGATGCCCGTCCCCGCCGTCGCTGGCGATCATGACCAGCGGTTCCGCGATCACCGCATCCACCATCTCCTGCGTATTCGTGTAGATCAGGACCGTGACATTTCCCGGCGCCGCATGCAGCACATCGAAGCGTTCCTTGGTGAGGCGCTCGCCCGTGTCGGGAAGCTGCAGCGCGTTGTAATCCACGCCGAGCTTTTCCTTCCAGCCAGGATCGAAGAGTGCCGAGTTGATCGCCGTCATCCCCGCAATGTAGGGGTAGGCCTCGGTCGTAATGTCGAGGCCGCGTGCGCGCGCTCCCGCGACCAATGAGACGCATTCGAGGCCGACGCTGTTGCAGCTGCTGTTGATGTGCACGATGTGCAAGGAGGCGCCGGAAATGGCCGCGGCACCGATGACTTCGCTGATGGCCTCGATGCTCGAGCCCGGCTCGATCAGACCGAAACTGCGGACATGCGTGAACACCGGCACGTGCCGCGCGGCCGCCAGCCTGAACATTTGAATGACTTCGAAGCGGGTCGCACCCGGCGTGTATTGCAGGCCCATGCCTACTCCTAACGCGCCCGCATCCAGTTCCTGCCGCAGGCGATCTTCGATTGCCTTGATCTGCGCGGGGGTGGCGGGCTGGTTGGTTGCAGCTCCCGACGGCGGAACGATGGTTGGATCGTGTATGGGTTGGCCAAACACCAAAGCGCGGGCGGCGGCGTGGCTCGCGGTGGTGCCGTAGTTGATCAGCGAGCGGCCGTCCTTCTTCTGCAAAAATGCGGCCACATCCGGGGCACCGATTTCCATTTCCAGAGCGGTGGTGACGCCATCAAAGGCCTTGAGGCGGCTGCTTGCGACATCCTGGCCGTGCTGATGCAGGTCGATGAAGCCGGGCGCGACGATCAGACCCTTGGCATCCAGCACGCGTTTACCGGTCAGGGCTTCCGAGGAGATGCGCATGATCTTGCCCTGGGTGATGCCGACGCTGCGGACAGCATCGACTCCCGTTTCCGGATCCATCACGCGCCCGCCCTGGAGCACGGTGTCGTAGGATTGCGCGAACGCGGCGGCGGCGAAAAATAGCGAAGTTAAGAAAATCGTTTTACGCATGACGGTACTCTAAGCCGCCGGCGGAGCGTCGTTGGAGATATCGACGACGCAGCGCCAGACATCATCCGAATCTTTGCGCCAGACCGTCACGGATCGCCCGTGAGTGGACTCGAGCGATCCATTCGCGCCGGGCGCGGTGGTTTCCACCTTGCTGAGCACGTAAGCCATTTTTCCGTCGGGTGAAAACACCGGCTTCTCAGACTCCCAATGGATTCTGAAACCCGGAATTTTCAAGCTGGCGGTGACGAAGGCCCGAATCGCCGCCTTGCCGTCGATAGGCGGCAAGCCCGGCTGCAGCAGATGCGCATCGTCGCTCCAATAAGCGACGATTCTTTCGATGTCTTTGCCTTCAAAGGAAACGCTCGACCAATCCGCATCCCGCTGCGCAAGCTTGCTCGATTCCGCCGCTGCGTCGAACGAGGACGGGGCACATCCGGCGGCGCACAATGCCAACAGCATGCCGGGGATCAGCTTGAAGGGGTTCATGCGATTGAGGCTCCACTTGTTGTAATTTGTACGAAACATAGCAAGAACTGACCGACTAGACACCATGGAACCCATCGAATATCAAACCATCCGCGCCAACGGCATCGACTTCAATGTGGCCACGGCGGGAACCGGTCCGCGCCTCGCGCTGTGCCTGCACGGTTTCCCGGAGTCATCGTACTCCTGGCGCTACCAGATGCCGCTGCTCGCGCAATTGGGCTATCGGGTGTGGGCGCCGGACCTGCGCGGCTATGGGGCAAGTTCCCGGCCCAAGGGCGTCGCGGCGTATGCACTGGAGAATCTCGAGGAAGATGTCGCGGCGTTGATCCAGGCATCGGGCGCGAGCGAGGTTGTGCTCGTGGGACACGATTGGGGCGCGGTCATTGCGTGGTATTACGCCATGTTCGGCCGGCTGCGGATAGCAAGGCTCATCATCATGAATGTTCCGCACCCCGCGTTGATGGAGAAAGGCCTGCGCACTCGCAGGCAACTGGCGAAGTCGTGGTACATATTCTTCTTCCAGCTTCCGTGGATTCCGGAGTGGGGACTCGCGCGCAAAGGTTGCGAGGCGATCGGACGAGTGTTTCGCGACATGGCCGTGGACAAGAGCCGCTTTCCTGATGAGGTGCTGCGCGTGTACCGGGAAGCCGCCGCCGCGCCCGGCGCGCTCACAGCCATGCTGAACTATTATCGAGCATTGATTCGCGGAATACCTCGCACGCGCCGCCGCGGCATACTGCCCATCAATATCCCCACGCTCATGATCTGGGGGGAAGTCGACGCGGCGCTCGGCAAGGAACTGACGTATGGCACGGAAAAGTACGTCAGCAATCTGACCTTACGCTACCTGCCCAACGTTTCCCATTGGGTGCAGCAGGAAGCACCCGAGACGGTCAATGCGATGATCGAGGCGTGGCTTTTGGGGCGAGCCGTTCCGTACGCAGCGGGCGCGACAGCTTTAACTCAAGTCGCCGGCGCCAAACCCTCGATCGTCAACGGCGGCAGCTGATCGGCCGGCTTGAAGCCGAATATGCGGCCGTAAAACGCCAGTTCCGCCTGCTGCGAATTGATGATGGTCTCGGGCTTGCGAAACCCATGGCTCTCGCCCGGATAAAGAATGTAGGCCACGGGCACATGTCTCGCGCGCAGCGCGTCGACGATGCGCTGCGATTGACTCGGCGGAACGACCGGGTCATCCGCGCCTTGCAGCACCAGCACGGGTACCTTGAACCCGTCGAGGTGATTGAGGGGCGAGCGGCTGTCGTAAATTGCTTGCGCCTGAGGCAATGGACCGATCAGCGAATCCACATAGCGGCTCTCGAATTTATGCGTATCGCGCGCCAGCGCGGTCATGTCCGAAACTCCGAAGCGATCGGTGCCGGCGTGAAATACATCGCTGGTACTCAAGGCCACCAACACCGTGTAGCCGCCCGCGCTGCCGCCGCTGATGGCGGTGCGCATCGCATCGGCGCGCCCGGTACTCACGAGAAAACGAACCGCTGCGATCACATCCTCAACATCCACGACTCCCCAGTTGCCGTTCAACACCTGCCGATAAGCACGGCCGTAGCCGGAGCTGCCGCCGTAGTTCACGTCGACCACCGCGATTCCCCGGCTGGTCCAGAATTGCACGCTCGAACGCAGCGCCGGCGAAGCCTGAGAGGTTGGACCGCCATGCACCAACGCCAGCAACGGCGGCAAGTCTCCCGGCTTGGGGCGATAGCGCGGATTGGTCGGCGCGTAGTAAAACGCGTGCGCCGTGCGGCCGTGCGCACTGGGAAAATCGATGGGTACTGCGCTCGAGATCGAATCGCCTCGCAGCGGCGACTCGCCGGCCGACCGCAGTGTCGTCGCCTTGCCGCTCGCAAGGTCGATGCTCACAATCGCCGCGAGAGTTTTCGCGGCGCCGACGACCGCCGCCACATGCTGCGAGTCGATGCGGGTCAAGTGAGAGAATTCCACGTAGGGAAGGTCCAGTTCGCGTCCGGTGCCGCTCTTGAGATCGACCACGGCCAACCGGGCGATGCCCCGCTCCCTGAAGCACACCACCGCTCGCCCGTCGCCGAGCAATACATAGTTCGATTGGCCGAATGACCACAACGGTGACGCAAATTCGGCGGCGCGCGGCCATATTGGCTGTGCGCCTCCGGCGCGATCGGCGTACAAATTCCAGAATCCGCTGCGATCGGAGATGAAGTACAGCGTGCCGTCGCCGTCCCATTGAGGTTCGAGCACCGACTCGGTGGCGCCGCCGGCCACGACCACGGGTTTCTTCAAGCCCGCCGCCGTCAATTCCGCGACCTTCAATTCCGTGCCGTCCCAAGGCATGTTGGGATGATTCCAGGTGATGAATGCGAGCCGTCGGCCGTCCGGGCTCAAACGCGGATAAGAGACGAAATCGCTGCCGTCGAACAGCACCTCGCCGGGACCGGTGCCCGCGCCGGCAATGGGCAACGGCAGGCGCACCAGCGCATTGCGGACATGGGCAGGATCGGTGTGATCTTCTCGCACGCACACAAGTGCTGCGGCGGATTTTGCGGCGCCGGGCACCGCGATGCAGTCTGCATAGCGGTAGTTCGGCGGCGTTACCGGCGCCTGCGCGCCGCCGCGTTTAAGCTCATACAGGCGTTGATCGGACAACTGGCTGTAGTAAATGGTATCGCCGAGGGCGATGAACGGCGCGCCGCCGTATTCATGCACGCGCGTACGCACATTGGCTCCATTCGGGGTGAGTTGCGCGGTGACTCCCTCGCCGTAGCTGAACAGCGCGACCTCGCCACCTCGCGCCGGTACGTTTTCGACCCAGTACAAGCGGCCATTGGCGCTGCGCAGATCGCCGAAATTGATGCCGCCCGCCGCGAGGGCTTCGGCGCTCAGCGGAGAGGCCCATGAGCCGTAGGGTGCAATCGTCGGAGTCCCGGCCGGCGCGCTCATGGCTGCGGCTCCAACAAGGGAGGCAACGGCGCAGCCGATTGCTGCGGCCGCGGAGATTCTGGATCGCGTGATGCTGCTAATGTGTGGCTCCTCGTTGGCACACCGAATGTTAGGATGTTCCCATGCCCGCCACACCTAGTTTTTATTCCCGGGTATTTGCGCTGGCGGTGGCGGCCGTACTTGGCTATGCGCTGCTGCTGATTTTCAAGCCGTTCGCGCTGCCCATGGCCTGGGCCGCATTTCTTGCGTTTCTGCTGTTTCCCATCAATCTTCGGTGGCGGCCGCGCCTAAAGGGCAAATCGATTGCCGCCGGCGTGCTGACCGTGCTCGCGCCCATCGTCATTCTGCTGCCCCTGAGCGCGCTGTCGGTCGAGTTCGTCTCGCAAATATCCGCGTTACTGCGGCAAATGCAAAAGTCCGCGACCGAGATGGATATCAAGTCGTTCTCGGACCTGCAGCAATTCCCCTGGATCGCGCGCATCAATACCTGGCTTCAGGCGCACGCCGATATATCTGCGGAACAGGTGCAATCCTGGCTGGTGTCGGGAACCCGCGAGGTGATGCAGCGCGCGGCGAGCTGGGGCGGCTCGTTTTTCCTGGGGGCGCTCGGCTCGCTGCTGTCATTCGCGATCATGCTGTTTCTGTTGTTCTTCTTTTTGCGCGATGGCGACGAGATGATCGCGCGGGCGCGCCGACTGATTCCGATGGACGAGGAGCGCAAGGAGCGACTGTTCGTTCAGTTGGGTGCGGTGACGCGCGCGATCGTATACGGCACCACGGTGACCGCGATACTGCAAGGGCTGTTCATCGGCATCGGTTTCGCCATCGCCGGTCTGCCCTCGCCGGTGGTGTTCGGCGTGTTGGCGGCGTTGTTGTCACTGCTGCCGGTGGGCGGTTCGGCTCTGGTGTGGATTCCGGCCGTGATCTGGCTGTTCTTTGAGAAGCACTGGGGCTGGGGCATATTTTTGTTGGTGTGGGGCTCTGCCTTGAGCAGCCTGGACAATGTCGTGCGGCCCATCCTCATTTCGGGCCGGGCGCGAATTTCGGCCCTGGCCGTTTTCGTCGGCGTATTGGGAGGCATCCCGGCGTTCGGAGCCATCGGCGTCATTGCGGGCCCCGTAGTGCTTTCCCTGGTGCTCGCGCTCATTGAATTTGCCGAGGAGAGCCGCCCGAAAATCTCCTAAAACGCAAGACGTTGCGCAAGGCGCACCTGCAGTACAATCCGCGCCCTTATGGATGTTTCACACCTTCTTGACGGCCTCAATGAGGACCAACGGCAGGCGGTCGCCTCCCCCCTGGGTGCGGCCCTGGTTTTGGCCGGCGCGGGCAGCGGTAAGACACGGGTATTGGTCCATCGGGTCGCGTGGCTGATCCAGGTCGAGGGCGCCTCGCCGAACAGCATTTTGGCGGTCACCTTTACCAATAAGGCCGCGGCGGAAATGCGCAGCCGCATCGAGACATTGCTCGGTATACCAAGCGGCGCCATGTGGCTCGGAACCTTTCACGGCTTGGCGCACCGGCTGCTGCGGATCCATTGGCGCGAAGCCGGCTTGCCGCAAAGTTTTCAGATTTTGGATTCCGAGGACCAGGCGCGGGTGCTGCGCAAGGTGTTGAAGGCGCTCGATCTTGACGAGACGCGCTGGATTCCGCGCGAGATCCTCTGGTTCATCAATGCCCAGAAGGACGAAGGCCACCGACCCAAGCACATCAAGGACGACGGCGATCCGACGCGGCGGCAACTGATCAAGATCTATCAGGCCTATGAAGATGCCTGCCAGCGGGCGGGCGTGGTGGATTTCGCAGAATTGCTGCTGCGCGCCTACGAACTATGGCGCGACAACCCTGCCTTGCTGCAGCACTACCGGACGCGCTTTCAACATGTATTGGTGGATGAATTCCAGGACACCAATGCCATTCAGTACAAGTGGCTCATGTTGCTGACCGCCCAGGGCGGCATGCCGTTCGTCGTCGGCGATGACGATCAATGTCTCGCAGCCGGGACTCAGGTGACGATGGGCGACGGCGCGAAGCGTGCCATCGAGTCGATCGTCCCCGGCGATTCTGTGCTGTCGAACTACGGCGGCGGCGATCTGCGCCCCGCTCGCGTGACCGAGTGCTTCGCGAAGCGGCGCCAGGGGCAGGTGGTGTGCCTGCATCTGCGCTCCGGCGCCGTCGTCAAAAGCACCCCCGAGCACGTGCACTTCGCCGGCTACGTACTCGGCGAGACGCCCCAGACCTACTTCTTGTACCTCATGCACAAGGAAGGCGTCGGCTACCGGCTCGGCACTTCGCAGGTATACACCGAGGGTCGGGCGAGGCCCATGGTGGGCTTCAAGCAACGCGCCCTCCAGGAACATGCCGACGCGCTGTGGATTGTCCGCACCCACACCAGCGCGAACGAGGCGCGGATCGACGAGGTGCTGACATCGCTGCGCTTCGGCCTCCCGACCTGCCCGTTGATATTCAGCTCTCTCGACACGCTGGTATCCGCCGAACGGCTGCTGGAAGAAGTGGGTCTGGACATCGACCGTCCACACCACCAGCCACAGGGCCGCACTTCCAACCGTCGCAACATCGTCATCACGCTGTGCGGCGACCGGCGCGGCGGCACACCCATGCATCGTATTTCCGTCGTTGGCGTTTCGCCCAAGGATCGCGCAGTCCTTGAGGCCATGGGCCTGAGTATCCGTGCCGCCAAAGCGCAGTCCCCCGGTTGGCGCTTCGAAACCGTGCGCGCCGACTTCGGCGAGCTGATGTCGATTGCACGCGCCATTCGCGAGCGCCTCGACGGCCGGTATGTCCTTCAAGGGCACATGCTCGAGAGGTCATTGCCCTTCATTACGGCTGCCAGCATCCGCAGCGGCATGGTCATGGTGGTCGATTCCGGACGGTTCGACGTGGTGGAGCGCATCGAGTACGAGACCTACGATGCGGAGGTCTACGACATCAACGTCGAGCGCACTCATAACTTCATCGCGGGCGGCGTCGTCACGCACAATTCGATCTACCGGTGGCGAGGCGCGCGCGTCGAGAACCTGAATCAATTCCGCCGCGACTTCCCGGCCGCGGTGCTCTACAAGCTGGAACAAAATTACCGCTCCACCGGAACGATCTTGAAGGCCGCCAACGCCTTGATCGCCAACAATGCCGGGCGCTTGGGCAAGACCTTGTGGACCAGCGGCGAGGATGGCGAGAAGGTCAAACTCTATGCCGCCTTCAATGAGCGCGACGAAGCGGATTTCGTGGTCAATCGCATCCGCGAATGGGTGGCGCGCGGCGGTGCGCGGCGCGAAGTCGCTGTGCTGTATCGCTCCAACGCGCAGTCGCGCGTCTTTGAAGAAGCGTTCCTGAATGCGCGCATGCCCTATCGTGTGTATGGCGGTCTGCGATTCTTCGAACGGGCCGAAATCAAGGACGCCTTGGCGTATCTACGTCTGGTCTCGAGCCGCGCCGACGACACTTCTTTTGAACGGGTGGTCAACTTGCCGGTGCGCGGCATCGGCGCCAGAACCATGGACTTGGTGCGCGAAACCGCGCGCGCCAACAGCACCTCGCTGTGGAACGGTGCCATCAGCGCGCAGGCCGCGCTGCCGCAGCGCGCGGCGCAAGCCCTGCAATCCTTCATGGAGTTGATCGACAAGCTCGCGCGCGAAGTGAATGGTCTCGAGCTGCACGAGCAGGTCGATCATCTCATTCAGATGAGCGGGTTGATCGAACACTACAAGAAAGAAAAGGGTGAACGCGGCGAGGGACGGATCGAGAACCTGTTGGAACTCGTCAGCGCGGCTCGTGGGTTCTCGCCGGAGACCGAGGCCGAAGCCGAATTGTCGCCGCTCGAGTCCTTTCTTGCCCACGCCGTGCTCGAGTCCGGCGAGGGTCAGGCGGACCCGTACGATGACTGTGTGCAGATGATGACCCTGCACTCGGCCAAGGGGCTGGAATTCCCTGTGGTGTTTCTCGCCGGCATGGAGGACGGCCTGTTTCCGCATCAGCGCTCGGTGGCGGATTTGGCCGGATTGGAGGAGGAGCGCCGGCTTTGCTACGTCGGTGCGACTCGCGCTATGCGCCATCTCTATATCACCTATGCCGAACAGCGCCGGCTCTATGGTGTCGATACCTACGGCCAGCCGTCCCGATTCATCAGCGAATTGCCGCCGGACCTGGTTGACGAGATACGGCCGCGATTGCAGGTGTCGCGGCCCGTGTTCGTGAAGCGCAGCAGCACTTTGGACGAGTCTCCGGCCGCGGGGATGCGCATGGGCAGCCGCGTGCGGCATTCCAAATTCGGCGACGGCGTGGTTTTGAATTTCGAGGGCAATGGACCGCATGCCCGGATTCAGGTCAATTTTGAGAGGCAGGGCACCAAGTGGCTGATGCTGTCATACGCCAATCTCGAGGTCGTGTAGAGTAATGCCGCTGTGAAAATCATCATTCTAGGCGCCGGA
>Ga0210387_10003453_pt1 | contig 12140 bp, 13 predicted proteins | sample IncBWC7OmetaG_FD_160108 | JGI IMG/M metagenome (GOLD analysis project Ga0210387, IMG submission 160108) | Forest soil microbial communities from Barre Woods Harvard Forest LTER site, Petersham, Massachusetts, United States - Inc-BW-C-7-O ... | reverse complement strand
CGAGGTCTACCGCCACCTGGGCACGCACGTGCTGTTCAAGCTGCACTGGGGCGGGCGCGGCGTCAAAGGCGAGGCGTGGAAGGCGCTGCTCGGCGACGATTTTCGCCCGCGGCTGGAGCGGATGTGGCAAGAGCAGACCTATCTGCATCCGCGCGCGCTGCTCGGCTTCTTCCCCTGTTACGCGCTCGGCAACGACATCGTCGTGCTCGACCCCTCCGACCGCGAGACCGAGCTGACGCGCTTCGTCTGTCCGCGACAGCCAAAGGGCGACCGCATCTGCCTGGCCGACTTCTTCCGCCCGGCCGAGGACGGCAAGCCTCCCGACGAACTCGACGTGATCCCCGTGCAGGCGGTGACGGTCGGCTCGGAGGTGACCGAGCTGATGGCGAAGCTCGAGGCGGAAGGCGAGTTCGCCGAGCAGCTGTTCGTGCACGGCCTCGGCGTGCAGACCGCCGAGGGCCTCGCAGAGTGGCTGCACTGGCGCGCGCGCGAGATGCTCGGCATCCCCGACACGCAGGGCCGGCGCTACTCCTGGGGCTACCCCGCGGTGCCAGAGCAGTCAGAGCACTTGAAGGTGGAGGAACTGCTCGATCTCGGGCAGATCGGCATGAAGATCACCGACGGCTACGCGCCCGAACCGGAGCAGTCCACGCTCGCGCTGATCGCCCACCATCCGCAGGCGATCTACTTCGGCACGCGCCAGGGCCGGCTGCTGCCCGATGGCTCGCCCGACGACCTCATCAAGGGCTCGGCTCGTGACCCGTCGCTGTTCGAAGACCTCGGCGACGAGGATCCGCCCGACGGGGCGGTCGAAGCCGAGGACGAGCCGGCGATCGCCTCCTAGGAGGGCGTTGACGGGAGGCGCGGCGTGACGTCCTCGGGTGGCGTCCTCGATCGCCCAAGTGTGTGCTTCAGCACGCCTCCCGGGTCGGTTCAGCTCCCGGGATCGGTCAAATCCCGGGGTCGGTTCAGCTCCCGGCGCGCGAGAGGCTCGCGGCGCGCTCGGCCGGCAGCGGCCCGAGCGTGACCGGCGCGGCGTGCATCGTGCGCAGGCGCACGTCGCGCCAGGAGAGCCCCTCGTTGAGCAATGCGGGCACGCCCATCAGCAGCGCCGTCGCGACCTCGACGGCCTGCAGAACGATGCCGTAGGCGATCGCGTCGGGGGTGGAGACGTGGTAGGCGCCGGCGAGCACGGCTACGCACGCGGCCTGGAACACGCCCACGTTGGCCGGCGTGGCGGGGATCACGGCGGTGACGTTGACGGCGAACAGGACTCCGGCCGCGGCCGCGGCGCCGGCATGGGAATCCAGGCCGAGCGCCATCAGCAGCAGCCAGCAGGACAGCCACTGCAACGCCCACGCCCCGAGCTGCGTCACGGTCGCCAGGGCGGCCCGGCGGGGTCGGCGAAAGACCCTGAGCCCGTCGCGCAGACGTAGCAGCACGTCGCGCAGCCCGGCCAGCATCGCCTGCAGACGGCGCGATCGGGAGACCGCGGCGGGTGGGATCAGGACCGGGGCGAGCAGGACGGCGACGAGCGCCGCAAGCGGCGCGAGGGCGATCAGCAGCAGGGCTCGATCGTGACCGTCGAGCACGCTGACGCTGGAGAGGGTGACGCAGCCGAGGATCAGCAGCGCGAGCAGGTTGAGCAGAGTCTGGGAGACCATCGTGCCGAGCACCACGGGCAGCGTCTCGCGCGCGCGCCCGAGACGGCGCGCGACGATCAGCGCGCGCGATGGCTCGCCCAAGCGGGCGGGCAAGGTCGAGGACATGAGCACGCCGATGAACGTGCCCTGCATCGCATCGCGCCGTTTGGCGCGCCGCCAGGTGGGCGCGACTACGAGGATCGAGTGCCATGCCAGCGCCCGCACGAACATCGCCGCGCACATCACCGCCAGGCCCGCGAGCAGCAGGCCGGGCTTGGAGGCGACCAGCGAAGCGGCGACGCGGGTGACGCCGATGTGCTGCAGAGCCAGCGCGGCAAGCCCAGCCCCCAGTAGCGAGCTGCCGGCAAGACCGAGACGGCGCAGCGTGCGCACGCGGCGGGCGCGGTCTGAGGCCGGCAGCGTGGGCGCCTGCGTCTTCAGCGATGCCAGCCGCTGGGCGGGAACCCGCGGCAGCAGATCGGCGGGGGCGAATCCGTGGCGGACGGCAGTCCGGGTCAAGCGGGTCGCGGGCTCGCCGACCGCGAGGGCCTGCTCGTAGCAGTCGAGCACTTCGGCGGCGACGTGCGGCCAGGCGAAGCGCTCGGCGCGCTCGCGGGCCGCGGTGGACATGCGCGTGCGCCGAGCGGGTTCGAGCGCCAGCCGGCGCAACGCCTCGGCGAGTGCCAGCGGGTCACCGACCGGCACCAGCTGCCCGTCGACGCCGTCGCGCAGGACGTCGCGATAACCGGGTATGTCTGAGGCGAGCACAGGCGTGCCCGCCGCCAGTCCCTCGGTGATGACCATGCCGAAGCTCTCGCCCCCCAGGGAGGGCGCGCACAGCACGTCGGCACGCGCGAGCTCGATCAGCTTGCCGGCCTCGGAGACCTTCCCGAGCGCCCGAATGCCGCGATCGTCGAGGGTCATGTGCGCGACCTCCTCCGAGGACGCACCGACGAGCGTCAGCGTGGCCGGCACGTGGTCGCGCAGCGCCTCGAACGCACGCAGCAACACGGACAGCCCCTTGCGCTCGACGGCTTGGCCGACGAACAGGATGCGCAAGGGGTCCGCGGCATCGCCAGGCCCGTCCGGGGAGTCACCGACGGCGGGAGCCTCGCCGAGCTGGACGCCGTTGGGCACGATCCGGTAGCGCCCGCCGTAGAAGCGCCGCGCGGTCCAGGCGGCCGCCTCGGACACTGCGATGCGCACGCGCAGACGATTGATGCGCCGCCGCCCACCCAGCGGGCCGGCGGCAAGGCCGTTGGTGATCGGGTTCTCGGAGTAGGTGTGAAACGTACCCACGAGCGGCAGCGATCCGGTGTGGAAGAGGGCATCCCAGCAGACCATGGGGACGATCGGCTCGTGCAGATGCGCGACGTCGTAGCCACCGCTGCGCAGCTCCCGGCGCAAGGCCAGGAAGGCACTGGGAGCGCCGGTGATGTTCGAGACGGCGCCGTTGGCCGGCAGCCCGAACGTACGCCCCAGCGAGACGAAGCCTGTGGGCGGCTGCAGACGCTGCGGACGGGCTCCACGATGCAGACGGCGCGCAAGGGCGTCGTCGGGGTCATACGGCGCGAGAATGCGGGCATCGTGCCCGAGCACGCCCAGCTCGGCCGCGAGCGCCTCGATGTGGCGCGTGACGCCTCCTGGGTAAGTCCACGAGTAAGGCGAGACCAGCGCGATCCGCACAGGGCTGAGTCTAACCGCTCGGGCCGACCGCAGACCGAGCGCAAGCGCGATGGGCTGCGATAATCGCCTCGTGGCCGCGAGGCATTTCGTCAAGTACACGTTCCTGAAGCTCGATCCGGCCTGGCGGCGGCTGGACTCTCCTCGCCGCGAGCAGGACAAGCGCGAGTTGCTGGCGGCGTGCGAGGACTTCGCCGACGGGCATCTGTTGCAGGCGTTCTCGCTGATGGGCACGCGCGGTGACGCGGAGCTGCTGCTGATCGCTGAGGCGGAGAACCTGGAGCGCATCCATGAGCTGCACGTGGTGATGGCGCAGAGCGGGCTGATGCAGTGGGCGGACATTCCATATTCGTTCCTGGGCATGCGCAAGAGCTCGGAGTACTCCGAAGACGAGCGCACCAGCCCGCGCGGCTTCGAGGGCCGCTATGTGTTTGTGTACCCTTTTGTCAAGTCGCGGGAGTGGTACGGACTCCCCGCCGATGAGCGCTGGCGGATCATGCAGGGCCATATTCAGGTCGGCCGCGAATACCCGGGCGTGGACAACCACACGACGTACTCCTTCGGACTGGACGATCAGGAGTTCGTGGTCGCGTTCGACACCGACGACGTGGGCACGTTCCTGGACCTGGTGCAGCGGCTGCGCACGACCGAGGCCTCGCGCTACACCGTGCGCGACACGCCGAGCTTCACCTGCATCAGGATGTCGCTGGAGCGCGCGCTGAACGCGCTCGACGGCGAGCCGATCGGCGCCCACAACACCGCGCTTCCGGCGGCCTGAGAAGACATGCCCAAGGGCCTCGCGCATCTGCGCCGCAGCGATCCGGTGCTCGCCGATGTAATCGCTGCCGTCGGCACGCTCCCCCCCGCGCGTGAGGGTCGACCCGACGGCGGGGATCACTATGGCGCGCTCGTGCGGGCGATCACAGGCCAGCAACTGTCGGTCAAGGCCGCGCGCGCGATCTACGGCCGGTTGACGGACCGCTTCGACGGCCGCCCGCCCACGCCCGAGGAGATCCTCGAAGACGAGCCCGAAGAGCTGCGCGCCGCCGCGGGGCTCTCGCGCGCGAAGGTCGGCTACCTGCGGTCGCTGGCCGAGCACACGCTCGCGGGCGAGCTGGAGCTGGAGCGACTGGACGAGCTCGACGACGACACGGTGATCGCCGAGCTGACGGCCGTCAAGGGACTCGGAGTATGGACCGCGCACATGTTCCTGATGTTCCATCTCGAGCGCCCGGACGTGCTGCCCGTCGGCGACCTCGGCATCCGCCGGGCGATCGAGCGCGCCTATGAGCTGGACGAGCTGCCGGACGCGGGCGCGATGGAGGAGATCGCGCTGCCGTGGCGCCCGCACCGCACGCTGGCGTGCCGGTACCTGTGGCGCTCGCTGGCCAACGAGCCTGCGTAGGGCCGACTGACAGGTAGAACATCCGTCGATCGCTCGCCGCATCGGGCAAGTGTCCCGAGCCGCGACCGACGTAACGTCAATGGTCCATCGGCGCAAAGCCCGCCTGCGCAAGACCAAGCATCAAGAGCAGCACAAGCGCCACGCCCAGCACCACAAGCGCAGGCGTAAACACAAGCAGCCCCCCAAGCACGTCCGTCATGCTGCGGCAAAGCCAGGGGGCGCACTGCCGCTCCCACCGCCCGGCGCGCCGGTCTCGCCTCCCGCTCCCTCCCCCGCCCCGGTCGCATCGCTGGGCGCTCCGATCTCGCTCGCCCAAGCGCACCGGCTGTGCTGGCGCGCGGGCTTCGGGCCGGCGTCCGGACAGGCCGCGGCGCTCGCCGGACGGCCGTTGAAGCAGGTCGTCTACGGCCTCACGCGGCCCAACGGCGCGGCCACGCTCACGGGCGCGCCACCGACCGACGAACACGGCAACCCGCTCGCCCCCGCCGACGCGTGGGGCGAGGACCACTGCTGGTGGCTCGACCGCATGGTCCGCTCCGACCAGCAGCTGGTGGAGCGGATGACATTCATCTGGCACGACTGGTTCGCCAACTCCAACGAGAAGGTCAACAGTCAGCAGCTGATGCTCGACCAGAACAACCTGTTTCGCGACATGGCCCTGGGCAGCTTCCATGACCTGTTCTTCTCCGTCACCACCAACCCCGCGATGCTCGTGTTCCTCGACGGCATCTACAACGACCGCTACGAACCGAACGAGAACTACGCGCGCGAGATGATGGAGTTGTTCTCGCTCGGCGCCGACCGCGGCGCCTACACCGAGGACGACGTGCGCGAAATGGCCCGCGCGCTGACCGGCTGGAGCGCGGAATGGTCGGAAGGCAGCGGCCTGCACAACTTCCACTTCGACGCCTCTCGCCACGACACCGGCAGCAAGACGGTGTTCGGGCAGACGGGCAACTGGAACTGGGAAGACGCGGTACGCCTGTGCGTCAGCCATCCCCTGCACGCCTCGTTCTTCGTGACGAAGCTGTGGGGCTATTTCATCCCCAGCGCACTCGACACCGCGACACTGGCCTCACTGCAGGGTCTGTATACGAGCTCGGGCCACAGCATCCGCGCCGTCGTCGAGGCGATCTTGCAGCATCCCGACTTCTACGAAGGCCCGGAGCTCGTGACCCCGCCCGTCGTCTACAACGCCGGGCTGCTGCGCGCGATCGGACGGCCGATCGACACGACCGCCTGGGCATGGCTGTCGGCGGGCGCCGGCCAGCAGCTGTTCTATCCCCCGAACGTCTCGGGCTGGGACTTCGGCGACTGGCTGGACACCTCGAGCATCAAGGCGCGCTGGGAAATGGCCAGCTATGTCACGGCCAAGACCTATCCCAACCCGTGGCCGGGCCAGGGCGAACCGGAATACAGCGCCACCGAGGATCCCGCGACGGCGCTGAGCGGCGCCATGGCCTACTGGGGCGAGCCGCTGCTGTCCGGCGAATCCGCGCAGTGCATCGCCGCATTTGCACAGTCCTGCCTGAGCGAACCGCTGGCCCCGTGGCAGCAGAGCCCCTACCGAGCGCTGCGCCAGAACGCGCTGCGGATGCTGATCGCGACCTCTCCCGACATGCAGGTGAGCTGAGCATGCCCGCGGCCAGGACGACACCACCGGACAAGGAGCGCTGAACATGGCCAAGAGCTGCTCGTGCAACGACTTCAATCGCGCCCAGCTGCTGCGTCGCGGCGCGGCCGTCGCGGGCCGGGGCCTGCCGAAGATCGAGCCCGGCATGCCGCTGCCAGCGGGCACGGGCCTGGACCGGCGCACGTTCCTGCTGCGCTCGACCGGCGCCGCGCTGTCGGTGTACGGCGCCTCGATGTTGAGCCCGCGCCACTTCGAAGAGGGCATCGCCCAGGCCGCGGCGGAAGCTCCCGCGCAACCTGTGCTCGTGTCGATCTTCATGGAAGGCGGCTGGGACGCGCTGTCGGTGCTCGCGCCGGTCGGCGATGCCAGATACCGGACGCTGCGCCCCACGCTCGCCCTGCCCGACGGCAGCGGACAGGCCTTCGGCGAGGACTCGCGGCTGATGTGGCATCCGCAGGCGAGCGCCCTGGCGACGCTGCACGAGGAGAAAAAGGTGACCGTGTTCCCGGCCGTCGGCTATGACCCACCGGACGAGAGCCACTTCACCAGCCGTCACTACTGGGAGGTGGGCGAGCTCAACACCCAGACGCGCTCTGGCTGGATGGGGCGCCTGCTCGACGCGACCGGCCAGGCCGGCAACCCCCTGCAGGGACTGTCGCTGGACTACTCGCTCGCGCCCGCGCTGGCCACGACGAGGATGCCCGTGGCAGCGGTGTCCTCGCCGGCGGACTACGACATGTGGGCCTACGGACTGAACGAACCGCTCACCGCCCCGGCGCTGCGCGCGTTCGGAGAACTGGGCGCGCTGCATGCGCCCTCACCCGCCTACGCACAGGCCCGGGGCGCGGCGCTGGATACGAGCATCGTGCTCAACCAGATGGCGGCATTCGCGCAATCGCAGGAAAAATCGACGTACACACCGGCCGTCCCATACCCGGCGGCCGGTGGCGAATTCCCCGCGCGGCTGGCCGCGCTCGCCGCGATGCTCGACGCCGGACTGCCGATCAAATGCGCCTCGCTGACCGCCGTCGGCTCGTATGACACGCACTCCGACGAGCAGGAAACCCTGAGCACGAACCTCGGCGAGACGCTCGCGGCGGTGCTCGCCTTTCAGCGCGACCTCGAACAGCGCGGGCTGGCCGATCGGGTGCTGATCCAGCTGTGGTCGGAGTTCGGCCGCCGTCCGCAGGAAAACGGCTCGGGCACCGACCATGGCGCGGCGGGCGTGGCGTTCCTGATCGGGACGCAGGCCGCCGGGCAGATGATCGGTGAATTCCCGGGGCTGAGCAAACTGGACGAAAACGACAATCTCGTGAACACCTCGGACTTCCGCGCGATGTATTGCGCGCTGCTGGAGCAGTGGTTTCAGACCGAAGCCGAACCGATCATCCCCGAAGCGGCGCTGTTCAAAGAATTGCCACAGCTGATCAAGAGCTGATGGGACGTTCGGCGAGATCCATGCTGGCGGCGTGCGTCATGTGCGTAGCGGGCACGGCCGGAACCGCCGTAGCGCCGGTCGTGCCGGCGCTCGCGCAAGCGCGCAACGGCGATGGCCACGGCTACCGCTCTCACCATCGCCCCTCCCGTGCGAAGCGGGCGTGCCGGCGCACGAGACACCATCGCTGCCCCCGGCGCCACGGGCGCAAGCGCAGCGGCGAGCATCCGGCGAGCGTGCGCAAGCGCCTTCCCGGAGGAGCGGGCCTGCCGAGCGCTCCGGCGCCGGTGGGACCGGTGGCGCCGAGTCCGGGGGCGGCGGGCGCAGGCTCGACGCCCGGCGGGAATACGCCCCCGCCGGGCTCCGGCGATGGGCCGCCTGTCACGGAAGCCCCCGCAGGCCCGCCGGCGCCGGCGCGGGTTCAGGTGATCGCGAAGGAGTACAGCTTCACCCTCTCGCGCACCGAAGTACCGGCGGGACAGGTGATCCTCGAGCTCGTGAACAGCGGCGAAGATCCGCACAACCTGCACGCGCTCGAACCGAGCGCGGAAGGCCCTGAAGCCGGCGAAATCGCGAATACCGCGCCGGGCGCACACGAGGATCTGACGCTCACGATGCGCGCGGGCAGCTACACGCTGTTCTGCTCGCTGCCCAAACACGAGGAAAAGGGGATGAGAGCGACGCTGGTGGTCAAGTGAGGCGGCGCACGGCGACCGTGCGATCGGCCTCGGCGACCAGCTCCCATCCGGGCATGCCTGCGCCGGTGCGGAAGTGCCGCGCGACGACCGCCGTGGGGCCCGGCAGACCGCGCCCATCCGGGCGATCGGCGCGGGCGTCGTGAAAGACGACGTGCCCGCCGCGCGCGAGGAAGCGATGCCACTGCGACCAGTCCAGCTCGCATCCGCGCTCGGAGTGGTCTCCGTCGATGAACACCAGGTCGACCTCGCCGTGCCAGCGCGACGCCAGCTCGGCGGAAAGGCACGCGTGCCAGTGCACGGCGGGGGCTTCAGGGCCGCGCCGGCGGCGCGCGCGGGCGACGGCGCGACGGGTGGCCCACTCGGTGGCGCCCCAGCCCGAGGGCAGCGCGTCGGGATGCCGGCCGAAGGGATCGACCAGGTGCAGCTCCGCGCCGGGGCGCAGCGCCCCGCACAGCTCGACCGCGGAGGACCCCTCGTACACACCGATCTCGACCACGCGCCGGGCGTCGCGAGCCGCCCCCAACAGCACCGCGGCATCCTCGGCGGAGTGCATCGTGCGCGGCGGGATCAGCCCGAAGCCGACCGCCAGCGCGCGCAGGCGCACATCGTCGCGCAGGCGCTCGGGCGTCAGACGGCGCAGACCGGCGGGCAGCATCGGCATCGGAGCGCACCCTAACGCGCTCCGGCGATCAGACCGCGGAGACCTGCTCCTCCTCGGCCACGCGAAAAGACGAGCCGCAGCCGCAGGCGGCGACGACGTTGGGGTTCTCGACCTTGAAGCCGGCGCCCTGCAACGTCTCCTCGTAATCGATGATCGAACCGCGCACGAACGGGAGACTGTCGTTGTCGACCAACAGCTTGAGGCCGTGAGTCTCGAACACGGCGTCCTCGTCGCGCTGCTCGTCGAAGGCGAGCTGGTACTGAAAGCCCGAGCAGCCGCCGCCGCGCACGCCCACGCGCAGGCCGGCCATGCTCACGTCCGCATCCTGCGCGGCCAGGAACTCGCGGACCTTCTCGGCTCCCTTGTCGGTGATCGTGACCATTGCTTTCCAAAGTATAGCGAGGGGTGAACGAGTGTTCTAAGCTGGGCAAAGCATGCCGAAAGTCGAGGAGATCAAGCAGCGCATCGAGGCCGCGATCCCGGGAGCAAAGGCCGAGGTCGAGGACTGGACCGGCGGCGGAGACCACTTCCGCGCGACCGTCACCGCGCAGGCGTTTGCGGGTCGCAGCCGCATCGAGCAGCACAGGCTCGTCTACGCCGTGTTCGGCGCGGAGATCGGCGGCCCCATCCACGCGCTGTCGCTGAAGACCCAACCCCCCGGGTAGCCCACAGAGCCCAGAGCCCAACAGCCAGGAGCAGCCATGCCAGACACCGAGCAGAACCAGATCCATGAGGCGATCGCCCAGGCGATTTCCGAGCACGACACGATCCTGTTCATGAAGGGCACGCCGGAGGCGCCCGCGTGCGGGTTCTCCGCGCGCACGGTGGCGGCGCTGCAGAGCCTTCAGGCACCGTTCGCGGCCGTGGACGTGCTCCCCGATCCGCGCATCCGCGAAGAGCTGTCGGCGATCTCACAATGGCCGACGATCCCGCAGCTGTTCGTCAAGGGCGAGCTGGTGGGTGGGTGCGACATCGTGATGGAGATGTACGAGTCGGGCGAGCTGGCGCAGACGCTCGGCGTCGACGAGGACGACGAGGCGGGTGCCGGGGAGCCGCTTGGCGAGGCCGCGGCCGTCGCGCCGGGACTCACGCAGATCGAGAATCGCCTCGGCTGAGGGCCACGCCCCGCGCCTGCTTGCCGTTGCTGTAGCGTCCGCCGGGGATGCCCACGTCCGTCGCGATCGCCACCGACAGCACGCAATACCTGCCGCGCGCGCTCGCGGAGGAGCAGGGCATCCATCAGGTCAGCCTGTACGTCGGCTGGCAGGGTCGCCCCGAGCGCGAGCTGGCGATGGACGGATTCGACGAGTTCTACCGGCGTCTGGGCTCGGACCCGGAGCTGCCCACCACCTCACAGCCCTCGATCGGCGATTTTCTCGCCGTCTGGGAGCCGCTGCTCGAGGAAGGCAGGGATGTCGTCTCGATCCATCTCGCGGGGGGCATCTCGGGCACGTGCGAGGCCGCCAGGCAGGCGCACGGGCTGCTGGGCGAGCGCGGCTTGGGCGAGCGGGTGGAGGTGATCGACGGCGAAACCGCGTGCGGCGGGATGGGGCTGCTGGTGCTGGCGGCCTGTGCCGCGGCCCGAGCCGGAGCGGATCGGGGTGCGGTGGCGGAGCGGGTGCGCGAGGCGCGCAGGGCGTTGAAGATCTGGTTCTGCCTGGACACGCTGGAGTACCTGCGCCGCGGTGGGCGCGTCGGCAAGGCGCAGGCGTGGCTGGGCGGCACGCTGCGGATCAAGCCGATCCTGTCGATGGAGTACGAAATCGTCCCGGTGGAGCGCGTACGCACCGCCGGGCGCGCGTTCGAGCGGATGGTGCAGTACGCCCAGCAGCTGCATGACGAAGGGTCGGACGGGTGGGTCGTGCAGCACATCCAGGCGACCGAGCAGGCCGAGCGGCTGATCGAGCGCTGCCGCGAGATCTTCGACTCCGAGCCGGTGTTCACCTCGGAGGTCGGGCCGGTGATCGGAACCTACACCGGCCCCGGCCTCATCGGGGTCGGCGCGATACCGCGCTCGCTGTTGAGCTGATCAGCGCCTGCGGCGACGACGTCGCAGCATACGGGCGCCGAGCAGCAGTCCGACGACGGCGGCCGCGGCGGTGACCTCGCTGCGGTGGCGCTCCAGATGGCCGCGCCAGTCGGTCAGGTAGGCGACCTCGCCGCGCAGCTGCACGATCGAGACGGCGAGCTCGTTGCGATTGGCCTCGATCGAGTCGCGGATCTCGGCGGGCGAGCGCTGGGGCATCAGGCGGTGGCTCCCTCTCCGCCGCTGGATGCGGACGGGTCGACGGCGTGCGGCGCAGCGGCGCCATAGGAGGGGGCAGGTGTGGTGGCGGTTGGCGCGGAGGCCGGCGATCCGGTCGTGCCGGGCGCGGTGGACGCCGTGGTCACGCCCGGCCCCGCAGCGGTGCCCGAGCCGGCGGGAGCCCCCGACGAGGAGACGGTGTCGCGGATGCGACGCGCCTCCTCGATCGCCATGTCCGGCATTGGGGGAGCGCCGCGTTTGACCGCGCGGGCGGCGATCAGACCGGCTATCAGGCCGAGGATGACGAGGATCAGGGCCATCGCGAAGAAGCCCCAGAAGTAGGTGAACTGGTTGCCGATCGGCAGGTAGTAGTAGAGCAGCCAGGCGCAGCCGATCAGGATGAAGAACAGGGCCGTGACGAAGAAGATTCCCGCGGCGATACCCACGACGGCGCCCTTGGCGAGCCTGGTGGCCTTTTCGGCGACCTCGGCCTTGGCGAGCTCGATCTCCTCGCGGACCAGCAGGGTCGCGCGCTCGGAGACCTCGGTGATCGCGGCGGCTATGCCCTTGGGAACGTCGCCGCGCGAGGGGCCCGTGCCGCCGGTCGCGCCGGGCCTCTGTCCACCGGCCCCGGAATCGCCGCCTGCGGGCGGGACGCTCACTCGGGCGGCTCCTCGTCGAACAGTCGCAGCCACACGCGCGTGGCGAGGCGGTGGGCGACGATGCTCGACAGGGCG
>Ga0210387_10003452_pt1 | contig 12140 bp, 8 predicted proteins | sample IncBWC7OmetaG_FD_160108 | JGI IMG/M metagenome (GOLD analysis project Ga0210387, IMG submission 160108) | Forest soil microbial communities from Barre Woods Harvard Forest LTER site, Petersham, Massachusetts, United States - Inc-BW-C-7-O ... | reverse complement strand
TGCACACCGAATGCTGGAAGCCGAGATCCGATCGGTTAGGCGTGAGCCTGGAGATCGAACAAAGCCAGGTCGGTTTCCTCATCGTGTACTTTGACTAGCGGTTCCGGCCAGGCGGTGAGAAAGAGTTCCAGGGTCGGCCAGACATAGGCTTCCAGCATGTGTCCACCCCGGGTTTCTCCGCTCGGCAGAGCCACCACACCGTGAACGTGTACCGCCGGCTGACCGGCAACCGAGCCGATGTCGCCGAGCACGGAGCAGGCTTCGACCTGACTGTCGACTGGAATGTTGCGAAACGCCTTGCGGTCCTCGTCAAACCAGGCAAAGAGAGCGTGTTGAAACGCCCCGATCGCGCTGATCTGAGCAGCTTGGATATTTTCCAGTTCGGCCAGCTCGGTCAGACCTGAAAGAACCTCGTCTCCCTTCCCAAAAATAACCGCATAAGTTTTTTCTCCGTGCGGACCTGTACTGACCACGCGATGTTGCAGTTGGGGGGCGAGACCGCGGCGGGTAACCGGGCAGGGCATTGTGTAGCCGAGTAATGACGTCTCGCCGGCCAGGGTCTGGCGCTGAGCTGCGGCAAGATAGCCGCAGGTGGCGAGACCGGCACCAATCCAATGGCGTCGACTCATGACGGATGAATTCATAAGTATCTCCGATTGTATTACGCTAACGAGTATTCTTGATTCATGAGCTTCATTCGGGGAGACAAAGTCTCCCCTTCCTGAGGACGGTTGCTATTTACGGGTCGTGTAGGAGTGAGCTCCAGCCCCGGCCAGCCTGCCCTTGTCAGCGATCAGGTATTCCGTCCGATAGGGCCTACCCTCGAGAAAATCTTCCAGAATTTCTCTCGTGCCCGCGCAATACCGAGCTTGAGCCGAAAGGGATGTACCGATCTCCGGGATGGAGTCCCGAACATATTTCGTCGGATGACCTGATACAGGGTCAGGATAGGTTACTAGGAGGAATTTCATATAGACTGCGTTTTCTTTTGGTGGTGTCGGTTATCTCTGATTCAGTTCGCTTGGCATTGGTTAAAAGCGCGTATTAGAGAGGGTGTAAAACTGGCCGCCTGACGGTGGGAGAAGGCAACGGACGCCTTTTCAGGCGCGTCTCCGCGAGCGAGATCTGGGGCGGAGCGCTTATTGCGGGACGTATTGGGCGAGCCGATTGCTGAACGACCGACCGCCATTCCAAAAACCAGGCGAACAGGGGCGCCGTGAGCAGCTGACAGATGACCAAAGCAGAGGTGATCGGCTCAGTCGTTAAGCCGGACTCCGTGCGGCCGATGAGCACCACAGAAAGACAGATTTGGCTGCAGAAGACAGGAAGCATATGACGACCGATCAACCTAAATGGTCGCAAAGGCGCTTCCCAGCGATTCAGATACTTAAGGAATGTCGCGGTAACCGAAGCGGCTAGGGCGAAGTTGATCAGGCGTAATGGTCCGAGATGCCATTTATCGAACCACCAGGTTTGAGTCATGGGATCGGGGCCGTTGGCGAAAGAAATCCAACGCCAGAAAAGAAACGCCATCGCCGCGAGAACGAAGAGCGGTCGCAGCAAATGAGGCGTCGGCAGCAAGGGTTTGTTTTCCAGAAAATGTTGACCGATGAACAGTCCGCCGACCCAGAGAAGCTGCCAAGCGAAGAGATCGAAGGGGCCAAGTTGGACGAACGGCAGATCTTTAGCGGCAGTGACCAAAACTTCCCTGACATCGGTCTGGGCGATGGCCCACACCGTAAAGCTGACCATCAGGACCCTCTTCCATCCCCATCGTTGAGCTGCTCCGAAAGCGGCTGGGGTGAGAAAAGAGAATAGGACGTACATCGGGAGAATATCCATCAAGGGCGGACGGAAAAGCAGCGCCAGTGACCCACCGATCGCCGCCCAGGGATCCATCAGATACCGGTCTAACAAATATTTGATGCCGGGCAGCTCGGATAAGAAAAAGCTGCCGAGAACAAAGGCGAAGCAAAGAGTGACGAGATGCGCCCGGTAGATGCGTCCGGCCCGATGGATCGAAGAGGACCGAGCAGCGGCGAACCCGAGCTTTTCGGCGCGTTTGCGGAAGACAAGGCCGGCCAGGAATGCTGAGACGAAGACGAAGCATTCAGCGGTGGAAAAGAACCCCAGCGGCTGGTCGGTAAAGCGGCGAAGCGAAGAGGGCGAATGATCGACGCTCATCATCAAGAGCAGAACCCCTCGAAGCACGTCGAACTCGACAAATCGTTTCATCTTAGCGTCTAATAAATCCGCTCCCTCCGCCATGGTATAATTCATTCTGTTGATCCTCTATCAGCGGATCTGATACTTGCTGTCCGCCAACACGATTTGAAATATCTGGATAGCAGCGGGTTTTTCCATCGCTCGTGAGGGCGATTTGCGTCACCGATGGTGGGGAGCGAAATGCGGAATTGGGGAATGAGGAGGACTACACAAAGAGTTCGGTATGCAAAGAGTTTCGAACTACGCGGAGGATGAGAACCGTTGGCAATGGGCGAAGGGCACTCCCGAAATCCCGAATTCGCATCTCCCCAATTCTTCAATTCCGCAATCCGCAACTCGAAATCAGGATGGTTTCGCAATGATCACGACGGTACCATCCGTAAGGCCAGGGGGAGGACTGGCGATGAGTTGATCGGATTCCGACAAACCTTGGGAGATTTCCAGTCTCGTTCCGAGATCGCGATTAATTGCAATTTTTCGGATCTCGACTGTGCCATCCGGATGGACCACACCGACCGCGGGTTTTCCTGCGGTGAAGAGCAATGTTCCCGCGGGGATCGTCAGGTCGCCGCTGTTACCTTCGATCTTCAGAGTGACCTGGACATAGGCACCTGGGAAGAGTTGACCCGCCTGGTTGGGCACTTCCAATTCAGTCAACAGTCTTTTCGCCGTGGGGTTGATCGCCCCGGCCGTCGCGACAACCCGCGCCGGAAATTTTTGTCCCGCAACCTGTCCGACTGTGAGGTCGGCCTCGGCGCCGACTTTGACAAATTCCGTGAAAGGTTCTGGTACGTCGACGTAGACACGTAGCGGCGAAATCCGTGCCACCCGGAAAAGTTGGTTTCCAGAGCCCAAGGGGATGAAGGCGCCAACATCCGTATTTCGGGCCGTGACAATTCCGTCGAATGGAGCCCGGACGATTTTAAACGCTTCGAGAGCCTCCAACCGATTCACATTCGCTTGGTCTGCGATTACGGCAGCTTGATTTTGTCCATAGTTGTCGGCTGCAGTGTCGAAGTCTTGGGCCGCAATAACGTTTCGCTGAAAAAGATCCTGGAAGCGCTGGTAAGTTACTTTCGCTAGATCACGGGTTGCTTCTGCCACCTTGAGTTGAGCCTGTGCCTGGGCCAGCTGCGCATCGACCTCAGGGGTATCGATTTCGGCCAGAACCGCACCGGCCTTGACCTCAGCCCCAATATCAAAGTACCACTTCTGCAGATAGCCACTGGTCTGCGCAAATATCGGTGCATCCGTGTAGGGCATTGTTTGGCCAGGTAACTCGAGTGATATCGCCTCGATGGCCCTGGTCGGATGCACGACATGCACGACGGTGCGCGCCGCTTTGTCGGTGAGTTGCCGAACTTCGAGGGTCCACGCATTCCGCGAATAGATTCCCCAAATAGCAACACCGATGAATAGCGCCCCTCCAATGCCGAAGAGGAACTTGACGCCTTTCCTGATCTTGTCTTCAGGTTTACCAGAAGTCTCCTTTAGGGCACCCGGAGTAACTGTCATTTCTGAGGTACTATTCATCGCGAATCCTCCTGAATCTTGTCCATTTAACCTTGCCTTTGGGGTCCACTCACCAGCTCTGGGGAGGATTTGCTCGATGGAAATTTTTTACCCCTTCTGATGATCATGAAGACAGTGGGAACAAAGAACAACGTAGCCCCAGTGGCGAAGATCAGGCCTCCAATCACTGCCCGGCCCAATGGAGCATTTTGTTCGCCGCCTTCACCCAGACCTAATGCCATCGGAACCATTCCGATGATCATTGCCATCGCCGTCATGAGCACCGGCCGAATACGGGCATAACCAGCCTCGAGCGCTGCTCGGTAGGCGTCGTGATAATGTTCGAGCTGCTCATTGGCGAAGGTGACAACCAGAACGCTGTTCGCCGTAGCGACTCCCATACACATAATTGCACCCATCAGGGCCGGTACACTCAAGGTCGTGCCGGTGATGAACAGCATCCAGATGATCCCCGCCAGCGCACAGGGGAGAGCCGTGATGATGATGAACGGTTCGGTCCAGGATTGGAAGTTCACCACCATCAACAGGTAGACCAGCACCAGAGAAAACACTAATCCAAGATACAAGCCGATGAACGAGCGGTGCATGGTGCTGACCTGCCCTCGGAGATAGATGAAGCTTCCTCTGGGAAGGCTCTTTTTAGACGCATCGATCAACTTCTGTACGTGATCGGCAACGTAACCCAGGTCTTTGCCATCGACGTTACCGTAAATGTTGATCACAGGTCTGATGTCGTAATGGTCGATGACCGGGAACGTGTTGCTGCGCGAAACCGGGGCGACATTGGCCAGAATCTGACCTTGCCCCGTACCGCCAAGAATGGGCAGGTTCCGCAAAGCGTCGAGAGAATTCATGTCAGACTGCGGCACCTGAGCGTTGACCTGATAGCTCACCCCGTTGGTCGGATCGACCCAAAAGTTCAGGGCATTCTGTTGCGATCCGGCCAGCGCGCCGAGAACAGTGTTGGCTACCGATTGCGCGTTAATGCCAAGGATCGATGACTTCGTGCGGTCCATCGTAATGTCCAACTCAGGCGCATTATTCGGCTCCTGGATGCGGAAATCCACGGCACCCGGGATCTGACGAATCTGATTCATGAGATTGTTCGCGAACTGGAAGTTCGCCTCTTGATCCGCCCCGGTAATCTGAACATCGATCGGGGCCGGCAACCCGAAGTTAAGAATCTGGGCGACCATATCGGCCGGTGGGAACCAAACACCGATCCCGACAAATTCGTGCTGCATGCGCGTACGGATCGCCTGGACGAATTTATTTGTCGGGTCGTGATTCTGGTTGAGGGAAACCAGAATGTCGCCGTCCGCGGCACTCATTGTTCCCGTATTATTGTACGAGGTGTTGATGCCGCTATAGGGAATCCCAAGGTTGTCGACAATCCCCTGCAGTTGGTTAGCGGGGATAACTTGGCGGATCATCTGTTCGATCTGATCCACTGAGCGAGCTGTTTCTTCGATGCGGGTACCGGCTTTCATCCGAACGTGCATATCGAAAGCTCCCGCATCGACCGAGGGGAAGAAATCTTGCCCGAGGAAGGGGAACAAAACCGTCGTGACCACCGTAAAGCCCAGGACAATCGTCACCAGCTTACCGGCATTTCGGAGGCCGAAACTCAGCAGATCGCGATAACCTTCCCGGAATTTTTCGAATCGATTTTCAAACCAGTGGTGGAAACGGGAGAACCAGGCAAAAAGGGGAAACGTCTTTCTCCCTTGGCCTTGGTCTGAAGCTTTATCGTGCTTTTTAATCCAATACATCGCCAACGTCGGGATGAGCGTTCGCGATAGGATATAGGAGGCCACCATGGCAAAAATCACCGCCTCAGCCAACGGCGAGAACAGGTATTTTGCGACTCCCGAAAGGAAAAAAATCGGAACAAAGACGATGCAGATGCACATGGTGGACACCAGGGCGGGGACGGCGATCTGAGCTGCGCCATCTCGAATGGCGTCCAACGTGGGCTTACCTTCGGCTAGGTGCCGATCGATGTTTTCGATCGTCACCGTAGCGTCGTCGACCAGGATACCAACCGCCAAGGCAAGCCCTCCCAAGGTCATGATGTTCAGCGTCTCGCCGATCGCACTCAGCACCGCGATCGAACTAAGAATGGCCAGAGGAATCGAGATCGCGATGATCAGGGTGCTTTTCCAATCGCCCAAAAACAGGAGAATCATGATCGCCGTGAGACAGGCTGCGATCACTGCCTCCCGGACGACGCCGTCAATGGCGCCGGTAACGAAAATAGATTGGTCCGAGAGCATCGAAACATTCAATGCCGGCGGTAAAGTTTGCTTCAGGTCCGGTATTTTATCTTTCACGCCCTGCACAATGTCCAAGGTCGACGCGCTCCCGGTCTTTTGAATGTCCAGCATGGTGGCGCGCTCGCCGTTAAAACGAACAATGTTCGTTTGCGGGATGTTTCCGTTGACAACGTTCGCCACATCTCGAATGTAAACGGTCGTCCCGTTCGGCAGCGATTTGATCGGAATGGCGTTTAGCTTCTCGATGGTGTCCGGGCTGGAGTTTAACCCGACCAGGTATTCGAATCGGCCGATTTTCTCAGTGCCGGTGGGCAAAGTGAGGTTCTGCGCCGTAATCGTGTTGACGACGTCCGAAGGCGTTAAGCCATACCCCTGTAAAGCCTTATAATTGAGGTCGACCTCCACGTATTTTTGCTTTCCGCCGTAGGGGTAAGGAACAGACACGCCGGGCACAGTGATGAATTGCGGCCGGACAAAGTTCAGTCCTAAGTCATTGAGCTGTTGCTCGGAAAGACCGCTCAAACCGACTCTGAGCACCGGCACGTTCGTGGCGCTGTAACTAAGGACCAGCGGCGGCGTGGCGCCGGTTGGAAGTTGTCTCAGAATCGCTTGGGAAACCGAGGTAACCTGGGCGATTCCTCTCGGCACGCTGGCGTTGGGCTGGAGATAGATTTTTACCACTGCGATACCGAACAGGGATTCCGATTCAATATGCTCAATGTTGTCGACGGTCGTCGTCAGCACACGTTCGTAAACCGTCGTGAGATGCTGCTCCAGGTCTCTGGGAGACAGCCCCGGAAAATTGAAGATAACCGAAATGACCGGGATATTGATCGACGGAAAGATGTCTTTTGGAGTGCTTAGGATCGAAAGGACCCCGGCAATTAGAATAAAAATCGACAGCACAATAAAAGTGTAAGGCCGTCTTAATGCTAGGTTGACAATCCACATTTGATACTACTCCTTAGCTATCTGCTTTTGCTTGATCATTTTTACGGTCATACCGTTCGCCAGGCTGTCCGACGGATTGACGATCACCTGGTCTGTTATTGATAGTCCCTGCGAAATTTGTAACCGATCTCCGAGATTGAGACTGATCGTAATTTGGCGAATCTCCACGCGACCGTCGGCATCGACTACTCCCACCGTCGTTCCTTCCGACCGGAAGAGCAGTGCGTTGGCTGGGATGGTCAGCAGGTCGGTGTTATCATTGGCTTGCAGCGTGATCAAAGCATAGGCGCCCGGGAAGAGTTCACCAGTTTCGTTGGGTACTTGTAGTTCGGTCAGGAGGGTTCGGGATATCGGATCGATTGCTTTGGCGGTATTCGTCACCTGTCCCAAGAATTTCCGACCGGGGAACTCGTCAAGAGTAAGAACGCCCTTGGTGCCGATTTTCACCATCTGGGCAAAAATCTGGGGCACGTTGACATAAACGCGTAACGGCGAAGTCTGCTGCATGCGAAAGAGCTGGGTGCCCGAGCCCGCAGCGATGTAGTCTCCAGTATCGGTGTTTCGCGCCGTGACAATGCCGTTGAATGGCGCCCTGACGATTTTGAATGCTTCGAGCGCTTCGAGCTGGTTGATGTTCGCCTGGTCTGCCATGACCATGGCCTGGTTCTCGCGATAGGTGTCAGCCGCGGTATCATAATCCTCTACGGCGATAACGTTCCTCTTATACAGGTCCTGGGAGCGCCGATAGGTGACTTCCGCCAAGTTGAGAGCGGCCTGTGCCACCTTCAGTTGAGCTTGCGCCTGTGCCAGTTCTTGATCGACTTCGGGAGTGTCGATCTCGGCCAGAACCTCACTCGCTTTGACCTTGGCTCCAATATCAAAATACCATTTTTTTAGGTACCCACTCGTCTGCGCAAAGATCGGCGCGTCAGTATAGGCTTGCGTTTGTCCCGGCAGCACGGGAATCGTGATCGAAGCTTTCTGGGGTTGGACAACGGTGACGGTCAACTCGGCAGTCTTATTGGCCTGAGATTGGATTGGTTGGGCTAGCGAAGACCGTCTCACTACCCAAATAGCGGCGAGTGCAACTAATAAAAGAGCTCCAGCTAGAAAAGGAAATCCTAGCTTCCTTTTCTTGACAATTGGTGGAACCGTCTCGCGCTCCTGAATTTCAGCTACGGCCAATTTGCCTTCACTCATGGTGGTTTGTCTTCTGGAATGGAATTGCTTTTCCAATAGCTCCAGTGGAGAGTATCATCGGCCCTTGAGGAGAGCTATTCCTCGGAAGGAGGATTCTCAACAGCTCAACTGGGCTAGTGTACCGTCTCAGGCATCCCGGCCGTCGGCGATTTGGCCGATTTTCCAAGCGCGAGCCACGAGCATGCGTAATCCGAATGCCGGTCGATAAGAGACCGGCGATAAAATTTGTCATCAATCTCATAGAGATCATGTTCGCTTCCGCTAGCACGATCGCGGCAGGCGCAGTGAATTAATAATCGCGCTTTTCGATTCCCTATCAGTTTCCGTGATAGAAAGAGCCAGGCACGTTAAAGCGACCTTTAGTAAGGGTCGATTGAGTCTTCGTTCTGCTGGCAGGCGAAATAAAGAGCGGTTTCGGCGTTCATGGGTGGAGTTGGGCAGTGGGGATCGGGCGCAACCGGTTTATGGCGTTCACAATGAACGCTCCCACTCCAGACAGGCTCCTTAGCAGCGGTCCGGCTCGGACCGCCTGGCATCACCATTATATGCGAGACGGTACACTAGCTCGATGGAGTCAATTAGAATCATTCTTGCGAAGCGTAGACGGCCTGATGGGGTGCAATTAAAATTTGGAGGATTATAAAAATGAAGAAAGAGAAAATATGACGAGCAAACTTAGTGGAAAAGTGGCTTTGATCACCGGCGCCAGCGCGGGCATCGGGCAAGCTTGCGCGCGTGCCCTGGCCCAGGAGGGCGCGCGACTGGTGCTCACGGCGCGGCGCCAGGAACGGCTCGAGGAGCTCAAGCAGGAAGCAGAAAAGCTGGGTAGCCAGGTCATTAGCGTCCGGGGCGATGCTCGGGAGGAAAGCACGGCAAAAAACACGGTCGAAGCCGCCATGCGGACCTTCGGACAAATCGACATCCTGATTAACAACACAGGCGTGGGAAATTATAAGAACCTCGTCGACACGAGCGCCGAGGACTATGATGACATGATCGACACGAACGTGCGTTCAACGTTCCTGTTCACCCGGCATACCGTACCGGTCATGATTCAACGGAAGCAGGGCACAGTTCTGATGATATCATCGATGGCGGGCATCTACGGTTTTGCGGGCGAAGCAGTGTATTGCGCAACAAAGTTTGCCCAGGTCGGATTTGCACAGGCCCTGGATAAGGAACTCCGACCTCACGGAATCAAGGTCGGTGTGATCTGTCCCGGAGGCGTAAAGACCGAATTCGCGATCGGACGGGGACGGACTGAAGAAGGGGTCAGCAAATCGGAGATGCTGGAGCCCGAAGACGTGGCCGGCGCAGTTCTGCTGGCCTGCAAACAATCGCCGGGCTCGCGGATTATTGAAATACAAATGCGCACCATGGCGGAACCGCTTGCCTAGGCAAACAGTGAAATCGGGGGGGCAGATCATCAAGCACGTGTGCGGTCCGCCGCCCCGGTCTGAGTGCTCGCTCCGGTTCGCCAACTATCCTGCGGGTTGGAGCCGCGCACGCGCCGGGCTTTATCGATGGACACGAGCGTCTCGCTTGGTCCAACCTGTCGGCATAAAGTTGGTCGGTCGACCCGGGTGCGGTTCTTTCGCCGGTGGCGTCGTATCATGGCCTTTCGGGGACGCCTAATTTGTTTCTACTGCGCCATTGCGATTGGTTCCCGAATATTGCGGTGACGCCCGACGCCATACAAGGGCTCCCAGTCCCCAAAGCTCTTGCTCGTCTCGCTCAGGGAGAAGTTGTAAGAGACCCAGAACAGCGATTGACACACCGCCGCCTCGTGTTCGTCGCGTGGCGTGTAAACAACCATTACACCGGGCGGGACCAAGCCAAAGCTCGAAGAGAAATGTGGTTCCGCCCATCCCCGGACCACCGCCCAGTGGGCGCAGCTCAAAGGCAACGTCAGATAAATTGTTGGCGCATTGAATAAAACTCTCCCGAACTCCCTCCCGGTAATGAAAACAGAGGGGTCATCGGTCGCGACGTCCTCACCTACCTGGAAAGAAACCAGATCTGCACTGCCAACCGGCAACGGACCCGCTTCGACATTCGGCCATGCTGTCACTTTGTCTATCAGGTGATGCAGTGCTCTATCATCGCCGTGATCGAGGCATTGAACGTGGAGTGGGCCACGGATTGTGGCGGGCCGCTTACCTCGCCTTTTGGGAAGACTAGGAGAAATGCTGATAAGATTTGGTGCACTTCCGAATTTATCCATAGAGTACTTTCTTTCTCGTGGCTCAGCCGAATAGGTTTCGAGGCAAAAGTATCATCGGCCTTTAAGCAGTTCTATGCTTCGGAAGGGGGTTTCTTTATAGCTCGATAGAGGTAGTGCATCGTCACTTTCAACAAGACGAGGACTCAAGCTTCGCAGCTTCCGATTTTTTCTGTTCTCGTTCGCCCTGACCGTTTACTCGAGTGGCCGGAGCAAGGCGATCGTCAGGTTGTTTTTGAAACCGACGGAAGCCAAGTGGAGTCCATAGCCGGTTGGCCGGAAGGTAGTGGCGCACAATCGGCTCTTCGTCGCCTGCGTGCATCGCCCACACGCGCTCGACAAGCTCGGTTTCGGCTTTCGTCATGCGCGCATACTGTCTCAGATGCCCCGCCCAAGAGCTTACGAGCATTTCTGTCCGGAAAGTGCCGGAATGTTCGAGGTTTTCGTCGACGCGGAATAGAAAAGCGCCGTTGCGCAAAAAGATCAACCGAAGCTGGTTGATCAACGCAAGGAATTCTTCCCGGTCTTCTGGACGAATGATTAGCTCTCGCGTGACCGTGACGGGTCCGTCGTCCGGTTTCGGTGTCGAGGAAAATTTGTGAGGGTTCTGTAATGGCGCCGGGTCAAGGTTGAGGGACTGGGCGAAGTTGATGGAGAGCGGGATGGCCAGCGCCAGACTAGCCGTCAGGAGCAGGGCGCCGCCCAGCAACGTCGGGGCGAGACCGATGGAGGTCGCTGCCCCACCCCAACAGATTCCGCCTACCGCCACCCCGCCTTGCGAGGCCATCATGTGGACAGCGTTCATCCGCCCGCGAGCCCAATCGGGCATGGCTCGTTGTCCGGCGATCCAGAGTTCGGAAGCCGACACCGTCCAACTGATGCCGGCCAAGGCGGTCACGGGCAGCAACATCCAGATGTTTGGCACGATGACCATCAAGACAAGAACCGCGACTTGAATGAAGCCGGCAAAAACGGTGAGCGCGTTTGGGCTGGCTTTGGCGCGAGCGTAAGGAAGCACTAAGGTGGCGCCCAGGAGCGATCCGATTCCCATGCTGGTGAACACCAGCCCGAGCTGGCTCGCTTGGAGCCGCAAATGCTGCAAGGCCACGACCGGCACCAGGGCGGGGACCACCGCAATAAAGAGTCCGAATAAAAAGTCCCGCGTCAGGATGACCTGCATCCCCGGCGCGTACCGCACGTAGCGTGCTGCGGTGGCAAACGACTCGAGAAAGTTTTCCAGATGCGGCTCAGGTCGCCGCCGGCGGTGGTAACGTTGCGAAACCAACCACGCCGTGGTCAGAAAGGCCAGGGCGTTTAGAGAAAAGAGCGGCGCCGGGCCCACGATCGGTAGAAGAAGCCCTCCCAAGGCCGGACCTACGATTCCGGCCAGGTTCATCTGTACCCCGCCTAGGGTGATCGCGGACGGGAGCTCCTCTTTTTGGACAATCTCGGGAACGATGGACGCCCAGATCGGGGCGTTAAACGCAAAGCCGATTCCCAGCAAAAAGACCGTGATTAAGATGACATACGGGTGAACCAAATGCAGCCAAGTACAAACCGCAAGGAGACCTGCCGCGGCGGCTAACCAGAGGTAGACCGCAATAAGGATGGTCCGTCGGTTGCTCAAGTCGGCGAGGGCACCGGCCGGCAAGGTAAAAAGAAAGAACGGCAATGAAGCGGCGGTGGCAATCAGCGAGAGCAGCAACGGTGAAGCGCCCAATCCATTCATGAGC
>Ga0210387_10003450_pt1 | contig 12143 bp, 15 predicted proteins | sample IncBWC7OmetaG_FD_160108 | JGI IMG/M metagenome (GOLD analysis project Ga0210387, IMG submission 160108) | Forest soil microbial communities from Barre Woods Harvard Forest LTER site, Petersham, Massachusetts, United States - Inc-BW-C-7-O ... | reverse complement strand
GTGAACGATTCCATAGGCTCGGACAAGTCATCAGTGAGAAATGAAGAGAAACGGTGGTGTATGGCATACGCTGCCATGGTCGAAGCAGAACGATAGGGATGCGAAGAAACAAGTGCTACCCAGTTAAGATGCGATTACTCAATCTTCTGAAGCAGAACTATCGGAAATTATACAAACTAATTAGTTAAAATTGTCTCCAAAAAAATATACGACTTCAATACAAAATGAAAGTGCTTAAATGCAGATTGTAACCAGAGCTGTCACGAGAGCACATATTGCTATGCTAACCGTCACCGACGATGATCCACGAATTGCTGCGCCTTTAACCTGGCTTCCAGTGAGATTCGATGGGGTAGAGCCGCCCCATAATTGGATGTTACGGAAATATGTGTGCGTGGTATTTGGTGTTGCCCAGCTGTCGTCTGAGCCTGTTGAACCAAGTCAGCCCAGGTAGAGATCAGGAATAACGGGAGACTTCGTTACCTCCAAAAAAAGTTCTATATGAATGCGAAATGGATTGGTAAGGGCAGGGGAGAAGTTAGGAAAAAGTCCTCACGAGAAATATAAGCCACCTGCAGTCACCGATGAGCTACTGCGGATCTGCAAGTCTTGCTGGGAAATAGCTTGTAGGTCATTAAAGCTGCGGTTTTGTAATGAATTCTAAATTTCAACTGAAAAAGAAAAATGAAAACGAACAATAATTGAACATTGCCATTGGCAACATTCGGCGGATTGTTCATCTGCACAAGAAGTGTGATGCGGTTCCATCTGCCCAGCGCTGTATGTCACGGCGATCCAGCACGGGAGAATAAAATCAAGGGTACTCACTGGCCGCTTACGAAAGTGAAGGCACCTCGAGATATGCTGATGCCAAAATCTGAGTTACAGATGATACTCTTTTCTGAACAAAGGCCATTGGGACTAGGGATATATGCATAGACTGAAAGAGGATAAGATTCGTGAGGAAAGCAGATCATGTTGTTCGTGATGCACGCACCTTCGCCTGCACCATCATCCCTCCACATCAATCTAGTGCTAAAACAGTCTTTTCCGGTGGCCTCATTACCGCCACTGCAACCAGTAGCGTTAGGACCTCCTCTCAGGCCCGGAAGTTTACCCCCTTTTACCCAATCGAACCCAGAATCAAAAGCCACTTCGTACGACACCATCATGGATTGAAAGGTGGACCCGTCGGACGTATTCCACAGGTTGTACAACTGCGAACCACCTGTGTCATGCGAAAAGCTCCCGGCAGGGTATGTGACTTGTAGGACAGGTCCAGTTGAGTTGGCGCTGCTCGACACGCCCGGTACAGGAGCGTTTGGAAACGGGTCGTTTACAAAGGCGAGGTTGCCAGGACCATCCTGAATGCGGCCCTTGCTCAGAGACCATTCAGAGACAATCAGAGCTTGTGCGTCCGAGCTCTTCTGGGTGGCGGAAGGGAAAGGAAGGGTTGTGCTGGTCGTAAGCGAGTATTGAGTGGCCAAAGATTGTTCAGAAGATTGTGATGAAGCGACAGGACAAGGATTTGACAAAAGGGTGAACAGTAGAAGCGTAAGGATTGGGTTGGGCAGCATGGTCGGAGGAAGTATGGGGATGTGCTGAAGGGTTTAAGCGTTTGGGACCGGCCCCGGGAAAGTAATGTTCAGGGAGAGAATAGACTGCATCAAGTCACGTCGATCTTCACTGCAAGCGTGCTATATATATCACTCGATACACAAGGGGGTGACCGGTGACAACTGACAGTAGCATTGTAGTAGCATTGTAGTAGCATTGCAATAGCATTACCCGGAAGTATGAAGAACAGCTTGACCTTGGTGTGTCTTGGAATATTCTATCACTATTGATATTATATGCGAGCGAAATTCTAGGTGGTAAATATGATTTAATTGGAAGTAGTAGCAAATGCTCCAGGAAGGTCTCTACTACAGGGCATGTGGATACTCATGTCAAGAAATAACGTCGAGATAGCGCGCTGACACAGAGGAACCGTTTATCAATGTACAGGGTGAGAGAAGTGTTCGAACAGTGGGAGGTAGACCGACCAATCTAGGAGCTCATCGCTATCGACAAGCTTGCCTTTCTAATAGTAACGATGGTTACGCGGCGACGCTGAAGATTGAAGCTCAGAGCACAGCCACGTCCAGATCGCCCACCAAAATCTTCCTTACCCGAGGGCTCCTAAGACCCACTACCTAAAGGTAGCGGGAATTTACTCATAATGTTTGGGCAACCCACTCGCTCAAGGAACCGCAATGGCACTGGAGAGGGCGAAGTCAGACAACCATTACTTCCGAGTCGCGGTTCGCGAGAAGACTTGACCGAAGAACGAACAATCTTTTCTGTGGAGGACTCAGATGATGACGAGCTCGAACAAAATGAAGCCTTCAATTCACCACAGCGCGACCGCCCGGAACATAGTGTCAGGTTCCAGGAAGATGTACAAGTAATCGGACCTCCTCTCAGGTCGACCATGCAAAGCCGTGAAGCGGGTGAGTCCGCGTTGGATTATACAGCTTGTGTGAGATTTGAAAGGAATGCATTCTTCTCCCAGAATATGATCTGGATTCAGACGAGCTTGACGATACGTCTCTCCATGAGCTTGACCAACTCCAAGTACAAACACCTCCGGGACACATGGATCAAACCATGCCTCTTCTCGTTGGTTTGTTTGAATCTTCCGCTTCGCGCAGAAGCATGGATGGTTCTCTGCCCATGCATCAAACCAATGGTCACGATGTCTCAAGAGATGGTGAGATTGATCTGGAGGAACTGGCAGCGAAGCGAACAGCGGGAGGGGGTATGATTGATTCCGTAGCCAATATGGCCAATTCTATACTTGGGGCAGGTAAAGCTAGTATCACCCTTTCCAAAGGAACTAATTCACCCATCCCAATTTCCTAGGGATCATAGGTAACACACTATTGCATTTGTTGGTGAATACAACTGTTTACACTATCCGCTCTTCAGGTCTCCCATACGCCGTCAGTCAGGCTGGCTTTTTCACAGGACTCTTCCTGCTCGTTATTTTGTGCGGCATCACAGACTGGACAATACGGCTTATCGTCGTCAATGCCAAACTGAGTGGCCGACATTCATACATCGAGATCATGAATCATTGTTTTGGTTCAAGCGGCCGTGCTGCTGTATCATTCTTCCAATTCGCGTTTGCATTCGGAGGTGAACCTTCTTTCTTAACTTTTTTGTAGTCCTGGTGACCCTAATCTCACACAGGTATGTGTGCGTTCGGAATAATTATCGGTAAGGCGACATGTTTTGCAATACGAACCTTCACTCACTGGCCTCCAGGCGACACAATACCCCATGTCATCCGTTCAATATTCCCTCGTCTCCGCACTATACCCGTCCTATCCATCTTTGCAAACCGTCAATTCATTATCGCTCTCTGTACCTGCTGTGTTTCCTACCCGCTCTCGCTATACCGTGACATCCATAAGCTTTCTCGAGCCTCTGGGCTCGCCCTCATCGGCATGCTTATCATTGTTACCTCCGTTCTTATCGAGGGCCCGCACGTCACACCCATTCTGAAAGGTGACCCGTCAAAGCGATTCTCAATCATCGGACCAGGAGTATTCCAATCCATTGGGGTAATCAGTTTTGCATTCGGTGAAGCCATTCAACTTATTTCCCTTCACAGTAATTCATGACGAATGTTTCCCAGTTTGCCACCATAACTCGCTCTTGATCTATGGAAGCCTGCGCACTCCAACGCTCGACCGCTTTGCGAAGGTGACGCATATATCGACGTTGATATCGCTGGTGGCTTGCTGCACTCTGGCCATCTCCGCTTACGTCGTGTTCACGGATAAGACACAGGGAAATATCTTGAATAATTTCTCTCTGGTAATTTCTTCGTCTTTGGACATAGAGCGTGTGGACACTTATGCCCTTACGTTCCCCTCTTTTGTAGAACGATACATTAATCAATGTTGCACGGTTCTGCTTCGGGCTAAATATGTTTACAACACTTCCACTGGAGCTGTTTGTATGCAGGGAGGCGGGTTCTTCGTCCTATGCCGTCCGCACGCAATACTCACGTTAATATAGGTAGTTGAACAATATTTCTTCTCGCATGAAACATTTAATCCCCAGAGGCACATTTTTTTTACCACCACGATTCTTTTGGCATCTCTACTTGGTAAAATTTACTCTATCTTTGACACTGTTCTGCTCAAACCTTATTACTCGCAGTTGCACTTATCACTTGTGATCTAGGAGTCATGCTTGAAATCACCGGAGGAGTGTCAGCGACTACCTTGGCCTTCATTTTCCCGGCTGCGTGTTACATCAAACTCCTGGGGAGCGAGTCACCATGGTATAGTCGTGCTAAACTACCAGCTGTTGCCTGCGCCACATTTGGTGCGATCGTCATGACCATCTCCCTGTTCCTCGCGCTCGGAAAGACATGGACGCCAGAAGGAGACGCCAAAATTTGCATGTAAGCAAAAACGGATCTATCTAGAACAAAGGACAGAACATGGTTGGACTATCATAATATACGTTATAATTATTGTGAACCTGTAGCACTTTTCAATCCCCGGATATCATCTATCTTCTCGATTCTTGCGCCCTTCGCCATGCTCTCGACTGCAGTCAGAGGCGAGACATCCAGGTCCTTGTAGTTGCTCCATGTGTACTCAACGCGTTCCACGGGTCGCTGATCTGGGAAACAGTCTACAGGGTCGCAAACCAACAACCAAACTGCGTCATAACCGCCAGCTGCGATGAAATAGCATCACTAAGGGTGGAGGTGAGGTGGCCAAAAGAACCTACCGCCAGGAACACCGCCGCCAATTATACCTGCCTGAGTAACGCAGGCATCTAGGAGTTTGGTTTGTTCAATCGGTTCGATGGGTACACCAGATAAGTCTCCCATTTCACGCATTTTGGCTCGAATAGCCTGGAAATCGGGCAAGAGTTTGGACGTGACGCATGGTTAGAGCGTACTGGACTAACCTCTGAAATTTGGTGGACTTCGTAAAAAGTCGTGATAATAGGAATTTCGGCTGGAGGAGTCCATGGATTTGCCAGCCACTATTGTACATTGAGCTAGGTGATCGTTACAAGACGTGTGGCAATAGCTCACCTGGACAGGTTGCAACGATGAAAGGTACTTCACTGCACTACCATAATTCTCTGCATCCTTAGAATGTAACAGCGACAAATGCAAGAGTGTCTGTGCTAAAGATTGATTTAGTTGATCAAGCGACGTCCACAGTGCATGGGCTAGAGAACACGTGAGGGACGTTTCAAATCGAGCACGTTCGAAACCAACCTTGTGTGGTGCTGTCCTTCCGCCATTTCAAGACTTTCCCGACGAGTGACGGTGTGTCGCTACCGGCGTCGACGTCCGCCAGCATCAATCTGGTTAAGGGTGGGAGTTTAAATTGTTCAACACGGTAATTCCATGCTTTATTAGAAGGCGAGAGCACAGGCAATAGCGGTTGCGACCGAAGCTAAAAGTAAGGTCACGGAACTTCAGTGGTACATACAACATTCTGAGAGCAGTGACAGACCGTATCGTCGTTCATCAAACACTGGAGTACTGCGGGATCAAAGCGGGTATAAAGATGGCTGCCGAAAACAGCAGCAGAGACGTCGAAACCGCTACCAACTTTCCCTTGGGCTAGACAGTGCACATACTGTGCAAGATTGTGCGCAAGGCGCCGCCCTTCGCTGTTGTCATCCGAGAGTGCCGAGGAAGGGATCGCGGAGAGGTGCAGAAGCAGAGCAGATACGAGAGACGTAATCAGAGCTGCTGAGGATCCCAAGCCGGTCTTGTGTACTTCAGGCAATCTTACACCCGTTGGGCTGAAAGGCGTTATTTCTGACAGAGAAGCAAGTGTGCGTGGAAGATTCAAAGACGCCAGCTAATTGATATCAATATTGACCCGCCACATGAGCGATTGTGATGGTAAAATGTAAATCGCGACGCTGACCTTTGCTCGTTGCGAGTAGAAATCATTGTCACCTACGATTGCAATATCAAGGCCTCTGCACAAGGCTTCCTTGACAGCGAAAACACCCTTAACCTCGCAAGCGAGGGAGATGGTGCTTTGAAGTGCCAAGTGGACAAATTTATTCTTGCTCGTGCTGGATCGACCCAAACGAAATGGTAGCGGGTCCCAAAATCAAGGTTTTCGGTCTTACTTTACTGCGATTTCTTCCACCAACACAGTAGGTTCGAGTTGGACAGAATAGCCCCAACTAGCGTCAGTGAATTGCGGAGATCGGACTTCAATGAGATTCTGGCCACGCGACGATTGGTCCTGAATAACGGTGTAAAACCGCGAAGAAGTTGAAACCACGACGCCAGAGTATGCAGGATCCAGCACTAGATAACCTCCGGCTACCAAAACCTTTCCAGGGGAAGATACGACAGTGGTGTTGGGCATACTAGAAAGCAATTCCTTGGATGATCAATGTGCGACCTAGCCGCTTTTAAGCAACAACGGCGAATACTTGATGAGTCAGCGCAACAAACCATATAAGAATCAGCAACAATCAGACAGGTTCAAGGCCCGATGTGAAGCTTGTGAAGGCCCGATCAGCACACCAATATCTCCTAGTCCGAGATTGTTATCGCTGATTTACGTGGACACCGGATTCTCGACATGATGTTTTTCAAACTCGTAAATAATTGTCTTCTGCAGTACGGGCATTAAATATTACATACTACTTCCCACCTCGAGCAAACCAAGCCTTTTGGTGTCCACACGCCGTATTGGTGCACCCTGGACACCGAAGACCCAGCTGTACACTTATAGGTCCATTTTCGCCTGACTCGTAGCCGCGGAGATGCTGGGCTGCGATGTCTGCGAGCGCACGAATGAAGACTGGCGAGTCATTGAGTGATTCAGCACGATGAACCTCCATACCACGCTGACAACACAGGTAAGAATTTCTGAAACAAGACGATTCATCCATCCTTACCTCTTTTGCCTCCTTGGCGTACTCTAAATCCAGCTCATAGAGTGTCTCGATATGATCACTTGTGAAAGCGATTGGAACCAGTACTACTTGCTTCTTTCCTAGACGAGCGAGGCCTTTCAGGGCTTCACTTGTCTGCATGCCCATCCACGCTGAGGGTCCGACTTGAGATTGCCAAACCAGGCGATAAGGATTGGAATGTCCCAGCCGATCCATCACAGCAGAAACGGAAGCTGAAACTTCGAGAACATATGGGTCGCCGCGATTTACGACAGACATGGGAAGGGAGTGGGCGGAAAATAGGAGGACTGTGTCAGCACGACTTGACGCAGGAAATTTCGCCAGGGCTCTTTCTATATTTTGTGCAACGGCCTATTATAATGGACGTATAAGTTGAAATCTCAATGAAGGATCGATATCGCTGTTTGAAAAACCTCAATAAAGCCACGATGTGTACCCCATCGGTCAATAACGCTCCATTCGATGTCTTGACCCATATCACCGGCCTTCCCCCGCCTGAACAGCTCATTCAAGCTACTCCCCGTCGTGCTGCAGCTATATTGAGGATACTGAGTAAACGCAATAGCCCTTTTGACGCCGTCTGCCTTCATCTGGCGCGCGGTCTCTTCTGTTAGTGGTCGGGCATAACGGAATGCAACATAAGCTTTGTGTGGGGCTGTCTGCGGATGAAGCTCGTCCAGAAGGGCCACCATACCGGCACCCTGTAGCTGGGTATACCGGAGAATGGGGGAACCACCACCAATGTCGGTATACTGTTTTTCTATTTGCGGCGTTCGGCGGCGAGCAATGATCGGGGCGAGAAAACGTTGCAATGGCAATGGTATAAGATCACTATCCGAGAAAAGATTTTTGAGAAAGTCGTGGGTTTCGGATACCTGTTCGTACATGATCAGAGGACTTCTCAGAAAGACGGGACACAACTTGCCGTTGCAGGGCCTCCCATATTCATCATGACAATTCCTACCACAATTCAACTTCAAAGGAGTGGACACAAAGTGGAACACTCAAACCTGTAGGACTGACCACATGTTATGTAAATGTAGGCCTACAACTGAATCTCAGTGCATACCTCTTGCCAGCGGACGGTGCATGATGCAGAGACGTAAATGAACGTGCCAGCGAACGAGACACGGTAATTGTACTAGGAATCCCCATTGCAAGACTCCCTCACAAGAATTGACAAGTAGCAAATGCGGAATCAAGGAGGAAGCCCTCGATCTTCAAGACGAGGTACGAAGTTTCTGATGTGTCTAGGAGAACTCTCGATCCTGTGGTAACATTTCCGAGTCGATCTTCCTTACCGTGGGAACAAATCTTCGAAGAATCATTGATACTATGATAGGAGTGTATACATATTCGTTTCACGCTGTTTGTGAATGTATCGGTTATGGTTATTTAATTATAACATATCGATACACTGGATTCAAAATGGCCATAACCGAAGCTGTGGATAATGTTATCAAATGGGAACAGCAAGGCTCGCTATCTCCCTGCATTTTGGTCGGTGAGGCGATGGTGAGCAGGGCGCTGGCTTGTAGGAAATTGGAATCGGCGGAGGGCGGGATCAAACCGTGAGTAGGCTGGTGGAGGATCGGACGTCCCTCCCTCACCAACGCTAGAATAGGAATCAAAGTTTTGGATATCGGACTCATGGGGTCCTCTTGTGCTGGGGCTCCGACGAACAGATGTGTTCCTCTCGGTGGGAGCAAGCGCATTCCCAGGCGAATGAATAAAGGTCGTAGGGGCTGACGGGGTATTCATGGTACCAAAACTGCTAATACCCCGGTACATAGTGCGCCTTGTTGGTAGATCGGAATCGATAGTTGACCTTCTGGCAGGTGGTGACGGACGCGGGTACAAGACTTCAATCATGCTCTGCTCGGGAAGTAGGTTGTTCGTGTTCTGGGGCTTTGACTCCTCTTTTGCCTGCCGCCGTCTTCCCTCTTCTAGATGTCGAGGACGGTGCTCGCTGAGCACTCTCGTCTATTAAAGGGTCGTTAGATATGAAGAGCACCGTATTGCTATTGTCACTCACCCTTTCAGCTCGTATACCACAGAATTCACAAGAACACCCTGGGACTGACGAGGTTTCAGTCAGAGGTTCAGACCATTGCTGGTCAGTCTGGGAAGGATTTGTGCCGAGCCTGGAATCACCATGACTTGGAGTCTAAGGAAGGACGTCAATATTCAAAAAGAATTCAGAGAAGGACTATGCTGGAACGTACAGCAGTTGGAGTCGGCTCCTGAGATTTCGAACATCTGGGGTTTGTTTTCTGAGATGTTGGGAGGTCTAGTTTGAGGAACTTGAACATGATGCAAGTTTGACTGAATTCACTTCATGCCTCCAAACTTTATAGGCACGAGTTAGGGGTTGGAAGGTGCGGCCAAGACCCCTGAGTTGCGTGAAAAAGTTGTTTTTGATCGGTCTAGATTGTCTAACAGGGGCGCACTAAGGCTGGTTTTGTCCGGATCCTGCAGATGCGGCTGTCGCAAGGAGGGAGAGAGCCTTTGATCTACATCTAGATCAGCCTGGATCCCGGGGATGTAGAATATGAGTTGAGATGGAGAGAGCAACTGGATCTGTCTGGATCTCTCGAATCTTTGAATCAGGGTTATTCGCGTGGAGAATCGGGAGACAAGTTGCTAATTGTCCGGGATCCCGGTTAGCGCTAACCAGGTTAGAAAATTTGACTGGGAAAGTACTAGTCACCTAGCTGATTGAGTCTAAAACAAGAGTTACGATTTCAGTGATGTTCGCTTTGCGAAATCGTAGGCCAAGCCCGGAGCCCTGCCGGAGGGCTTGGCCTGGCTTGGCTTGGGCTAAGCCCAGGCTTTTTGGGTGTAAATATGAATTTCGTTGATTCTGAACTGTACATAGCTCTGAAAGTAGTAGGTATGGATATATTGATAAGACCAAGAATAACTTGAGCACAATTAGTTACCACTTACCCACTTCAATTGTGAAATTCACTGCTTCGCTCCAAAGCGATGATGACAGGTGTTCGCATCAGCCACAATTCCTTCGTGTCCTCTGAAATACCGAAAAATATTGAACACATCAACACAACACTGGAGACTGAAGGGGAGACTAGCCTACATCAGGAATATCACAAATTACTTACAGCTCTTATTTGTCTGAGAACTGTCTTGACAAGTCTTATTATCGTCTGGTACCTTATATCAGTCTTGAAACACCTCGCACAGTCTGACTTTCATTTTCTGTAAGACATTGGTTTAAATCTCCAGTGTGTAAGGGGTGTAAGACATGCGTAAGGGGCAAGACATGCGTAAGGGTGTAAGATTAATCAAGGTAATCCATTCGCAGTTAGGACAACCAGTCAAAATAAATAGTCTTCCATCGGGATTCGAACCAGAGACTTCACAGTGTAGCATATATATACTAGAAAGTTTAGATTGAACTCGAACCACTGAGCCATACAGGTGTATTAACTGGACTCAAACTAAAGTATTTAACGTAAGGGGACATCCTATGGCGTATATGAGTGCTGTCAGTTTGCAAAAAAATCTCTAAGTCCCTTGTTTATTGTTTGGTTCACACCATGTGACATGTTGATGTTTCCTTTTGGTAACACAACCTCACCTCAGTACGAACAATTTCGCTCACTCTCTCGGATGCCACCACCCCAACAGATTCGTGACTCCCCGACCTCCACGTTCTCGAATTCCTTACGCTGGCATTGTTTCATCGTCCCAGGACCTTAGGTGGACCAATGCAGCCATGGTTCGTTTATCACTACATGCACATGCAGCCCAGATACCAGGCGTCGTAGTGGCCTGCCACATAAACCCCAGCGCCAACTCCGAACCCCGTAGAACCAAGGTGATGACAACGTCTACATGACCCTCAAACTCTGCCCCAGTAGTTCCCTCATGGACATGCTCCGACACTGCCACTGCTGCTTTACCACACCCAAGGCTCCCTTCTTCACAATTCCTGAGATTCCTGTCAAATCGAACCGATTCCGTGGTCAGTGTGGCTCGTATCCCATTAAACTGTTCTACACATCGCATATGCCCATCATGTTGGAATCGGCGTTGACGTCGAACATCTTCATTGTTTCGCAGATGCTTGCCACACGTTTCCCGAGCAACATCCTGGTCAAACTTCTTGGCATCTGGGAGGTACGCCATGCGATGCAGTACAACATGTTCTCGGAGCTGACGGTTATTGTTCGTTGCAGCCCATGGAAGACTCTCCTCAGCTCGTCACCACCTCTGGCATCGCGTACTACATGTCGCCGCCTCATACCATCAAGGAAGCCATCCTCGACCCTATCCATACCGCTATCTACATCACCTCTATGCTGTCTGCATGCGCTCTCTTCTCCAAGACCTGGATCGCAGATGGTACGTAACTCTTGCCTGGCCCTAGTCTCAGATATTGACTGGGTTGTGTATCTTTAGGTCATGGCCGGGCACCGTGAGGGGTCCATGTACAAGGAACTCAAGCGCATCATTCCTACCGCCGCCGCCTTTGGTGGCGCAATGCTTGGGTATTGTCTGTTGCTGCTGACTTGATGGGCGCCATTGGCAGTGGGACGGGTATCCTCATGGCGGTCACTACCATCTACAGCTGTACGTCCTGTTTCCTCACGTACTCTTCATTTCTTTCTGTGTTCTTTGTCAACATCATCCATCCATTTTCGCGGCATTCTTCCATCATTTTGCACCCGTTTTCCTTGCTGTCTGGATATAATACATAGCTGACGAATCCTCCCCACAATTGCAGACTGGGAAATTGGCATGCGGGTGAGTCACTTCTATCTGGCGTGTCATCGAGTTAGCGAGCAGGAGCAGGTAAAGGAGTGTGAGAGGGAGAATGTTCTGCCTGTGGGGAGGGAGGCGAGGTGGAAGGCGCAGCGAGGGAAGTGATGGTGAAGGCCAGTGCCCCGGTTCTGAGTGAGTCTTCATTTTTTGAATGTGTTCGTCCATGGTACGTGTTCTCTTCTGTTGTATAGTTACAGAGACTGATGCAGATCGTTAGTGAAATGTGACCTGAGGAGGGCAAATACAGTAGGTCATTTTCATTTTTCCGCAAACGATGATCTGACCTTTTGATAGCGGCGTGCTGCCTGTTATACTATGGTGACTTCGTGCCCGAAGATGTTCAGGCTGCCGTTGCAAGCATCAAGACCAAGGAGAACAATGTC
>Ga0210387_10003449_pt1 | contig 12145 bp, 14 predicted proteins | sample IncBWC7OmetaG_FD_160108 | JGI IMG/M metagenome (GOLD analysis project Ga0210387, IMG submission 160108) | Forest soil microbial communities from Barre Woods Harvard Forest LTER site, Petersham, Massachusetts, United States - Inc-BW-C-7-O ... | reverse complement strand
CTTGTGGATAATACGTAGAGCTCCCGCCGGTAGCATTATCGACGACGCCCGAAACCGATTGTGTCGAAGTGCAGGACACCAGAACAATAACTGTATTTCCCGCAGTAGGAGAATAAGTAACTGCGACAGTACTACCACTAGAACTGACGGCGGAAGCTCCGCCTACAAATGAAATGGCCATCTATTTATTTTTAATAAAGATACAAGTATAATGTAGTGAAACTGCTGCGCTATTAAGTACATCCCAAGCAGCAGCAGCAGTTCCTTGAGGAAGAGGCGTAGGAAAATTCATAACGATACCGCCGTTACCGGCGAGATCGAAAAGATATGTATTGCCGCCGGAACCGTTATCGCTTAATGTTACTGTGGTAGCTGTCGCAGTTGAGTTAGTAATCACCAGTGATACGATATCGTTGAATACGTTGGCAGCTCCGGCGGCAATGAAACTAGTAGCTGAACCAGAAGCAGAAGTTAAAGCTGCCGTACCGACAAGATCTCGAGGCGAATTAAGGACGACGGCGGCACGACCTGCTTTATCTGACATTGCGCCGACTAATTGGCCGTTTGTTACGGCTGTTGGATATGCAGTAGCGGCTCGAACGCCCTGTTGAATAGCATTGGCAGGGACAGGGGCGGCTGTAGCGGCGTCGAAAGCGGCGCCTGCGTTACCGACTACGCCGACTTGCTGGACGCCGGTTGCGGCCGTGGTTACAGTGCTACCGGCAATTTGAGCTATATTTTCTGGCAGCGGATTAGAAAGAGATACACCTTCAAAATCCACGCCGCTTACTTTATAGCCGATCCAAAGCGCACTTGAAGGTGGCGCGGATCCCGAAGGATTATCAAAACTAAGTCCGTTATGGCCCAAAGTGCCCACGGCTTGAATACCTGTCGCGATGGCTATTACAGAACTTCCTGCTACTTGTGTTAAATTCGTGCTTACTGCACCAACCGAACTTACTGCAGCCACGTTCGCTCCCGTGGATGCATCACCTATTGTGACTACTTCTCTGCTGACCGTTCCGGCCGAAGTGGATACTTGTAAAGAATCCAGGTTTTGTCCTGTACCCGGAGTAATTGGTATAGTATTTGGAGTTGGCATCTAGGTCATCCCTCGGTCACTGACAATTCGCCCGCACCAAATGAAGGCGTAATACCGCTAGAGACAGCCAACGAAGCCGTCAACGGACCAGTCCAAAGCAAAATACCCGCTCCGGACGAGGCTGTACCGATGCCGACGTTTGTTTCTGTTTCTGAGCCGCCAGTGCAAGCTGGAAAAGTAATAGATGAAACGTTTGTAATCGTTTCACCTGAAATCGACCAACCGCCCGTAGTTCTAGCTACTGATACGCGAGCATAGCCAGTATAAGCAGCTTCCGACGTGTTTTGGTTACCGCCGGCACCTGGATCGGCTGTATGAAGACTGACGTAAAGAACTGTCAGTGGACTGCTGCCGGAGTTAGCTGCCAGGTTAGCATAACTTGTAGAAACGACTGCCTGAAATAATAAAGAAAGAAACCCGATCGAATTTTGGTTTCCCTTTTCTCCCGCCATGAATTTCTCCTAAATAAAAAAGGAGACGCTACGTGCCGTCTCCCTTGAATTTTAAAATTTTATTCTTAGTTAATTTTCTGAGACTATGACTAGAGCGGAAGGAGGAGCAGGAAGAATCGTAGCTTCTACTTCATTACTAGCTTGTGACGAAACGCCATTTAAAACTGATTTGACAACGTAGAACCAATTACCGGGAACAACTGTAGTATCATCGAAAGTCGTACCGGTGATCAACGCCGCGTTAAGCGGTGTCGGACCTTCTCCTCCAGCCGAAGATCCACGATAAACATTGTAACCGGAAACCGAATCTGCCGAACCGGTCCAACTAAGATTTACAGAATGTGCCATGTTTCTCCTTAAAAAATGTTAAAATAATCTCTTTGTCTTAACTTCATTAGAAGGCTTAGAAAAAACGCCATTACGACTAGATCGTACTACGTAATAAAAAGTTCCTATAATTGGGACTTGGTCAGTATAACTAGTTCCTAATACAATCGTTTTATTAACAGGAAGTAATCCTTCTTGACCAGAATTTCTTCCTCGGTAGACGTAATATCCATCAACGCGTTCAGGCGACGGGTGCCAAGTGAGTTTTATAGAACGACGACCGAACATCAGAACGTGCCGATCGCATTAATATTGGTCGGCGGAGCTCCCCTCCAAAGAAAGTACCCGACTGTAGGATCTGAATTACTAGGATTCCAGTTTAATACGACGTTATGACTGCCCGCTGGCACGGTGCAATAAAAAGCGTTTGACGGTCCGCTATAGCCAGCCGCGTTCATCGCGATGACAAAATAAAAATGTTGACCTGGAGGAACATTTAAATCCGTATAAGTACAAGCAGAAAAGCTAGCACATCCCGTATCAACTGCCGTCGAATTCAGCGGCGGAACCGAAGTACCTTGACCGAACGCCGTACCGGTGCAAATGAACAGAAACAAGAATAAAGCTATTAGTTTAATTTTTAACATACGGATTGTTTTCCTTTTTCTCAGGACAGTCAGTTCGATGTAAATACCTTGCGCCACAGCCGATACACGGCTCCATATTTGGCAGAACGAAACAAATAGCAACGTCACCGAACTCCTGCGTCATATTAACTGTTTTATCTTCCTGACTAGGAGCAACAGGCTTCTTCTCCGACTCTTCAACTGGCGCGGGTTTAATTTTCGGAATATCTACGACATTTTTAAATACTGAAAACGTTAAATTCTTATCTCCGGTATTGTATTCTATTTTGATAAGATCGCCGTCTACGGCTTGCTTAGTTGCTATCACACGAGCTAATTTATTAACAACTTCCCGCTCGACCGTTCGGCGAAGCTCGCGAGCACCGAATTCGGAATTCGTGCCTTCTTTAATCAAGAATTCTTTGGCTGGCTTAGAGCATCCTATAACGATATATTTATTAGAGTCCTTTAGGCGGCGCTGCACCTTTTCTAGTTCGAGATCTAAAATAGACCGGATCGTATCATCGGATAATGCTCGAAATACTATAACCCTGTCGACGCGATTGACGAACTCTGGTTCAAAGAATTTCTTGACGGCTGCCATGCTGGTTTTATAAATGGCTTGATCTATTTTCTCGTTTGTGTCTTCTTTATTAGCGTAACCAATTTCGCGACTATTTAAATGCTTACTAACGGCCTTCGCGCCTAAATTCGAGGTCATGATAACGAAACATTTTTTCAAATCAACTTCATCATTAGTTCCTAGAGTCAGAATACCCTTATCCATAATACCCAAAAGCAACTGGTGAAGATCGGAATGACCCTTTTCTATCTCGTCAAACAACAGGACAGAAAACTTAGGTCCGCGGTCCCAATACGCTTCTAATTTGGATTTACAGATCCTAGCCTGCGTTTCCTTATGTCCAAGATACCCAGGCGGGGATCCGATCAACTTAGCGATTTCATGACTATGAGTAAATTCAGAACAATCCATTTTAATCATCGCGTTCGGACTGCCCCAGAAGTATTCACAAAAAACTTCTATAGTACGTGTTTTACCCGCGCCGGTTGGACCGAGAAACAATAGATTGGATAATGGCTTGGTGGGATCCTCGATACCCGCTTGATACGATTCAAACGCTCTCACTAGTTGGTGAACTGCTCTGTCTTGTCCCACAATACCTCGAAGCAAGTACTTTTCCAACGACTGCGCTTCCGGCGTCATTTTATTTACGTCGACAAGAACGGGTTCTTTCACTTGGGCCTTAGATTTTCTAAAGAACTTTTTAGCAGCCGACAGGTTCAATATACGGCTCCCAGTCATGCGTGTACCTTGACTGTTTGGTTAAAGTTGGAAGCATTTTACGAAGATACTCGATACGTTCTTGAATCGTTACACCTTTGTTTTTATATTCTTCAAGTCGATCATAATAATGAAATCCGGAATGAAACGCCACAGGCGGTTCAGCACATAAAACTTTACCGTTCACCGAACGTTGAACTTTACGAATCAATCCGTCATCCAATGTGCCGTCCATACCTTTCATACCAGGGAAGTGTTTGTCGAGATAAACAGTCGTGTCTCGAAAATAATCATCGTTGATGTGCGGTACGACGTGATCGAGTGATTTATGACGATAGCAAGTACCGGGATTGCTGTAAAAATCCAACGGCATACTGGAATGACGGCGCCCACACGTCACGAAATAGTTACCGGAATTGTGTACGTTCCAATGAAACTTCGTAAAGGTCGGTAAGACTAATACATCTTCTTCTACAAAAAATACGTATTCCTTATTAGTTCGCCAGCCTTCGTGCAAGCTTCTTAAAATATTCCAGCATCCGCTTAATGCGAAAACATGCTTATCGGCCCTGAAAATTTCGGCTACAGGAAGAAAAGTATCACGACAATATTCAACGTCGGTTAGTCGTTCGTCTGTACAAGTATCTAAAAATATACGAATATCGGCTTGCTCAATATCGGGAATTTTTGCTAGTTTCTCAAGACATAATGCAAGGAACTCGGGTCGCTTCGCTGTAGGAATACAAAAAACCGAATCTTGAATCATTCTTGTTTTGGTTTTTCTTCCGGTTTTTCTGGCTGGAACATTGCTTGCCACTCTTCGTCGGTCATTCTATGTTCTGTCGTCGGGAATGTAGCTTTGACACTACCCGATGCTAATTTATCCCCATAACCTTTACCCATTACTACCTCCTATTTCTATTGTACACCTAGACTAGTAATTGTCAAGTCTACCCTTTACGAAGCTAGGAACTTTTTCCAGTGCTTAAATCCAAAATGATTGTGTTCTGTAAGCGCTTCTATTCCTTGATGCACACCTTTGCCTAGAAGTTGTATCCCTCGTTCAGCTATCTCAACAGCGTCGTCCGAATCAGCCTGCCAGTCTTTCGGTAGCCAGTTGATAGCCGTTGATCCGACGACCGGTACACCTTGACTAATACCGTCGGCTGAAACAATATTGAATGATTCAGTATAACTCGGATGAATTAATAAGTCCATATTGGCTACGGTTTCATTAAAATCCGACCAGGGACTCCAACCGTCTAAGACTAAAGTAAAACCGAGAACGTCTTTTACCATCTGTTGGATGGCGCTTAAAACGATGTTGCCACCGCCTTCTTCGCGGCCAGCGCTGAGATGAAACTCGATTGGTTTCTCAAGTCTCTCACCTATAATTATAGCTGCCGCGGCTGCTGTCAGTTGATTCTTCAGCGGTCGGATCGCCCCGAACGATCCGATTCGGATTACGTCGCCCAATGACTTATGCGGAACAAAAGCTGGGATCGGGTACATATTCGGCAATAGTACGGTAAAAGTATCGTAAGCTTCTGATAGCCATTTAGTAAATCGTTCGCTGTTACCGCCGACGGTTAAATTATCGTATTTGTACGAAAGCTCGATATAATCCCGAAGAAGTGCTATTCCACTAGGATCGGCTTGAAGGAATCCAACATTAGAATGACTTACAATGGCGAACTGGATCATCTTAAAGTGTTCTACAAGAGCCGCCATGTCGCGACAACTTAACCAAGGTGCTGAAATAACTACGTGCGTAAGAGGTTCGGCGTGTTCGGAATTGTATTGGTTTATAGAATTAACGATATCTATATTATGACGAACAGGAAAAACGACGGCGTGCTCGCCATGCGCGTTAAGATACTCAGCATTAGCTTGAGCCGCTATGCCGAGACCGACGTGAGAAATTCCGCGCCAAGCTGCAAAATTTTTATATGCGATTCCTAGTCTTGCTTGCATGGCCCTCTACTGTATTGCGCGTCTTAGTATTTGATGAACGTACCGCTGAGTTTCGATCGGGGCAAATTCTAACCAGTTGTCACCGTGTTTATCAATCGCCGTTTGCACATTAGACGGACCCCAATTATAAGCAGCCAGTGCTCGATCATATCGACCAAATCTTTTATGCAACTGGCTAAGATACCGAGCGCCACCGTCAACGTTCTGTTCCGGATCTTCAGGATCGACACCTAAAGCTTCCGCCGTTTTGGGCATTAACTGCATAACGCCCTTGGCACCTTTCGGGCTTTCCGCTTCATTATCAAAACCGGATTCGACGCCAGCTTGGGCACGAAGCAAGTTGGCGGGGATACCGTAAGTGGCAGAAGCTTTGTCGATTAAACTGGGAACGTCAGGAGCCACTTCTGCTTCTCTAGGTGCAGTTACAATCTTGGCGGGTGGAGCCGATGGCTGTTCACCGCTAGCTGCCGAAGCTGTACTAGCCTCTGCTGCGCGTTCTGCTACTAAAGGAGCGCCAGATGCTTTAATCGCGCTAGCCGCGCCTTCTAAACCCTCAATTCCCTCGATAGCACTAGGTCCAAACCTGGTAATTAAATTCGGGGCAGCACCTAAAGTTGTACCGATGGCGACATCTCTTAAGAATTTTTCCGGATCGTCGCCTCGAACCAGTCCGATTATACCGCCGGTTAAACCGCCGCCTGCGGCGCCGTTTCCTAATCCGTATTTAGACAAAAGCGCTATGGCTCGCCGACTCGCAACGCCTTTAGTATTATTTCTAACTACGCCTTCCATGAAATCAGTAACGGCAGGAAGATTTTCTCCCCAAATAGCTTGTCTGACGTTCGGGCTGATATTTGAGAAAGCATTGCGGAGTTTATCCGCGTTTATCACAGCGGTATCACCGGAACCGACTGTTGCTTTTTGGATCAGACGATCCAGAATGCTGCCCTCTACCGGCTTCATATTCTCTTCGCCTATGAGATTTTGAAGATCCTTGACCCGCTCGATAGAGTTCTGCTTGTTCATCAAGATATCGGCGACCATATCCGGGCTTTTATCTTGCAAAGCTTCGATAGCTTTATTATGAAAACTTCCGATTTTATCAGCGTAATTGGCGCGGAGAGCCTTCATATCGTCTAGTACAGGCTTATACGCCGGACCCGCATCTGTAACCGCTTTCTCCAGAGTGTCATCAATTGCACTTCGAAGTTGATATAAATCAGGTTTTAACGGACTACCATACGGCGTCTTTCTGAATAGATCGCCTATGACCTGTCGGGTTCCTTCGATTTCATCAAATGTGTAAACAGTCGGCGAACCTTCTTTGCCGGTGAATTCTTCCAATAAGGGAATTAATCGTTCACTATCCGGTGCTACTCCTTTTAAGGCGGCTCGAATATTTTCTGGGATTTTAGTATCTACCAGTAATTTCTGGGCAGCCTGTTGTAAAGGACTTTGATTGATATCGACAGGAAGATTCTGGGCCCGCTGACTAATCTGATTAAATTTTGCTTCGTAATCTTGATGGAGCTTTTGCTCGGCCTTGCCTAAATCCTGCTGAACCTTTGCAACTACTTTTTGCTGATCAATCGGTTGTCCGGCAATTTTTTCTACAAGAGCATTACCTTCTTCGCCGATATCGCCGACAGGAGTAAGTAACTCTTTAGCTCGATCTGCTACTTTTCCGAGTAGCTTACCACCGGCACCAAACACGAGATTACCGCCGCCGTAGATCGCTGCATTCTTTCCGGACTCTTCTAGGTTTTCTTTACTTACCGGATTCTCACCTATTGCAGTTTGACCAGCGGCTGTCCCTAATGCCGCACCTCCGGCTGTGGCAGCAGACGTAGCTAATAGTCCAGCGGCTTCCGGCAACAATTCAGGAGCTATAATCGAACCGGCAAGCGCTCCTGTTGTTTCGAGCATCTGCTTGCCCTGTTTCGTTTGTCGAGCCGTTCTAGTCGCTGGCGTTTCCGTATCTACTTGTTCATTTGGTTGTAAAGGTCTTTGGTATGATCCGGGAATCGCTTTAGCACCGGGAAATCTTTGCAAGAACTGTTGCTCGTCAGTAGAACCTTTAACGAACTCTTGAACGCCTTGGCCCGGTGCTGTATAGCGTATTTGAGTAACAGGTGCGGTTTGATAAGGAGCACTCGGATTAAAAGCCGGAATCGCAGGAGTCGATGCTGCTTGATACGGAGCACTAGGGTCAAACGCAGGCGCTTGAGCCTGACTATCTTGGCCCATTAAAATCGGCTCCTGTGACCTTGCCATTCGCGTCTACACTAGTAACTTTAAAAGGTACACCAGCTTGCAAAATTATATCACCGATCTTATGCGCCGCTGGTTGACCGGCTGCACTATTCAATCTCTGAACCGAGTCTTGCTGCTGTTGAGCCGGCGTTTGAGCCATCGGACCAGCACCACTATGTCTTGAGACTATATCCGCCATAGCTTTCTGAGCATCTTGATCAATAATAGCCCGTGCTGGACGGAACCGCTTACTAGGCAGCGATGTCTCCCACTGATTTTCTAGAGAGTCTACTTGCTTAGTCAAAGCGTTAACCATCGCATAAACAGTACCCTTTAATTCCGCCGGTGTCTGAAAACCTTGTATTTGATTATTAAATTCTTTCCGTTCTTGATCGGTTACGGCACCGGTGGCGTAAATTTTTGCTAATTCTTGCGATGCAATAGTTCGAAGGTTATTTACGTCAATTGCATTTTGGTTGCCCAAGGCGCGTTCAACATTTGATATACCCGGAATGGTCGTACCGAATCCGTTTTCAACAGCCGTATATAGTTGATCCAAGTGAGGAAGAGCTGTATTAATGGCTTTAATTTGAGTCGCGGCTTTTCCTGTATTGAATTCTTTAATCGCCGCGATATATCCGGGGAATTTACCAGCGTCAATATCTGGAAATGCTAAAGATACTTCTTGAAGGATACGAGGATTTCTAGCAAGCAAATATTCGATTCGATTTACGGGCAACTGTCCGTTACCGATCTGATTGACAAGATTCCGCTCTGAAGGATCTTGTATAGAATTTAAATAAGCCAAACCGGTTAAATTTGTATCACCCTGTGCCTCGGTTTTTTTACCTTCGGCAGCGGATTTAGCGTTTGCTTTAACTTCTTCGATAGCTTTCTTTTCTGATAAATCCATATCAGTTTTAACGATTTCTGGACTTAAACCGCGTTGAACTTGAAGGAACTGTTTCTGGACCTCTTGAGCATGAGTAGTAAGCTGGCCAGCGGCATCTTTCTCATTAGCCGCATCTTGCATTCTCGTCATCGCAAGGCCGTAGTCCCCGTGCGCATCCACCAGCCAAGGAACCAATGTCTCAGACGCCGCCTTAAAATCAGAATTTTTCTTATAAGTATCTATTTCGTTTTGTAGTTTACCTGCTGCGGCCAATGCACCGAGTCCAACCATCTCGTCGGTTCGAGCTTTCTGGATTTGCAACTCGACTGTTCGACTATCTTTGGGATCGAGAATCGTGCCTTTTGGAAGATCCTTATCTAGATATTTCTTAGCATCGGCAGACATTTGGTCGTTTACCTGGACCGGATCGCCCCAAGTATATATCGAGTACGTAGCTCGCCGCTGACCTGTAGGATCGCCGTTTTCATTCGTAATCGGTTGCCAACCTGTTTGTTTAATATTCTGATCCATTGCCCATTTAGTGCCGTTCGGATCATCTTTCGTAGCGTGCTGCATTTTTATTTCATTAATGTCGTTGGAAGTCAGACCGTCTTGAATTTTCTGTTGACCGGCTTTTTCAGCAGCATCACGCCAAGGTGCAGTAGCAGTAAATAAAGTGTCTTGGGCTTCTTTATCCAATTCGTGCAGGGCTTTTTGAGATTGGACTAAATTAGCAGCTTGTTGAGCTTGCTGTGCATCTTTCCTTAACTGAAGTTCTTGTGTTTTATAATCGTTTTCAAAAGCTTGTTGTTTCTGTTGCGCCGCTTGCTTCTGTTGTTCTGCTTTTTGCGCATTTAATCCGGCAACTGTTTTATTTATACCGTAAAGGGCGCCGGCTCCCGGCGGGACGCGACCTATATCTGCTGCGGCACCGAGTCCACCCAATGCCGTGCCTGCGAGCGAAGGAATTACAGATCCGACGAGTGCTTTAGCCCAAGCAAACGGTGCTGAAGGATCCGATGCCCCTTTAATAGCGGTATTAGCGTTCTGGGCGACTAAACGTCTAAATTGGTCTTGAGGACTCTCTGATATGCCGCCTGGTTTCGGAGCGGGGGGCAATCCTGACAATAAAGATGCGCCGCCGGTGTTAGTAGTATCTGGTACAGCAAGATTAGGCGCGGTCGGAGCTGAGTCTGGTTGACCGACTAAACCGCTCGGTCCGCCTGCTAAAACTGCATCGGGTACTAACGCCATCTTTGCTCCTTATGCACCGATCAAGCCTCCACTATCGCTAGGAAGAACCGAACTGGTACCGGGATTCATCAAGCCACCAATAGAACTACCTATCATTCCACCGATAGGACCGCCTAATACGCCGCCAGCCAATCCTGCAATACCACCGGCAATATCAGCTTCTTCCTGATTCTGTTCTTGATTTATTTGTGTCGCGGCGTTAAATGCTTGGCCTTGTGATTGAGTAGTAGCACCAGCAAAGCCTAGAGGATTTTGCAATCCGGCCAAGGTAGATTCACCGCCTATAGCCATCTGCGTATTCTGTTCGGCTTGATTTTGATTAGCCAGTTGAATCTGTTGCTGCTCATTGGATAGTTGCGATGCACCCGCACTGGCTATCGTCGCGTTCTCTTGGCCCACTGTCCCTGGCTGCAATCCGCTATTTCCACCGCGGCCCGCATTAGCGTTATTAGCAGCGCGTTGAGCGTTTGCAAAGTTACCTGCCGTTGTATCAATTGCCGAGGTATTAAGCGCAGCCAGTGTCTGAGGGCTAAAACCAGGAACCAGTTTACCTTCTTGGACGTTTTGAAGAATATTTCCCAAAGAAGCTAACGTTTCATTTTGGCCAGCAAATCTGCTGCCAAAATCCTGTGACAACAGTTGCGAAAAATTAGCTTCCTGCTTCTCGAGGGAACTTTGTGTTCCGGAAGGACCGCAAATGGTACACCTCTCTAAAATCTTTTAAAAAATCTTTACGAATTGATTTGTTTCGGCGGGAACATATCCGCGTTTCTCTAAAAACTTTATTAATCCAGGCGACGAACTTTCATAAATCAAACCAGTACTGCCTTTCTGTCTCGCCATTATTTCTACGGCCGGCAAAGCTTCTGAAATCGCTACGGCGACCCGGCGCTTACTAACTTCGTTTTCCGGCCCAAATTGGCAATGTAACCGGATTAAATCTTCGTCTTCTTCCAGCCTGACGTATATTACCGGGCCTGAATCATCTTCAATACAAAATGCTACGTAACAATCTGCTCCCGTGATCCACCATTCTGGTTTAGTTCCTCGATTACAATGAAACGGGTCTAACTCTATCCAACGGGCGATTTGCGGCATATCATCTAACAAAGTAGATGTAAACTTCATAAGCCTCCCGAATTTTTAGTTAGAGTTCGCTTGGATGAAACGATGGGTGTACTTTACAGATTTTAAGAACGGCTTTCATGGTGTCGTCGGTTTCAGTAACACCGAGATGTTGAAGAGAGTTGACTACGTGCGATGGCACTAGGTCACCAGAACCAACAAAAGGAATCGCAGTGGTACCAGACTCTTGCTCCAGTAGCTTTCGGTAATGAGAGTCGATCGTACCAGTTATGATAACAGTGCCGTCAGGCAGATCGAGATAAGCGGACTGGCGATAGTTTTTAAGATGCTTTAAACAAACTTCTTTTGTCAAATGATGGATATTTTTCACGATAATGGAACCGAATTATGTACTAGGATAGTCGGATGAACCTCGCCTGCGAAATATTCGTGCTCCGGAAGACAAGTCACAGTTATCTTTCTACCTTCTTCTTCAACCAATTCTAGAGTTTTGATCTTTGAGTACCCTTTTCTACGAATCAGATAGTCTTTCAAAGTCAAATCTTTACCAGCGACACTTCGTTCATCGGCTGTCGTTGTGTGATGCGTTGGCGTAATAGAAACCGATTCCCCTTCAACCGTGATGCGAACAAACTCATCCATCGGTAAAACCTGCATCGCAACGATCTCGGTCCAGGCGGTGCGACCCATTATGAAATCGCCAATCTGACAATCTAGAAGCGGAATCTCGCCTTTTTCTCTATGTAGAACAATCGTGTTGTCTCGGACACATAATCCAGAACCGCCACCGGATCCTCCACCAGAACCACTACTAGGCGTTGTACTCGCGACTCCACCATTTGACAACGCGATGACAGCCTGGTTATTTAATGCCTG
>Ga0210387_10003447_pt1 | contig 12148 bp, 13 predicted proteins | sample IncBWC7OmetaG_FD_160108 | JGI IMG/M metagenome (GOLD analysis project Ga0210387, IMG submission 160108) | Forest soil microbial communities from Barre Woods Harvard Forest LTER site, Petersham, Massachusetts, United States - Inc-BW-C-7-O ... | reverse complement strand
TGGTGCTGGTGTGACTAGTCCAGCTATAGTTTTACCAGTTACTATGCGCGCTACTCCAACGACAGTACTTTCTAATTTAGCCTTTACCTCTTGTACGAATGTTGGCGTAGCTCCATCATCGCCGGATATTCTGCAAACATATTTACAGGGTACTACAAATCAAACTGTGGCGTCAGCAACTGGAACAATTTCTGCGAGCGCGGAGCTTTGATCATGACCTATACGCAAGTCTGGGATCACATGAACAACAAGCCGCACGACAGCATGATCGTCCGCGATTGGGATGGCGCGTTCATCCCGTTCGATCCGGACAACGTCGACTACCAAGACTATCTGGCGTGGCTGGATGAGGGCAACGAGCCCAATCCGCCGCCCGCAATTCCGACGCCGCCAATGGAAGAGCCGCCGCCGCCCGACATCGTCGAGGTCAACGCCCAGGTGCAGGACATCGACGCGCGGCTGACGACGCTGGAAACGACCGTGGGGAGGTAGGCGCGTGGCCGAGACAACCACCACCAACTATGGCTGGACGATGCCGGACCCCGGCGCGTCGGCCAATACCTGGGGCGCCACGCTCAACGCGACGACGCAGAAGATCGACAATCAGGTGTTCCAGAACCAGCAGGGATTGGCGCCGATTGGTTCGGGCGCGTTGTGGTTCACCGCGACGCCGCCCGCAAATTACGTCCTTGCCGATGGCGCGTCCCGCTCGACCGCCGCGCCCTTCGACAAGTTGTTCGCGATCTTCGGCACGGCGTTCAATCAGGCTGGAGACGCTGCGGGCACTTTCAGGACGCCCAATCCGGAGCAGTTCTTTCTGTTCGGCGCGGGACCTAGCAACCCGGTGGGGTCAAGCGGCGGCTCGTCCTCCGTCACGCTCGCCACCGCTAACCTGCCGCCGCACGCGCACCCGATTGTCGATCTCGCCCACTCGCACAGCGCGTCTCAAAACGCCCACAATCACGCCATTACGACCGGGCCGCACGCGCATGCCATCACGACTGGGGCTCACGCCCACAGCGGCGTCGGCGTTGGAATTTCAGGGGCGGGAACCGGCAATATCGCGGGTGTAGCGGGCGGCGGCGGCTTGCAGATGGGCAACACCAGCACGGCTGGCAACCTCGGCGGCAACACCGACACAGTGGGCAACCTTGGCGGCAACACCGATACGCAACAGCCAGGGGTGACGGTCGCCGCCAGCGGCACCGGCCTCTCGACCACCCAGAACGCGGGTTCAGGCGCACCGTTCAACGTCGTGCCGCCCTTCTTCGCCGTCAACATCATCATCAGGTACCAGTAGGTTGAGCACGCAGTTCCGCCCGATCCAGATCCCGCCCGGCGTCGCCGCGATGCCGACGAAGAAGATGCAGTCCAGCAATTGGGCCGAGGTCAACTTCATGCGTTGGCGCGAGCAGCAGCTCACGCCGATGGGCGGGCAGGCGCAGTACACCAACGTCGTAGGCGGCGTGGAGCAGTATAAGTTCGCCTCGCGCTGCAAGATGATCCACGGCTGGTTTGGCCTCGATGGGTACCACATCGCCTATCTCTGCGAGACCAACCTCTACGTCGACACGGGCGGAACGCTCACCGAGATCACCCCGGCCGACGGCATCGTCGCGCCCAGCGGGCTGGTCGGCGGCTTCGGCGACGGCCTCTACAACACCGACCTCTACGGCACGCCGCGCTCGATCCCCGGCAGCGTCGCCATCACCAAGGTTCCCGATGCCTACTCCTTGGATAATTTCGGCTCGATCCTCTACGCCATGACCTCGGCCGACAGTCGGCTCCTGATGTGGGACCCGGCGGTCGGCGGCCCGGCGGTGGTGCAGCCAGCGGCGAGCGGGCGCGGCCCGGTCCCGCACGGGCGCTGCTTTGTGGTGACGCAAGAGCGTTTCATCCAGATCTTCGGCTCGACCCAGGACGGCACGACCGGCGGCGGGTCCGCGCGCCGGTTCGCGTGGTGCGACCAGGAGAACCCCGGCGCGTGGGACTATGCCTCGGTCACCTCGCAGGCGGGCTTCCTCGACATCGAGCCCGCGAGCCCGATCATCGCCGCCATCGAGACGCGCGTCGGCGTGATCTTCTGGACCGCCAAGAAGGTCTACGCCTCAAGGTTCTTGGGGTTGCCATACATCTACAACGCGACTGAGCTAGCGGACGGGACGACCCCCTGGTCGCCGCAGTCGGTGGTCACCACCTCGGCGCTGACCTTGTGGATGAGCGAGCAGGGCGTGTTCTCCTACGACGGCACCTCGATCCTGCCGGTGGTGTGCCCGGTGCGGCCTTGGATCGACGACGACATCGACCCCATCGCAGTGCGCGAATTGTCGTTCGCCGCGCACCTGGGCGAATATTCGGAATGGTGGTGGTTCTTCCCCACCTTGAACAGCCCCTTCAACACGCGCGCGGTGGTCTACAACTACAAGGAGGGCTGGTGGACGCAGTGCCAGCTCTCGCGCTCGGCGGGCATCACCAGCTCGTACACCTCGCACCCGGTTTTCGCCGACGACACTGTGGCCTTCGAGCATGAGGTGGGGGCGACTTACGCCAACGCCTCGATGCCGGTCGTGCTGCCGTTCGCCGAGAGTTACGACCTCAACCTCTTGTCGGGCGCGCGGCTGATCACGGTCAAGCAGATGATCCCCGACGTCGAAGCGGTGGGCGCGAGCGATCCCGTCTCAATCGCCAACGCCATCGGCAATCTGCGCTACAGCCTGTTCTACCGGATGAGCCGCAGCCTGGGCGATCCTGAGCTGCAGTCGCCGCCTCGGCCGGTGCGCTCCGACGGCTATGTCGACTTCCGCCAGACCGGCCGCGACATCCGCCTGCGCATCGATGTGGCGACCCCGATCATCCAACCGTTCACATTAGGGCAGCATCTTATAGATGCGGTGCCCCGTGGGGACCGCTGATGGCCACCTTCCCGACCGGCCCCGCAGAGCAGCCGCCGCCCAACCTGCCCGACCTGCCCGACGGGCCGCCGCAGCTCGCCAATTATCTGCGCACTTTCGCCCTGTGGTGCCGCAACGGGTTCCGCGCCAAGCTCGACGCCAACGCGGCGCTGCCGGGGATCTTGATGCAGGCTTACGACGCGCCCGCAGGCACCGCGCCCAACGTCTATTTGCTCCGGGTCAATCAGGCTGGGAGCTTTGTCGCCACCCCAGTCCCGCTCGGCGGGGGCAAGCCATGATCGGCTACGAGCAGAAGCTCGCGCGCGTCCTCGACCGGATGGGATCGGTCTATCTGGTCAGCGACATCCTGACCGCGATCTCCGAAGGCAAGATGCAGAGCTTCGTCGCCAACAATTCCTGGGCGGTCACGAAGATCGCCGACTTTCCGAGGGCGCGGCAGTTGGAGCTGCTCGCCATGGTTGGCGACCTCGCCGATGTCGACGCCTTGCACGCCAAAATTCTGGCCTACGCCAACGAGGTCAACGCCGGGCTGCTCTCCACCCATGGGCGGCGCGGCTGGCTGCGCGAGGGCAGTTTCGAGCGGCTCGGCTGGCGGCTGAAGGCCAAGGGCCACCTCTATCAGAGGGAAATGTGAGATGGGCAATTCCGGCTCGACCGACACCTCCTCGCAGCAGCAGAACATCAGCCAGACGAGCCTGCCGCCCTGGATCAATCAAGCCGCGCAGCAGAACTATGGGCTAGCTCAGTCTATTGCCGAGAGGCCCTTGACCCAGTTCCAGGGCCAGCAGGTGGCGGACATCGGCCCGCAGACGCAGCAGGCGTGGAATTTGGCCGCCACGTCGGGAGGCGCGGGGGCGGATCAGTACAACGCCGCGCAGGCTGGCTATCTCACGGCGGCGGGAACGCCCGCGACCCAGGTGACGCCGCAGTCGCTCGCCGGGACAAGCCTCCAGCCGTACATGGACCCCTACACAAGCTCGGTCATAAACGCGACGCTGCCGCTGATGCAGCAGCAGAACGCGCTGACCCAGAACCAGCAGGGGAACGCGGCCAACGCCGCCAACGCCTTCGGCGGCTCGCGGCAGGGCGTGCAGCAGGGCGTCGCCCAGGCGCAGGGCGCGCTCAACATCGGCCAGATGGCGGCGCAACTGAACCAAGCGAATTTCGGCCAAGCGCAGGCGGCGGCGACCGGCGACATCTCCCGCAACCTCGCGGCGCAGCAGAGCAACCAGGGGGCCAATCAGGCGAACATCAACTCGCTGATTGCGGCCTCGACCGGCCTCGGCGGCCTGGGCACGCAGGCGCAGCAAAACCAGCGCCAGCAATTCCTGGAGCTGTCGACCGCTGGCGGGCAGCAGCAGCAGCAGGCGCAGAACCAGATCGCCGCGCAGATGGGCCAGTTCAGTCAGGCGCAGCAATATCCCGGCCAGCAGCTCGGCATCCTGCAGTCGGCGCTCGGCATGACGCCCTACGGTTCGACGACGATGGGCTCGCAAACGGGGCAGTCGCAGACGACGACGACCGCGTCGCCGATGTCCGACGTGATGGGCGGCCTGACGGCGCTGGGGGGCGCGTTCGGAGCGGGCGGCCCGTTCGCGGCGGGCGGCGCGCTCTCCGGACTGATGACCTCGGACAAGCACCTCAAGACCGACATCAGCAAGATCGGCGTCCACCCGCCGACCGGCCTGCCCATGTACAGCTACCGCTACAAAGGGGACCCCAAATCGTACCCCAAGATCAGCGGCCCGATGGCCGAGGACGCGATGCAGGTCGCGCCGCACGCGGTCCAGACTGTCGGCGTGCACGGGCCGACCGGGCAGGCGCTGCATGCCGTGAACATGGCCGCGCTCAATCAAGCCGGGCCTCCAGGCATGCCGGCAGGGATGGGCGCTCCGGCCGGGCCGCCGCCTCTGGGCGTTCCGGCGATGCGTCCGCAGCGCCTGCCGATGCCAGGGGCTGGGGCCGGGTTCACGCCGCAGGCGCCGGGACCGCTCGCAACAAGGGCGCCGATGGGGCTGACCGGCGCGCTCGGCGCCACCATGCGCCCGCAGCGGATGCGGCCTGCAGCGCGCATGGCGCGCGTCGCGGGAGGCTTGCGTGGCTGACAATTTTGGCCCCGGCGGCGTCTACGCCAACATCCCGCGCCTCGACAGCCATGGGCGGCCACAGATCCCCATGTTTATGCGCTGGAACCCTGACCCGGTCGGCAACGACGCGAGCAATCTGTCCCAGCTCAACCCCAACCTGCAGAAGGTCGTAGCGCAAGCCAGGGCCGACAATCCGAACCTCAACTTCGTCATCGGCAACGGCAAGCGGAGCGCGGCCGATCAGGATCAGGCGAAGGCCTGGGGCTGGTCGAAGGTTGGCTCCCAGGACGGCGGCGACGCCAACGTCCACATGCAGGGCAACGCTGTCGATCTGTGGGGGCTGGACAGTAATGGCCGGGTGCAGTTCAACCCAAGCCAGCAGCAGCAGATCTCCCAAGCGATGAAAGACGCCGCGAGCAAGGTTGGCGTCGGCGTCAATTGGGGCGGCGATTGGAAGAGCTTCAAGGACGCGCCGCATTTCGAACTGGCGGGCGGCGGCTCGGCGGCGGCGAGCGGGGCTCCCGAAGGCCCAACGTCGACGAGCGCGGCCCCCGCGTCCTCGAGGAGCAGCTCGCCCGCGCCGTCTGGGACGACGCTGAACAGCTCGCCCGCGCAAGGCCCTATCTTCGAAACCCTGCGCAACAACATCGCGCAGTTCGAGAGCGGCAACAATTATAGCAGTCTGGGCCCAGTGCTGAGGAACGGCGACCAAGCCGTCGGCAAGTATCAGGTCATGGGGTCCAACGTGCCGAGTTGGACGCAGAAATGGCTGGGGAAGTCGATGACCCCGGCCGAGTTCAGGGCTAACCCGCAGGCGCAAGAGGCGGTCTTTCAGGGCGAGTTCGGGTCATACCTCCAGGGCCACAGCCCGGCCGACGCCGCCTCGATGTGGTTCACCGGCAAGCCGCTGGCGCAGGGCGCGAACCTGAAAGACGTTTTGGGAACCAGCGGCGGGAAATACGCGGAGATCGCCACCAAGGGCATCGACAACCCGAACGCCGTCCCAGGCACGACCATAAACAGCTCAGGAGCCCCTGCGGCGGCCCCTGGAGCCCCTCCGGCCGTCGCCGCTACTCCACCGGCCTCAGGGGGCTTGGCGGGCTCCCTGCCGGGCTTCCAGGCCGGTTCGCCGGGCGCGAAGATGACGGCGTCTGGCTTGCAGCAGCTCGCCGGGGGCAAGCCGGGGGGCGGGCCGACCGACGAGCCGCCGCCGATGCCATTGCAGCAGGCCCAGCCGCCGCAGCCGATGGGCGGGGCGATGATGATGCGGCCGGGCGGGCAGAACATGGAGCCCCGCATGGCCGCCATGCAGGCGCTCGCCCAGCAGGGCTTCATGACCCAGCCGTCGGTGGCGGCGTTCGGCGGCGGCGGCCTGCAATCGCCGCTCCCCTCGACGGCCCAGTCGACGATCATGCCGATGGCGCCCGGCGGGGCCACCGGCATGCCCATGACCGGGATCGCGGGGACGACCCTCAACTCGCCATCTCAATTGCAGATGGCGCTCATGACCGGCGCGCTGTCGCCCTACGACATGTACGCCAGACAGGCAGGGAGCTGACACGATGGCCCAGGATATGGGGCTGATCACCGACACCTGGATGACCAACCCGTATATGTTCGACCCGACGCAGTTGTCGAACGCCTACTCGAACTACAACAACGCGGCGCTGCCCTGGCCGCCGTCGTACAACACGGGCGCGGGAGGACCGGTCAACGCCGCGACCGGCCAGCCGATCCAGTCGTTCCAGAACTGGCAGCAGGCCAACCCCGGCGGCATGTCGATCAACGCCACGCCCACGCAGCCGCAGGCGCCTGCAGCGGGGCCGAGCAATCCATTCGCCAACGTTCAAATCCCGCAAGGCCAGAATACAGCGGCCTATCAGCCTCGCGGCGGCTTGACGCCGATGCAATGGCAGGCGCTGACGCCGGCCCAAAGATCCACAGCGCAGGGGGCGCTAGGCGAGGTTGCCGCTGGCGTAGCTGCGACGCCGTCCGACAGTTTCGTCGCCTCCCACAACAATCCCAGTGGCGGTTCGCCCGGAGCGGGCGCGTACCTCCAGGGGTTAGGAGCAACCGCTTTTAACCAGATGGCTAGCCAAGGCCCGCCCCAGGCCGGGCCGCAGGGCGGGGCCGGGGCGCCGCCGAACAATTGGCAGCAGGCGATAAACAGCCTCGCCAACCCCGGCCGCGTACAGACGATGGGCGCGAACGTGCCGATGGTGACGGGCTATCAACCGTCGGGCGGGGTCAATCAGGCGTTCCTCAATCAGGCGGGGGCTGGCCAGGGCATGAACCAGGGCTTCCTCAGCGCGCTGCGCGCCATCCAAGGCAGGTGACGTGATGGCAGGCCTCGCTGATCTTCTCTACCTCGGCCAGCCCGATCCGGCGCGACAGCTCGCGATGGCGCTCGCTGGACGGCAGCAGCCGCAGCCCCCGGTCGGAGCGCCGCAGCCCGGCCCAGCTCCTGGTCCTGCCGATCCCAACGCGCCAGCCCCGAACGCGCAGCCGGTCAGCGCCGATCCCAACGCGCCCGCGCCGCCCAACCCCGCGCCTGGCGCTCCACCGCCTCCCGGCTCGCCGCCGCAACCGACCGCGCTCCAGTCGACGCCCGATATGTCGGCGAGCTACCAGACGCTCGCCAATCCGCCGAACCTGATGAGCTTGTACATTCAGCTCCAGCAGCGGCAGCAGGCGTCAGACCAGATCAATCGCGGCCTCGCGCTGATCGCCGCCAACCACAGCGCGCCCTCGATGCGCGAAGCTATCATGCAGTCCATGACCGGCGGCGGCCAGGACGCGGGCCAGACGGTCAACAACCTGATGAGCCTCTATCAGGGCCAGCAGCAGATGGCGGCGCAGCAGCAGTTGATGGCGCAGGCGCCCGACATCGCCGCCAAGCTCGGCCTGCCAGTGGCCGTCGTGCAGGCGCGCATCGCCGCCGGAGGCGGCGCGGATCTCGTCAAGTCGATGGAGCCTAGCGAACAACAGAAGAACATCATGTTCATGCACGACCAGTTCATCAAGAACGGCGGCAACGAACAAGACTGGAAGAAGAACATTTTGCCGACCGTCATGATGGGCAGCCTTCCCGGCATGACGCCAGACTACATGAGTTATTTGAAAGAAGCGCAAGATTGGCCGCAGACCCATCCTGGCCAGCCCGTCCCTGACTTCGTTCAATGGAAAAATACGGTCCTGCAAGAACAGGCGACGACGAAAGAGAAGCAGGACATGGTCACGACGGCGCAGGGGCAGATGCATTCTTTGCTTGGGCCGTTGACGTCGATGGAGGGCAAGGTCAACGATCTTCAGGATGCTTTCAAAGCCGGCAAACTCGACAAACTCTTCGCCGCCCCCAACTTGATTAAGAGCATCGCGGAAAGCCCCAATCTCTCAACTGCGAATAGTTATGCGAGCAGCCTCCTGAGCAGCCTCGGCCTTCCATCGCTCACGCAGGAGGACATAAATTACGCCAAGGACATCAACGAACTCAGCCAAGGCCAGCAAACTCTACACGCCCTGGGGGCGACCAGTTCGCGCACCATAGCGCCGCAGTTCGAAACAATCGGCTCTTTCCTCGGCCCGTTGGGGGACCTCTCGCGCGGCAAGGACAGTTGGGGCGCCAACCTGGACAAGTTGCACGACAACATTCTGAGCGGTCAGGCGACTGTGTTCGGGGAAGCCAACATCACGCCAACCGGCGATGAGAAGCACGTTGACGAACTCTTGAAGCGCATGCCCTCGCAATATACGGCGGGCGGCGCCATGAACCTGCGGCCCGCTACGCCGATCCCGCCCGACGAGATGGCCAACGCAATTGCTCATCTCAAGCAAAACCCATCCGATCTTCCTGACGTTCTCCAGTACCTGCGGGCGGAAAACCACGACACCAAGGAACTGGAGCGGCGTGTCCAGCAAGGACTGAAATAATGTCGCTCGACACTTACCTCAGCGGCTTGAACCAGCAGCGGCAACCCGCGCCTGCGCCCTCGGCGCCAAGTCAATCTGCTGCACCTCCGCCGCCCAAAGCGCCTGCGCCAGCCCCTGCCCCAGCCCCGGCCCAAAGCAACCAAGACGATAGTGCAAGACCGCTTCCAGGCAGTCAGCTCAGCGACTTTTTGTCCTTCAAAGGCCCTGGCTACATGGGGCCAACGCAGGCGTCGCAAGACTGGTTCAGCCGCTATGGAAACGATGTCTTGTGGGGCGGGATGGACCCTTTGACTGCGGCGTCGGGCGGGGGCGATCTGGCGACGTTGCGCACCCAGCGTGAGGCAATGGATGCGCGGATGTCGCCTTTAGCTAAGACGAGCGCGGATATCATCGCGCAATACACCGCCCCCCAAAACATACTTCTGAACCGCATTCCCTATTTCGGCGGCGCTCTTCAAGGGGGGGGGCAGGCGTTCGGCCAAGCCTTGGGGGCCGGCAAGGACCTCTCGACGGCCACCAAGGAAGGCGTCGCAGGAGCTGGCGCCGGGCTGATTAGTCAGGGAGCCGCCGCCATGGTTCCGGCCATTCCCAAGGTCGCCGCGCCCTTGGCTGCGGAGACGCTCGAGAGGGCGCCCCAGACCGCGCTGGGGATGATATTAGGGCATGCTATCGGCCCCGAAGGGTATGGGCATGTCGCTGAAGGCGCGGGGGCTCTTGCCGGTCTATTGGACAAGTCGGCAACTCTATCCGCCGCACCTTACCTGAAAACTGCTGCCGACTGGGTCAGAAAGACTGGCGAGGCGGATTGGAGCGCGGCCAAGCCGGCCATCCGGTCCCTCCTGCTTGGGCTGACCAACACGGGCCTGCAAGAGGGAATGCCTAATGTGCCGGGTCAGTGGGTGCCTGGCCAATAGCGCCCATGCGGGCCATTTTTCGTTTTGCCTTTTTCTCTGGATCTTCGGGAGCCAGCGCCGCCACGACCATGTAGAAAACGATAAGCAGAAACATCAGCGTCCAGAACATCGTTGATCTCTTGTTGTCACAGGGCCATCATATAACGCGCAGCGCGTGTAGCGCCATGCCTCTTGCGGCCAAAATTTTGCTTCTATGAGCCAGAGTTCCGAACGTGCCGATAGCCGTTGGCTACAACAGCAGGGAGTGGGTCAGTAGCCCCGCATCTCCTGGGCGGCGAACTGCCGTTTGAGGTCGGCCTTCAGGGCTTCGACGCCAGGGTCTGGCTCAAGCGGCTCGCTTGGGGTGGGCGCCGGGGGCGAGCGATAGTCGCCAGCAATCCCGCTGCGAATGAGCGCCGCAAGTACGATGAACGCCAGGAAGGCGAGAAAGATGTCCATTTGCATTTCCCTTACCAGTGAGCCACGTTGGCCCAATGACAACTTACATATAACACTTCGCGCGCGTAGCGCCATGTTAGTGCGGGCCAAAGATTTGCACCTATGGGCCAAAAAGGGTGCGCTTGAGCTTCGGCGCAGTGCCGGAGGGGCGAACATCGCGACAAGTCGATGGGCCTTACGAACTCCCAACGATAATCGCCACGTCAGGACTGGCCCCTCTCACGGCCTGTGGCGGGCAGAGAGGGGCCACCTTCCGAAAAGGTGCGGGATGGGCGCAGAAAAGGGTTAATGATTTCAGGAGGGGTCGGGAAGGGAGTTTTTGGCCTAAGCCGTTGATTTTGCTTGATTGCCGGATTTTTTATTTAAAGCCGCTGCCGAAAAAAACCCCAGCATTCTCTAGGCTCTCCGAGCGTTTTTCCCGCACCCAAAAGTCGGTGCGGGAATAAAATTTCGGACAGAAACGAGAAAACATCCGAAACGACGCCCGATAAAATTTCGCGCATTGGTCATGCGGACATGGTAATTATTGGCCATTGTTTGTTCTCATCGGGGTTCCATCCATGAAAGCCATCCTTCTCGCCGGGGCGCTCTCGCTCGCTGTCGGCTCGACCGCCGCCCACGCCGCCACCCAGATCACCGTCGACAACATCGGCGCGGTCCTCAACGAGAGCCTCGCGCTCCCGGCCCAGGACACGCCCGGCAGCGGCATCGGGTTCTCGGAGTTTTTTGAGTTCACGCTGCCGGTGACTGAGACGGTCACCGTGTCGGTGAGCGACAGCGCCATCGGCAACCAGCGCATCACGGGCGGCGAGCTGTCGCTCAACACCCAGACCGGGACCGCGCCCGTAAGCCCGTTCGAACCGCTCGGCGCGTTCATCGAAGGCTCGTCGCTCATCAACTTTCTCGGCGGGCAAGCCGCGACCGTGACGCCGGATCCGCTCGGCGCTGGATCCTACTTCGCGGAGGTCAGCGGGATCAGCGGCGGCTCGCCGATCCACATCGCGATTGACGGCACGATCACCGCCGTGTCGACGCCTGAGCCCTCGACCTGGGCGATGCTCTTGATCGGCGCGGCGGCGATGGCCTGGGCGGGCCTCAAGCGGGGCAAGAGCGCCCGGTTCGCGTTCTAAAAAAAGGGGCCCTTCGGGGCCCCTTTTCGTCACGCCGCGCGCTTGGCCAAGAGGTGGATCTCGGCCTTCGCGGTGGCGGCGTGTTCGGCCTGCTGGGTGTAGTGGATCGCCGTCTGCAAATTCCACCCATAGATCGCCTGCAGCGTCTGGTGCTTGCACCCGTTTGTCGCCAAGCGGGTGGCGCCCATGTGCCTGAGGCCGTGCGGCGTGCAGTTCGGCACGTCCACCTTGTCGCAGGCGGCGCGGAACCATCGGCCGAACCGCTCGATCTTGAACGGCGCGCCCGTCTTGGGATCGAGGAGGAAGGTCAGGTCGCCCTTCTCCGCGCAGGCGTCGATAGCCTCCTGCAGGACCGGCAGGACCGGCACCTCGATGGACTTCCCGGTCTTTTGGGCGATGAGCCCCGACAGCAGGCCAGCGTGGATATGCTGGCGGCCCATCTTGACGACATCGACGCCGCGCTGGCCTGAGTAAAGCAGGAGCGCGTAGGCGAGCCGCTCGCGCGTGCCAAGCGGGTAGGCCTGCTCGAACTGGGAAGCCTCCGCGTCGGTCCAGACGTGGTTGGTGCCGCCCTTGTACTTCACGCCCTTGACGCCCAGGCAGGGGCTCTTGGCGACGTGCTTCTTTTCGACGGCCCAGTCGAACACCAGCCTGAGGTGGGCGACGGCGGTGTTGGCGGCGGTGAGCTTGCCGGTGGCGGCGATGTCATCGCGCAGGTCCGAGATCGTCTCGTCGGT
>Ga0210387_10003446_pt1 | contig 12149 bp, 14 predicted proteins | sample IncBWC7OmetaG_FD_160108 | JGI IMG/M metagenome (GOLD analysis project Ga0210387, IMG submission 160108) | Forest soil microbial communities from Barre Woods Harvard Forest LTER site, Petersham, Massachusetts, United States - Inc-BW-C-7-O ... | reverse complement strand
CCGAGGGTGTCATCGGCGCGGTCCTGAGCGTGATCCACGCGCGCCTGCCGGCGCGCACCCCGCTGCCTCCCGCAGCGAACGGCTCGACCCGCTCGCGCCGGCGGGCGCAGTCGCTGACCGAGCTGCTGAACCCGCTGATGGGCATGATCGTGCTGCCCTACCTCGGACAATCCGCCGCCACCGAGGAACTGGCTCGATCCGCTCCTGCAAGCGACCACGGGCACGCGGGCTCCCGTGCGCGCGGGGCGGGCGCCCGCCCCGCGACGCCGGCCATGAGCGCGCGTCCCGCCGACCCCCTCGCGGGCCTGGACATGCGCCTCACCCACCGCACACTGCTCGTCCTCACAGCCATCGCCGCAGCACCCGGCGCCTCCAACCGCGAGGTCGCCGACGCCGCCGGCATTCACGACCAGGGCCAGATCTCCAAGCTCCTCAACCGCCTCGAACGCATCGGCCTGATCCACAACACCGGCCAAGGACAACCACGCGGAGAGCCCAACGCCTGGACCCTCACATCGCGCGGGCACGAGGTCGAGGCGGCGCTGGCCCTGTAGATGCGCGGACCCCGATCGGCGGGGATGAGCCTGCTTTCGCGAGCGCTGCATTCGGCGCACGCGATCGACCGCGGACACCCAGCCGGCGACTCGCCGCCCGCCCGGTCTCGACCCCCCCCAAACAACGCGCTCGGGAGCAGTGCGAAACAAGCGCGTGAAAACGGTGTTACATGGATGTCATGGACGTTACCTCCGTCAGGACCGCCATCCGCGGCAGGCGCCTGCTCCTCGCTTCGGCGTGCGGGCTGGCCCTGCTGCCGGCGGCGCTTGCGGGCAGCGCGCAGGGGCAGCGCCTCGCCGTGAGCGCCGACGCGCTCGGAGGTGGTGGTGGCTCCTCCCCGGACTCGGTCTCGCTCGTGCAATGCCTGAGCGTGGGCGAACCGGCCGAACGCTCGGCCACGTTCGCCGGTGAAATGACGATGGTTGCAGGGGCTTCGCGCATGTCGATGCGCATCGAACTGCTGGAGCGCACGCCCGGAGAGATGGGCTACCACGCGGTCGCCGCGCCCGGCCTGGGGGTGTGGCGCGCGTCCGACCCGGGCGTGGGCGTCTACAAGTACGTCAAGCAGGTCACCAACCTCTCGGCCCCAGCCGACTACAAGGGCCTCGTGACCTTCCGCTGGCAGGGCGCTCGTGGCCGCACGATCAGGCGCGAGGAACGGCGCACGCGCAGATGCTCACAGCCGGCGCCCGCGGCGAGCGCTCCCTCCTTGTCCTCGTCGCTAGAATGATCGGACGATGAAGACAGACATCCATCCCACCTACGTGCAGGCCCACGTGCGCTGCACCTGCGGCAACGAGTTCACCACGCGCGCGACTCAAGAGGATCTGCACGTCGAGGTGTGCTCCAACTGCCACCCCTTCTACACCGGTCGCCAGAAGCTGGTCGACACCGGTGGGCGCGTCGAGCGCTTCCAGCGGCGCATGGCCAAGGGCCGCGCCGCCGCTCAGGCCAAGGCGTCCTAAGCGGTCCGATCATGGCCTCTCGTCCGGCAGGGGGTGAGGGGGTACGCGCCAACGCGCTGCAGGCGCCGCCGGTGGCGACCGGTCGCGCTCGCGACGCGCTCGGGGACCTCCCAGCCGGCGTGGAGGTCGCGCTCGAGCCCGACGGCGAGCTGAGCGCCCAGCGCGACGCGCCCGTCGGCGGCCAGGCCGTGCTGGAGGGCGTGATGATGCGCGGCGTATCCAACTGGGCCGTCGCGGTGCGCAAGCCCAGCCCCGAGCAGCTGCGCGAGGAGCCCCACCGCTCGCCCGAGGAGGCCGCGCTCGGGGAGATCGAGGTCAGCACCTTTCCACTCACCTCGGTCATGCAGCGCCATCGCCTGCTGCGGCTGCCGATCATCAGGGGAGTTGTCGCGCTCGGCGGGTCGCTGGCGATCGGCTTCCGCGCGCTGGAGGTCTCCGCCAACGCCCAGCTCCCGCCCGACGAGCAGGACGCCGAGCCCCAGGAGATCCCCCGCGGTGTGTGGGCCGGCACGGTCGTCGTCGCGCTGCTGCTCGCGATCATCCTGTTCTTCCTCGTCCCCGTCGGCCTCACCAGCCTGATCAAGGGGCAGCTGCACAGCTCGGTGCTGTTCTGGGTCGTCGAGGGGATCATCCGCACGACGATCTTCCTCGGCTACATGTACCTGCTCTCGCGCATCCGCGACCTGCGCCGCGTGTTCGAGTACCACGGCGCCGAGCACAAGACGATCTCCTGCTTCGAGGCCGGCCTTGAGCTCACGCCCGTCAACGCGCAGCGCTTCTCGCGCTTGCACCCGCGCTGCGGCACCAGCTTCCTGCTCGTCGTCATGATCGTCGCGATCTTCGTCTTCGCCCCGATCGGCCTTCCTGCCTGGTACTGGCTGGTGCTCACCCGCATCCTCGGCGTCCCCCTGATCGCCGGCATCTCCTTCGAGCTGATCAAGTTCGCCGGGCGCAACCGCAGCCGCGGCTGGGTGCGCGCGGTCATGTGGCCCGGGCTGAAGCTGCAGCTGCTCACCACCCGCGAGCCCGACCTCGACCAGCTCGCGGTCGCGATCGCCGCGCTGGACGCCGTGCTGGCGCGCGAGACACCCGGCGAGCTCTCGGCCGCCGACCTCGTCGGCGTGGAGGTCGTCGCCTAGACACTCGCCGCCGTATCGCTCGCCGCCGGGTTCAGGACCGTGCGGCGTACGAGCTCTCCCCATCCGGCCTTCATCCGCGGCAGCGACATCTCGCGCAGGTCCCGCAGGTACACGAACAACTCGGCTGAGAGTGCGACCAGCAACGTCTCGGTCAGCAGCTCGGCGTCGCACCGCGGGTCGGCCTCGCGCAGCAGCAGCTCGAGGTGCAACCGATGCGCCGCGTACGGCGCCGAGGCGAACCGCGCCGCTCCGACTTCAGCTGCCGCGAGCAGGTCGGCATGCTGGTCGAGCATCTCCAGCCGCGCCTCACCGAATGCGATCAGACGCTCGCAGGCAGGCGCTCCGGGGCCAAGCGGCGGCGTGCCGCGGATGAGGCTTTCCTGGAGATCCTGCTCTTCCTCGCTCAGCACCGCCAGCGCCAAAGCCGCCCGCGAGCCGAAGCGGCGAAACAGCGTGCCCTTGCCCACGCCCGCAGCTTCGGCGACCTCGTCCATCGAGACGCAGCCGGCGCCCCGCTCGGCGAACAGGCGCCGGGCGGCGCAGAGGATGCGCTCGCGGTTGCGCGCGGCATCCACTCGCTCAGCCGGCTCCGACTCCAGCACGGGCAGCTCGATCATCTCCATGCCCACCATGCTACTAGACCCCTCAGTAATCGGACCGTAGTCCGATTGTGTGCTACGGTGATTCCAAGAACAAGCGGACCATAGTCCGTAACCCCGATCCAAGGAGTCCAGAGATGAGCGCCACCGCCACCGCCACAACCGCACTGCCGATCGCCACGGGGAACTGGAAGATCGACACGATCCACTCCCACGTGGGCTTCGCCGTCAAGCACATGGTCGTCTCGACCTTCCGAGGTCGGTTCGAGGACTACGCCGGCTCGCTCGCCACCAGCGAGGACGGCCGGCCCGTCCTGCAAGGCTCGGTCAAGGTCGACTCGATCCTCGTCAAAGACGAGAACCTCGCTGGCCACCTGAAGTCGCCCGACTTCTTCGACAGCGAGCGCCACCCCGAGATCCGCTTCTCCTCCACCGCCGTCGCCGTCGCCGAGGACGGTGGCTTGGAGGTCGAGGGCGACCTCACGATAAAGGGCCACACGCACCGCGTCACGGCCCGAGGGTCGATCACCGGCCCGCACGTCGACATCGCCGGGAACGACAAGCTCGGGGTCGAGCTCGAGGCGATCGTCGATCGACGCGAGTACGGCCTGGAGTGGAACGCGCCGCTGCCCAAGGGCGGCTTCGCGCTTGACAACGACGTCAAGCTCGAGGTCTCGCTCGAGCTCGTGAGGGAGGCGTAGCGGACATGCGGATCCTCGGACTGTCGGGCAGCCTGCGGCGGGACTCCCACAACACCAGCCTGCTGCGCGGGGCGGGCAAGCTGCTCCCGGCCGGCGTCGAGCTGGAGGTGTTCGATCGGCTCGCGCAGATCCCGCCCTACAGCGAGGACCTCGAGCATGAGACACCCCCGGCGGTCGCGGCCCTGAGGGCTGCGATCGCCGGGGCGGACGCCGTGCTGGTGGCCACCCCCGAGTACAACGCCTCGATCCCGGGCGCTCTCAAGAACGCCCTCGACTGGGTCTCCCGGCCGATCGCCACCACGCCGCTGCGGGACAAGCCCGTGGCCGTCGTCGGAGCCAGCACCGGTCTGTTCGGTGCAGTCTGGGCGCAGGCCGAGCTGCGCAAGGTGCTTGCCACGATCGGCGCCCGCGTGATCGACCGCGAGCTGCCGATCGGCCAAGCCGACGAGGCGCTCGGACCGGACGGCCTGCCCGTCGAGCGGGACGTCGTCGAGCAGCTGTCGGCGACGCTCGACGAGTTGCTCGAGCTGACCGCGCCAAGCCGCTTGGCCGCCTGAGGAGCCCCTGCACCTTTAGGCTGGCCTTGCATGATCGAAGACTTGGTCGAGCAGATCGAAACCCGCTTCGCCGAGCTGGGCGGCGTGGAGGTAGTCGCCTAGCCCCGCCCGGGGCGGAGCGTCACTTGCCGACGGGCCAGTGCTCGACTTCGAGCTCGTCCAGCGGGAAGTGCTTGGGGTTGCCGGTGGCGAGTCGGGCGCCGATGCCCACGGCGGCGGCCGCGATCAGGCAGTCGGCCTGGCTGAGGGTGATGCCGCTGCGGGCATGCTCCCTGCGCCAGCGTCCCGCGCGCAGACCCTCCTCGCGGCCCAGTGGGGCAAGGCGCATCGCCGCGAGGAAGCTCTCCACGAGCGGCTCCTCTCGGTCGCGGGCGCCGCGCATGACCTCCTCGGCGTTGATCGCACAGATCCACGGCACCTGACCGTGCTTGCGCATCGCGCGCACGCGTTCGGCGGCGGGCCGACCGCGCAGCGCGTCGATCAGCACGGTCGTGTCGAGCAGGACCCGCAAGCCTTCAGCCGACGCGACTCGGATCGCCCGAACGCTCGGCCACCACCCAGCCGGCGGGGTCCTCGTCCCACTCGTGCGAGGTCCTCGAGAGCGCGCCCAGCCCCGCCTCAATGTCATCCCAGCGCTGTTCGTCATCCAGGGCCCTGCGCACCGTCTCCGAGATGAACGCGCTGCGTCGCCGCACGCCGACACGTTCGTCGAGTCGCTCCACCAAGCCCTCATCAAGACTGATGTGCACACGCATGGCCACACGCTAGCACACGATCTGCCGTCCATCGAGCGGGTCTCAGTGTCGTTTTGGATCACGTTTCGGTAGCGGTTTTGGACCATATCGCCGAGCCGTCGACTGCCCACTCACTCACTCGCTTGTCCCAATAGCGCCGCTGGTCCGACCGCAGAAGGGCAAGGAATCGCGGGGGAGTGAGTGGGGGTGACGGTGCCCGTGCAGGTCCATCGGGGTTGAGTCTCGTTCATTCCGCTCAGCAGGATCGATATCGAAAGCGCTTGGCTCAGCGCACGCGAACGACCGCGGACACTTTCGCCGGCGACTCACCGCTGCGCGCGGGCTCGACCCCTCAGCCCACCGGCGCCCGCTGAGCCAGGCTGACTGATCCCCGGCGAGCGTGCGCACCCTTGTACGCTCGGGCCATGATCGAAGACCTCGTCAAGCAGATCGAAACCCGCTTCGCCGAGCTCGGCGCGCAGATGACCGATCCCGAAGTGATCTCCGACCGCGAGCGCTACGCGCAGGTCGGCCGCGACTACAGCCGGCTGGAGGAGGCGGCGAAGCTCGCGGCGCAGTGGCGCCTGGCCCGGGACGATGCGGCGGGCGCGGAGGAGCTGCTGTCGGAGATGGGCGAGGACGCCGAGATGCGCGAGGAGCTCACCGCGGCGCGCGCGCGAATCGAGGAGCTCGAGGAGGAGATCCGCCTGGCGATGATCGAGCGCGACCCCAACGACGAGCACAACGTGATCGTCGAAATCCAGGGCGGCGCGGGCGGCGACGAGGCCGGACTGTGGGCGGGCGACCTGTACCGGATGTTCACTCGCTACGCCGAGCGTCTCGGCTTCGGCGCGGAGTCGATGGACATCGGCGAGGGCAAGTACACGTTCGCGATCCGCGGCGAGCGCGCCTACTCCGTGTTCAAGTTCGAGGGCGGCACCCATCGCGTGCAGCGCGTCCCCGAGACCGAGTCCCAGGGGCGCGTGCACACCTCCACCGCGACCGTCGCCGTGCTCCCCGAAGCCGAGGAGGTCGACGTGCAGGTCGACCCCAACGAGCTGCAGATCGACGTCTACCGTTCCTCCGGACCGGGCGGGCAGTCGGTCAACACGACCGACTCGGCCGTGCGCATCACGCACAAGCCCTCAGGGATCGTCGTCTCGATGCAGGACGAGAAGTCCCAGCTGCAGAACCGCGAGAAGGCGTTGCGCGTGCTGCGCGCGCGCCTGTACGAGCGCGCGCTCGCCGAGCAGCAGGCCGAGCTCGCCGCCGACCGCCGCTCGCAGGTCGGCACCGGCGACCGCGCCGAGAAGATCCGCACCTACAACTACGGCGAGCGCCGCGTCACCGACCACCGCATCAAGCTCACCGTGCACAACCTCGACCAGATCCTCGAAGGCCAGCTCGACGAGCTCACCGCGGCATTGCAGGCCGACGAGCGCGCACGGCGCTTGCAGTCGCAGGCCGCCGCCACGTGACGGTCGGCACGCCGGTCCGCGAGGCGCTCGACGGGGCGATCACCGCGATCTCCGCCGCAGGCTGCGAAACCCCGCGGCTCGACGCCGAACTGCTGTTCGCGCATGTGCTCGGGGTCTCGCGTGAGCGACTGTTGACCGATCGCGATCTCATGGTCTCGGGGCCCGATGTCCGTGCCGTCCAAAATGCGGTGCGCCGCCGCGCCGTGCAGCGCGAGCCAGTCGCCTACATCACCGGCAGGCGCGCCTTCCGCCGGTTGGAGCTGGTGGTGGACGCGCGCGCGCTGATCCCGCGCCCGGAGACCGAGCTGCTGGTCGAGCTCGCGCTGGCCTCGCTCCCCGAGGGCGCGCGTGTGCTCGACGTGGGCACCGGCAGCGGCGCGATCGCCCTGGCGCTCGCCGACGAGCGCCCGGACCTCGATGTGACCGGTAGTGACCTCAGCGAGGGCGCGCTCGCGCTCGCGCGCGCCAACGGCGAGCGCCTTGGCCTGCGCGTGCAGTGGCTGCATGCCGACCTGCTCGCGGGAGCGCCCGACGAGTACGAGGCGATCCTCTCGAACCCCCCCTACGTCGCCGAGTCCGAGCGCTCCTCGCTTGAGCCCGAGATTGTCCGCCACGAGCCCCCCGGCGCGCTCTTCGCGGGCGCCGACGGGCTCACCGTCATCCGCGCGCTGCTCGCCCAACTCGCCCCCCGCCTGCGTGTGCGCTTCACGGCGCTCGAGCACGGCGCCGATCAGGCTGCTGAGGTGACGCGGCTGCTGCGGGCCGCCGGCTTCTCCGACGTACGCACCGCGCGCGACCTGGCGGGGCTCCCTCGTGTCACCGCAGGCCGGCGATGACCCCGGTCCCTAGGGGGCTAACATGCGATTCGCATGTGATAATGTCTATCGCATGTCTACGATGGTTCAGATTCGCAACGTGCCCGACGAGCTTCACCGCGAACTCAAGGTGCGTGCCGCGCACGCGGGGATGACCCTCTCGGACTATCTGCTCGACGAGCTGCGCGACCTCGCCGTGCGACCCACGATGCGCGAGTGGGTGCGCGATGCTCGCAAGCTCGAGCCGATCTCGGTCTCGCAAAGCCCAGCCGAGGTGTTGCGCGAAGAGCGCGATCGGTGATCGTCCTCGACGCGAGCGCCGCCGTCGAGATCCTGCTCGGCTCGGAGATCGGTGGACTCGTGCTCGACCGGCTCGAGTGGCACTCCGAGGTCCATGTTCCCGAGCATTTCCACCTGGAGGCGATCTCTGCGCTGCGCCGCTACGCGCTGCGGGGAGAGCTCGGCGATCTGCAGGCGGCCCGGGCTCTGGCGACATTGCGCGAGCTGCGCGTCGTCCGCTATCCCGTCCTCGACCTCGGCGAGGCGATCTGGGAGCTGCGCGATCGGTTGAGCGCATACGACGCTGCCTACCTCGCGCTGGCGCGTCGGCTCGACCTCTCGCTGTTGACCACCGATGCCGGACTTGCCGTGGCCGCCCGCGCGGAGGGGCGTCTCACCGAGATCGAGCCGTCCTCGACGCTCGACGCCGCCGAAGCGCGGCGCCTTGGGCGGAGCCTGAGGGCGGGTGAGGTGGCCGTCTTTCCCACCGACACGGTCTACGGACTCGGTTGCCATCCCGATCATCCCGCCGCCGTGCGGCGTCTCTACGAGCTCAAGGGCAGGCCTCCTCGACAGCCGGCCGCCGTGATGTTCTTCACGCTCCCCGTGGCCCTCCGCGCGCTGCCGGAGCTGGCGGAGCCTGAGCGCTCGGCCCTGCAGGCGCTGCTGCCCGGCCCGCTGACGGTCCTGCTGCCCAACCCGGGGCGTCGCTTTCCCCTCGCCTGCGATCCGGGAGCCGCGCTCGCGCAGACCGATGTCTCGCGCCCGGGCAAGCCCGCTTCCGCTACCGAGCCCGCTCCGGCCCCGGAGTTCACCACGCTCGGCCTGCGCGTGCCGCTGCTGCCGGCGAGCCTCACTGCCCTGCAACATGTCGAGGCCCCCGTGCTGCAGTCCAGCGCCAACCTCTCGGGCGGCCCGGATCCGCGCTGCCTCGCCGATGTGCCCGCGTCGATCCGCGCCGGCGCCGACCTGACGCTCGACGGCGGCGAGCTGCCGGGCCTCGCCTCGACCGTGCTGGACCTGCGCGACTACGCGCGCGCGGGGAAGTGGCGCATCGTGCGCGAGGGCCCGATCGGGCGGACGGAGATCGAGCGCGCGTTGTCGTAGCGATCCGCGCCGCCGGCGGGACCGCGGGTCGCGTATGACCCCGGCGCCTGCGATGCTGTGCGCGAGTCGATGGCGCATCCCACTCCACTCGACGCGCTCTACGCCGGCCTCGTGGCCGCGGCCGTGACCGCGCTGTTGACGCCGCTCACGATGCGGCTCGCGCGGGCGGTCGGAGCGATCGACGAACCACGCGAGCGCGGCCTGTCCGAGCAGCCCACGCCGCTGCTCGGGGGGCTCGCGATCTTCGCCGGCGTGCTCGTGGCGATGCTCATCTGGCTGCCGAGCGGCTACTACGAAGAGCGCCGCCTGTGGCAGGGGGTGATGCTCGGCGCCGCGCTGATCACGCTCGTGGGCGCCCTGGACGATCGCTTCGACATGCCCCCCGCGATCAAGCTCGCCGGGCAGGTGCTGGCGGCCGTGATCGTCGTGCACTACGGCGTGGCGGTGAAGGCGATCACGCTGCCGTTCATCGGCAAGCTCGCGCTCCCCAACGCCGGCGTCACGAACGCCGGGCCGATCCTCACCGTGATCGGGCTGGTCGCGATGATGAACGTGGTCAACTTCTCCGACGGCGTCGACGGCCTGGCCGCGGGCGTGTGCGCGATCATCGCCGCGGCGATGGCCGTGGTCGCCTTCGACCTCGGGCGCCAGCAGCCCGGGGTGCTGGCCGCGCTCACCGCGGGCGCCGCGCTCGGGTTCCTGCTCTACAACTTCCCGCCCGCCTCCAGCTTCATGGGCGACTGCGGCGCGAACCTGCTGGGGCTCTTGATGGGCGTGATCGCGGTCGAGGCCGCCGTCAAGACGACGGCCGTGGTGTCGTTCGTGCTGCCGCTGATCCTGCTCGCGGTGCCGTTCCTGGACACCACCTTCGTGGTGCTCAAGCGCCTGAAGTACAAGCAGCCGATCTACCGGCCCGACAGCGAGCACTTCCACCACCGCATGGCCCGCATCGGCTTCTCCAACCGGCGCACGATCGCCTACCTGTACGCGTGGACGCTGATGCTCGCCGGGCTCGCGCTGGCGTTGCGATTCGTCCCCTACTCGGACCATCACGGCCACCTGCACAGCGGCTGGACGCTCGTGATGATCGCCATCGGGCTCGGCGTCGTCGCGGCCAGCGTGTACCTCGTGTACGTGCTGGAGATATTCAAGTTCCGCCGCCTCGACGCGATTCGCCTGCGCCGGCTGCGCCCCGACGCCTCGCCCGCGGAGATCGAGCGCGACGTGGCGCGAGACTTCGAGACCGGCGAGTTCCAGACGCTCTCCGCGGCCGGTTCCGTCTCCGCGCCCGGGTCCACCTCCGCGCCCGGGGCCGTCCCCGCGCCCGGGTCCGTCTCAGCGTCCGAGCCCGCCGACGTGCCCGTGGCGGGGTTCGGCGTGCAGGACGGGCGCGCTGAGCAGCGGATCGGCGAGCGGTAGGTGGATCAGGATCGCGTACGCGCAGACGACGAGCGTGGCGGCGCGCAGGCGCCGATCGCCGCCGACGGCCGCCAGCGGTAGCGGCCAGATCGCATACCACGGCAGCAGCCACGCCGTGGACAGCAGCAGCGCCAGCGTGCTCCAGCCCGCCGCCACCCGCCAGTCCGCGCCTCGCGCCGTGCGCCACAGCGAGTAGCTCAGCACGAGCGCGAACGCCGCCACGAAGCAGTGCCGCCACCAGCCGGGCGTCCCCCGCAACCCCACCAGCCGAGCGGTCTCGGCGGGAATGCTGTGGACCGCCACCAGCTGCTGCTGCTCGCCGACCGCGTTCAGAAAGCCGAGCGCGTGCGAGCCGAAGCCGATCAGCCCCACGCCCGCGACCAGCGCCAAGCCGAGGATCGCGGCGAGGGCGACCCGCGCGCGCTCGCGCCAGGCGGAGGGGGCCAGCACCAGAAACGGGAGCACGATCCCCGCGGTGACCTTCACGCCCATCCCCGCCGCCAGCGCCAGCGCGCCACCGCGAAAGCGCGGCGAGGCGCCCGCGGTCAGCGCCAGCGCCCCGGCGAGGAACGCGAGCACGACCGTGTCGTTGTGCGCCCCGCCCACGGCGAGCTCGAGCATCACCGGGTTCAGGCCGACGAACGCCGCGGCATAGCGCCGCGAGCGTCCGGCCGCGCCCGCGGCGCGCGCGCTCAGCGCCACCGCCACGAAGCTCCCGGCGACCGCGACCGCCTTCAACGTCCACAGCCCGCCGGCGAGCCCCAGCGGCGCCGTGGCGTAGCTCGCGAGCGTGAACAGCGGTCCGTAGGGGGAGTGCTGAAACGGCCAGCCGACGAACGGGTAGATCGGGTCGGTGGGCATCTGAAACGCCACGTGCGTATAGGGGTCGAGGCCGTGCAGCACGCCCATGCGCGCGAACGCCAGGTAGCCGAACACGTCCTGGGAGATCAGCGGCGGGCCGAGCAGCAGCACGAGGTTCGCGGCCACGACTGCCGCGAGCACCGTACGCAGCGACACCGCGCGCGCGTGCGCGGCCACCAGCACCGCCGCATATCCGCCGCACATGATCAGGGTCAGCGTCTGGAACTCGCCCGCGGAGATCGTGCCCACGCCAAGACCCCGCAACGGTCCGGCCAGCCAGTCCGGCCAGCCTCCCGAGCGGGCCGGCACGTAGGTGCTCGGGCGCGTCGCCGCGCCCGCGCTCAGCAGGAAGACGCTGCCCAGAATCCCCAGCAGGCCCGCTGCACCGAGCGCACGCAGCCACCACGAGGGAGGTGGGCGCAGCCCCGCGCTCGCGTCGCCCTCGGCGCGAGCGCGCGCAAACCGCCGGCCGGCGTCCGCGGCCCGCCCGGGTATCGGAGTGGTGGCCTCGATGGGGTCATTGTTACGTCTACCCAGCCTGCAAGCATTCGATGCGCCAAGTACCCTGTGGGGGCTCGCCCACGCCTTCCGGGAGCGTTCGTCCGTGGGCACGCGTTCGAGCAGGACCGCCCGCAGCGCGGGCGCAGGTCTGATCAGGCACATGCGACGCCGCCAACGCAAATCCGCCCCGCGCCCCGCGCACGCGCCGCAACGAGTGCTCGTCCTGTCCGCGGACGTGGGCGAGGGCCACGCCGCCGCCGCCCGCGCGCTGGCGCGGCAGATCAAGGATTCCGGCCAGCCCGCCGAGGTGACCGTGATCGACGGCCTGGCCGCGATGGGGCGCCTGCTGCAGCCGGTCGTCGAGGACGGATACAGGGTGCAGCTGCGGTTCATGCCCTGGACGTACACGGTCGTGTACTGGCTGCTGGAGCACGTCGGG
>Ga0210387_10003444_pt1 | contig 12149 bp, 11 predicted proteins | sample IncBWC7OmetaG_FD_160108 | JGI IMG/M metagenome (GOLD analysis project Ga0210387, IMG submission 160108) | Forest soil microbial communities from Barre Woods Harvard Forest LTER site, Petersham, Massachusetts, United States - Inc-BW-C-7-O ... | reverse complement strand
ATCGTAGTCAATCGCGAAACCATCGGCGCGATCGGCGTGAGCGGGGCAGCGGGCATGCCCTTCGGTCATCAGGACGAGCTGTGTGCGGCCGCGGGTTTACTCAAGATTCAGAACAGACTCAAGTAGGAGAAGCGTATGCCCGGGTGGCAAGAAGGCGATTGGCGTAACGAAGAGTTATGCAAGTTCGAAGAATCGAACATGCTCAACAAAATGGGACTCGAGTTCTACGACTTGAGCCATCCCTGGGGACTTGGCCAACCTTGTTGGCCGTATTTCGAAGACGTCAAGATCGAGCGGCTGCATAACATGTCCAGATCAGGCGTCCTCACCCAGAGGATTACCACGGTCATGCATTCTGGTACGCACATCGACGCGCCGGCGCATGTCGTTCCGGGAACGCCGTTCATGGACGAAGTGCCCCTGCCCTACTTCTTCGGCACCGGCGTCGTGGTATCGATACCCAAAAAGAAATGGGAAGTGATCACTGCCAAGGACCTGGAGAATGCGCGGCCGAAAATTCGGCCCGGCGACATCGCCATCGTCAATACCGGCTGGCATAAATACTATGGCGACAACCAACATTACTACGGGTATTCGCCGGGATTTTATAAGGAAGCGGGCGAATGGTTCGTTGAGCGCAAGGTCAAGATGTGCGGCAACGACACGCAGGCGCTGGACCATCCGTTCGGCACCGCCATCGGCCCGCATGGACCGGGGGCGCCCCATGGGCTGCTGCCAAGGCTCAACGAAGAGTACGAGCGCACCACGGGTCGCAAGGTGATCCAGGATTTTCCTGAGTGGGAACCCTGCCACAATGCGATCTTGTCTGCCGGCATCTGCGGTTTTGAAAATATCGGCGGCGATATTGATAAGGTCACTGGAAAGCGCGTCACTTTCGCGGCCTTCCCCTGGCGTTGGAAGAAAGGCGACGGCTGCATTGTGCGCCTGGTCGCAATCACCGATCCCAGCGGGAAATTCAGGATAGAGACCGGCAGTTCCGAGTAGCAGCGCCGTTATGCAGATCACTCGCTTTACCGACGCACCCCGTTACGACGCCCCGAAACACTTCGACATGCGTTCCCTACGCTTGCAGGGATTCGACGTCACTGCGGCCAAGTTTGCCTGGGTGGGTCTGTCGCACTTTCTGCCGCAGGGGGGCGCGGAGATGGATGCCGGCCCGCTGGAGAAGATCTATGTGGTATTGGCGGGCGAAGTGACGATCGAGCTGGGCGACGGAGCGGTGCATGTTCTAAAGCCGCTCGATAGCTGCCACATCCCGGGCGGCGAAGCACGCTCGATTCGAAATATGGGCAACGACATTGCGACGATGTTGGTCGTGATGCCACACCCGCAGCCTCGGCCATGACGCTGCCTGTCATCAATCCAGCCGGACTGTTTGATGTGCGCGGCAAATCAGCACTGGTGGTCGGCGCCACGGGGGCCTTTGGCAAGGTGGCTTGTGCTACGCTCGGTGCAGCCGGTGCCCTGCTGACGGTAGCGGCCGGCAACGCCACGGAGCTCGCGACGCTGACCCAGGAACTGCATGCCGCCGGCTGCCAATCGACTGCGGTAGCCAAGCGCTCGAACAGTGAAGCTGACGCTGCAGCCATCGTCGATGCTGCCGTCAGCGCGCATGGCGGCGTGGACATTCTCGTCGTGGCTTCCGGCATGAATGACGTTTCTCCCATCGTCGACATGTCGCCCGAGCGCTTCGGCCGTGTCATGCAGGCGAACGTTGAAGGAGCGTGGCTCATTGCGCGCGCGGTCGGAAGGCAGATGATCGCGCAGTCCCGCGGCGGAAAAGTGGTGTTCACCTCTTCCGCGCGCGGCAAGCTCGGCCACCCTGCCGGATATTCGGCGTACTGCGCTTCCAAATCTGCAGTCGATGGCATGACCAAGGCGCTGGGGTGCGAATGGGGCAAGTACGGCATAACCGTCAACGCCATCGCGCCGACCGTATTCCGCTCCCCGCTCACCGCGTGGATGTTCGAAAATAACGAAAAGGCGAACAACGTGCGGGCCGGATTTCTCGCGCGAGTCCCGATCGGCCGATTGGGCGAGCCCGAAGATCTGGCCGGACCCCTGTTGTTTCTGTGTTCTCGCGCGTCGGATTTCCATACCGGACACGTCGTCTATGCGGACGGCGGATATACCGCGGGATAGGGAAATGATCCGACCGCGGTCAATCGCGATCGTCGGCGGCGGCCTGATGGGTGCGGGCATCGCGCAAGTCTTCGCAGTCGCCGGTCATTCCGTGACCGTTTTCGAACCCGCGGAAGCCATTCGGGCGACGGTGCGCTCGCGCATTTCGGAGACCTTGAGCCTATACGGACTCGATACGAGCGTGGCCGAAGCCATCACCGTCACCGGCGATTTCGCGCAGGCGGTAGGGCGCGCCGACTACGTCACCGAAGCCGCGCCCGAAAAACTCGAACTGAAACAAAAAATATTCGCAGACTTGGTCGCGGCGTGTCCCGCGGCAACGATTTTGGCATCCAACACCTCGGTGATTCCCATTCATCGTATTGCTGCCGGACTGCCTACGCCTGAGCGAATCGTCGGAACACACTGGTGGAATCCTCCGGGACTCATCCCGTTGGTGGAAGTGATTCAGTCGGCACAGACCTCCGACGCCACGGTTCATGCCACCATGGAAATCCTAACTTCGGTCGGAAAAGCACCCGCTCACGTGACCAAGGACGTCCCGGGCTTTGTGGCCAATCGCCTGCAGCACGCACTGTGGCGCGAAGCCATTGCGATGGTTGCCGCAGGAATCTGCGACGCCGCGACACTCGATGCCTGCGTAAAGAACAGTTTTGGTCTGCGTCTGGCGGTTTTGGGGCCGTTGGAGAACGCTGACTTGGTCGGCCTCGACCTGACGCTCGATGTCCACAAAACGATTATTCCGGAGCTGGATCGCTCAGCCGGCCCGAATCCGTATCTCGAGGAGCAAGTTGCGGCGGGCCGCCTGGGCTTTAAGACCGGGGAGGGCTTCCGTGCCTGGTCCGATGCCGAAATGGACGCGCTGCGTCGTAAGCTGGCTGCGCATTTGCTGGCGCAACGCGCGTTGGCTCGATGAACGTTGGCGCAACGCACGGGCTCTCGCACATGAGACCTGGGTCCGCTGAAGTTCGTACCGTGGTCCTTTTGTCTTTGGGCTTCGGTCTGGTTGGCATCGACCGTTTTCTGATCAGCACGATGTACCCGGTGATCGCGCGCGACTTGCATTTGAACTATAGCGACATCGGCCTCATCACCGGCGCGCTGGCAATCGCCTGGGGAATTTCCGCTCTGTTCATGGGCAATCTGTCGGACAGGATCGGCCGCCGGCGGGTACTCACGATTTCTCTGATCGTGTTCTCCCTTCTCATTGGCGCGAGCGGCCTGGCCACCGGCCTTCTCACGTTGATTGCCGTGCGCGTAGTCATGGGATTTGCTGATGGTGCATACACGCCGGTCAGTATTGCCGGCACTTTGGCGGCATCTCCGGCCGGCCGCCGCGGTCTCAATATCGGCATCCAGCAGATGATGCTGCCGCTGTTTGGACTGGGGCTGGCGCCCCTTTTCGTCGCGGGCGTATTGCGCTTCATCGAGTGGCGCCTGGTGTTTCTGATTTTTGTCGTTCCCGGCTTGTTGCTGGCTTTCTCGGTGTGGAGAACCGTTCCCAGCGCTGCCACGCCGTCCAGCGAAGCAAAACCTCGGCAAAGTTGGTCGGATTGGAAAACGGTCTTGAGCTTCTCCAATGTGAGAGTTGCCGCCTTGTTAATGCTGTGTTGGCTGACGTGCCTGATCACTACCAGCGCCTTCATGCCGAATTATCTCGTCGATCACCTGAGGCTTTCGCCCGATCAAATGGGAATTGTGATGTCCGCGATCGGTCTGGGTGCGACTATCGGCACATTATTGCTTCCCTGGCTGTCGGACAAGGTTGGCCGCAAACCCGTGATGGCGCTTTCCAGCATTGGCGTGCTGGTGTCGCTGTTGCTTCTAGCGAACACGGGAAACAGCGTTGTCATTCTGTTCACTTTTCTATTTTTTGTTCACTTCTTCAACAATGCACTCATTGCCTTGACGGTCGGCCCCCTGTGTATCGAAGCCGTGCCTGCATCGCTGATGGCCACGGCCTCGGGATTGGTCATCGCGGTCGGTGAGCTATTCGGCGGCGGTCTGGCTCCCGTCATCGTGGGACGCGTTGCGCAGCGCTTCGGCATCGAACATGTGCTTTGGCTGCCCATAGCTGTGATGGGCGCCGGCTTTCTTCTCTGTTTGGCGATCAAGAACAGTCAGCCAGGTGCGCCGCTGGCTTCGGAGCAAGCTTACCCATGAACAACAAAGTCATCATCTCGTGCGCAATCACGGGTGCCATGCACACGCCGACCATGTCGGACGCGCTGCCCATCACACCGACGGAGATTTCGGCGCAATCCGTCGAGGCCGCGCAAGCCGGCGCGGCCATCATTCACCTGCATGCGCGCAATCCGGCTGACGGCGAGCCCACCGGCAGACCGGAAGTTTATTCGCAATTTCTTCCACAGATACACCGGCAAACCGCCGCCGTGATCAACTTGACCACGGGCGGCAGCCCCACGATGACGGTGGCGGACAGGCTCGCGGCCGCCATCCGCTTCAAACCGGAAATGTGTTCACTCAATATGGGGTCGATGAATTTCGCCATTTTCCCGGCAGCCAATCGCATCAAGAAGTGGAAATATTCCTGGGAAGAAGGCTACGTACGTAACAGCGATGACTTCATATTTCGCAATACGTTTCGTGACATCAAGTACATCCTGGAGACGATGACGGACGCGGGCACGAAATTCGAACACGAATGCTACGACGTCGGTCATCTATACAATCTCGGGCACTTTCTCGACAACGGGCTGGTCAAACCGCCTTTCTTTGTGCAGCTCATTTTCGGCATCCTCGGCGGGATCGGGGCGGACCTCGACAATCTCATGTTCATGAAGCAAACCGCGGACCGCCTGTTCGGGCCCGCCAACTTCCAGTGGTCGGTACTGGCCGCCGGTCGTCATCAAATGCCATTTTTGACGCAAGCTGCGCTTATGGGCGGAAACGTGCGCGTGGGGCTTGAGGACAGCCTTTTCATCGAACGCGGCAAACTGGCGGAGTCCAATGCCCAGCAAGTGCATAAGATCAAACGCATCTTGGCCGAAATGGGCCGCGAAGCCGCAACGCCGGCTGAGGCGCGTCAAATGCTCGGCCTCAAAGGTCAACAGCACGTCTCTTATGAGTGAACTGCCGCCTCAGAGGGCGCGGATGACTCTGGCACTGTGCGCGGCGGCCGCGCTGTTCGAGGGGTTCGACAATCAATCCATGGGTGTGGCGGCGCCGCGGGTCATCGCGGAATTCGCGCTGTCGACCACGCAAGCTACCTTTATTTTCAGCGCCGCGACGTTCGGACTTTTTCTCGGCGCCGGCATCGGTGGCCGCTGCGCGGACTTCATCGGGCGCAAACGTACGCTGATCGCGACATTGCTGCTGTTCGGGCTGTGTTCTTTGTTGACGGCACTCGCGATTGGCCCGAAGAGCTTGTTGATCATGCGGTTTCTCACGGGGCTTGGCTTGGGCGGCGCCATGCCGAACTTCATATCTCTTTCCTCAGAATCGACGCCGGCTGATCGGCGCATCAGCGTGGTGACCCTGATTATGGCGGCGATGCCCCTCGGCGGTGCATTGGCTGCAGTCGTATCATTGGGTGGTCAGGTCGGCTGGAACTGGCGCGTTATTTTCTACATTGGCGGATTGGTACCCATTGTCACCGCGATGCTGATGTTGCGCCTGCTGGCGGACCCCCGTAAAGGCGGCGCGGCCCCAGCAAAGCCGGCTCAAATTGAAGGCCTCGCTTCCACTTTGTTCGGCCGCGATCGGGCGCCGACGACGGGGTTGCTCTGGGCGGGATTCTTCTTCACTCAACTCGTGCTCTATCTGATGCTCAATTGGCTGCCCAGCCTGGTAATCGGTTTGGGCTTCACGCGTAGTCAGGCGAGCTGGACCTCGGTTTCTTTCAATTTGGGCGGAGCCGCCGGCGCGGGATTTCTCGGTAAACTTCACGCCGGTAACGATCGCCGGCAATGGGTGTTGACGACGTACGCAGGGATGGCTGTTGCGCTCACGGCGGTAGCCTCGATTAACAAGGTATTCGCCGTTGCACTACTGGCATGCGCTTTTGCCGGCGTGTTCATCGTCGGCGCACAGTTGATTTTGTTTGCGCTGGCGCCGCTATATTATAGAAAGGCAATTCGCGGCACGGGCGTGGGCGCCGCCGTTGCCGTTGGACGCCTGGGAACGGTCGTCGGACCTATATTCGCAGGCGTACTCTTGGCCGGCGGCAGCAGCAGCGCCGCGGTCCTGCTCGGGATCATACCGTTCGTGCTGCTGGGCGGCAGCGGGGCCTTTGCCTTGACATGGCGCAAACAAACCGATGAGTAGCCGACTTATCTTTATTGGTGCTGCCGATGCGGATGCCGGCCAATTCGAGGCACGAGCGCGCGCGGATTTTCCCGGCCTCGATTTGTATGCAAGCAACGATCGAAGCAGCATATTCGCGCATCTCGATGGCGCCGAAGCGTTGATTGGGCATCATTTTCAATTCGATGAGGAAATGCTGCAGAGGGCGCGGGCGGTGCGCTGGATTCAATCCCTGACCACGGGTACGGATGCCATACTACAGTTGGCTGCGCTGCGCGCCGAGGTGACGGTCACCTCCACTCGCGGCATGCACGGACCGCAAATGTCGGAACTGGTGTTCTTGCAAATGCTCGCCTTACTGCGCGACTTTCCCCGAATGCAGCGAAACCAGGCGACGCATAAATGGGATCGCTGGCCGCAGCCCCTGTTGGCAGGCAAGACTGTTGTGCTTGTCGGGGTGGGTGCCATCGCCGAGGTGCTGGCGCCTCGATGCAAGGCATTCGGCATGACTGTCTTCGGGATCTCCAACTCCAGCCGCAAGCCGGCGGGCTTCGACGAAATATTGTCGCGCAGCGAGTTACCGCGCGGCGCCGCGGCCGCGGATTTTCTCGTGCTGATCGTACCGCACAGCGCGCAAACGGAAAATCTGATCGATGCCTCGGTGCTCTCCCACATGAAACCCAGCGCCTATCTCATCAACGTCGCGCGCGGTGGCGTACTGGACGAAGAAGCGCTGCGTGTCGCGCTGCGCGAGCAGCGCCTGGCGGGCGCGGCGCTCGATGTTTTTCGCGAGCGGCCGCTGCCGCCGGGTCACCCTTTATGGAGCGAGGAGAAAATCATCATTACTCCGCACATCGGCGGCATGAGCGATGTCTACCTCGACCAGGCCTATCCCATCGTTCGCGACAACATCGAAAAGTTTCTCGCCGGCGACATGAAGGGCATGAAGAATATCGTTGCTCATTGAACAACCCAAGGACGCTTTCAACACCATGCAGACCCGATCGACCCGCGCATTGAATAGTGTTTCTCCCGAGGAGATGCACCGCCGCTGGGCGTTGGTGCGCGGCGCCATGCGCGCACGCCGCATCGATGCCTTGGTGGTGCAGAATTCCAGCGACTGGGTTGGCGGCTATATCCGTTGGTTCAGCAATCAGCCGGCCACAAACGGATACCCAAGCAGCGTGGTGTTTCCCATCGAGGGCGGCATGTCATTCATCGAACAAGGCCCTTTCGGCGGCCTGAGACAATCGAGTCCGGATGATCTTGCGGCAAGCGGCATCGCACGCCGCCTGAGCACTCCGAGCTACCCATCCGTGGGATATTCGGGAGCCTATGACGCTGAAATTGCGGCCGCGGAGCTCAAGCGTCTGGGTGCCAAGACCGTCGGATTCGTGGCGCCCGCGGCGATGTATCATAGCTTTGGCCGCGCCTTGAGCGAAGCGCTGAAAGACGCCGAGCTGGTCGACGCTACCGACAGCATCGATCGGATCAAGGCAATCAAAAGCACCGAGGAGCGATCCCTGATCCGCCAAGTGGCCGCGATGCAGGACGAAGTCATGCGACGCGTCAGGGAATTCATCCGGCCGGGACTCAAGGACTTCGAGATTGCCGCGTATGCACAATACGTTGGCCAGCAGCTCGGCAGCGAACAGGGGATATTTTTGTGCTCCTCCGCCCCTTGGGGCCACGCGGCTAGTTTTCGACCGCGATCCATGCAGGGACGCACGCTCGAGCGCGGCGACATCTATTCTCTATTGGTCGAGAACAACGGTGCGGGTGGCTATTACACGGAACTCTCGCGGATATTCGTTCTCGGCACGGCGCCGCCCGAGCTCATCGATGCACACGCGGCCGTATTGGACGCGCAACGATTTGCGCTGTCGCTCCTCAAGCCCGGAAGCCATGCCAGGGATATATACGCCAAGCACAACGCCTATCTCAAACAGCGCCAATTACCGGAGGAGCGGCGGCTGAGCGTACATGGCATGGGCTACGACATGGTCGAGCGGCCGTTGATCCGCGACGACGAAGACATGACGATCGAAGAGCACATGGCCATTGTTTGCCATCCGGGGATCCTCAATGAGCGGATGTTCGTGCACAACACCGATGTGTACTTGATTGAGGCGCGAGGACCTTCGGAATGCCTTCATGCCACGCCCAAGCAAATCTTTGAGCTCAGCGTCTCCTGACCGTGGCCTAAATTGCCTTGCGCTTGGATGCGCACTCGCGGATAAACTCGAGCACCGGCGCGCTTAAGGATTCGTCACCCGTATTGACCGAATACACTTGCGTCAAATGATTGTGACCGCGGATGATTCGCAATTGGGGCTTGGCGCCATGCTCGGTCACAAGCTTGGCAAACAACTCCGCGGCTTGCACCTGCATCTGCAGAAGATCCAGTTCAGCGAATGTAATCAAAAGCGGTGCGGTCGGCGGCGCGTCGATGAGGGCGACGGTGGACATCTGCCGGTAGCGCGCAAAATCGGAGCCGAAATACGCTTCATTGCGCGGGTCCGGCGTCGCCACACCGAATTGCTCGCGCGCGAGCTTCTCCAAGACCGGATTGTAGGGTCCCGAAATCAGAACCGTTCCGGCGACGTCGAAGCCCTGCGGCGGGTGAAAGCGGCGGATCAACGTGGCTGCCGCGATATGCGCGGCACCGGCGGATTCTCCGGCTAGGAGAATTCTCGCCGGATCAAATCCCAGACGCGCCGCGTTGTCTCGAACCCACTGATACACTCGCGAAACGTCTTCCGCACCGGCAGGCCAGACATGAGCCGGGGCAAGACGGTAATTTGCGACGACGACGGCGATACCTTCCCGGGCAAAGCGCTGGCCGATATTCTCGCGATCTGCCTTGTCGCCGCGAATGAAGCCGCCGCCGGGGATGAAGATCATGACCGGATGAGGCGCTGCGGCACCATGCATGGGCTTATAAATGTCCAAGCGGTGGCGAGGATCGCTGCCGTATGCAATATCGCGGCTGACCTCGACGCCATCGCGGCGCTGATCCTTGAGCAGCGGTTTGTACATCGATTGCGCGAAATGTAGGTCGAGCACGGGCCCGCGCGCGCGGATGCGGTTCTCTCGCGCAGCATCGTCGCTTCCTCGGTGTGCTTCAGCCTCTTGCATTTTCTCTAAGCCACAGCCCTGGTGATTCAGCCGATCCCAGCCGGCGCTTTGTGAAATTTTCCGTCCTTCATGATGGCGCGGAGATTTTTCCTGTCTTGCAGGATCGCGACGTTTTGAGTCGGATCTCCCGACACCAGAAGTAAATCCGCGAGGAATCCGGGTTTGATCTGCCCGAGTTCGTTTTCCATCCCCATGATTTCGCCGCCGAGCTTCGTCGCGGCCGTCAACGCCTCAGTCGGCGTGAAGCCCAAATAGCGCACAAACAGCTCCAAATCGCGGGCGTTACGGCCGTTTGGATTGAAAGGAAACCCATAGTCGCCGCCCGGCAGCAGCCGCACTCCTCTTTTCTTCAACTCCGGGCCCAGCTTTTGTTGGTGTTGAAGCACCACCGCCGCATCGGCCTTCATATGACTCATGTCCATGTGGGGAGGCGGGGTCGCATCCAATGTGGCCTGAACGATTCCAAGGGTGGGCCCTACGAAGATCTCGTGATTGCGCTCGGCCAGCATTTCAATGGCTTCTTGATCGGCATAAGTACAGTGATAAAGAACGCGAAAGCCGTTTCGAAGCCCCATCTTGATGGCTGCGGCCGCATGCGCGTGCCCGGTCAGCCAGACATTGGATTCACGCGCCTGCTCTCCGGCGGCGCGAATCTCTTCCTCGCTGTATAGAATTTGCATGGAGGCGCCGGGCTTCAGCGCGCTCTCACCGGAAAGCAAGAATTTGACGACCTTCGCGCCACTTGCCGCGCAATCCTTGATGAACGCACGTACTGCGTCAGGCCCCTTGCCGTGATCGGCGACACTGCCGGCTTGCAAATAAGCGCTCTCATTGGGCGGTTCGCGCTCCAGCGACGAGGGCACGAGACGCGGCCCCGGCATGCCGCCGGAATCGATTTGCGCCTTGAGGGACACTTCGAGCGTCTTGCCCAATGCGCCGGCCGAATAAGCGCTGGTAAATCCATGATCCAGAAGAATCCGGGCGTTGCGCGCCGTGTTAAGAAGTAAGTCTTCGGCGGGCAAACTCATGCCTGGAACAAAACGCTCCACGGAACTGGGCCAGCTCAAGTGCGCGTGTGCTTCAGTCATGCCCGGCATGAGCGTCGCGCCGCTGCCATCCACGACCTGCGCATTGTCGCGAGGCAACGAGGCACCTCCCGCTGGCGAGACGGCCGCAATGCGATTGCCTTCGACCAATACCTCAGCGGCAAAGGGTGCGGTGCCACTGCCATCGAAGACGCGCGTATTTATGAAAAGGATCATGCGGTTTCCTAATGCCCTCGCTGCTCGCGCAGCAAGCGTACTGGGCCCAAGAGCCCCGACGGCTGCAGCGGCGAGTCGGCTTTGTAAAAGGCCTGCGTGGTAAAGGTATATTTGTTGGGCGTGTCCGGCTGCGCGTCGCCGATCAAGCGATTCACCCACAAGTTGGTGACTTTTACTTCGAGACGATTGGTCCCCGGCTTCAAGGCCTTGGTTACATCAACCCGAAACGGTGCTTTCCACACGATACCGAGGTCTTTACCGTTCACGCGGACCTGCGCAATATTTTTGACCCTTCCCAGATCCAACCACAATTGGTCCGCAGTTGCGAACCAATTCGGCGGCGCCCTTAACGTGGTTGCATATGTTGCGGTTCCGGAAAAGTATCGGATACCTTTATCAGGATCATCGCTCCATGAATTCAAGGGCGTGGCATGAGCCTCGGTCGGTGCGCCGCGGCCACTGGGAAACTTTATCTGCCAGGTATTCGCGACGGTGTAGAGGCTGGTTTCCACCTTCGCCGGAATCGTGTGCTGCGCGATCGCCGTAGGTTTGCGAAACACGACAAATGCCGTCTCATGAGCTTCCAGCGCCAGCGGCACCCGCGTGCGGCCGGAGTCCATCCGATAGGAGACGGCCTCGTGGACGCCGGTATCCGCATGCCACAGTTCCGGCACTTTTCCAACCACTCTGAAACTGATTGTCGATTGCGCGCGCTGGCTTTGGCGATTGTCGACGAAGTAAATTTCGCCGCCGGCCAAATTTCGATGTACGAACCTTAGATCCGTGCCGCCAGGTGCTTCGACGCGAAAGTCGGGAGCAATCCCTAGGGACGGCAACGCCGCCTCTAACGTCTGCCCCGAGATTACCGCGCCCTTGCCGTACTCATGTCTACCCTCGGTGGATCCCCACAGCGCCAAGACCAGCCGGCTGAACTCTTGAGGGTCATCGGCCAAGCTTGGCGAATCGAGCGGCCGCTCACCGACAACCATGGCGCCTGTGCTCACGAGCTCGCCCAAACGCCGCAGCACCGGCAGCGACATATGCTGCGCATTCGGATCCAGCGCGAGCACGCGGTAGCGCATACCGCCGGGCGTCGTAATCGAGCCGTCCTCGACTTGCAAAGCCGTGAGCAAGGTATCGGCATTGATAAAATCAAAATTGTAGCCGCTCGGCACGTTCGGCGCCTTCGCTGCAAACAGCGCTGTAACGTTGGAGTCCTCGCCGTAGAAATATCCGACATCAGCGACGAATTTGCCCTGCTGCAGGAGATAGCTGCAGCGGGCGAGATAGCGTATCCAGGGCGCGGCCTGCTCGGCCCAG
>Ga0210387_10003443_pt1 | contig 12149 bp, 10 predicted proteins | sample IncBWC7OmetaG_FD_160108 | JGI IMG/M metagenome (GOLD analysis project Ga0210387, IMG submission 160108) | Forest soil microbial communities from Barre Woods Harvard Forest LTER site, Petersham, Massachusetts, United States - Inc-BW-C-7-O ... | reverse complement strand
ACGCGGTTCGGCGGCAGCCGCTCGATGGCATGTCCGGCGATCGCGACAAAGCCGGCCGATCGCTCGCGTCCGTCGGACAGGCAGCGAATGAGGGTGGTCTTCCCAGCGCCGTTCGGCCCGACCAGGCTCAGAAGCTCGGAGCGCTTCGCGGTGAATTCCACGCCGTCGAGGACTGACAGGCTGCCGAAGTGCTTGCCAACCCCCTTTACCTCGATCGCGGTCTCGCTTTCCGTGCCGCCGATCGTCGCAGTCTCGATCGGGCGAAGCATTATTGTTGTGCTGTGGCCGGGCGGACGGATTCCGCGAGTAAATTGCTTGGCCGCACCGACGAGGCCGTCCGGAAAGGCGAGAATGACGGCTATCAACGCGATGCCGACAATCAGCTCCCAGACATAGGGCAGGCTGCCGGAGAGATAGGCGCTCGCGACCTCGATGCCGAGTGCCCCGACGACGGCGCCGACGATGGTGCCGCGGCCGCCCAGCGCGACCATGATGATCAGTCTGGTCCCGAAGGTGAAGCTGGCGTTTTCGGGCGCCGCCACGCCGCCGAAGGCGGCATAGCCGAAGCCCGCCAGCGAAGCGACGATCGCGGTCAGCACCAGCACGATGATACGATAGCGCGACGTATCGACGCCAAGGTAGGTGCAGCGTTCGTCATTGTCGCGCAGCGCCTTGAGCAGACGGCCAGTGTCGCTGCGCATGATGATGAGAGCTATCGTCGCAACGGCGGCGAGGCCGAGCCCAGCCAGGCGGAACCAGTTCTCCACTTCCAAATCGAAGCTCTCGAATCCGACGAGCCCGCTGGACGAACCGGTAAAAGTTCCGCCCGAGTAGAGGATCTGCACGAGCACGATCGGAACGACCAGCGACACGATCGATGCGTAGAGCGGCGTCGAGCCCGGATAGAATGACAGCCAGCCGGTCAGGGCAGCGACCGTGGCTGCGACGACGACAGCCGTCGCGATGCCGAGGAGGGCCTGCCATGACCCAAAGCCATATTCGGTGAAGATGATCGCGAGCGCGTAGACGCCGATGCCGAAGAAGGCCGATTGGCCGAAGGTCAGCGTGCCACAATAACCCCAGACGATATCGACGGTAATCGCCGCAATCGCGACGAAGAACGCGCGGATCAGAATATTGGTCGTGTAGGTATCGAGCAGGAGCGGAGCCAGAACGATGCTGCCGACGATGAGCAGCGCCAGCACCGTTATCCGCAATCCGGCAGAGAAATCGATCGACGCCGCGCCGGTCTGGCCGAATTGTCGGGCCTCAGGCACGCGCAAAACCCTCCGGCCGGATACGTAGCACGACCGCCGCGCAGATGGCGATCGTCAGCCCGCCGAGGATGGGATTGACGAACGTCGACACGACCACCTGAAGGCCGCCGAGCACGAGGCTCGAAACCGCGAGCGTCAGCAAGGATCCGCCGGAGACCATGACGAGCATGAAGGCGCTGATGAGCCAAGGCAGCCCCATGTTCGGATCGACGCTCGAAAGCGGCGTGATCAGCGCGCCGGAGAGTGCGGCGAGCCCGCTGCCGATCGCAAAAGTGACGAGCCGCACGCGCGCGCTGTCGACGCCCAGTCCCTGCGCCAGCATCTCGTTCATGATGACCGCGCGCGTGGAGAGACCAAGGCGGGTGGCGTTCAGCAGTCCCGTGAACACCACCGCGACGATGATGGCGGCGGCAATCATCGCGATGCGATAGGCGGAATAATCGATCCCGAGAAAATACGCCGTGCCGGTGATCGGCGCCTGAACGAACTGCACCTCGCGTCCAAAGATCAAGGTGATGACCTGTCCGATCACGGTTCCCAATCCCCATGTCGCGAGAATGGCGTCAAGCGGACGCCGATAGAGCCGTCGCACGATGGTTGTTTCCGTCAGCGCACCGCATGCGGCGCCGGTGGCGAAGGCAAGCGGCAGGATCAGCAGCCATGGCAAGGCGAGCCTTGCGCCGACGAGCGTGGCATAGGCGCCTACCGTCACGAAGGCGGCGTGGGCGAAGTTGATGATCTTCATCACCCCGAACACGATCAGAAGACCTGACGAGATGATGAAGAGCAGCGCCGCCGTGGTGATCGCGTCGAGGGCAATTGTGAGCATGCTTGCTCCGTGAAAGAAGCGCGCGAAGCAGGCAGCCTGCCTCGCGTGCGCCTTCAGTCTACGACTTCGGCGGGCATTGCGCGCCCGGGTCGACATGGGGGAAGCTCTGAATCACCTTCACGCTGCCGTCCGCCTGGACCTGCCCGAGATACATGGTCAGCGGAGCGTGTCGCTGCTTGTCCATCTTGATGGTGCCGCGCGGCCCATCGACGGCGACTTCGGACAGGGCCGCCAGCACCTTCTGCGGATCCGTGCCACCGGCCTTTTCCACCGCGGCTTTGTAGGCGTAGACGCCCTCATATTCCGGCACCGACAGATCATTGGGCGTCTTGAGGTCGGCGCCGAACTTCTTGCCCATGGCGGCGAGGAACGCCTTGTTGGCGGCGCTGTCGATGCCCGTCACATAAGAGGCCGAGATGTAGATGTCGGCCGCGTCCGCGCCCATGCTCTTTGCCGTGCCTTCATCGACCGCGAGATTACCGTAGGGCAGCGAAACGCCGGCGGCGCGCAGTTGCTTGGTCAGCGTCACATTGGGCGCGCCGCCGGCCGTGGAGGTGACGATCGCATCGGCGCCCGACGCCTTCAGCTTGGAGATGATCGACGTCCAGTCCGAGCCGTCCATCGGCAGATATTCCTCGCCGAGAACCTTGCCGCCGGTCTTCTCGATGTAGGCTTTGGTGAATGCGAGCATGCCGCGGCCGAATGCATAGTCGGAGCCGATCAGGAAGTATTTGCTCGCCTTCTTCTCCTTGTTGAAATAGTCGACGATGGGCGGCACCTGCTGCTCCGGCACCCAGGCATTCACATACAGATACGGGCTGCACGATTTGCCCTCATAGAACGAGGTGTAGATGAAGGGCGTCTTGCCGCGCGCCACGATCGGCAGGCCCGCATTGCGGGCCGCGCTCGTCTCCATCGAGATCAGCGCATTCACCTTCTTCTGGAACACGAGGGCATCGAACGCCTTCTGCGCACCGGCGGCGCCGGAGCCGTCATCGGCGACGTCGAGCGCGAGCGGGCGGCCGAGCACGCCGCCCTTGGCGTTGATCTCCTCGACAGCAAGCTCCGCGGATTGCACGACGGACGGAGCCACGACCGAGTTTGCGCCGGAAAGACCGACGGGAACGCCGATCCTGATCGGGTCGGCGGCAAGGGCCGAACCTGTTGCCGCCATGAATGCGAGAGAGGCTATGAAAGCACGCGAAGTCATCGGACATCCTCCATCCTGGTTACCACTGCTCAGTACCAACCGCGCTTGACGTCGCTGCCGAGCATCTCATCGTAGAGATCCGAGCGGCGGTCGCGCAGAACCTGATTGAAAGCGTTCCAGTTGCGCGCGCGCCTCGCTTCGCCGAGCGCGACCTCGGCGACCAGGATCTCTTCCCGGTCGCGGCTTGCAGGTCCAGCCACCGGCCAGCCGGTGTAGCCGACGATCAGGCTTTGGCCCTCGAACGGCTGCCCGCGCTCTGTCCCGACCCGGTCGGCGCAGGCGATGTAGATCGAATTCGAATGCGCGGCTGCCATTGCGAGAATGTTGGCCATGGCCTCGCGGCCTTCGGCCTGGCCCGGTATCGGTACCCAGTTGGTCGGCACGCAGACGATGTCGGCGCCCTGCAGCGCGCAGAGGCGATAGGTTTCGGGAAACCAGCCGTCGTAGCAGATTGCCATGCCGATGCGGCCGATGGCAGTGTGAAACACGGGAAAGCCGAGGTCACCCGGCTCGAAATACAGGTTCTCCTCGTTCCAGAGGTGGACCTTGCGGAACGTCCCGATGTAGCCGGCAGGCCCAATCAGGACGGCACTGTTGAATAGCTTGGCGCCCTCGCGCTCGCAGATGCCGGCGACGAGATGCAATTTGTGTCTGGCGGCCGTCTCGCTCCAGGCGCGCACGGTCGGTCCAGCTGGCACGGGCTCGGATGTGGCGAACGCCTCCTCGCGCGACTGGAACATGTATCCGCTGTTGCAGAGCTCCGGCAGCACCACGAGCCTGGCGCCGAGCCCGACCGCGCGATCGATCAACGCGATGCTGTGCGCGACATTGGCTTCGACATTGCCGATCGCCGGTTGCATCTGAATGCAGGCAATCTTGACCTTCGTCTCATCCGATGTCGTCGAAGCAAACGAATCCATCGCACTCCGCTCCCTTGCGTTGCGCAAAACAAAAACCCCCGAATGCGCCGAGCGACGCAGTTCGAGGGCTACACAGCCTGATTTGAAATGGCCGACCGGCCATTGTCGCGGGCACGTGGCCCGCGCGCGCCTCAAATAATTCTCAAGATGAGCTTTGAGTCAACGGCCAAGATTGCAAAAAAATGAGGCCGCTAATGCTCAACCGGTGAGCCGGAGCGCGCCAGCGCTGGCGCATCGAGAACACCAAGTCCACCAAGCATTTCCTGCGCATTGATGATCGACACAGCGATTTCGGCCATGGTCAATCGCTTCTGTGTTGCCTGCTGGCGCACCAGCTCGTAGGCCTCGAACTCGCTGATCTTCTTCAGGGCGACGAGGATCTTGACGGCCTTGTCGACGTCGCGGCGCGCCTTCAGCGTGTCTTCGAGCTTCTGCACCTTGCCTTCGAGCCGCCGCGTGTAGCCACGCAGCGAGCGGGCGAGCACCAGTGAAGAGAGGATGCCAAGGGAGCGGATCGGCTTGTTGACGACGCCGTGGGCATTGCTGTCGAGCAGCCGCTTCAGGATGGTGGGGTTTTCGTAGTCGACAATGGCAATCAGCGTCAGCTGCTGCTCGGTCGAACCGGCGGGGAAAACGGTATCCTCCGAGGAATCGACGAATTGGAACACGGTATCGACGTCATGTGGAATGACGGGCGGGGGCGGCCACACGCCGCGCACGTTGCAGCCGATGCGTTTGAGCTGATCGATCAGCGCATCACCCTCCGCATCGCGCGGATGGATGACCAGCACGCGCGCGCCGCGAAGGTCTTCGATGAGGCGGCGCACACCCGGCTTCATGCGGTGATCGCCTCTTCGGTCAGCCAGAGTCCGCCGATCGGCGAAACCGAGAGGTAGGGGTCTGGCTTGATGGGTCCCTTGCTTTCCCAGACGATATCGAACTTGCCGTCGGCACCTGCGCGTCCGATCCGCGGTGTCAGCCATACGTGATTGTTGTCCGCATCGATCTGAACCGGGCCCTCGGGAGCATCGAGGCTGAGCCCCAGCGCGGCATCGACGAGACGCTGCGTATCGAGGCTTCCGGCCTGGGTGAGCGCCCTGGCGAACAGCTTTACCTGGGCATAGGCGCCGGCACTCCACATGCTGACCGGCCTTTCCGCGCCGTAGGCCTTGATGAACGCCGCCTTGAAGCGGCCGCTACTTTCGCCGGGCAGAGACCCGAAATAGCTGGCCGCAGTCAGATGCCCGACGCAGTACCGCGGTCCGATCTCGCGCAGCTCGCCCTCCGCCAATGTCAGGCTGGCGACCGGAAGCCGGGCAGGATCGAAGCCTTTTTCGGCGTAGAGCCGATAGAATCGCTGAGCCGTACGGCCAACGATGGTCGAGAACACCACATCCGGCGAGCACATGCGGATCATCTCGAGCGCACGCGTCAGCTCGGCGTCACTGGCTTCCATGGCTACGTATTGTTCGCCTGCGATCTGTCCCGCATAGGACTCGACCAGATCACGCATGATCCGGTTGGACTCCCGCGGATAGATGTAGTCGGAGCCGATGAGGTAGACGCGAGGCCCGTATTTCCGGACGATGTACTCGGCAAGCGGAAAGCTGTTCTGATTGGGGCATGCGCCGGTGTAGATCACGTTCGGCGAGTACTCGAAGCCCTCGTACAGCGAAGGATACCACAACAGCCCATTGCGCCGTTCGATGGCCGGAAGCACGGCCTTGCGCTCGGCCGACGTCGAGCAGCCAAAGATCACGGAGACGCCGTCCTCGGTCAGAAGCCGGTCGGCCATCTTGCGATAGGTTTCGGGAAGCGAGCCGGGATCGTAGGCAATGACCTCGATCTCGCGCCCGAGGATTCCGCCCGCCTTGTTGATCTCCTCGATGGCCAGCGCGGTTCCGAAGAAATGCTCGGACTCGGTGATTGCCATCAGTCCACTGCGCGAAAACAGCACGCCAACACGCCATGCGTCGCGGACGGCCTGCTTTGCACGTGGCCCTGTCTTTGTCACTTGCTCGATCTCCGGCAGCGTCAGCGCGAACTTCGAGCCAGTATTGCGGTTACCCGGCGCCTTGGCAACTCTTCGACGCGGGGGATAGATTTGGTTTCGCGCGTTCTTTCGCTCGCCGCGCTCGGCCCAACGAGGTGAATTTGAACGCCTGCTATTCTCAATGGCGTTAATCAGGTAATAAACTTCGTCAGATTGAATTAACCGCCTCTAGCGGAGAACGATAAGGCTGCAATGGCTTTGATTGAAGACAATACCGGTAACTGGCGCGTCGGCGTGCTGTTTTCGCAGACCGGCGTGACGTCGGGGATCGAGCGTACCCAACTCAACGCGACCTTGCTTGCGATCGAGGAGATCAATGCTGCGGGCGGCGTGCTCGGTCGCCCGATCGAGCCGGTGATGTATGATCCCGCTTCCGATCCCAAGAAGTTCCGCAGCTTCGCCGAACGGCTGTTTCAGGTCGACCGTACCCGCCTGTTGTTTGCCTGTTACATGTCAAGCACGCGCAAGGCGGTGCTGCCGGTGGTCGAGGCGCATCGCGGGCTGCTGTTCTATCCGACGCTCTACGAGGGCTTCGAGTATTCCAGGCACTGCATCTACACTGGCGCGGCGCCGAACCAGAACTCGCTGCAACTCGCGAAATTCCTGCTGTCGGCTTATGGCAACCGCTTCCTGTTCGTGGGGTCGAACTACATCTATCCCTATGAGTCGAACCGCGTGATGGGCGACTTCGTCAGCCAGGGCAAAGGCAAGGTTCTCGACGAGCTCTACATCCCGCTCTATCCCGAGGCCAAGGATTTCGAGCGCGTCGTCGCCCGGATCAAGAAGACATCGCCTGATGTTATCTTCTCGACCGTGGTCGGCAGCGGCACTGCCACGCTGTACCGCGACTATCGCGCGGCCGGCTTCGACCCGACCCGCATGCCGATTGCGAGTCTCACGACCAGCGAGGCGGAAGTCGCCGAAATGGGCGCCGAGGCGGCTGAAGGCCACATCACCGCGGCGCCGTTCTTCGAGACGCTGTCGTCACCCGCGGCGCGGCGCTTCGTGGCAAGCTTCAAGGAGAAATATGGTGCGGATGCACCAGTGACGGCGGGCGCCGAGGCTTCCTATTTCCAGCTCCATCTGGCGATGCGGGCCGTCGCCAAATGTGGGACGGACGATCCGGAGCAGGTGCTGACGAACTTGCGCGACTCGGAATTCGATGCCCCGCAGGGGCGGGTGCGCATCGATCCCGAGAATAATCACACCTACCTCTGGCCGCGGATCGCGCGGCTCGATCGCAACGGTCGCTTCCAGACCGTGTGGAATCCGGGGGTGCGCGTGAAGCCCGATCCTTACTGCGTCGTACAGAGCCTCGACGACTGGTCTGTCGACGATTTGCAGCTGCTTCATCCCTGAACGTCGCGCGGCGGAGAACTGGACGTGGCAATCCAAATTCTTCGTGACTTGCGGGGCTTGCGGGTCCATGTCGTGCACCCGCCGGACAGCGAACGCACCAGCCTGGTCGAGCACCTTCGCCGCATCGGCTGCATGGTGGAAACCCAGTGGCCGGTGCCGGATTGCTGGTCCGAAGGCGCCGACATCGTGCTGCTCGCGATTGAGCACGATGTGCGTGTGGAGATTCAGCGGCTGTTGAAGTCGGACGGCGGCCACCGGCCCACGCTCATCGCGGTGGTGAGCTACGAGGACCCCTCCACGTTGCAACTCGTGTTGGAAGCAGGCGCCGTCGCCGTGATCGAGCGGCCGATCCGCCCTTTCGGCGTGCTCACCAACATCACCATCGCCCGTTCGCTCTGGCTCGAGCGGCGCGAAGCCGAAAAGAAGATGCGCAAGCTCGAACGCAAGCTCGCGGGCATCCAGCGCATTCAGAAAGCAAAAGCGATCCTGATGGATGGACAGGGACTGAATGAGGCAGATGCCTACGAAAGCATCCGTCGTCAGGCGATGGCGAAGCGTTTGTCGATGGATGATATGGCCGCTGCGATCATCCACGCAAACGAGCTATTGCAATACCGTCCGAAAGATGATTAGCTTTTTACCGTTGTAAGAAGAAAATTCTTGCGACGCTTGCCGGACCATCAATGTAGCTGGTCTGGCGCTGGCTAGGTAGCCCGAGAGGTCCGCGAGGATCTGTCGGGCTTTTTTGTTTTTGCTGACCGTGAATTGCCGCCGACGCAGTTGCGTTTTCGGTGAGCGGTCTGATCTGGAAACTTTTCGGTTCGGGACAACGTGCTTCGGCGCGAACGGATTTGTGCGCCTGCACACAAGGGGAGCGGAGTGATGGCGATCGACAGACGCAGGTTTCTCAGGAATGGATTGCTCGCAAGCAGCACGGTCATTACCTCGCCATGGGTCTTCCAGACCGGCGCACAAGCTGCAGGCGAGATCAAGGTTGGCGTGCTCTTCTCGCTCACGGGCGGCCTCTCGATCATCGAGAAGTCGCTGCACGATGCCACCATGATGGCGATCAGCGAGATCAATGATTCCGGCGGCGTGAAGGGCATGAAGATCGCGGCGATCGCCGAGGATGGTGCATCCGATCCGAAGACCTACAACGAGAAGGCCTCCAAGCTCGTTATCCAGGACAAGGTGCCCACCGTGTTCGGCTCCTACACCTCGGCGAGCCGCAAAGCGGTGCTGCCGGTATTCGAGAAGCGCAACAATCTCTACTTCTATCCGACTTATTACGAAGGCTTCGAGTGCTCGAAGAACGTCGTCTACACCGGCGCCGTTCCGAACCAGCAACTCTCGAACTTCATCCCCTGGATCATCAAGACGCTCGGCAAGAAGAAGTTCTTCATCGTCGGCTCGAACTACATCTATCCGCGCGAGATGGCGAAGGTCTCCAAGATCCTGATCGAGAAGAACGGCGGCGAATGGATCGCTGACGAATATCTCGAGCTCGGCCACTCCGAATGGGGCTCGATGGTCAACAAGATAAAGGGCTCGGGCTGCGACGTCGTCCTCTCGAACGTAGTCGGCGATTCCGTCGTCGCGTTCTATCGGGAGTACAAGAACCAGGGCCTGACCCACGACAAGCTGCCGATCTGCGCGACCGTGACCTCGGAGATCGAGATCGCGGCGATGGGCGCGGAATATGCGGTCGGCAGCTACACTTCGTTCCCGTATTTCCAGGCCATCGACACCGACCGCAACAAGGCATTCGTCGAGCGCTACCGCGCTTTCGTCAAGGACCCGAAGGCGGTGACCCATCACGCGCTGGAATCGTCCTACTTCCAGGTCTTCCTCTGGAAACAGGCGGTGGAGAAGGCCCCGGAAATCACCCCGGTTGCGATCCGCGATGCCGTCAAGGGCCAGGAGTTCGATGCGCCCAATGGCCACGTGAAGATCGAGCCGGAGAACCTGCATACCTACCTCACGCCGCGCATCGCGCAGTGGCTCCCGGACGGGCAGGGCAAGATCATCGACGCCTACAAGGAGCCGGTCATTCCGCTCCCCTATGTGGCCTATGGCGAGACCCCGACCAACCTGTTCTGCACGGGCAAGGGCCTCGAGACCGCCAAGCTCAACAAAACCTGATTGCTTTCAACCCCTGGTCCACCGCGTGAGCGCGGTGGACAGGAGGCGAGGTGTCATGCTCGAGGTCCTGTTCATCGGTCTTTCTCTTGGATCGATCCTGCTTCTGGTCGCGCTCGGGCTTGCGATCACCTATGGCGCGATGGGCGTGATCAACATGGCCCATGGCGAGATGGTGATGATCGGCGCCTATGTCACGGTGCTGTCCGGTATCTGGCTCGGCACCAACATCTTCGTGGCGATCCCCCTCGCATTCATCGTCACCGCCCTGCTCGGCCTTCTGATCGAGCGCGTGGTGGTGCGACGACTCTATGGGCGCCTGCTCGATACGCTGCTTGCGACCTGGGGCATTGCGATCCTGATCCAGCAAGCGGTGCGGCTTGAATTCGGCCTCGCCTTTTTCGGCATCCACGTGCAGGGCCTGGGCCCCGGGCTGCAGAATGTCAGCGTGCCGGAGATCCTGCAGGGCACGTTCTCGATCGGCGGCGCCGATCTCAATCGTTACCGCGCCTTCATCATTATGGTCACGGCGATCCTGGCGTTGATCACCTGGTTCATCATCTACCGCACCACGATGGGCACGCAGGTGCGCGCCATCATCCGCAACCCGAAGATGGCGGCGGCCTGCGGCATCGACGTCACGCGTGTCAATGCACTGACCTTTGCACTGGGCTCCGGGCTTGCGGGTGTCGCCGGCGTGATGATGAGCGGCTTCAAGACGGTGTTTCCTGACATGGGCACGCCGATGGTGGTTGACGGCTTCCTCGTCGTCGTCATGGGCGGTGTCGGCAGCCTGCTCGGCTCCGTGTTCTCGGCAGGCATCCTCGGCGAGATCGACGGCCTGGTCGCCTCAGCCACCAACGACATCCTGGCGCGCGCGGTGGTGTTCGGCGTCGTGATCGCGATCATCGTCCTCAGACCGAAGGGCCTGTTCGCTCTGAAGGGGCGTTAGCGCGATGCTGACCAAAGTGCGAATCGAATGGGCAATATATGCGACTTTCGTGGTGCTGATCATGTTCGCGCCGCTGCTGATGGATTCGTTCTGGCTCAACCGCGTCGCCAAATATCTGGTGTACGGCATGCTCGGCGTCGCAGTCGCGCTGTCCTGGGGTTATGCCGGCATCCTCAATCTCGGACAGGGCCTGTTCTTCGGCGCCGGGGCCTACATGCTGGCGATGTCGCTGAAGCTCGCCAGCCAGACCAGCCTGCAGCAGGGCTCCGACAAGCCGGTGCCCGATTTCATGTTGTGGAATGCCGAGCCGGGCGCCCCAACCGAGCTGTGCTGCATCAACAAGGCCTCGTTCCTGTGGTTGCCGTTCCAGAGTCAGTGGTTCGGCGTGGTGATGGGTCTGATCCTTCCGGTCGTGATCGCGGCCGTGCTGGGCACCATCGTATTCCGCAAGCGCATCTCCGGCGTGTTTGTCTCCATCATCACGCTGGCGCTGGTGTTGCTGGTGCGGCTTGTCGTCATAGACGCCCAACCCATCACGAACGGTTTCAACGGGCTCACCGACCTTGGCTGGTTCAAGGTCGGTGATCTCGAATTCGATCCCTATGTCGTTCCGACCTATTACCTCGTCGCCATCTCGTTGAGCCTCGTGCTGTTCGGCGCGCGGCTATTGGTGGAGACGCGAGCCGGCGTGATCCTGCAGGCCGTGCGCGACGACGAGAATCGCGCACGTTATCTCGGCTTCGACGTGCCGTCGTATCAGACCTTCTTCTTCTCGGTGTCGGCGGCGATTGCGGGCTTCGCCGGTATGCTCTACGTGATCGTCTCGGAGTTTGCCTCACCGACCTTCATGGACCTGACCTTCTCCATCACCATGGTGGTGTGGGCGGCCGTCGGCGGACGCTCCTCGATCCTCGGCGCCTGCATCGGCGCCATCCTCATCAACTTCATCTCGGCCAAGGTCAGCGAGACCGAAGGCTTTGCCGAAGCCTGGAAGGCGATCATCGGCCTGATCTTCGTGCTGGTCGTGCTCTATCTCCCGCGTGGCATCGCAGGACTTGCGCATGATCTCGTCGACCGTCTGGTGGCGCGCAAGCCCGGTAACGGAGCGCAGCCGCTGCGCGTGACCGATCCATCGTCACAGGCGGCGGAGTGAGGGGAGATGGCGCAGGCGGCACTCACCATCGACGGGCTCAGCGTGGACTTCGAAGGCTTCAAGGCCGTCAACCAGGTTTCCATGGTGATCGACGAGGGCGAACTGCGCGTGTTGCTCGGCGCCAACGGCGCCGGCAAGACCACGCTGATGGACCTGATCACGGGCAAGACCAAATCGACCTCGGGGCGGGTGTTCCTGCACGACACCGACATCACCAATTGGGAAGAGCACAAGATCGCGCGCGCCGGTCTGGGGCG
>Ga0210387_10003439_pt1 | contig 12154 bp, 13 predicted proteins | sample IncBWC7OmetaG_FD_160108 | JGI IMG/M metagenome (GOLD analysis project Ga0210387, IMG submission 160108) | Forest soil microbial communities from Barre Woods Harvard Forest LTER site, Petersham, Massachusetts, United States - Inc-BW-C-7-O ... | reverse complement strand
CTGGAAGTCGAAGCGGTGGCAGCGATCGACGACCGTCGCGGGCACCTTCTGCGCCTCGGTCGTGGCGAGCACGAACACGGTGTTCGGGGGCGGCTCCTCGAGCGTCTTCAGGAAGGCATTCCAGGCGGCCGTCGAGAGCATGTGGGCCTCGTCGAGGATGTACACCTTGCGCCGCCCCGACACGGGCGCCAGCGCGACCGAGTCGCGCAGCTCGCGGATGTCGTCGACCGAGTTGTTCGAGGCCGCGTCCATCTCGATCACATCCAGCGAGCTCGCGCGCGCGATCGCGATGCACGAGTCGCACTCTCCGCAGGGCGTGACCGTGGGGCCGTGCTCGCAGTTCAGGCAGGCCGCGAGGATCTTCGCCATCGAGGTCTTGCCGGTGCCGCGCGAGCCGACGAACAGATAGGCGTGATGGACCTGGTCGCGCTGCACCGCCCCGAGCAGCGTGCGCACGACCGGCTCCTGACCGACGACCTCCTCGAACGTGCGCGGACGGTGCCTGCGATACAGGGAGGACTGCTGTTGGACTGCGCTTCGCTCGCTCGGCACCGTTGCCGCTGAGTCTACCCACGAGCAGATAGCGTCCGCGCGCGTGAGCCTCTGGATCAAACGCCTGGCCACCCCCGCCGCGATCGTGGCCGGAGCGATCGTGCTGCGTGTGCTCGCGGGCGTGGGGTTCGTCAACTACGACACCCTCTACGGTCTCGCCTGGGGCGGGCAGCTCTCGCGCGGCAGCCTGCCCGCCTACGGCGTCGCAATCGCGCCCACGCCCCACCCGCTCGTGGAGATCCTCGGCGTCGTCCTGGCGCCGCTCGGGCCCGCGGGCGTCGTGCACGTGACCATCGCGCTCGCCTTCCTCGCGCTGTCGGCCTGCGCCTGGGTCGTGTACGCACTGGGCGCGCACTGGTTCGGGCGCGCCGCCGGCGCGCTGGGCGCGCTGCTTTTGATCACGCGCGTGCCCGTGCTCTCATACGGCGTGCGCGCCTACATCGACCTCCCGTACCTGCTGCTCGTGCTGAGCGCGCTGCTCGTCGAGTCCCGCCGCCCGCGAGCCGGCTGGCCGGTGCTGGCGCTGCTCGCGCTCGCCGGACTGCTGCGCCCCGAGGCGTGGGCGTTCTCGGGGCTCTACTGGGTCTACCTGATCCTCTGGCCCGACTGGCGCTGGCGGATCGCCGCGCACGAGCGCACGCCTGCGTGGCTGCGCCGCTTGCTCTCCCTCGATGAGCCAGGCCTCGGCATGGGAGCACGCGCCGGCGCGGAAGCACGGGCGGGGGCAGGAGCACACGCCGGCGTAGGGGAGAGCACGTGGACGCCCGCGCTCTCCCATCGGCAACTGGCCGGCCTGACGCTGCTCGCGGCCGCGGCTCCGCTGGTGTGGGTGCTCAGCGATCTGGCCATCACCGGCGACGCCCTATGGTCGCTGACGAACACCCGCCACACCGCCCAGACGCTCGACCGGGTGACAGGGATCGCGAACGTGCCCGAGTACATACCGCGGCGGATCGGCGAGATATTGCGCCCGCCCGTGCTCGTCGGGGCCGCGCTCGGAGGCGTGCTGTCGCTGCTCTGGCTCGGCTCGCGCGCACGCCTGGGCGCGCTTGTGGGCGTCGTGGCGGTGGTCGTGCTCGCCGTGTTCGCCGCCGTCGGACTGCCGATCAACACGCGTTACGCGTTCGTCGCGGCGGCGATCCTGTGCGTGTTCTGCGGCGCGGGCGTGTTCGGCTGGACGCTGCTCGCGCGCGGAGATCCGCGCAGGCGCTGGTGGATGGCCGGCGGTCTGATCGTGGCGCTGGCGCTCGTCGCGTACGCGCCCAGCCAGTACCGCAGCGCTCACAACCAGCTCCAGGCCCTGGTCAGCCAGCAGCGCATCGAAGGCGACCTCCTCGCGCTCGTGCACAGCCACGCGATCGCGCTGCGCTGTGGACCCGTGGGCGTGCCCAACCACGCACCGATCCCACTGCTGGCGCTGTACCTGAAGACGAGCCCCAAGAACGTGATCAGCGCGCAGGTCGACCAGATCTCATACGGCACCTACGTCGACCCGGCGAGCATGGAAGTCGAACACGACTACGTGCTCGACCCCCGCGACCCGCACCTGGCCGTGAGCGTGCCGCCCGGGTTCACCGAGCACGCGACCGACCGCTCGTGGCTGATCTTCACGCGCTGCGCTCAGAACCCTTAGACCTAGTCAGAGACGCGATACGGACCGTGCACCCCTTGTCGTCGCCTCCGCATCCGGCGCCTGATCGCTGCCGCGTGCTCCGGTCCGGGTGCTCCCGTTGCGCCTGCCGGTGATCGCTTAAGGCTGCTTCCTTCCGGACCTGACCTGGTTCGCAAGCCGACACCGCACGGGACCCGAACCATCGACGCCCGCGGCGGCGGGGCGACCGGGACGAAAGCCCCTCGAAGGGGGGTTCAGCCCCGCTAGAGCGGATTGCGGATTCAGGGTGCCGCTACATCCCCGCCTAGCACGGTCCGAGACGATCGTAGCGCGAGCGCTCCAGGTGCGTTAGGCTGCCCGGCCGTGAACTACTTCAGCGATGTCCCCACCCAGCTCAATCGAGCCCGCCCGAGCCGCATCGGCCTCGGTCTCGCCGTCCTCGGCGCCAGCGCCCTGATCGCCGGTTGCGGCAGCTCCGGCAGCTCCAGCACGATCACGGTCGGCGCGGAGAACAAGGCCGACGAAGCGCTCGCCAACAACAGCGCCTCGACCGGCCCGACGGGGGCCACAGGCGCGAGCACTGCCGCGGCAAAGACGCCGACGAGCGGCCCGCTCTCCAAAGAGCCGCACATCACCGCGCCCGGCGGTTCCGCACCGACCAAGCTCGTGACCAAGGAAATCATCAAGGGCACCGGCGCCGAAGCCAAGAGCGGCAGCGCGGTGGCGGTCAACTACGTGGGCGCGCTGTACAAGACCGGCAAAGTCTTCGACGCCTCGTGGAAACGCAACGAACCGTTTACGTTCACGCTGGGCAAAGGCCAGGTCATCCCCGGTTGGGAACAGGGCGTGGTGGGCATGAAGGTCGGTGGACGGCGTGAACTGATCATCCCGCCGGCGCTCGGGTACGGGGCGAAAGGCTCGCCTCCGTCGATCCCGCCGAACGAAACGCTCATCTTCGTCGTCGACCTGCTGAGCGCCTAGTCCCGTCGAGCAAAGCCGGGCGTGCCGATAGGGCCCTCAGCCGCGAGCGGCCCGGGGCGCATCCGGACGCGCGACGCATCCCGCGTCGCCGTGCGCGGCGCGGGAAGGCGACTGGTCGGACTCCTGGTGGCGAGCGTCGTCGTCGCGTGGGTCCTGGCCGGCTGCGGGAGCGCAGGCTCCACTCCGGCCGAACTGAGGCTCCAGCGTGAAGACCTGGTGGCTGTCAGCCGAGCACTGGCCACGGCCGAGCGCCCAGTCGCGGTCGAGGTGGCCGCGGCCAAGCGCGCGTGGCCACCGATTGCCAACGGGTTACCGAGCGGCGCCGAAGCGCTAGCGAGCACGCGCGTGTCCGTGGCGGCGGCCGCGACGAGCGCTGCCCGCGTCCCCACGCCACCGGCACTCGGCGAAGCGCAGGCGGACTCCCTCACCGGCCCCGGCGCCGCTCTCGCGGGCCTGTTTCGCAACTACATCGGGCTGAGCACGCGCGGATGGACGCTCACCGGCGCGGCGATCGATCAGATCGAACACGATTCGCCCGCCGTCGCCCGCTTCGCGCGCGAGAACGTGGGCCTCTACATAGAGAGCATCTACGACGGTCACTTCGACCTGGCGCAGATCGGCAAGCACCTCACCGACGGCTACCGTCGCCTCGGCGGACCTTCGGCGTTCGGGCGCGCGCTCACGCAGGACGAGGTCGAGGCGCTCGCCGACGCCTACTCCGAAGCCAACGTTCGGCTCCATCCGCACGTCGGGGTTCGGCTGGGGTCTTGAAATAGTTCATGCGCACTCGACTCCGCCTCGAGCACCCTCCTGAGTGCTGCTTTTGGTCCTTAAGATCGTCCGGCCATGCCCAAGGATCGGATTCGGCGCTACCGCCTTGCTCCAGACGTGCGCGTCATGATCCAGCGCTCGAGCGCTCATCCTGTCGAGTACGCGATCGTGCTGCTCGTCGAACGCGACGGGGAGTGGCACACGGTGCGCACCTTCGACAACGCGCACGATCCGACCGAGCATCACGAGCACCGCTATGTCGGCTCCGAGAAGCAGGAGCCGATCGTCACGCACGTGTCCGTGAACGAAGCGATGCACGCCGCCGAAGTCAAGATCAGGGGAGGCTGGTCCGATATCGTTCGCAGCTGGGGGAACATACGATGAGCACCGTCGATGACAAGACCTGGGACCTCTTTATGGCCGCGTCGCTCAGCGACGACGACCTCGGCTACCCCGATGAGGTCGAGTTCATCCCCGGGGATCAGGAGTGGGCCGACGAAGTGCTCTGGCGCAATCTCACCGAAGGTCATCCGACCGTCCTCGTCAGCGAGGACGCCGAGCTGCTGCTGCTGCCACGGCCCCGCAGCCTGGTAGACCGGCTACGGGGACACGTCGTCGTCAACGTCGCTCATCGCACCCACGGACATGCCTCGCCATACGCGATTTCAGGCCGGCTGGGTCGCCATCCCGTGCGCCAGATGCGCGAGCTTGCCCACGCGTAGCCAGCCCTCCAGAGAGCATCAGTAGATCCATCCGTCTGGCGGGGCCTGGTTGCCTAAATGAGAAACTGGCCAACAACTGCATGCTGCGTACCCAGCCGACGGGCGCACAAAATGGGCAGCGGCCCAGAGCCGCTGCCGCGTGTACGCTCCGTCGCGTGACCTCTAACGACTGCGCCTATAACGCACCGGAGATTTCGCAGCTTCTCATCGCTCTAGAGGAGGCGACACGCGCCACACCCGAGAGGGGGCCCGGTGTCTTTGTTCCACCGGCTGGCGGCGAGCTTGACCAGGCGATGGCCAACTTCCATCACTTCGTCTTCGGCAGGCGAGGCTCAGGGAAGACGACGCTGCTGCGCCACATCGAGCGGAAGCTCAAGGATGAAGGCAGAGCGACAGTCTGGATTGACCAAGAGCTATTTATGGCCCTCTCATACCCAGACGTCCTCGTGAGTTCAGTACTCGCCGTCATGGAGGGCGTCCGGACGGCCGTCGCCAATGCCGGGGAAGCACCACGGCCGACGTCTGGCCTCCGCGACCGTATTCGTGCGAGGCGAGAGCGGCGAGGCGTCGCAGGGAGCAGGCGAGGGCTTCTTTCTCGACTCAATCAAGTCATCAGCAACCTCTCCGTCCTGAAGTTTGCTCCGCAGGATCGGACGATCGAATGGACCCGCAAGGTCGGCGCCGAGAGCGCAGCAGAGGCCCTGGGATCGGTTAAAGTTGGGCATGGGTCTGTTGCCGTCGATGCTGGCGCCAAGGGTTCTGAAAAGCAGTCCAACGAGGTGACCTCCTCCGAGACGATCCAAAGCTCCAAGGAGGAGTACCTGGAGCGGAGTCTGACCGACTTCCGGGAGATTCTCATTGATGCAGGCCGTGAGATCGGGGGAGGCTTCGTCTTCCTCGACGAGTTCTATCGAGTAAATCGGGCCGACCAGCCCCTCGTGCTTGGATATATGCATCGTCTCGTTAAGGACACTGGCTTTTGGTTGAAGGTTGGCAGCGTTCGGTACTGGACGACGCCTTACTCCGGTGGGAGTCCGCCTCGCGGGATGCAGGAAACGCAGGATGCCAACGTCATCTCTCTTGATCGTGGACTGCAACTGGTCGACTCGACCGGGACATTCTTGGAGACAATCCTGACGAACATCGCCGAGCCATCGACTGCCGACATCCGCAAGCTCCTGACGGGTGGTGCCCTGAAGCGACTAGTCCTGGCATCTGGCGGCGTTGCCCGCGATTATCTGAGGCTGGCGGCACAGGCCATCCATCAGGCCCGCAATCGCGGCCCTAGCGCCAAGGTCGGGAGTCACCGAGTGATGGCCGAGGACGTAAACCAGGCAGCGGGCCAAACAGCCCCTGCGAAGCTGAACGATCTCCGACAGGACGCACCCGAGGAAGCCGCGACGCTTGAGGTCCTACTCGCCGACCTTACGGAGTTCTGCCGGGCGCGAAAAGCCGCCTACTTTCTCATCGACAATCAAGACGCCGGGCTCGCGTCCAAGATCGACCAACTGCAAGACCTTCGATTTGCACACTTGCTCTTTGAAAGCGAGACTGTTCCTGATGAGGGGTCGCGCCGCCACAAGGTGCTGCTCCTCGACGTGTCGCACCTGAGTGCTCAGCGTGCACTTGAGGTGGACTTCGAGGGCTGGCAGGAGCGTGAGAATCGCCGTCGTAGGCAACTCGTCTATCACGAGGGCGCGGGTGCCGAGCGCGTGAGCCCAGTCGCCAAGTCTTCGCCTGCTGTATTACCACCCCCGGCACTTCCGCTCTTCGAGGACGAGTCGAAGTAGTGCCTTCGCACGTCGTGCCAGCCCGGCCGTGTGATGCTGCCATTTCCGGGCTACGTCAGCCCATTTTCATTACCGTGAGAGCCGCCAAGACCGACGCTGATCCCGACCCTTCACGCCGAGTTGCGCAACTACCGGGCCCGTCTCGATCCCGCGCCCGACGCTCCCGTGTTCTGCACGGCGACTGGGGGACGAGTGCCCCGCAGTTGCGAAGCGTGAGAGTCCAAAGAGGATCGTGGAGGCAGGAGCGACGGCCGTAGCGTAGGTCAGTCTGGAGGCCTGGCCGGTTGGACCACCCAGTTCGCGTGCTTCTTCAGACGGCGCCTCCGCTTGAGGTTCTTCTTGCCGCGCACGTCGCCGTGAGCTGGTTCATCGTCCTGCGGTGTTCGTCGAAGCTCCTGTGACTCCTCGTGAAGCAAGAAGCGCGAGGCAAGGACTGCTACCCCCCAATCGTCAGGGTTGGCCGCACATGCCGGCGCATCGATGGGGAGGGACTCGGGAAAACGGCTCAGAACTGCGAGCATGTCGCCGAGCGCGACGGACATATCTTCCGACGACTCGCCAGGGTTCATCGGGGAGGCATTGTCGAAGGCGCCACTTTGGAACTCCCACTCGCCATCGATGGCCTGACAGTTGCAGGTTGGGATAAGGCGGTAGACGAGCACGTCACCCTCCACAGGCGAATCCGGAGATGGGCGGTCAGCTCGTGGTTGGCTGCTCAACGTAGGCGAGCGCGAGGCGGTCGGCGACAGTCGCGAACAGAGTCTCAGCTTTATCAGGCGGCTCCGACCATTCGCGGTCGCCAACCACGACGATGACCTCGAGCTCGTCGCGAAGCCGATCGAACACTGCCTCGACCTCCACGTCTCCGTGATGCCAGCTGAGTTGCACCCCGCCGGTGTTCAGCCGGCCGATCCAAGGCGGGCAGGTATCGGGGCGCATCACACGCACCAGGAAGCGCAGCGCATCGGCGACATCATCGAAGTCCAGCGGACGGCTGCCGCGAGGGTCAACTGCTGGGAGCGCGTCCAGCTCTTCGAGTCGGCTCACCACCGAGGCTGCCCATGCTGGCGGTGAACCGCCCTTCCGGTCACGCAGCCTGATAGTCCGATCTGTCAGTACCTGCTCTGGCGGCTCGGCGGTCTCCCATCCGAGGGTGGAAGCGTCGTCCACTCCTACTCCGATCAGTTGTCTCATCACTCTCATTCCTCTAGCCCCCAGTGTCGATGCATTTGAGCGGTTGTCAAGTCCTTGAAGCCGAGCACTACCCACTTGTGCCCGATGTCGAGCGCTCTCAGAGCCTTATCGACACTCCCGCTCTCGGGCCTGACCCTCGCGCTCAGGTTGACGAGGTAGATCGGCGTGCCCTCGGGTGGCTTGAGAGCCGGAACCAGGGCCAGATGCAGCCGCCCGGCGGGTGCTCCACTGCCTCCGACCTCCTCTGCCGGTATTCGCCAGCGGGCTTGAAGTTGGGCGTCCTCGGCCTCAGGCAAGAACGCCTGACGTGGTCGACGCCTGAAGCGGTTGATGATCCTTGCGGCATCAGGATGGGTGGTCCCGACGCGGTCCTTTGCGCGCGGTCCAGGCACCTCGATCGGGTTCACGTACGTGACCTCGCAAAGGTTCACGTCGTGAGCCTGTCCCACCTCGTCGAGTGCGTCAGTCAGGCGCTTGAGGAGCACGTTGAACCGTTTTCGCAGAGTGCTGTAGCGGGGATAGGACAGATCGTGCTGCCGACGGCGCCAGTTCAGCGTCAGACGGTCGTGCTGGATCTGGACCAGCTGTACTCCGTCCTTACTTTCGAAAGTAATTCGAGGCAGCGAGGTCGGTCCCTCCAGCGTGATCTCCATCGAGCGTTGCGGTGGCACAGTGTCGAACGCCTCCTCCATCGACGGGACCACCTGCTGGCGCTGGCGGACTGGCAACTCGCGTCGGACTTCGCCAGCGAACTGCCCGTAGGCCTCCATGTCCACCGTCTCGGGAGCGAACTGCGCGCTCAGGACGACCTCGACAACCGGTGGGCGCTCGAAGGACACGAGGTCGAATCTCGACGGGCGGCGGGGCGATCGAGGCACTCGGGCGCGCAGTTTACGCTACGCGACGGCAGCCCGCTGCGCTCGCACCTCGATGAGACGCTGGGCGGCGGTAGCGTGCCGGGAGATGGCGTGCTGTGGGTTGACCTGGGCCTGATAGCGGCTAATCGATGGCTGTGATTGGGCAGCAATGGGCAGCAGCGCCGCCCCGGTGCTCACGACGAGGCGGTCAGGGACCTGCGAAGCCCAATAGACTCAGGGTCTCAGGGCGCGTAGCTCAGTGGGAGAGCGCTCGCTTCACACGCGAGAGGTCGCAGGTTCGAAACCCGCCGCGCCCATCTCCAGCCCTAATCCGTGGTGAGCAGGAGCGCGATTCCCGAAGGGTCACGAATCATGGGTCCGTCCGGGCCTGCCTCTGGGGCCTGGCCGCTGCGTTGCACCCGCTCGAGGACCCGATCGCGCTCGGCGTCATCGGGCAGAACGATGGTTGCGTGTCGCAATGCTGCGGCTCCCTGTGCCGGAACCATGACGTCGGCGCTTTCCCACGTGTTCGCTCCCACGTGATGGTGGTAGCCGCCCGCGCTGAGGAACGCGGCGTGCGAGCCGAGCTGCGCCATGACCGTGAAGCCGAGCACGTCGCGATAGAAGGCGAGCGTCTGTGCGATGCGCGCGACCTTCAGATGCACGTGTCCCATCCTGGTGTCCGCGGGGAGCCCTGCGAAGACCTCGGCGCTCGGATCCTCGAGCTCGCCGAGCAAGCTCTCGACGTCCAGCGGGAGCGTGGTCATGCGTGAGGCCACCTGTCCCTCCCAGACCTCGCGGGGACGATCCCAGTAGATCTCGATGCCGTGAAGGTCAGGGTCGCTCAGATACAGCGCCTCGCTGACGAAATGATCGGAGAGCCCCACGAGCGAAACGTGATCGCGAGCGGCGTGCGCCAGCCAGCGCGCCAGGTCCACGCGCTCGGGCAGCAGCAACGCGAAGTGATAGAGCCCGCTGTGCCCAACCGCAGGTCGCGCGCCCACCTCCTCCACGAGACCGAGCAGCTCTCGCCCTCCCACGCCCAACGAAGCGCGTCCGTGGCTCTGGTCGAGGATCTCGAGACCCACCACCTCCCGGTAGTAAGCCAAAGACCGCTCCAGCTGCGCGACCGTCAGATGCACGGCCCCGACCGTCGTCGACGATGGGAGCTCGGCCTTCACCGGCGCTCGTTTTGCCTCGAGCTCCTCGGGATCCCAGGGCATGTCAGGGCCGCAGCGCGCCGAACAAGCGGTCAGCGCTCGCCGTCGTAGTACTCGACTCGACCGTCCTCGCGCCGCAACATCACGCGATCCTCGTCGTTGCCAGGCCATACGCCGATCTTGTCGCTGTCCGGATAGACCGCGACCGCCGGCTCGCGGGCGCTGGAGAACATCACGATCTTCGCCGCTCGCTCGCTGGGATTGGAGACCTTGTGGGCGCCGGTGGGGCCGGGCGCAAAGCACGCGATCTCGCCCGCAGTGAGCTTCTGCTCGCCGGTCGGCGTGCGCACGAGCACGGCGCCCTCGAGCACCAGCAGCCACTCCTCCTCGTACTCGTAGTGGTACGGGCAGACGCCCTGATGGGGCGGAACCTCGTATGCCTTGACCGCCAGCGCCTTGCCCGCAAGCGCCCTGTCGAGATGGGCCATGCCCGAGCGATAGCCCTCGGGGTCGGCTTCGTCATAGGCGAAGGTCGCGCCGAGTATGTTCGCCTTGCGCAACTCGCTCATTGTGCGCATCCTACGGCGATGTGGTTGCAACGCGAACTGACCATCGAGCCCCGTCCCCGCGGGTTTCATCTCGTGACGCACGAGGTGCTCTCGCAACTGCCGGAGATGCAAGAGGTGGCCGTCGGCCTGCTGCACCTGCTGATCCGCCACACCTCCGCCTCGCTCACGCTGAACGAGGACGCCAGTCCCGAAGTGCGACGCGACTTCGAGGCCTGGTTCAGCGAGGCGGTGCCCGAGCGCAGCGCGCTGTGGACGCACACGCTCGAGGGCAGCGACGATATGCCCGCGCACATCAAGGCCTCGCTGCTCGGGCCGACGCTCACGCTGCCGATCGGCGACGGGCGGGTCGCGCTGGGAACCTGGCAGGGCATCTACCTGTGCGAGCACCGCGACCACGGTGGCGCACGCTCGTTGATCGCAACCGTCTGGGGGCAGGCCAAATGAGCGCGAACCCGTAGACCTCCGTCCCACGCCGTGCTTCGCGGACCCGTTGGCGCCGATCTCAGAAGCGGGATCCGTCTGCTCGCCGACCTTCGACCTGCTCGCCGGCCGCTCGTTCGCCGGAGCGATGGTGGCAAGGCGTGCCCGCCCCGGAATCACGGCCTCGACACACCCACGCGGTGCCCCAGCACGCGCCCGGAGGGCAGCGCTACGTAGGTCTCGGAGACGTCGTTACGGTGATTGGACTCTCGCCACAGGTTGTCGGGGTCGGCCATCTGCACATAGGCGAACCGGCCGCGCAGGCCGGTCACGTCGATCCACTGCTCGGGGTACTCGTACGGATATGCGTCCGTCCAGCCGACCGAGGTCCCGAGGACGTCGTGGCCGATGTAGGGGCTCTGGTTGCACGCGGGATAGACGGGCGCGCCGGGTGAGTTGCGCGAGGGGCGGGTGTTGAAGAGGTCGCGCAGGCAGTAGTCCACCTTCGGGCCCGTCCGCACCAGCCGCAGCGCCCGGAAGTGAGAGTCGATCGACCACAGCTGAAAGGCGGCCGCGTGCTTGAACTTCCAGTAGCTCGCGGCCCCGACGTTGCCGACCCCGTAGCGTTCGCCGGGCACGTACTTGTACACGAGCGTGGCCGGGGTACGGAACAGATGGCGGCGGCCGCGACGGTCGTAGATTCCCTGGTAGACCACCATCCGTCCCCGCCGGTTGCGAAAGGCGCGGATTTCGAGTGGACCCGCCCCGCGATTGTTGAGCGCACTGGCCGCGCGCAGCAGCACACGCCCGGGCTCGGTGCTGCGATCGATGTGCAGCAGCGACGGCGCGGACATGACGATGTCCGGACAGCGCAACCTTACGCGGCCGAGCTTGCAGGGCCTGGGTTTGGCCAGTCTCACCGAGTGGACGGGGACTGTCGGGGCGCCGGGCGTCGTCCAAGCGGCCTCAGATGCGACGGGCTTGGTCCAGGCGAAGTCAGACGCGCCGGACCGCGCGACGAGAGCGCTCGGCAGCGCCAGGCAGGTCGACCCGATCGCAAGAACGACCACGACTCCCGCAACGATGCGAGCCCGTGCTCTGGATCGGACACCGCGCGAGCGCATCGAGATGCGGTGATCCTCTCACAGCACGCGGAGGTCACTCGCAAGGCGCCGTCGTGGCGCAGAGAGTCGAGCCGCGACTAAGCCGCGAACCGCTGCGCGCTACGGGCCTTGCGCCGAGCCGCCTCGACCTCGCGGTCCTTCGCGGGCGCGGTCGTGACCAGCTCGCCGAGCAATCTCGCCGAGACCTCGGTCACCTCCTCGACCGCACGCTCGAACGCGGCCGCGTTCGCCTGCGAGGGCTTGGTGAAGCCGCTGATCTTGCGCACGTACTGCACCGCGGCCGCGCGCACCTCGTCCTCGGTCGCGGGGGGCTCGAAGTTGTAGAGCGTTCTGATGTTCCTGCACATGCCCCGAAGGTAGCGCGTCCGGGGCGCGGCGGCAAGGGTCGCGCGCGGGATCGCA
>Ga0210387_10003438_pt1 | contig 12154 bp, 18 predicted proteins | sample IncBWC7OmetaG_FD_160108 | JGI IMG/M metagenome (GOLD analysis project Ga0210387, IMG submission 160108) | Forest soil microbial communities from Barre Woods Harvard Forest LTER site, Petersham, Massachusetts, United States - Inc-BW-C-7-O ... | reverse complement strand
ACTTGATTTTGGGCTAGAAAAAAAAAAAACGACCCCAGGTATTTTTTTTTTTTTGGTACCCCCTTGACTTGATTTTGGACATACGGCCCAAACCCTTCTATCAAGAGTGACATAACGGACATCATCTATTCCTCTCATCTATTCCTCCATCTACCGCGTTGATTTCTTGCTGATACTTCTCGTGGATTCCTACATTCAATCAACATTCAATGGGTGACTCTGATCAGGTGGAACATGAGCAAATCTCGACTGCTCTCGAATTGGAAAAACTAGAGGTCAACCTATTCCGATCTAAATCCCTCTGGCTTCCTGGGCGTGCCCGGGGAGTATTTGGCGGGTAAGCGGGGTCAACCAGGTGTTAGCTATTGCCCTTCAACTTTCTCCCCAGCCAAGTCATCTCTCAAGCTTTAGTTTCCGCAACCAATTGCATGGACCCCGGTTTTGGCTTACATGTATGTACTACTACGTTGTTTTTTATCGGGAGCTCCTCCTGATTGGATTGCTACAAGTCGTTACATGTGCGCTGCAATTTTTCGGGCGTTACCATCAAATATTTGATATTTTCTAGTGTTACTTCCTTACCAGCGGATCCCCCGCAACTCCCATTGTCTATAACGTGGAGCGTTTACGCCAAGGTCGTTCCTATGCCACTCAAGCGGTCAAGGCCATCCAAAATGGTCGTATAATCTTCGTATTAATTTGCTCGTTCCAAAAACCGGAGCCCTGGCAGCCTTCCCACCAATGGCCAATTCCAGCTGTCCCCACACCGGAGGAGTGCGAGTTAGAGGAAGTTCGCTATCACCGATTGTCTTTGGATGAAAGCATCAATCCTAGACTGAAGAAAGTTTACCAAGAGTTTGTAGCTGTGAGACGTCGCGGGTTTGTTGTCACGACTGCGTACTGAGTTATATTTTAGGAACGATCGCGAAGCCCGATTGCCATCAAAGTCGGGAAGGAAAGTGTTAACCTAGAAGATGGGACGACCGTCTACATGTACTGGATGAAGGCACGGAACATTCCCAAGTACGAAGCCCATTTTCAAAAGGCATGTTTGGACTTCATAGCCTTTTTGACTGACCTGATAGTGTGCTCCAGTGCATCCTCAGCTACATGTCCGATCTATATCTGTGCGTTCACTTCCCTGATGTTTGCGTCAATCTGAATAATAGCTGCTCCAAGAATCGCCACCGGTGCTCGAATTCAGGGCCTGAAGCGTTTTGGCAAGGGCCCAGATGCTGTGAGCATGACGGTGAGTCCTCTTCAATCTCCCATGTTTCCAGCACCTTCTCACCATGAGATATCTACAGTCCACCATTGACCACTCGGTATACTTCTACGAGTAGGGATCCCAGTTTATGTCTATTGATGCAGCTTGCTGATATTTCTCTTCGATAACCTAGCGATAACTTTGACTGTGGTGACTGGATGTTATACGTGGTGCGTCGATTCTCCTGAATTCTGTCAGTCAATATTGACAGTCCGGGGATGTAGATGGTATCACCCCGATCAGGGTCTGGTCGAGGTGTAATGCATGGCAGAGTAGGTCATGGAAATCCCACCCTCAGTCTGGTTTGTTGACTCGACGTAATTGCAGATGTATACACGTCACGGAACACTGGTAGCGGTCACATCTCAAGAAGGGGTCGTTCGTGCGAATATACGAGGGCCTGCAAATGCAGAGAAGTCAGTCGCGAAACTATGAAGTGGTCATCCAAGTGACTATCAGTACTTGCGCACTAATATAAACCAGTATCACTTAATTGAACCATCATATACCGTAATCTAGATAATTGATTGTATGCCAGACAAGTGTACATGTGTCAAGAGTTCGGAAGTGACCACCTCTGTCTAGCGAATATTATTGGTATTGGCACGAAAGCTATAGACAACACCGCATGCCAGAAAAATCATACATTAACGCAACATTAACTGAAGCTGACCCCGCCATCCTTGCTGGCGGAAAGAATTAATGGCGATCGCAGGTTCATTATATTCAAAAATGGAAAATGGAAAATGGAAAATGGAAAATCCATCTTCTAAAATGACTTTCAGGATGAAGAGCTCGAGGAAACCCGAATTCCTGGTATATGTGCAAATCAACTCTCGGTAGTAACATCAATAATAGGATCCATCCGGGCGTTTACCGTACGCGTCAGTTAATCCTCATGTTCAGAGACTTCCAATCCGCGCTCATCATCAGCATGCCTGTGTTGCATCCACTCAACGGCCACCAATGGCTTCCCCATTCCTTCGCGTCCAGAAGGTCGTCAAGACAGATCGACAAGTAACCTACGATGGGGTCCTTACGGTTGTCATTGACGACTTTTACCGTAATAATCGACGAGCTCTTGTCTGGGCAAAGAAACTCGTGGGTTGATTCCCAGATCGGGTTGGCACCATCCTTGAAGCGCTGGGTGCAATGTATCGGGGGATCATTGTAGCCGAGACTGACTTTCGCGAAGAGGTTGAACCTGCCGGAGTGGGATTTGCGGTTGAAGTCTTTCGCTTCGTGGATGGTCAGACGGACAATGCCAACTGCTGAGAATCGCACGGTGTTCCAATGCTGGGATTTTCAGTTTCGAATGGATACACTCACTGGCGTCTTGTCCTTCATCTGGTTTCAGAACAGGATAGTATATCACATCAAACATTAGCTCTCCTCTATTCTTTCCATCCTTCGAGAATGATAGATGAATCCCTCCTTGAATTGTATCCTCTGCCAACTGGCCAAGATGAAAGGTGGTAGATCCAAGAACGGTGTCCTTCCAGTGTTCGTGGCGATCACACACACTCAGAGTTAACGATTGGTCTAGAGAATTGACAAGGAGAAACATTGTCTCCATCCAGCTGGGATCATAGCTGGAAGAAATTGGTTATGATAGAAGGAGAATCATGGAAGGACCTCGAAATGTACCTATGATAACGATGCTTGGTACAGGCATGCTCCTGGTTGCTGTTGATTCGGATACTAACGAACGGATCCGGTGACCCCACTAGAAACTTGTTCTTGAAAATGTGTGCCGACTGTACTGTCACCCGGATCACACCGATCGCAGAGGATGTCTTTCCAGAGTTCTTTTCGTGGTTAAGCGTGAACACGCTCGGGTCGAGGGTAACATCATTATGGCGTACGAATGTGGACTGTAGACAAAGCAGGATGGAAAGTCGTCAGGTCGGTGGAATCGATGATTCCAGGAAATGAGATTGATCCACACAGGTCGTTTTGTCATTTGTCAAACTAGAATGGCGCCAAAGCACTGTAAGACGAGCGACAAGAGAGAGGAACAGCAATGTCGTGCATTTTCAACGTTTCAAGAATGCGCCAAACATCACGTGAGGTAAAGTGACTGGATTTATTGTTCCTGTTCAACCGCCACGTAGACAATTAATATGTGCGAGCGGTAACCGGGAGGTATTGGAATCACCGCCAATAAGACGCAAAGTAGACGTTGTATTAAGAGTATGACCAGGAGTAGATCCCGCTCCATCGTCCATATCGTCGTGTTCCGCTGATCGACTTCATGCATCCCGTAGAGCTGTGCAGCCTATATCCGAGTCAGAACGGGATATTTCGGTTTCATGGGTTCCTGTCAAAAATGAAGTTGTATATATTCTTAACTCGAACCGCAAAGGAGTCAGATTATAATATGGTCAAATGTAAAGAACATAAGTTCTACCTGTCGCGACCTGCAGTAAAATCTTTACTCAGATCCAATTGCTAGCACAGATGAACAGAAATTGGGGCAGTATTAGGCGATTGGACGACATTATTCAGTTCCGCGAACTCTCTTCGAGTATTAGCCACATGCATCCATGTAACGTAGATATGATGATTCAAGTAAATGGGTTGGAAGCTCTGGAATGAGTTGAAAGATATAGGCGTGTGTCACGGTGCAGCTGAGCGTTACAAGAACCTCGCACGTGAAATGTCACATGCGTGACACGAGTGATCAGTATACTCATGGTTAGACTTGGTTAGACTTGTAACACGATCGTAACCGTTTAACCTTCTGTTATGGCATGTAATACGTTCTATTAGAACTTCTAACTGTGACCGTGACATCGTTTCACCTCTCGCTAAGACCATTTTCCAGTTAACTTGAGGTTCATTTCCTAAAGATCTGCAAACCACTCGTATGCCCAACTAGTGCTCTGTTCTATGCAGTGCTATTTCACCTCAAATATCGGACCTGGCTCTGGCGACCGGTCATAGTGACATACTAGTAATAGTTTTCGGCATTGGTAAGTCAGTCATCTTGAAACAATGTCCACCCACACACCAAGATGACCACCCGTTCAAGCCCACTCGAGAACCAACTTCGTATTTTGAAGTTTAGAGTGACTTCCAAATGACACCTACACCCGATCTATCACATCTCACAGCAAGAGACTATGAACACGTCTATGAACCAGCTGGTTTATTTATTGTTCTTTTCCCGACTACAGAGTTAATCTTCAGCGACTTTACCAGAGGATACATTCTTACTCCTTGACGCGCTGGAACAAGACTCGGGGGAACTGAGAAATATACATCCGGTAATATGCTTGGAAATCGGGTATATTCAGCTTTCCACTGAATTATATCAACACCTTACATAGTTGGCGGATATACAGATCAGGTTCAGGCTGTGTGTCCACTTTCATCGGTAAGATATTAGGACCATCAGCCGTGCGTAAGTTGGTCAAGTCTTCCCTGGGAATATTATCACTGAAACTCTAGTTTTTCCAAGTATATATCTGTACGGATATCAACCCACACGCCTCTCGATGCACTTCTTCCACTGGTCGGCAAAATAAAGTGAGCCATTATCGTCTCCCCATTGTCACTCACACCAATTTGCTGGAGTAGATCCCTCTAGAGTCCATCAATGCGTCACTTGCTCTCCCGCTCCTTTCCCGTTTGAAACATTCGGTCGACATCGTCCTTTTTAACCCTCCCTACGTGCCCACTGTTCCAAACGAGGCAGTGGACGCTCAAAACACTGCCGACATACAAGGGTCTTGGGCAGGAGGTTTCAATGGAGTGCAAGTCACAGATTGCTTCCTCAAAGGTGTTCAGGTATTGACTCTGAAACCAGTCAGTTTGTGATACTGACGTCCGGGGCAGGGACTTTTATCTCCTCAAGGCCGATTTTACCTTGTCGCTGTAAAGGAGAATGATATACCAAGCATTCGCCGCAGAATGCTGGACGATCATAGGTTGCACAGTGAAGTTAGTCAATCCCTGTCCGCATTCCCCCAACAACCAGTTATACAATCATGTTCAGATCGTCCTCCAACGTCGTGCAGGTCGCGAACACCTTTTCGTAGTACGCTTTTCTTTGCAAAGTTGACGGTAAAAATCCCATATTAGTATTAGAAAGGTTTACCGTGACTTGGTTTGAATTCTTCGTTTGTAGTAACTAGACTCGTACCTTCTAAGCTTCGATAGACTGGTAACCGTAAATCTTGTGTTTTGAATTCGCGGATTTTCTCAATCGGGACGTCACGGGATGTACTTGAAGCCTGCCCTAAATACGATGAATAAACTTGGCAGTTTGATATAACTTTATTCCAGTAGTAAGTACTTAGGCTCCAGATATGTGTGACGTCCTGATTGAGAAAATCCCCATCGACTCGGAACTTGAAGGAACGGACGTAATGCATTACCGCAAATTTCTGAAGTAGACGATACACTCAAGTAGTTGCATATATGGATATTTAGGAGAAGTCCTTTTAATTATCAACTGATTCCGTGCCATAGGGATTTCGCACACTCGGTAGGTGAAGTTGAAGGAGAGGAGGGAAGAAGTCCGGTAATTTTGGTATGCCACGTTCATGAGTCGTCTTGAACGGCCGTCGGGCGTCGTCCTCTGAGGCTGAACCGAGAAGGGGAGGGTATTGACATCGATCCGGATATTCCCAATTCATTCGACGATATCGACGAGCTGCTGCCGAGAGGGTTGGTGTTGGCGTCGAACTCCAGCCGCATACGCAACAGGCCATGGCCTTCACGCAGCTCCACTAACACATCTGCAGCTGACACGCCGTCAGGCTGTATGTGTCGCCAGATCTGAAAAAGATGAAAATATTATGAGAAAGAATGTATAGGGATATAAGGCAGATGCGTACATCAACTTCGCCATCGCCCAGCAATTTATCCTTCCCAAGGGTCTTATGGTCATGTATCCATACAAACACTTTGGGGGTATACGGTCCGGCAGCAAAAGTGAATGATTCATTCCTATCCAAATGGGTAATGTCAACGAGGAGGACATTCAACACTAACTACCCGGAACGTACCATTCGGGGGCAGTAGTCTTTCCAGCGTGTTTCGTCTTGAATTCCTTGTCTCCGACACGAATAGTAGCGTAGGGCTTGCTGTCATTGCTCGACAAATCTTTGGCACCCAAAACAGTGACCCGAAGAGCGCCAGGATCGCGGCTTATTGGAGCTGCGGCATCTACCGACCCCTTTGAATTCACCGAAGGGAAGACCGCCCCATTTCCCCCCATTGTGTCGGATTGTTCAACAGGCTTAGACGCCTGACCCGAAGCTGTCTGCCGAGAAGGGATATCAGGAACCGACGGTAGCGAATCATCTTCCTTATGTCCTTTCTTGAAAACACCAGTCACGCCATGCAGGACGCCCTTGCCTGCACTAACGGGTAGCCCACCAAACTGCGTCATGGCTCGTCCAGCAGTAGAGAACGTAGAGGTGTTCTTCCGTGATTTCACGATAATCTCGGGTTGGAATACGAGTCGCACTCGGACTTGACCCTTCTCGCCGTGTTTTGACGAAACTAAATTCAGGTCGCGCTCGGCAGCCTGAAATGGTTCGAGGTCGGCAAGTTCGATTTTCGTGGTCCCTAGACTCTTCGCGAGTTCGATCTGATTCCAGTCGAAGATCTCCAACGAGAAATCGGCAGCAACGCGTGATGGCTGAAGAACGTGAGGAATCGTGTAGGTCCAGTTGAATGTCAGAAACGTACCACTGAGACAACAAAGTTCTCATTCCAGTCGGGACTGACAGTCTTTTTCTTGGTCTGTGACTTGAAGACCTTCTGCCCATTGAGAGTGAACACAGCGAAAGGATCGGATTTTCCTGGTGGTGGTAATTGAGCCAGACATTTTTCAGTCAAAAATTTAGCACCAACCTCCTCTATCGACGCCTTGAATGTCACGACCATCTAGCAAGTCCACACGAAGAAGGCCTTGGTCTTCGCATAAAATAAGAATCAGCAACAGCACTCTAGCATTCAATGGCGGGAAGACGCACTATTGATGCTTTCCCGGGGGTCAAGTTTTACTGGGACAGGTACGTAGCGAGTCTCAATCTCCACAGTAGAGGTCTTTTCATTTTCACCATGAAGAGTGAACTTTTGAGGTCCCTCCTAAAATAGATCCGCTATCAGTTCTATCATGATACCCAACAAAAACAACAATGCAAACCAGGGAGGACTGCAAGAAAGCCTTGGCATCGCCCTTCCACTCCGCGATGATGTCGTCTTTCTCGCCCTCGTGAGCTTCATTCAGCCGCAACCACACTCTTCCAAAGTCCAGCTCCTTGACGAAACCTTCCCCGACGTGTTCCCATTGGGCATGAGTACTCCGGGCCTTGACAGTAGTAAAGCATGGCCAATATCCGTCATCCAAAAGGACCTCAAGTCTTGCCTTCTTCGCTAATGTCCCCGAAAGAACATTGAATACGATGATGCCCGACTCTGATCACATCGAAGAAAAGTTCAGTACTTCACCCCAACGAATAAAACTGAACCATGCTTACGTTGGGCCAGAACCTCTTCTGTGGTCATCTCCACGCCTTCATCGGGCTTGGTTTCCTTAGTCGCCCTCGTCCCAGCGGTATGAATTGAGTCGGCAGTATGGGTTGAGTTGGCGGCGTTAGTAGTATCGACAGTTTTAGTCGTATCCGTCGACTTCGCAGATTTCGTATGCGCCTTCCTCGGCACAGTAATAGTAACGCCTTCTGAAACTTCCTCTAACGTCGAACGGCTGTCAACGGTATCGCCGTCTTCATTCCCCTGTTCCCTCTCTGCTATACGTTGAATCTCATTGGACCGAACATCAAACTTCACGCCTTTGATGGCAAGCGATGGGACAAATTGGGCTACGTAGTGTAGGCTCCCCTTATGCACGTTGCCCTTGTCAAGGCGGAAGGGGTCGGTGGCGTTCCTGTTACCAGTGGATTCATAGGGGAATCGGTTGTTGTCAGACTCTTTGGCGAGCTCAGACACACGAAGCTCGATTGAACCGAGAGAACGGTCCTAGGAAGGGCCTTGCTTAGTCTCATAGATCAGCAATTACTGTCAAAGTCTCACCTTCGTCAGATGCTGGTAGTCCATGCACTCCAACAACATTGTCTAGAATGGATTTAAAAACGACAGAGACTGCGAAAAGATGACCACCAACCTCCTTCAACGAGTGAACTGTAGGGTAAATAAATTAAAAATATGAACAGGAAAGGAGCTTGTATTGCACATACCAGGGATATATATTATTTGATCCCAAACAGGATTCAAATCTGCAAAAAGAAGATTAACATACAACCCCACGACGTCACACGAACGAAACACGCGCTGTTGTTGACGACCTCCGTCCTGCCCATCGTAACATTGTTGACTAGTACGCGCATATAAGGGTCGCTCTAAAAATTACAACACATCAGCACCACATAAAAAATCCCAATCCCCAAAGCTTCTACCTTTCCTCCCAGCGTAGCCTCCACATTCCTAAAATCACCCCATCAGCAAAAGTCCTCAAACAAAGGCGAAAAAATGCACTTGACATCTGTGGCCTTTTGCAACCAAAGCCTAACAACCCCAATCGGTGGCATATAACGATCGGCCCCATGCAAACTGCCTGCCATGTTCAAGGGCTTCCACTCCGCGCTCAACCTCACCTTCCCAGTCTTACACCCACTCAAAGGGAACCAATCCCTCCCACCCTCTTTCGTAAAGTCCAACAGGTCCTCCAACTTGATCGAAATATACCCAATAACCGGGTCCTTGAAGAAATCGCGGTCGTCGATCACTTTCACTTTGATGATCGACGAGGCCTTGTCGGAGCATAGGAACTCATGTGCAGATTCCCAGACGGGGCTGATGGTGTGTTTGAAGCGCCGTGTGGTGTGGATTGGGGTGTGGGAGTCGAGGAAGAGTTGAGCAAGGGGGTTGAGATCGCCGGAGAGAGACTTGCTGGCGTCGAGGTCTTTTGCTTGGTGAATTGTTAGACGGACGATGCCGACCGCTAGAAACAATGGAATTAGAGCCGTGCGTCTCTTAACGAGTTCGTGAACTCACTGGCGTCATGAAGCTCCTCCTTGCCTTCCTCGGGTTTCAAAACAGGGTAATACGAACAATCAAATCTAAGCTCTCCCCTCTCTTTCCCGTCCTTCAGCAGAGCGGTTTCGATCCCCTCATGGGTTGCATCCTCCTGCAACTTTGCAAGTTCGAAAGTCGCCGTGCCCAGAAGGGTGTTCTTTCGGTGCTCATTGTAGTCGAAAACATTCAAGATCAAAGACTCGTTGAGGGAATTGATGAGCAGGAACTTCGTTTCCATCCACGTAGGATTATAGCTATAGGCGCCCGAGTATCAGTTACCACCCAAAATGTAGGCAATCGAGACGTACGTATTATCCTTGTGCTTGGTGGAAGCAAGTTCGGCACGGTTATTGATATTGATGCTGACGAATGGATCGGGTGTTCCACCCCCAATCTTGCTACCCTTGATCCCACGAGCACTCTGTAGTGTGATCTGAAGCACCCCAATCGCGGCATCCAGAGGCGTTCCAGAAAGCAGCTGCTCAAGATTGAGTGTAAACACATTCGGTTCATACATCAGCGGTCCGAGAATAGAGTGTGTTATCTCGCGAATAAATGAAGACAATCCGGGTATCTATTATCCACCACGCATGAGAATGAAGCCGTAAAACCCGCGGTAGTCAACGAGTGGACTCACACTGGCAATGTCGATACCAAATGTCTCGCCGCCAACGGGCTTGAGGACGTAATCGATGACGGGCTTCTCCAAGAAGCAAATATCAACCACTTGGACATGGGGAAAGTTGTTGATCAGCTTTAAGCGGATCCTCATCAGACCCCTAAGGGAAATGTCTTCCAGGAGGATGGGCATAGCCGCGGTAGCAAGACCTGTACCCAGTCGCACCAATAACACGATCTTGGGGTTAACCTTGACAGCTGCCTGTTTGGGTGTTATATCCGAAATGTCATTCGGAGTAAACGAAATGCCCCAATCCATGATAATTTCATCGTCGGGAGTTTTTGGGAAGGTTCTGACTTGGTCGATTCGTGGTGCTTTCGTTCCAAGGGTGAAGTCAGTCAGACGCAGGGAGTCCAGGAATGGCGGGGTATTGCTGCTGAGGATTTGGTCAACGGAAGAGATGACGGTGGCAGCGAGGTGGGGTTCATAGATGAGCCAAAAACGGTCAAGAATGTTGTTGATCCAGTCGGCGGACTCGTGTTCGGATACAAGGCGGGTTTTGACCAGTTCGCGCTGGATGTCGTCACGCGCACGACGGCGGACGCGTTCCATGGAGGTGCTGTAGTAGGTGTTGCAAAAGGCGAGGATGATAAATAGCCAGCCCCAACCAAAGTGGAAGCGAGTGAGGAAATGTGAAGCGAATACGGCCTGTAAAGAGGAGTGTCATGGAATTGACGTCGAAACTTAGTCAATTACGTACAAATACAATGAGCGCGGCATTGTGGTACCAGGCCCCATAGAATTGCTCGGACAAAAACATTTCGAGGACGCCCTTATCCCTTTCTTCGCCTTCTGGGAGAGGGGGTTTGTCGATACCGGAAATTGAACGCCATCCTACCTTGAACCAGTCTGGGATAGCGGGTGCGGGACCCGTGGGGAGGGCGCCAGGAACGACAGATGAATTATCTACGGGTTGTGAAGAGTGCTCTGCCACCACCATGGGTTTTTTTACATCGTGATCTTGAATAGTAATTGTGGGCATGACTCCACTGGAGGCGCCGGAATCAATGTGGACTTCTGTGTTTTGACCAACTGTTTGTTCAATGTTGAGTTCTCACCATGACCACCTACCTCGTTCACCGGCTCCGGCTGGAACATTGAGACCCTTGAGTAAGTCATGACCTTTTCCAGCAGCAGCGCCCTTCTCCGAGGGAGAAGCGTCTGGATCAAAGGAGTAGACAGCAACACCCTTGTCTCTATCTTGTTTCATGATCCTGTTAACTTGTGCTTTGGCATCGCCATCGTCGACGGCAAGGCCATTTGTCGCCATGGCGGATTGAAGAAGAGATACGATGGGAAGCTGAAGAGGGGTTGAATGGATAAAGGTGAGGTAAGAACGTGTTCGCGAGCGAATAGCCTTGAACTACTGTAGTACTACCAAGAATAGGCACTCCCATTTCAAATTCAGGACCGGATGTTTTCTATATTTGGGAGGTACCGTGGAAGGCTTGGCCGGCTTATCAGACGTCATTCAGTTTCAAACCCAAGTACGACGTTGCTGCAAAATATTAATCCGTGTCACGACGGGCCAATATATATTATATTATATTATATTATTCCCTGTACAACACAGAGTTCTTTGCTGTTGCCTCTTTGGAGCCGGTTGGAGCCGGTTGGAGACGGTTGGAGACGGTTGGAGTCTTGGAGACGGCTTTTCCAACTCCGAGTTGTGTGAGAGCACGTTGACCAAACGTTGACGCAAGTTGACGACAAAATGAAAGCCATGATGATGCCCTCAGTGTGATGAAGCCAATGCCATGAGGCCCATACCCTGCAAGCATTCACTGGTGGCATGAGGTTATTTGGAGACCGGCAAAATAACCTCATGCCACCAGTGCTTGCGATAAGTTACGTCAACTGGGCGAGGCGCTGGCGTGACCATGACTGGCATTGGTAACTGTATGCGGATGTTTGGCAACGCCGTCTCTTCAGCAACTTGTCAGCAAGTCCACTATAGAACAGCCAAATATTGAATATTGAATATCTGCCCACTGAACCCGGACATCAGAACACTCTACCTTCAAGTCATCAAGGTTAATGTCATGACTTCTCCGCCCTCCTTACGAGACCTCTACAACGATCCTTCCTCGGCCTGGTCTTTCCTCCCAGCTCCTCCTTCTGCGCCTTCAAATACTACATCGCCTGCGCCCTCTGGA
>Ga0210387_10003437_pt1 | contig 12156 bp, 8 predicted proteins | sample IncBWC7OmetaG_FD_160108 | JGI IMG/M metagenome (GOLD analysis project Ga0210387, IMG submission 160108) | Forest soil microbial communities from Barre Woods Harvard Forest LTER site, Petersham, Massachusetts, United States - Inc-BW-C-7-O ... | reverse complement strand
CTGGAGATGATTTCATACTCTCGCTGGAAGCGTTCGGCATCGCCCAATTCCCGCTCCGATTCGCCGCGCGTCATCACCTTGAGGACGACGTTTCTGCGCAGGCGGTCGCTGCGCGCGAGAAATACCGATGAGAAATTGCTGGTCGCAATCTCCTTGACGATGGAGTAGCCGGGAACCTCGATGATGCTGGAATTCTCACTGTTCGACATCATCGCGGCGGCTTGCGCGGCAACGCGCCGTTTGGCACAGGCTTCGCCAACCGCCGTCAGCAATTGGTCGCGCGTGATTTGCGACAGCGGCAGGTAGTCCTTGGCACCGCTCTTCAGAGCTCGGACCGCCGACATTTCATTGCCGTTGTCGGCCAGCAGGATGCAGTGCAGGGCGGGCTGCATGCGCAATAGCAGGGCCATGGTATTGAGCACGCCGGCGGCGAGGGGCTCGTTGCCGAAATCGGCCTGCAGGACGACCGCGTCGGGGGTGCGCTCGCTGATGAGCCGGCTCAAGGGTGCTGTTTCTCCGGCGCGAAGGGTCGTCACCTGAGCATTGGGCCAATGGCTCGTGACATGGTGCGTCAGCCATTGCAGGCGCTTGGTGTCGCCACCCACCACCACCAGAATTGGACCCGCGTCTGCCATACTGGTAAGGGTAGTCGGTGAACCCTTACGATTACCCGTGGGGAATTCACATTTCAGCCCCCTTGGGCGCCGATACCTTGAAAATTACCCCATTTGGCCTGGAAAATTGCAACCAATACCCCAGCTTAGGGGTCTGTTATTTCAATCCCGAATCTTATCTGTTCAGAGGACGTATTTAATGGGAAGCATCAGAACTTGGTCGCTCGCCGTGATTGCGGGCATCTTTGTAATGGTTGTCGCTCATCAGCGCTCAAACGCCGATGCGCGCCCGGGTCAATCGGGTGCACCAGTCGTCGCCGCGGCGGTCACCCCCGCAACTGCGCCGGCCGGCCGCGTGACGGGACTGCCGGACTTTTCAGGGTTGGTCGCCGAGGCCGGCGGGGCCGTGGTAAACGTCAGCGTGACGGAGAAGGCTCAAAAAATGCCCGGCCTCAATGGGCAGGGCGATGGGGATGACCCCCTGTCGCAATTTTTCCGCCGCTTCCAAGCCCCGTCCCCCGGTCCGGATCACACACCGCCGAGCAAGGGCGTGGGTTCGGGTTTCATCGTCAGCGCGGACGGCTATGTGTTGACGAATGCGCACGTGGTTTCCGATGCGTCTGAAGTCGTCGTCACGCTCACTGACCGCCGCGAGTTCACCGCCAAAGTGGTCGGTATCGATAAGGCCAGCGACGTGGCGTTGATCAAGATTGCCGCGACCGGCTTGCCGACCGTGCGCTTTGGCGATCCGTCCAAATTGCGTCCAGGTCAATGGGCCATCGCAATTGGCTCTCCCTTCGGTTTTGAAAATAGCGTGACGGCGGGTGTTATCAGCGCGATCGGGCGGCCGTTGAACGATGGCAGCAACACCAGCTACGTGACCTTCATTCAAACCGATGCCGCCGTGAATCCCGGAAATTCCGGGGGACCGTTGTTCAACATCGATGGCGAGGTCATAGGTATCAATGCGCAGATCTACAGCCGTACGGGCGGCTACATGGGCGTGTCCTTTGCCATACCCATCGACTTGGCTTTGAACGTCAAGGATCAGCTGCAGAAGAACGGCAAAGTGCTGCGCAGCCGCATCGGCGTTTCAGTGCAGGACATTCGACAGCAACTGGCACTGTCCTTCGGCTTGACCACACCGCATGGCGCGTTGATCAGCGCCGTGGATCCCACGGGACCCGGCGAGAAGGCCGGCCTGAAGGCGGGTGACGTCATAACCAGCGTGAATGGGCGCAACATCGATCATTCATGGGATCTGCCGGCCATCGTGTCGCAGCTGGCGCCCGGCAGCCAGGCAAAATTGGGGATCTGGCACGATCGCAAAGCCACCGAAGTGACCGTCAAGACCGTGCTGCTGGAGGATACGCCGGGTCAAGTGGCGCGAACCTCGGGTGAGGATGGCGGCGGCAAGCTGGGACTGGTCTTAAGGTCGCTGCAGCCCAGCGAGCAGCAGGAATTGCACACCAAGGGCCGTTTGCTGGTCGAAGATGTCACGGGGCCGGCGCTGGCCGCCGGATTACAGCCCGGGGATGTCGTGCTCGGCGTCAATGGGGTCGGGGTGGCTACCCTGGCCGACTTGAAGCGCGAGGTAGCCCGGGCGGGGCATAACGTGGCCCTTCTTGTGCAGCGCGAGGACGCCCAGATCTATTACCCCGTCGATGTGGGGTGATGGATGTGGGGTGATGGGTTTCGTTGTACTTAAGGCTTGCAATCAGGCTTAATCGCGGCCGTGCAAAGCGCCGCGCCCCTGTTTTCCAGTAGTTCCCGTGTCGCCGGCTCCTCGCCGGCGACCTTCCTACCGACTTCGCGCGCGGAAATGGCGGCGCTCGGCTGGGAGCAATGCGACGTCATCATCGTCACCGGTGATGCCTACGTCGATCATCCCAGCTTCGGGATGGCGATCATTGGGCGGGTACTGGAGGCGCAGGGATTCAAGGTCGGCATCATTGCGCAGCCGGACTGGCATAGCACCCGAGACTTCGAGGCGCTGGGCGCGCCGCGGCTGTTCTTCGGAGTCACCGGCGGCAACATGGATTCGATGGTCAATCGCTACACCTCGGATCGGCGGGTGCGCAGCGATGATGCGTACACACCAGGCGGGCAGGGCGGCAAGCGCCCGGACCGTTGCGTCATCGTCTATTCGCAGCGCATCCGCGAATCTTACAAAGGAATTCCCATCATCGTCGGCGGTATCGAAGCCAGCCTGCGGCGCATAGCGCATTTTGATTATTGGTCCGAACAGGTACGCCGCTCCGTATTGGTCGATGCGAAGGCGGATCTTCTGGTCTACGGCAATGCGGAGCGGCAGATCGGCGAGATCGCTCGGCGCCTGGATGAGGGCGCACTCATTGCCGACGTCACTGATTTGCGAGGCACCGCGTACCTACGCCGCGGCATGCCGGCAGGCTGGGTGGAAATCGACTCGAGCGAATTGGATACGCCCGGTCCCTTAAGCCCGCCCATTGATCCGTACGCCGGCGAGGAGGAGCGCCGCAGCGCCTTGGCGCCAGCTGCGACGGCCGCGACAGCGGCGACAGGCGCGGAGGCGAGCAGCGCTGCGACTGGGTCGAGTTCAGCGCGTGCGCCTGCAGCGCCGGCGGCGTCTGAAAAAATAGTGAAGTTTTACCGCAAGGTACCGAATGCGCAACGGGAACGCAGCGTCATCCGCATGCCCTCGTTCGAGCAAGTCAGCAAGGATCCGGTGCTGTACGCGCACGCGTCGCGCATCCTGCACTTGGAGTCGAATCCAGGAAATGCGCGGGCGCTGGTGCAACGGCACGGAACGCAAGAACTCTGGTTGAATCCACCGCCCATTCCTTTGGCGACGGCGGACATGGATGCCATTTACGAATTGCCATACGCGCGCCGGCCGCACCCCAGTTACGCGAACGCGAAGATTCCCGCCTACCACATGATTCGTTTCTCGGTGGCAATTCAGCGCGGATGTTTCGGGGGGTGTACGTTCTGTTCGATCACCGAACATGAAGGCCGGATCATTCAGAGCCGCTCGGAAGATTCCGTCATTCGCGAGATCGAGACGATACGCGATGATGTGAAGGGATTCACCGGCGTCATCTCGGATCTGGGCGGTCCGACGGCCAACATGTATCGCCTGCATTGCAAGAGCACCGCGATCGAGTCTGCTTGCCGGAGACCTTCCTGCGTGTTTCCGGGCATTTGTCCGAATCTCAATACCGACCATGCGCCGCTCATCAGTTTGTACCGCCGCGCGCGGGCGCTCAAAGGGATCAAGAAAGTATTGATCGCATCGGGCGTTCGCTACGATCTCGCAATCGAATCGCCGGAGTACGTCAAGGAACTGGCGACCCATCACACGGGCGGTTATTTGAAAATTGCGCCGGAGGCCATCGGTGACGGGCCGTTATCCAAGATGATGAAACCCGGCGTCGGCAGCTACTACAGATTCAAGGAGCTGTTCGATAGGTATTCGAAGGAAGCGGGAAAAGAGCAGTACCTGATTCCCTATTTCATTGCCGCCCACCCCGGCACCCGCGATGTCGACATGCTCGAACTCGCGCTGTGGCTGAAGAAAAACGGATTTCGCGCCGATCAAGTTCAAGCGTTCTTACCGTCGCCGATGGCCACCGCTACCGCGATGTATCATTCATCCAAGAATCCCCTGAAGCGCGTCAGCCGCTCGAGCGAGGAGGTCGTCATACCGAAGGGCATCAAGGTGCGCCGCCTGCACAAGGCCTTTCTGCGCTATCACGATCCGGACAATTGGCCCATCTTGCGCGACGCCTTGAAGCGCATGGGGCGGGCGGATTTGATCGGCAACGGCAAGCAGCATCTCATTCCGGCATACCAGCCGGTGGGAGCGAAGCGGGCGGCGCCGATGCGCCCGTTCCGGACACAGCACACAGGACTGCCAAAATCGGGCCGGGCAGGCTTAAGTTCGCGGCGCGGCAGGGCCTAAAGCTCGGACGGAATCGCTTGCCTGCCTGCCTTTGGTGCGTTTAGAGTTCCGGGCTGTCTAGCGGCTTGCCGCCGCATTTCATCAACGTTTACGGTTTGGGAGCGCGAACAACGCCTTGGGCTGCCGGGGCGCGTGTGTAGTATGGATAAGTGGGTAGTACATAAATTCGGGGGTTCCAGTGTCGCTGACGCCGCCTGCTTCCGGCGGGTTGCGGAGATCGTCGAGGCATCGTCGAACCCGCGCGAAGCCATCGTTCTATCCGCCTGCCGCGGCGTTACCGATTCGCTGCTCGAATTGGTCACGCTGGCAGAGCAACCCGCCAAGGAATTCGGGCCGCCGATTCGCGCGCTGAAAGCGCGGCATTTGGAGTTGGCGGCCGAGTTGATATCGAAGTCCGCTTACGAGACTTACAAGGCGCAGTTCGAGCGCGATTGCCTGGATATCGCAGGCATGCTGCAGACCGTGCGGCTGATCCGATCCTCAACCTATTCGATGCGCGACGTGATCGCGGGCTTCGGTGAAATATGGTCTACGCGCTTGTTTGCGCCGTTCCTGCGGGAGCGGGCCCGCATCAAGGGCGACATTCTGTGGGTCGATGCGCGCGAGGTCATCATCGTTGAGTGGGGCTCATTGGGACCGGCGGTGCAGTGGACGTTGAGCGAAGCCAATCTGCAGAAGTTGGTGCCGCCCAATTTTACCGGCCGCCTCATCGTCACCGGTTTCGTCGCCACGACGACCAAAGGAAAGCAGACGACATTGGGCCGCAACGGCAGCGATTTTTCGGGCTCGATTTTCGGCGCGCTGCTCGACGCGGTTGAAATCATCATCTGGACCGATGTCGACGGCGTGCTATCCGCTGATCCGCGCCTCGTGCCGAACGCGCAGGTCATCGATCAGCTCTCCTATAACGAGGCGATGGAACTGGCCTATTTCGGCGCCAAGGTCATTCATCCGCAGACCATGGCCCCGGCCGTGGCTCGCGACATTCCCATCTTTATCCGCAATACCTTCGCACCCCAAAAACGCGGCACGTTGATTTGCGCCAATCCGGTTTCGGCGCTGAAGGTCAAAGGCATCACCAGCATCGATCCGGTGGCTCTCGTGAATCTCGAGGGCGCCGGCATGATCGGTGTGCCGGGAACGGCGCATCGCTTGTTCGGTGCGCTGCGCGACGCCGGCATCTCCGTCATTTTGATTTCGCAGGGCAGTTCGGAGCATTCCATTTGCTTCGCCATTCCGGAAGCGCAGGCAGTGCGGGCCGAGGAGGCGGTGCGGCGCGCTTTCGATGCCGAATTGCGCGACGGCCAGATTCAGCATGTAGAGGTGGCGCTCGGCATGAGCATTCTCGCGGTTGTGGGCGATGGCATGGCCGGCTCGCACGGCGTTGCCGCGAAAGTATTCAATTCGCTCGGGGATGCCGCCATCAGCGTGCGCGTGATCGCCCAAGGCGCTTCCGAACGCAATATTTCCGTCGTCGTCGACGGCAAGGGAGCGGCCAGAGCGCTGCGAGCGGTGCATGCCGCCTTTTATTTGTCGCCCAACACGCTGTCGATCGGCCTGATCGGGCCGGGCACGGTCGGGCGCGTACTGCTGGCGCAGATCGCGACGCAGCTCGAGCGTTTAAGGGAGCTGAATTTGGACTTGCGGGTTCGCGCCATCACCAGCTCGACACGCATGTTGCTCGAAGAGAAGTCGGTGGACTTGAGCCGCTGGCAGGAGCGTATGGCCGAGGCCGGCGAACCGCTCGACATGGAAAAATTCATCAACCATGTCCAAGCGGATTATATACCGCACACCGTGGTCATCGACTGTACGGCAAGCGCCGAGGTCGCCGATCAGTATCGCGATTGGCTCGCGCGCGGCATTCACATCGTCACTCCCAACAAGAAAGCCAACAGCGGCACGCTGCCCTACTACCGATCGCTGCAGGAGGCGAAACGCGCGGCAGGCACGCACTATCTGTACGAAGCCACGGTGGGCGCGGGATTGCCGGTCATTCAAACCCTGCGCGACCTGCGCGGGACCGGTGATGACATCACGCAAATCGAAGGCATTTTCTCCGGCACGCTGGCTTACCTATTCAACGTATTCGACGGCAGCGAGTCTTTTTCCTCGATCGTGCGCGCCGCCAAGGCGAAGGGTTATACCGAACCCGATCCGCGCGACGACCTGTCGGGAGTGGACGTGGCGCGCAAGCTGATTATTCTCGGCCGCGAGATGGGCCTGACGCTGGAAATAGCCGATGTCCAGGTGGAAGGGCTGGTTCCCGAGGCGCTGACCCGGTGCAGTGTCGAAGAATTCATGGCGCGTCTGCCGGAATCTGACGCCTCGATGGCGGCGGCGCTGGCCGATGCGCGTAAAATGAATCAGGTGTTGCGCTATGTCGGACGTATCGATGCCGCCGGCAAGGCGACGGTGGGTTTGATGCGCCTGGACGGTAAACACGCTTTTGCGAATATCGCGCTCACCGACAACGTGGTGCGCTTCGCCACGCGCCGCTATTGCGACAATCCGCTGATCGTGCAAGGACCGGGAGCCGGGCCCGAAGTGACAGCAGGGGGCGTTTTTTCCGACCTGTTGCGCTTGTCCGCTTACCTGGGCGCTCATCTCTAAGGCAATGTAAGAGGACACTGTGCTCAGCGACGTCACCGCTTTCGCGCCAGCCACCGTTGCCAATGTCGGCATCGGATTCGATATTTTGGGTCACGCCGTCGATGAGGTCGGCGACCGGGTGAGAATTCGGCGAATCGACGACGACGAGGTGCGAATCCGCTCCATCACCGGCGTCGCCGGCGACTTGCCGGTCGAGCCGAAGCACAACACCGCCGGCCGCGCGGTGCAGGCCATGCATGCTGCGATGTCGCCGGGATTCGGCTTTGAGCTGGATATCGAAAAGGGCATCCCCTTGGGATCCGGCATGGGTGGATCGGCGGCCTCAGCCGTCGCCGCCGTCGTTGCCGCCAACGCGCTGCTGCACGCCCCGGCGCCGCAGTTGCAGCTGCTTAAATTTGCCATGGAAGGGGAAATCGTCGCGAGCGGCACCGCGCACATCGACAACATTGCTCCCTGCCTGTTCGGCGGCCTGACGCTCACCGTGGGTATCGACAACCCGCGTGTGAAGCAAATACCCGTTCCGCGGGGACTGCGCTGCGTGTTGGTGCACCCCCATATGTATTTGGGGACTCGGGAAGCGCGCGCCATCCTCAATACCAATGTCAGCCGGTCTGACTTCGTTTGGCAGAGCGCGAATCTGGCCGGCTTTATCAGCGGCTGCTACTCCAATGATTTGGAAATGATTCGCGAATCATTCAACGACGTGATCATCGAGCCGCAGCGACATTCCCTGATTCCCGGCTTCAAGGATGTGCAACGCGCCGCCATGTCCGCGGGCGCACTGGGTTGCTCGATTTCCGGCGCGGGTCCGGCAGTCTTTGCGTGGTCTGCGATTCAACATGCGGAGGCAGTGCGCGGCGCCATGGTGGCCGCATTTGCCGCGCACAATCTGCAATCGGACTCGTGGGTGTCCCTCATGCAGAACTACGGCGCCCGGGTGGTCAAGGCTTGATGCCTGGCCTTAAGTTTGAGAGCTCGCGCGGCGGCGCACCGCTCGTGAGCTTGAGTCGTGCCATCGCGCAGGGTCTCGCGCCGGACGGTGGCCTGTATGTGCCGACGAAGCTGCCGACAGTCGACGCGGGTGCGTTCCGCGGCGCATCGAGCCTGCCGCAATTGGCACGCTCCGCGCTGACCCCATTTTTCGAAGGCGATGGCTTGCACGACGCACTCGCAGAAATCGCCGACGCCGCCTTCGGCTCACCCGCCCCCACAACCGCCGTCAGCTCGTGCCCCGACCCCCTGTTTGCCCTCGAGCTGTATCACGGGCCCACCGCCGCCTTCAAAGACTTTGGGGCGCAGTTCTTGGCAGAGAGCCAGCGTTGGCTGCAACCTCCCGCGCCCGCACAGCCCTTGACCATCTTGGTGGCGACTTCGGGCGACACCGGAGGCGCCGTGGCGGCCGCATTCAACGGCCGCGCCTTTGCCCGGGTCGTAATTCTTTACCCAAAGGGACTGGTGAGCCCACGCCAGGAGCGCCAATTAACCTGCTGGGGGGACAATGTGCTGTCGCTGCGGGTCGACGGCACCTTCGACGATTGTCAAGGATTGGTCAAGGAAGCGTTCCAAGATCCGCTATTGAGCCGCAAGCACCGCTTCAGTTCCGCCAACAGCATCAATATTGGGCGCCTGCTGCCGCAGATGGTTTATTACATTGCCTCCAGCCTCGAAATCGCCGAACGCACCGGAAAGAAACCCTCCTACATCATTCCGGCCGGCAATCTGGGCAACGCGTGCGCGGCGTTGTGGGCCCGCGCCATGGGTTTTCCCTTAGGCCGCATTATCCTGGCACATAACATCAATCGCGCCGTTCCGGATTTTTTGGCTACCGGCCGATGGCAGCCGCGGGCAAGCATCGCAACGCTGGCCTCGGCAATGGACGTAGGGAACCCCAGCAACATTGAGCGAATTCGTGCGCTTTATCCGGCATGGGAGACCCTGCGCGAACATTTGAGCGCGGATACCGTCGATGACGCTACAATTCGCGCTCGTATCGGAGGGGACTTCATGCAGTACGGACGCGAATGGTGCCCGCACACCGCGACCGCGGCGGAAGTCTACAGCCGTTTGAGCGCGGCGGAGCGGAGTGATCAGCCGTGGGTGGTGGTCGCCACGGCGCACCCGGCAAAATTCAATGAAATCGTCGAGCCCATTATCGGCAGGCCGGTCCAGGTTCCCGAAAGTCTTGCCTATCTTCTGCGCTTGCCTTCGCGCCGTGTGGACCTGGCGCCGACACTCGAGGCGTTGGCCGCAGCGCTCGAATGAGCAACATTAATATCGAACCGGAGTGGATTGGCCTTGGCGCAGCCGTGTTGCTGCTGCTGGCGCTCGGTTTCTTTGGGTTGCGCGCCTATCAACGCCGCTCGCGGCGCAAGTCCCTGCTGGCACGATTGGAGCGCGTCGCGTTGGCAGCCGCGCACCAGGTTCTGGTTCCCGATGGGATGGGCGGTTTCATCCATATCGATCATGTACTGCTTACGCCGCGTGGAATCCTGGTTCTCGATACGCGGCGCGTAGCGGGCCTCATATTCGGTGGCGATCAAATGAGCGATTGGACCGTGATGGGCCGCGGACATCGCTACACCTTCGACAATCCTCAGCCGGCGCTGTACGACCGGATCGCTGCGGTCAAGGCAGTGGTCGGCGACGTGCCGGTCGAAGGGCGCTTGTTGTTCTCGAACGTCGGAAAATTCACCAAGGGAATCCCGAAGTGGGTGGTGATGCTCGACGGCATCGAAGTGGAATTTCCCGTGGTCGAGCGGGGCAGCCACGCGTTCCAGAATTCCGATCAGTATGCGGATGCCTGGAGCCGGCTGCTCACGCAGTTACGGCCGAGCCCGCACATATTCACGAACCTGTAAGCGCGAAAAGCCTCACGGCATTTTGGGTCGTCACGGCCGCGACCGCCTCCAGGGTCTCGCCGCGCAGGCGCGCCACGGTCGCCGCTATGTGAGGCAGATACGCGGGTTCATTGCGCCGCGACTTCGGCAGCGGGTTCATATCGCGCGGCAATAGATAAGGCGCGTCGGTCTCAATCACCAGCCTGTCGCCCGGAATGCGCGGCACGATTGCCCGAAGTTCAACACCGCGCCGCTCATCGCAGGCCCAACCGGTGATTCCGATGTAAAGGCCGAGCTTAAGATACGCTTCCAATTCAATTTCACCCCCGGTGAAGCAGTGTGCGACGCCGCCTTGAAGCTTGCCGTCGAAGTCCCGCAAGATCGCGGCAAAATCGCCATGCGCATCGCGTTGATGAAGGAAGACCGGTTTGCGGGTCTGCGCGGCAATTTCCAACTGAGCGATGAACGCCGCCCGCTGGGCAGGCGGCGGCGAGAGATTGCGGAAATAGTCGAGGCCGCATTCGCCCACGGCCACAACGCATTTCAAGCGCAAGAGATCCAACAGTTCGCTGCGCTGCGCTGCCGCGAAGGATCGCGCATGGTGGGGATGCACGCCGGCCGTACTCCAGAGGCGCGACGGATGGACGGCGGCCAATTCCGCGGCCTGCCGCGAACTGGCCAAGTCCGCGCCGGTGACCACTTGGCGGCGCACGCCGGCCTGTAAGGCGCGCGCCATGACGGCGTCGCGATCCTCGGCAAAACTTTCGTGCGTGAGATTCGATCCAATATCGATCAGATCCAGGCTCAAGATTGCAATCCTCGCTGTGTTATCTTCTTTGGATGCCCATCGCCAGATATATTCTGTTAACCATGATGCTCGCGACTGCCGGCGGGGCCGGCGCGCAAGAGGGCGGCGACACACAGGCACGGATCGACTATGCCTACCAGACCGAAGATGGCAATAGCCTCGCGAATCTCATTCAAAATTTGACGGCGCAAGTCAAGAGCGATCCGGCCGACATTGCGCTACGTTATCACCTGGCGCATGCGCAATACCGCCTTGGTGCACTATCGCACGAGCGTCATGCCGCCGGGGCGGAGGCGGCATTTTCGGATTGCATCGACGAACTCAAGCCGGTGATTGAAACAAATGTCAAATCCGCGGAAGGCATGGTGCTGCAGTCCGCGTGCTACTTGGGCTTGGCCGACCTGAAGATGCTGGAGGCCGTGCTGTTGCGGACGCGTGCGGCGGATCGCTTGAAATCCGCCCTCAAGCTGGAACCACGCAATCCTCGCGCCGTGCTGCTGTCGGCCATGCAGGAGATGAAGCACGCGAAACCCGGGTCTGCGGAAAATCAGCGGGCCTTCGCCGAGCTGCAATTGGCGGCGCAACTATTCGAACAATCTTCCGGCACGAGCAACGACGCGCCCGGGTGGGGACATGCCGAGGCCTATTTGGCGCTTGGCCGCGAGTTGCACATGCGCGGTGACCTTTTGGGCGCGCGCAACTGGATTGAAAAGGCCTTGATCGCGGCGCCGGATTATAAAATGGCACAGCGCCAGCTGGCATTATTGGCGAAACCATAACCGCGTCGCGCGGTTGGCGAGACCGCTAACCTGGTATCATGCAGCGCGATGAAGCCACAAGGCACGCAGTTATCCTTGTTCGAAACGCGCAGCTCGAGCGACCCGTTCGCGGTTCGCGTCAGTCCGCGCGCGCGGCGCCTCACGGCGCGCGTGCACGTGGGTGGGCGCGTTGAAATCGTCGTACCCGTCGGAGTAAATGCACATGCCGTGCGCGATTTCGTGCAGCGATTTACCCCGTGGATCAATCGCAAAGTCGCCGCGATGCGCTGCTTCGTCGCCCCGGCGGAGGCGATGCCCCGATCGATCGAGTTCAGCTTCACGGGCGAATACCTGGCCGTGGAATGGCATCGCGGTCCGGCGGCCAAGCTCGAGCAGCACCGCGACCGCATCCTGGTACAGGCTCCGGACGATTCGGCGGCGCGACTACAACTTCAGGGCTGGCTGAAGTGCGCGGCGGAGGAGCGGCTGGCGCCGCGGCTGCTGCAGCTGGCGGCTGAGCTCAAGTATTCCGTGTCGCGAGTGAGCATTCGCAGCCAGCGGACGCGCTGGGGAAGCTGTTCGA